>Ga0172366_10000664_pt1 | contig 25529 bp, 20 predicted proteins | sample LakKivSesite69cm_FD_114533 | JGI IMG/M metagenome (GOLD analysis project Ga0172366, IMG submission 114533) | Sediment microbial communities from Lake Kivu, Rwanda - Sediment site 69cm | ecosystem: Environmental > Aquatic > Freshwater > Lake > Sediment | place: Rwanda: Western Province, Lake...
CTTACGACCACTTTCAAGGATACCGAAAAGGCTCCCTTCTTCCCACCCTCTCTGAACGTATAACACTCCTATTTTCTCGACCCTTACCCACAAGCAAGCAAAACGTTTTGGGGGATGCTCAGTGGCGTTTCCATCCGAGTTTGCAAGGTGCGGTACACATTGCGCCACGCCCTGGACTCAGCGCACCACGTCGCGCCACGAGCTGCGAAACTCAAGCTCCGCCGAAAGCCGCTCAAGCCGCGAGCGGAACGGCTCTTCTGGCAACTGACCGGAGAGATCGGCGATCCTCCTCTGCGCCCGTTCGAGGACGACATCGCCGTCGGTGGGACGCCCGTGCTCCAGCCCAGCAGTGTCGAGGTGCGCGAGCGCCTCCAGCCCTACGAGCGCGTCGGATGTGCCCAACCACCTCTGCGCGAAGTCAGAAAGCAGGCTCTCCGCATCGCGCTCAGGATTCCACAGGAGCGCAGGGTACTGGAAGAGCGGGGGCGTGATCCACCGGTCAAGATAGGCGCGGTCAACGCCCACGACGAACGTGGTGGCCGTCCGGAAGCCGCGAGCGAAGTACGACCGGGCATCGTGGCGAATCGCATTTCCGATGTGCGGAACGCGCCCGGCGTGTGCGCGGAAACGCTCTCGCCCAAAAAGGGACGAATCGAGCCAGTAATCGAGTATTTGCGCCTCTTCGGGCGCGAACACGTCCGCCCATCTGTCGAGCACCGGCGAGATGTCCCTCCGGTTCGCCGGACACGCGGGATCGTCCACCCCGTGAGCCATGCAGCGATGTATCGGTGCGAACTCGCCGAACAGCCCCGGCGCGGGCCTTGTGCCTTGCCTGGGCGGCTCCCACGTGCCGAGGTAGATGAGGAACGCCAACCGCGCCGCCGGTCGGCGACGACGCAAGAGGTCGGCAAGCCGGTTGTAGACCCGCAGGGTGAGGTCGGTGACCGACAGCCCCCGGTCGGCGGGGCACTCGCACGTGGCGCGGTCGCCGTCGGCCTGCCAGAGGAAATACTCCCGCATGTCGGCGGGCAGGTGCTCCAGCATCCCCTCAAGCGCCTCTCGGTCGCGTTGGTGGTGCGCCGGGTCGCGTGAGCAGAGGCCCTTCGCAAGGAGGTGCATCTCGACCTCGACCTCGATGCCACGCGGAATGGCCAGGGCACGCACCCGGTCAAGCTCCTGCCAGTGGTGGATCGCCACCGTGGTGAGGCGCTTCTTCGCGGCGAAATCAATCCATTCCGGGAGCGCGCTGTTGCGCGGCTCGATGACAATTCCCCGCTTGGCGAAGGCAGGAGCTTCCCTGAGACGCCAGCCTGCATCGAGCTGCACCTCCTCCGGCTTTGCGAGGGGGATAACCTCGCCGCCCTCACCGGGAAAGAACCACCGGACGCCGAGCGCCTCCAACCAGGTGTAGACCGCGTAGAGCGTCGCACGGGGAGTTGCTCCCGCCAGGAGCAAGCCTTCCGGCACGCTCCGGCAGACGAAGCCATCCGGCGGCAGGCCGCGCAGCATCGCCCGTGCGCGGGGCTTCTTCGTCTGTTCGGCGTACGCGTCAATGCCGACGAAGATCGTGCGCCCCGGTGAGGCCGTCGGCGTGCCCTCACGTGCGCATGGGTCCTGCCATTCGCCGGTCATCCGGTGGAGGTAGCGAGCAAGCTCCGCCGCAGCGAACGCCTCAACCGGCGACGGGCCGGAAGCGATGGTACAGAAGGGCATGGCGCCTCCCTTTCAGGCCGCGACAAACGGCCAGGGCACGCGAGAGAGGCGCAGCTCATGCGAGCCATCGGGCAGGGCGTATTCGTAGTAGCACCAGAGGTGTCCGCCGAGCACGAGCGCGTCGAGGTAGCGCAGGCTGCCCGACGCATGGGGCGAGACGAGCACAGGCCCGTTCGGGGTTGCCCGCGTGAACGTCCGCAGGTCCGTGCTTATGACGAGGCCGGTGCGCTCCTCGTAGTTCTCTTCCACCGACGCGCTGCCGTCGTAGAACCCCGTGAACGCGGGCGGTGTCCAGACGAGACACCCCAGCCGGGTCGCGTACGAATCCCATCCCCCCTCAGGCGGCGAGAGCACGTCGCCCTGCCAGTGCCAGAGGTCGCCATCCGCGCTCGTTGCCAGGCCGGTATGCGATTTCGTCAGCCCGGTGTTGTACACGTCGCCGGTGGCGTGCATCTGCTCCGTCGTGACGTTCCTCCTCCCGACGGAGGGCGCGTAGCTGAGCAGCATGTGGTACAGCCGTCCGATGACGACAACCCAGGGGTCTTTGACTCCCTCCGCGCCGATGTCTGCGGCGGTGAGCACCGGCTGCCGGTTCTCAGGCTCAAACGAATCCGGCGACGCGGCGATCATCTGGTCCACGCGCCAGCGATTGTCGGCGGGGTCCACGTAGCTTATGAAGAGGCGAAACCGCCCGTTGAGGTCCTTGATGAGGCACGCTCGTTCTATCGAGGGGCTTTCAAACTCCGTCTTGCTCGCCCGCCACGCCGTCTCGAAGTGAATCCCATCGAAGCTGCGTGCAATCCGACACTCCGCACCGCGCCCCAGTTCACGCGGCTTGCGAAGGCGATAGTAGAGCCACCAGGTGGCGGTCTCGGCGTCGTAGGTGATGCTCGGCGCACCAGCCCACCAGCCGCGCCCCTCGTGCTCCGGCGGGACGATGGTCGTGCCGACGGCCGGGTCGAAGAGGGGCAGATAGCCCCACCAGCGCTGCGTGCTGAACGGATTCATGAAACGTCCCCCCTATCACTTCGCCCGCGCAGGAGCGGTCGCTTCGGATGCAGCAGCATTTGCCGCTTCAAGAGCACGTGCGAAGGAAGGCCCGTGCTCCATGCCCTGAATGCGGTATCTCAACAAAGGTCTAATAACGAAAGACTCTGCGCTCACGCGCCACCCCGTCGTTGAGCGTCTCCACCTGCCCAGACATCGCCTTGATCTCGGCGAGGGTGAAATGTCCCATGTCCCCGGCAAGGCGCAGGAGGAGATTGACCCGGACGCACGCTACCATCGCCTGCCGCAGTGCCTCCTGACGCTCCGCCGGGTCGTCGGTGGTCACGGCGTCAATGGTCTGCGTCGCCAGATCGAGCGTCGTATCCCGAAGCTGCTGGCCGAGCGACCCTCTTTCCTTTTCCGGGAATTTCGCCGTCGCCTCGTAAATCTGACGGGCGAGCGCGTAGGCCTCCTGGACAAGAGGCGACTCGGAATCCATGGCAAACCTCCCCTCGAGTAGTCTAGTGCCTACTTGCACAGGAAAGCATCATTATCGAAACGCCCTCTAAACAAGCTTGGATGTCATTCTGAGCAACGAACTCGAAGAGTTCGCATAGCGAAGAATCACGCAATGTGCAAGTTTTTTGGGCGGGCAGGAATGCCCGCCCCACCGAAACGAATTATCTGGGTGGGGCAGACATTCCTGTCTGCCCAAGCCTCATTGTGGGTATTTCATCAGAAAACTTGCACATCGCGTGAAGAATCTCTTTCATTGTCAGGATGTTAGAGATTCCTCACTGCGTTCGGAATGACGACCGGGTTCGCGGTGCGCGGTCATTCCGAGCCGCGAACGCGAAGCGTTCGTGAGCAAGGAATCTCTTGCATACCAGAGTGCAACCCGTCATTCCAACATGGACGGTGCGCTAGCTGGTTTCAATATACTTCGCCCGAATGCGCCTGCACAGGAGAGGAATGCCCGCTACGGCGACGGGGAATCCTTCCCGTCCTGCGGGTTCCACTCGCGCCACACCAGCCCCTCGTACGTCTCCAGCACCACTTCGTCGCCCTCTCGCCCGACCAGCCCGGCGCGAGGGAGGATGGGGACCTTGCCGCGAGGCGTATCCACGATGAACAGAGGGTTTGCCATCCCGGAGGTATGCCCGCGCAGCAGGCGCGTGATCTCGATGCCCTTCTCTATGCTCGTGCGGAAGTGCCGCGTCCCCTCGACGAGGTGGCACTGGAAGAGGTAGTAAGGCCGAACGCGCATCTTGAGCAGGCCGTGCACCAACTGTCTCATCACCCCCGGATCGTCGTTGATCCCCTTGAGGAGCACGGTCTGATTGCCGAGCGGAATCCCCACACGGGTCAGCCGGTCGCACGCCTGGGCGGCTTCCGGCGTCAGTTCCTTCGGGTGGTTGAAGTGCGTGTTGATCCAGAGCGGGTGGAAGCGTTCGAGCATACGGCAGAGGTCGGGCGTGATGCGCTGCGGCAGGGCCACCGGCATGCGCGTGCCGAGGCGGATGATCTCCACGTGCGGGATCGCCCGTATGCGGCTCAGCAAGCGTTCAAGCCATGCGTCCGTGGCCATGAGTGGGTCGCCCCCGGTGATGAGCACGTCGCGGACCTCCGGCGTGTCGGCGATGTATCCGATCCCCTCGTCGAGAAAGCCCGGCGGAGGCGGGTCCGTGCCGGGGTCGAAGAGGCGTTTCCTGAAGCAGAAGCGGCAGAAGACCGGACAGACATCGAACACGGCGAACGCCACCCGGTCGGGGTAGATGCGGATCACGTTCCGCACCGGCGATTGCGAGAGCTCCGCCATCGGGTCCGGCACGCCGAATGGATCGCGCAGTTCCTCGCCCGACGGCACTACCTGTCGCCTGATCGGGCACGTGGGGTCCTCAGGGTCCATGAGGCTGGCGTAGTAAGGGGAGATCGCCAGGGGAAAATGCCGCGCGACCTTCTCCATCTCCTCCGCTTCGGCGTCGGTGAGCCGGATGAGTTTTCGTAGCTGTTCGACGCTCGATATCCGGTTCTTCAGATGCCAGCGCCAATCGTTCCATTCGGGACGGGACCTATCGAACATCCTCTGTATTCCTATGGTCGCTCGGAAGATGATACGTTCATGCCGGGTTTATGGTCCACATTATCACGATTTCGGGCCTCTTCTGCGCGTTCGATTCAGGAGCGCAGGTCATCCATAACGCGGAGAGCACAGAGAAAAGGTACGGCGAGGCACATCAATACCCGAACACTACCTGCGTGAGCTTGACAAGGAGCACGTCGGAGAGGATGACCATGAGCGAGGAAAGCACCACCGCGACCGTCGCTGAGCGCCCCACCCCGGCGGTTCCGCCGCGCGTGGAGTAGCCCTGGTAGCAGCCGATTGCCCCGATGAGGAAGCCGAAGACCGCCGTCTTGGCGACGCTGGGCACAACGTCCGCAAACTCAAGAATCTGCATACTCGCGTCAAAATACAGCCGGACGGACGTTTCCATGGCAATTGACGCCGCGCCATAGCCTCCGGCGAGCGCGAGGAAGTCGCAGTAGATCGTGAGGATCGGCATGGAGAGCGTGCACGCAAGCACACGCGGTGCGACAAGGTACCGGAGCGGATCAATGGCGGAGACCTCAAGCGCGTCTATCTGCTCGGTCACGCGCATGGAACCGAGTTCGGCAGCCAGCCCCGCGCCGATGCGCCCGGCGACCATAAGCCCGGTGACCACCGGACCCAATTCGCGCACCACCGCAATGGCGATCATGGACGGGAGCAAGGAGTCCGCCCCAAAACGTGCGAGCGTCGAGCGCGTTTGCATCGCGAGCACCACGCCAATCGCCAGGCCCGCAGCCCCTACGAGCGCCAGCGAACGGGTGCCGATGTCGTCAACCTGTTTGACGAGTTCGCGCCACTCGTACGGCGGCAACAGGGCGGCTTTGAAGGTGCTCCCGATGAAGCGGGAAATCGCTCCGATCCACTCGATGACGCGCACCATCTTCTAGGGAGACCTCCTTGAGGGCGGATGACGAGAGCCAATGCTCCCATGTGGTGGTTTCATACCGGACATACGTCGACCTTTCCCCTATACATTCGGAAAGATCGCCGAAAATGCAAAGAGACCGCGCGCCGTGCGCTGTCGAAACAATGCCGAGCGATGAGGAGCAACGATGGGGCGCGCAGTTCCTTTGTCGGAAAGCATATGCCGGTCGGCGTGCTCTGGCAGAATCGCTCAGTTCACCGCCTGAATCTCGGCGACGAGGGAATCGCCCCATACGTCACGAAAACGACGCCAGGACTGCTCGGCCCGCTCGCGGAACACCGTGAGGCCCGGGTGCAGGACCGTCATCCCCTCACGAGCGAACTCCTCCATCAGTTGCCGTTCTTGCTCTTCGACGATACGGCGGTTGTACGCGCCGCCATCGTGAAACGCGTCGGTGATCAGCGACTGCTCTTCGGGCGTAAGCCGCTTCCAGAAATGCTCCCCGACGATGGGGGCCATCGGTGTAATCACATGATTCGTCATAATAAGATACTTGCACACTTCCTGGAACCGCATCGCCTTGATCGTGGGCAATGGGTTCTCCTGGCCGTCCACCGTGCCTGAGCGTAGGGCGTTGTACACGTCGTCCAACGGCATTGTGGTGGGGAGCGCGCCGAGCACTCTCGCTGCCTCGACAAACATCGCGCCTGCTGGCACGCGCAGCCTGATCTGACCGAACTCCTGTGGTGTTGTGGCGGGGCGGTCCTTCAGGGTGACCTGCCGGATGCCCTGATGCCACACATCAATTACCCGCAGGTGCGCGCGCGCCTGCACCTCTTCGGTGAGCGTTCGCCAGAACGGGCTTTCGATGGTGTGGTAAAAGTGATCGAGATCGCGGAACACGTAGGGAGCCTCGAGCGCGCCGAGCGGGCGGTAATAGTCGGACAGGCCCGACATGCTCACCATGGCGATCTCATCGCTGCCGTTGATGAGCATTTCGATCTGGTCGGGGACACTGACGGAGGGCTGCACCTCAAGCCGGATACGCCCTTTAGAGCGCTCGGCAAGCAACTCGGAGACCTTCAACAGCGCATGGTGCATCGGCAGTTCAGGGCGAGAGCTGTGCCTGAGGAGCAGCTTCAAGGGACGCTCCCTCTCCCCGCACCCGGAAAACACCCCAAGGGCTGCGAAGCATACCAACCCCCAGGAAAGACTGCGTCGTTGGACCATGCGGTATCCTTCTAGACGCGCACCATACGCAGATTGACCGGCGGGGCTAGAACCCTGCAAGTGCCTCAGGCTCACTGCCGAAAATTTCCACGTACTGCCGGAGACCCACCATGGTGAAGATCTTCTGGAAGTGTTCGGAGGGCTGTACAAGACGAATGGTCTGTCCGTTCTTTGTGCCCGCGATTGCGATGTTGATGATGATGGCGATCCCGCCGCTATTGATGTATGCGTCAGGCTTGAACTTGACGATCATCTTCCGTACGCCGGACGACGTGACCCGTTGGTAGGCCAGCTCAACCGTTTCGCGCGCTTCGGGGGTAAGATCACCGTCCACGTCAATGATCGCCACATTCCCGTGGATGCGCACATTAGCCTTGGTCTTGACTCTTGGTTCCACTGCATGATTCCTCTTGCATCGGATACATATGCCTACTTCCGCCGCACCGCCTATCTGCCTGATTCGGTGGAGCCTTGCTCCTCTTCCTCCAGAGCCTCCAGGCGGATCACCATGCGGGTCACGTTGCCCATTTCGGAACGCACATTGAACTGGACCTCGTCCATGAGGGACTTGATGAGAAATACCCCCCAGCCGCGCGCTGTCTGCTCGCCGGAGAACTTCTTCGTCAGGTCGGGAGATTCGACCGATTCCGGCATCCCTTTGCCCTGATCGGCAACGTCAATCTGCAAGCTGGAGCTCCCGATCACCAACGCCACCACGACCTTCATCGTCGCGTTGTACTGATGAGCGTGTTCCATCGCGTTGATGCACGCCTCGGAAACTGCGGTCCGCAGGTCTTCCACGCGAGAGATGTGGAAGCCCATCAACTTGGCCGCCGCTCCGGCAGCATCCATGGCCACTCGTTCGTAGCCCAGCCTGCTCGGCAACTGTAGCTGAATGGTACGGACTTCGTTGGGCATGTACGTCGTCTCTTTCGTGCGATGCAGAGCGGTATGAGCATGAACATCACAGTGATGGTAGGGAATGGCTCTTTTCGGAGCCTGCTACGCTGAATCCTGCGACACTCCGAGGCTCTGTGCTCGCGCAGCATCCGGCGCTGCCGCCGTATTCGGCAATCCTATGCGCACCACGAGCAAGGTGATGTCGTCATCCTGTTCTCTGCTTGCCATGTGCACCGCGACCTCGTTGAGCAATTGCTCCCGCACGTCCCTCACCCCGTTGCTCCGCGCAATGCTCTCGACCACCCGCTCAAACCCGAAAAGCTCCCCGTCGGGCGATTTGGCCTCGACTAACCCATCCGTGAGGACGACGAACATGTCCCCCGGTGCGAATGGGATCACCCGCTCGACGTACTTCACGTCGGTGATCATGCCGAGCGGAAGCCGATCTCCTTGGACCTCCAACAGGTCAACGGTGCCATTTCGCTGCCGAATCGGGTCCAACCCTCCAGCGTTTGCAAGGTAAAGCATCCGGGAGGGAAGGTCAAATGCGGCGATGGTACAGCAAATGAATGTGTGCGTGCCAGTGCGGGTGAGGAGCGATTCGTTGAGCACGGTGAGGATTTCGGCGGGGCTTGTGGTGTGGCGGGTGACGGTCGCGAGCATCCCGCTGAAGAGGACGGCGGGAATTGCCGCTTGCATGGCGTGGCCGGTCACGTCGGCCACCACAACCCCCACGCGGGAGCTTCTCTCGCTCACCCAGAGATACGTGAAGTAATCGCCGCCGACCCGGCTCGCCGGTTTGCACAAGCCGGTGATCTCGAAGCCCGGCACGACCGGGTCGCTCTGCGGGAGCAATTCCGCCTGAAGGCGCTGAGCGACCTGGAGTTCGCGCTGCAATTCGCCCACCAATTGCGCCTGTGCCCGCTTCCACTGGCGATTGCGCTGGTAGGCAATGCTTCCGGCCACCACAATGCCGATTGTGCCGAGCGCCGTCGGAAAAAGGAACCACCAGGTTAACCAGAAGGGCGGATCAACGACGAAGATGGCCCCCTCACCTGAGATGTCGGTATTCCCCTCCTGATCCATTGCGACCACCTGGAAGGTGTGCGTGCCGCTCGGCAGCGTGGTGAAAGTGTGGCTGGTCAGTTTGGAATATGAACTCCACGCCCCACCGTCAATGCGCCAGGAGTAGAGCAAATCGCCCTGAAGCGTCCGATCCCACCGGTCGTTTCCCCACCATCGCACGGTGAGAAACCCCGGATGGGCAACTCGTTTAGGCAACGGCTCCACAGTGGTTCGCGGGGGATCGGAGGAGGTCGCATGATACTCGGTGATCGCGCCGTCGAAGTGCCCAAACCAGAGCGAACCGTCCTCCAGGAGCGCCGCCGCCCACACCTGGTCTTTCGCCAGACCGTTCTCTGCCCTGAACGTGAACCACTGCTTCCCGTTGTACTGGCTCACCCCGCGCGCGGTCCCCACCCAGATGCTATGGTCTTCCGCCTCCACAATGGACCAGACATCGTCGCTGGCAAGCCCGCTATCGGCGGTGATGTGCGTCCATCCGCCGTTGAAATACCTGCTCAGCCCGGCGTTCGGCTGATTCCCACCGACCCACACCGCTCCGTCGCTCGCCGCGCAGATCGCCCACGCGTACGTGCAGAACAGGCCCTGCGCTTCGGTGAAGGTCCGCCATTGATGGCCGTCGTAGCGGCTCACGCCCTCCGGAGTTCCGACCCACACGCCGCCGAGGGTATCTTCGGCGAGGCTCAGCACCTGATCGTTTGCCAGGCCGTTTTCGGTCGTGTAGCGGAGCCACCTCCCGTGATGAAACTGGAACACGCCGTATCCGCCAGAGCCTTCGCGGCTTCCCGTGCCGACCCATACATCTCCGTTTCGGGCGCGGAGCATGGCCTGTATGGAGGCCTGCCCGTCGAGGATCGGCGTGGTGGCAAGTTGAGCCCACGTCTTCCCATCGAACTGCCAGATGCCGGGAATGGAAGTCGGGGAGCCGCTCGCAATCCAGAGGTTCCCGTTGGGCCAGACGAGCATCGCGGTGATCTCCTGGTCGCTGACGTACGGGGCCACAGGAGGTACGACGAATCCGGTCCCATCATATTCCATCAATCCGGCGGTAGTCCCCACCCAGACGGTCTGATCCGCACCTTGAGCGATGATCGAGACGCTTCCCGTCGGACGAAGGCCGTGCTTCTGATCGTATATCCACCAGGGGCCACCGCGCCGGTCGAACCGGGCGACGCCACGTCCGGGGATGAGAAACCAGAACGCATCGTCGAGGACGTACACGACCTTGCTCACCAAACGCCCAGTGATGCCCACCTGTCGGATCGGATAACTCAGCCACCGGCCTTCGGAGAACTTGAGCATTGTGCCTGCTGGCGAGCCGACTGCCCAGACGGAGCCATCGGGCATCGGCAGGAGCGATGCGGCGGTGAACGTGTGTACGTCAGGTTCGTCTTCAAACGTCTCCCAGCGCTCCCCTTGCCAGCGCCAGATGCCCCGGCCATACGTGCCAAACCAGTACGCTCCGTCCCGCGTCTGCGCGATGGTGAGGATGTCTCCGTCCGGCGGACGAAGCCGATCCACCATGTCGGTCCAGCGACCGTTGCGAAACCGATACAGCCCTTCCATACGTCGTGAGGAGCCAAAAATGGCCCACACGCCGCCCTCCTGATCGCCGTAGAGCGTGTGAACGGGGGACGCGGGGATGCCGTCGCCAGGGCCGTAGTGGAGCCACTTCCCGTGTTCGTACGTATAGACGCCGGTGTTTGTGTACACGCCGCGAGATGCCACTACATCCCGCGAGAACCGCGCTTCGAGGGAAGGTGAAATGCCGATCCAGACCGTCCCGTCCGCCGATTCCGTGAGCGCGGTGACGTTTCCGGAGCGAATCGGGTAATCCCATTCGTGCGCAATATACCGCACCACGCCGACGCTCGTGCCCACCCATACCGTGCCATCGGCGGAATAGAGCAGACAGTTATAGCGGGCATCCGGCGGAACGTCGGGGACTTCCACGTGAGTGAAGCGGGTCCCGTCATACCTGACCAAGCCGCGATCCGTGGCCAACCAGACGTTCCCGCCGATTTCCTGGACAAGGTCGTTGATGTAGAGGCTGGATATTTCCTGAGGGTCGCTGAAAAAACGCCAGCGAGGGGCTTCCAGGAGGGCGTCATCGGCATGTGCCATGCCTGCAAGCACTACCATCAAGGGGAAAAGCGATCGGTAGCCCAAACCCATCGCTCGGCACATTCTCAGCAACTCCCTCGGCTAACCGCGTATTCCGAGCATCCTCGTGCTGATCGGGGTGATCGCATGAAATCACTCATCTGGTCGGTCGCTCTCACAAGGCGGTTCGAGGTGCATGGTGCGCTTCTTGCGCGCATTCCGAAGGTTCTCCGGCTCCTGTGGGTCCATGGACGACGAACCTCCGAAGATCATCTTGAATGAAGTTATGGGGGGCCGCTTAGGAGTCAACCCGGCTGTTTCGAGGTTCATGGGGAGTGACGAGTATCTCCTTCCGGGCCAACTGCGTTACCTACTGCGAACCATTCTTGAGCGAGGCGCGGAAGATGAGCGTTTCACCGGCCTGCGAAGGTCGTATATTGTACACACGTAGCGCCATGGGTGGAGCGATTGACCTCTTCACGGATGAGAGTGTAGGGTTATGTAACCTCGCCTTATCGGGAGCCGTCGTAGGGGAATGCACTTACCGCCGTCCAGACCACATGAGCCGGTGTCCAAGATTCTGCCCCGCCGCCGTGAGGCGCTTGACGACCCGACGGTGGCGTGGGACCTGCTCGATGACCTGCATCGTCTCACGGGAGTACGAGGCAGCGCCGTCGCCACGCGTGCGGGACGCATCGTCCTTTCCGACGTGGCGTACGAAGGGGAGCGCCCGCGCCTGGAGAGCCTGGCTGCCTCGCTTGCGCATGACTTCCGCGAGACGGTTGGGCGGCTCGATATGGGTCCCCTTCGCACCTTCACCATCCAGACCGCCAAGAGCACACTTGCCGCCGCGCCCATTGGGCCGGGAATGCTCGTCAGCCTCACCGAGAACGGCGTTGCAGTGGCCGAGCTGCGCCATCGCCTGATCCACATCCAGGACGAACTGGGGCGCGTGGAACTGAGCGGTCTCCCGCGCTCCAGGGCCAGAAAGACGCCCACGCGGGACCTCCCGCCGATCACCGTGTCCGATGTGCGGCCGCTAAGAAAGGTGGCTATTGACGAGATTGAACCCACGGAAATCGTGGATGAGCGGGGCGTGATCATGATGTTCATCCCCGGCGGAACCTTCAGAATGGGTTCCCTGGAGAGCGAGGATGAACAACCCGTGCACGAGGTGACGCTCAGCCCGTACCTCATTGACAAGTATCCGGTCACCAACGAAGCGTATGCCGCATTTCTCGAAGAATCGCCGCTCTGGCGGCCCGGGTCGAGGAATTCGCTCCTGTTCGATGAGGATTACCTCGCCCATTGGCCGAATGGGTGTATGCCCTCGGCGCTCGCCCAACATCCGGTCGTATGGGTTTCCTGGTGGCAGGCAGTGAAGGGCTACTGCGCCTGGCGTGGGGCGCGTTTGCCGATGGAAGCGGAGTGGGAGTATTGCGGTCGAGGAACTGACGGTCGCTGCTACCCCTGGGGAAACCAGTGGCGGACGCTCAGGTGCAATCATTATCGCCTCGGCGCGCACTGGACAAGCCCGGTGGGAGAGTTCCCGGAGGGGCGGAGTCCGTTCGGCATCATGGATTTGTCGGGCAACGTGTGGGAATGGTGCGCCGATTGGTACGCGCCCGACTGGTACGGACGCAGCCCACGCGAGAACCCGACCGGTCCGTCATACGGAAACACCCGCGTGCTTCGCGGCGGCAGCCGATTCAACCACGCCAATTACGTGAAATTGACGAAACGTCTCTTCTTCCCGCCTCATCGTTCGGACCTGAGCATCGGTTTCCGGTGTGTGAAGCCCTGGCCGCCAAAATCAATGGTATAATCGGGAGAGACACGTCAGAAGGAGACCCCCATGCCGCTCTTGAAGAGGTTTATGCCGAAATCGGTCATTGATAAGCTCCGGCTGACGATTTTCGTCGCGTACGTCGTCCTCCTACTCGTTGCGGCTGGCATCGGCGCGCTGGTGGCCCGGTACGGAGGATCGGAGTACTGGGGTGCGGCTGCCAGTTTGCTCGTTGCGCTCTTCGCGTTCTACCTGATCCTCCCACGCCTCATGGCCCGGCTGGAGACCACCATACAGGAGGTCATCTCTTCTGCCCGCGCCATCTCTCAGGGGGATTTCAACCGGCGCATCACCGAGATCGGGGATGACGAACTGAGCGAACTGGCGTCGAGCATGAACCGTCTGGCCGAATCCCTGAAGCAGTCGCTTGAAGAGATCGAGACGGCAGCACAGGACGTGGCGAGCAGCGCCCACCAGATTCTCTCTGCGGCGGAAGAACAGCAACACGTCGCCACCCAGCAATCGGCATCGCTTCACGAGACCGCGACTACGGTCGAGGAACTTGACCTCTCCGGTCGGCAGGCGGCGGAGAACGCGCAGGAAGTCGTCTCGCGCACGGAGAAAGCCTCGCAGCAAGTCCTCGCGCTCTCCGAGAAGGCGCAACGGGTGAACAAGGTCAGCGAAGTGATTGACGAGGTCTCCCGGCAGATCAGGATTCTCGCGCTGAACGCCTCCATCGAAGCCGCGCGCGCGGAGAACAACGGAGGCGGCTTCTCCGTCATCGCCTCGGAGATTCGGCGCCTGGCCGACGATACGCGCAAGTCCACCAGCGAGATTGACGCGCTCGTGCAGGATATGCAGGAGTCAACGAGTTCGTCGGTCATGATCATGGAGCAGACCGTCGAATCGGTGAAGGTGATCGGCCTGGCTATGAGCCAGCAGAGCGTCGCCACCGGCCAGATCACCGAGGCGATGTCCGAGATGAACAACGGCATGAAGCAGGCGGTGGAGAGTATGCGAAACACGGTCCAGGCCGGGGAAGAACTCAACCGGCTTGCCATCTCGCTTCAGCGAGCTATTCGACGGCTTCGCCGTATCCACGGAGAGCTCCCAGAAGAAGAGGAGGCACTGCCAACCCTGCCCGCGCAGGAGGCGGAGAAAGAGCTTTCGCTTGCCCAGAACGCATAAGAGGACGGAGTGGACAGGATGAACTCAGCGTGCCCACAGGATTGGTGGGGCGCGCTCTCCCGCCGAATCAGCCGCAGAGTGGGCTTTGCGGCGCGTGAGCGGGAGATGAACAGGCTTTCCGCCGTCATAGACCGGGAAGTACGCCGCGCCACTTCAGAGGGATGGGAGGCTTACCTCCGGGAACTGGACACGCAATCGTTGAACGCTCCGGTCTGGCAGTCGTTGCTGAGCCACATTCTCAACAGCGAGACGTCCCTTTTCCGGCACAGCCAGCAGTTCGACTTCCTGCGCGACGTAGTCCTTCGCGAGCGCCCCGGCGCGCTCAAGTGCTGGTCCGCAGGGTGCGCCACCGGCGAAGAGGCGTTCACCCTCGCCATGGTCTGCCGGGAGGAACGGCGCAGCGCGGATATCTGGGCGACCGATATTTCGCGGGCAGCCCTCGATGCGGCGTCTCAGGGCCGGATTTCGCTTCGCCGGGGATGCCGGGACCCGCGAATCGCATCCTGGTTGCATCACCATCGGGGAGGATGGTACGTGGACGATTCGATCCGGTCGCTCATTCGCTGGGAATGGGCCAACCTCCTCGAATCGGACCAGTTCGTTTCCCGGCATGGGCCGTTCGACGTGATCATGTGCAGAAACGTGCTCATCTACTTCCACGACGAGGCAGTGGAGCGCGTGCTGAGGCTCTTCGAGAGGGCGCTCGTGCCTGACGGATGGCTGTTGCTTGGGCACGCCGAAACGCTCCTCTTCAGACAGACTTCGTTCCGCATGGTCGCAGGCGGGCTGGGCTATACGCGCAGACCCCCGGCACAGATGCAGCCCGCGGCGAAGGAACCAGAACGGTTGCCGCAGGCGCACCCGGAGGCCGCCGAGCCGGTCGAACCGGGAGATGATGTCGTGAAGCAGGCGGTCGCGCTCGAACAGCAGGATCGGCTCGTCGAAGCTGCCGCGCTTCTGCGGGAGGCCCTCGTGCGTGATTCGCGCAACATCCTTGCTCGTCTCTGCCTGAGCGGGATCTATCGCCGCTCCGGACAGATTGATGCGGCGGCGCGTGAACTGAACCAGCTCGCCCGCCAGTTGAATGGCCGACCGGATGAGGAGATGCTTCCCGGAAGCGATGGCCTGACCGTCGGTGCGCTGCGCCAGGTCATCGCCCCGTATGCGCCAGGAGAGCAGGTATGAGTCGCGGCTCGACAGGCTGGTGGGGCATCCGTCGCGGTTCGTTTCACTTCACCGTCCAGCTTGAGTCTCCGCCCGTCGTCCTTCCCGGCGATGCGGTGTGGTGGATGCGCGACGACTCGATCTTCTGCGGCGCGGTGAGTGCCCGCCCGAAGCCCATCGGCGTCCTGGATGTCGCGCATCTCCTCAACCTTCCCGCCTCGCCGCTCACCGACGAGCATTGGGTGCTTGTCTCGGAGGGCGCGCCGGGTACGTGGGCACTCGTCTCCGACATCGAACCGAAGCCCCTCGAAGAGCTTCACGAAGAGCCGCTCCCCTGGCTGCCGACCGCTACCGCACGAAGGCTCGTCAAGAAGCTCGTGGTTTCGGAAGACGTCTCCTATCTCGTGATCGAACCAGCCGCTTGGACGGAGTATGAGGCTCCGAGCGCGGAAGAGGGGGTCGGCGAACAACGGGTGAAGATACGCCTGGCTCGCCTGTCGGCAGTGTCCGAGCGCGTGGACATGGAACCGAGCCTGGTGGCGACCCGCGTCGGGAGCGGGTGGTGGGGACTGAGGGCGGAGGACGTGCACATGGTGGTGCAGGTCCGCCACATCACCCCATTGCCGGGCGCTCAGCCGATTGTCTGGGGGCTGACCACGATCACGGGGAGGGTGAATGTGATCGTTGATCCCTCTCGCGTGCTTGAGGCTCCTTCGATCTCCCTGCCCTGCTGGGTGGCTGAGGTGCAGGCGAAAGGTGCGAAATGGGGCGTCGCGGCGGCGGAAGAGTGGCAAGTGTTTTCGGCGGCGGACGTTCGGCCTGTGGAAGACCACACGCCGCCACCCGGTCCTCCCGGCCTTGTGGTGCAGCGTATGCGCTACGGAGACGACACGGTGCTCGTGCTCTCTCTGGAGAAGCTCGGTGAGCTTGCGAAGGGCGAGCGGTCGGAGGCTCTCCCATGATACCCGAACTGTACACGCAGTTCCTTGCGGAAGCGAGCAGCCACCTCGAAGCGATTGAGGAATGGCTCACCGGCCTCGCTGGCTCCGGCCCGCCCCACGACGCCACAGAGGTCTTGCGGAGCGCGCACTCGCTCAAGGGCGCGGCGCGCTTGGTCGGTGCGGCTGCCGTCGCAACGCTCGCCGGTGAGATGGAAGTGCGCATTGCCGACCTCGCACGAGCAACCGCGCCTGATCGGAAGGCGATTGAGGAGGTGCGTGCGCTCTGTGACCAGGCGATGAAAGTCCTTGAACGGGGCGAAGAAGGCGGAGCGGAAGGAGAAGAGCAGGCAGCCCTCCCGCGAGAAGGAGCAGCGGCGATGGAAGCGGACGAGGATCGTTCGCTGTGGGGGCAGGTGCGCAAAGCGTTGCCGACGCTTTCGGAGCTGCTCGTGGAGAGCCTCACCGAGTTTCAGTGCCACGAAGTGCTGCGGCTCTTGGGGGAGGACTTCCGGTTCTGGCTCGTGCACGTGGACACCACCACCGAGACGTTCGAGTCGGGGGCGGACCGTGCTGCTGCCTACCTCCGCGAACGCGGGCACGTCGTGAGCCAGACGGCGGGGGTAAGCGATCAGCCCGGCTTCGACTACGTCGCTACCTTCCTCTTCGCCGGGAAGGACGCGCCGCCCGCACCGGAAGATGCCTCCTTCCCCCTGAGAAACGAGGAACTTGCCCTTGGCCAACTGCCGACGCCCGAAGTTCACCGGACGCCGCCCGCACCGGCGACGGAAGAAACCCTCGAAGCCCCCCAGGGACAGAAGCCCGCCAGAGCAGGTGAGGAAGAGGTGGACGCCCAGTTGCAGGAGATTTTTCTCACCACTGCGGACAACCTCGTGCAGGAATTGACAGATAGCATCGCCGCCGCCGAACGTTCTCCCGACTCCACCGACGCGCTCGACGCGCTCTTCCGGGCCGGGCATAGCCTCAAAGGGGCGGGCGGGAGCTTCGGCTTCCCCATCGTCAGCCGCCTCGGCTTCGAGATGGAACAGGTGCTCGACCGCGTGCGCCGACGGCAACTCGCGTTCACCCAGGACCTCCTCGACGTGCTGTACGAGTGCGTTGACGCGCTGACGGACATCGTCAACCGTGCGCGGGAGGGTGCGCTCGACCAGAATGCTCCTCTCCGGGTGGTCGAAAGCCTGCGACGGGTTGCGCGTGGGGAAGCGCCCGCCGAACCGGCGCCGACGGGTGTGGTGGTCTCCGCGCTCGGCCACACGATGCACCTCTCGGTCGAGGCGGCGGACCGTCTCCTCGACTTGGGCCGCGACGCATGGATCGCGGCGGAGACCGCCTCGTTCGTAGCTGCCCCAGACGGCGAGATCAGAGAAGCCATTGACCGGACGCGCTTGGCGATCCTCTCCGTCGTGAATGCGATCCTGGCGACGCGGATGCAGCCGGTCGGGCAGGTATTGAGGGCCTTCCCGCGCCTTGTGCGCGACGTCTGCCGCCAGTACGGGAAGCAGGTCCGCCTCGATGTCGTCGGCGCGGACGTGCAGATGGACCGGCTGTTGCTGGAAGCGATCAACGACCCGCTCGTGCACCTGGTGCGGAACGCGCTCGACCATGGGATTGAAACTGCCCAAGAACGGCAGCAGATGGGCAAACCGCCGGAAGGACTGCTCAGCATCCATGTCTCGGCGGATCGTGGTGCCGTCACCATCGAAATCAAGGACGACGGTCGCGGGGTCAATATCGCCGCGCTGCGCCGGAAAGCGGTAGAAACGGGACGACTTTCGCCGGAAGCAGCCGATGGCCTCACGGAAGCCCAGGCGCTCGACCTCATATTCCTGCCGGGGATCACCACGCGGGAGGCGGTCACCGAGCTTTCCGGACGCGGCGTCGGGATGGATGTCGTGCGATCAAAGATCGAACAGGTGCGCGGCAGGGTGGAGGTTTCGACCGAACGCGGAAAGGGCACGAGCGTGCGCCTGCGCCTACCGCTGACCACTGCGATCCTCAGAGTGGTGGAAGTGAGAGTGGCCGGATTGTCCCTCTGCCTGCCTACGACGGCGGTGGAACGCGTCGTCTCGGCGAAGCCCGGCCAACGGGAAATCGAGCTTCCTACCCCGTCGGGCACGCCGGAGGTTATCCCGCTTGTCCTGGCGACTCGTTACCTGCCGCGGGCACGCGACGCGGGCGAAGCGCATGAAGCGGTCATCCTGCGGGATCGCGGTCAGGTGCTTGGGTTGCTGGTGGAGCGTGTCGAGGACGAACGTCCGGTGCTCGTGACCGACCTCGGCGGCCTCATATCCCGCACGAAGTGGGTCGGGGCGTGCACTTTGCTGGCCAACGGTCAGGTCGCGCCGATCCTCGATACGAGCGCGATCCTTGCGGCGTTCAACGCACGGGATGTGGAGCACCTTGAGGCCGAGGCGAAGCCCAAACCGTCGGCGGAACGACCGCCGGGGCCGCCGACCATCCTCTCGATAGACGATTCCCCCACCATGCGACAACTCATGCGGAACGTGTTGGAACTGGCGGGCTACCGCGTGCTGCTTGCCGCTGACGGAAAGTCTGCGCTCGACATCCTGAGCCATACCACACCCGATCTCGTGCTCGCCGATCTGAATCTGCCCGGCACGGACGGGTTCTCTCTCGTGCGGGAGATTCGTCGGCGATGGGCGGATGTGCCGGTGGCGATCGTTTCCGGCAGAGACCAAGAGGCGGATAGAGAAGCGGGCTTCAAGGCAGGGGCCAGCGCGTACATCGTCAAAGGAGCGGCGGATCGCCGGGGTATGCTCGCCACAGTCGCCAGATTGCTCAGCGAGGATTCGAGGAAATGATCCGGGCGATCATCGTGGATGATGTGGCGACCGTGCGGCAGGCGCTTCGTGGTCTGCTCGCTCAGGACAGCCGGATCGAAGTGGTGGCCGAAGGGCGCAACGGGACGGAGGCGGTGTCCCTCACGCACCTGCATCGCCCGGACATCGTCCTGATGGACGTGGACATGCCGCGCATGGATGGGTTGGATGCGACGCGGGAGATCATGGCGACCTGCGCCACGCCGATCCTCATCGTCACCTCATCCGCCGTCTACGACGCACGCCATCTGCCGTTTGCGGCCATTGAGGCCGGAGCGCTCGACGTGTTCCCCAAGCCCAATCTCCTGAACGGATCGGGATGGAATTCCGTCGCCGCGAAGTTATGCCAAACGGTGCGGCTGCTTTCCCGCGTGCGCGTCGTGTCGCGCCGACCGAGGAAGTCCGTTTCTTCCCTCATGCCTGCGCACGACCGTCCTCGGTTGCTCCCCAGTTGGGTTCCTGAGGTGATCGCAATTGGCGCGTCCACCGGCGGCCCTGCGGTCATCCGGCAGATTCTTGAGGTGCTCCCTGCGGATTACCCGATCCCGATCATCATCGTCCAGCACATCGGCGAGGAGTTTGTGCCGGGGCTTGTCCAATGGCTCGACCATAACGCGGCGATTCGCGTATCGCTGGCCCAGGATCGGCAGGCGGTGATGCCGGGGACGGCGGTCGTTGCTCCCGGCAACGTTCACCTCCGCATGGTGGAAGGCCCGGCGATCAAGCTTGATAATGGCCCGCTTGTCCAGCATTGCCGACCTGCGGCGGACGTGCTGTTCCATTCCGCCGCACAGGTGTTTCATTCGAAGGTCGTCGGCATTCTGCTGACCGGCATGGGGCGCGACGGAGCCGACGGACTCAGGGCCATCCACAGCGCCGGTGGGTTGACTATCGCCCAGGACAAGGACTCTTCAACGGTGTACGGGATGCCGGGAACCGCCGTCGAACTGGGCGTGGTCCAGTATGTCATGGCTCCCCAGTCCATCGGGCGCTGGCTTGTGAACCTGCCCAAGAGTGCGACGGAGGTGCAATGACAGCCCCTTCCCCGTATCGTTGGCTCACCGCCTGGGTTCGAGACCTGCCGCTCGCGTTTCCTCTGGGGCAGGTCAAAGAGGTCCTTCTATGGGTCCCTTGGCAGCCTGGCCCCCCTCAGGAGCGCGGCCTTGTCGGCGTCATTTCGTTGCGCGGGGAGGAGTGGCCGGTGTGGGACCTGGGGCAACTCTGGGGGTGGAAGCCGCGCCTCCCGACCCTGGAAACGAGCCTGGTGCTCATGAACCGTCCGAACGGCGGACGTTTGGGCGCTGTCCTCGTTGACCGGGTGGGGTGGGTGGTGGAGGCTGAGCCGAGCGATGCACTTGAATCCGTCGCCTTACCTCAGATGCCGTTTCGTCGTACCATTAGAGACACCGAGACGGAGACGGAGCATTTTGTGACGACACTGACCGATCTCCTGAATCTCCCCGAAATCGCTTCGGAAGGAGCATAAGCGTGTCCTCGATGGAACGACCGCACGTGTTGGTGGTTGATGACATGCAAAATACTCGTCTGCTCCTTCGGCTCTTGCTGGAAAAGCAGTTTGACGCGGAGGTCAGCGAGGCCCCGGATGGGCTTGCGGCTCTCACGATAGCGATCAAGAAGCCCCCCGATCTGGTGGTCGCGGATGTGGCGATGCCCCGCATGAACGGCCTCGAACTGGTGAAGTCCTTACGGGAGATGCCTCAACTGGCCAGCGTTCCGATCATCTTGGTCACCTCGAAAAGCGAGCAAGTTTACCGGGTACGGGCGGCAATGCTGAAGGTGCAGGATTATCTCGTCAAGCCGTTCAGCCCCGCGACGTTCGCACAGCTTTTGGGACAGTACCTCAAGCCGGTCTCACGTTGATGTCCTGCGAGGTTGAGGGAGTGATGCGGGTTCCAGATAATAACGCTCCGTCACGGACTACGAGGGCGACTCGCGAGTCTCCCCCACAAAGCGTGTCGAAACAACATCTTGTAGGGGCGAGGCGTGCCTCGCCCCTACTTGGCGTGCACAATTCCTCGCTGAAAAGCGCATGATACTACGACGAGATCCGAGGGAAGATTCTCGACCGGGGAATATGTGGTGAATACAGGCGAAGTCAGGACACCGATTCTTCAACCCACCTCACGTGGGCCGCAATCTTCGCTCCAAGCGATGAAGAACTCGCTCATCGCCACGATCTCCACGTTTCTCAGCCACTATTTCAACCCGGGGTTCCTCAAGAGCGGCTGGCTCAGCGAATTTCCGCCATCAGTGAAGCGCGACAACGCCCCGGAAGTGATTGATCGCCGCGTGCTTGAAATGAAGACCCGGTTTCTCTATTGTCTGAAAGTGGCCGTTCGTGCGCTGGTGGAGCACAACGAGCCGTTCGTTGCGCTTACGGCGTTCGAAGAGGATAGAGTCACCGAGACGCTGGAGATCATTTCCACCCCGGAGCACGAGTTCAGCGACTCGCTGCTCAACCGTTGCACGGAAGTGATGGTGACGGACATCAGCTCTGTGAAGCTCACAGAGGCGATCTGTGGGCAGTTTCTGCGGCGCATCCTACAGATGGTGCGTCAGGACATTCATGATCAGGAGCACATCAAGTATCTCTACCTCTTTTGCGTCTGGAAGATGCCTGACGTGCTTTTTGACCCCTCCATCAGCCCGGTCGTGCGGCGACGAGAGGTGCGTGCGCTGCTGACTCACCCCCGGCTGCCTCAGGACCTCATCACCGCGCTGCGCCAGGTGCGCGGCGGCGGACTCTTTCCCGCTTCCCGTGACGACGGAAAGCTGGTGGACGAGGGATGGGAGCTTGAAGCGACTCAGGCGGTGCGGCCCCCTCCCAAGCAGACCGCCTGGCAGCGCCTTTTCTCGCGGCCTCCGAAGAGGAAAGCGCGCTGACGGGCTTCTACGGTCCTTCGTATCCCTTGCGTGCGAGCACACCGGCGATGGAAGTCCCCTTTGCCTCGGCAGGGGTGAGGGTGATCGGCACGATGACGAGTGCTTCGGCGGCTTCTCCGTACGGTCCTTGCGCAAGGACCGCGCCATCAGGTCCGACGGCGAGCGAGCAGCCGATGCATTTGCGGCCCTTCCACGGCCCCCCGGTGATCCACCCCACGTTGCTCACACCGACCACCGTCACTCCGTAGAGCGTTGCGATGGTGGAATACGCCTCTCTCCACATCCCGCCGTACGGTTCCTTCGCGTTGTCGTGATCCGCGTCAACCGCCCAGGCCGAGGGCGAAAGCAGGATGCGCGCACCCATCCGCGCCAGAGAGTGCGCGAAGACAAGGGAATTCGGGAAGTTGTCGGCGCAGATCGTCAGGCCGACGATGCCGAGCGATGTCTCGACAACCGAAAGGCGGTCGCCGATGGCGTAGAGGTCCTGCGCGATGCTGAGGATGTTGATCTTCCGGTGCGTGAGGAGGACCTCCCCGTCGGGCGAGATGAGCAGCGCGGTGTTGTAGAGCCGGTCTCCGGCCCGTTCGGTGATCCCCGCGACCACGTGGATGCGTGCCTGTCTCGCCGCTTGGCAGAGCGCATCGCTCTGCATGCCCGGAATCGGCGCAGCCAGTTCTCTCGCGGAAGGGTGAGTCCAGCCCACGTCCAGGCACTCCGGCAGGACGACGATGCTGCATCCTTCGTCCGCCGCCTGCCGGATCATCCGCGCCGCTCGCGCAAGGTTCGCGTCCAATTTCCCGCCCTCAACGAGGAGTTGCCCCATGCCGAGGGTGTAGCGTGTCGTCATCATCTGCATGCGTTTCGTGAAAAGGCGTGCACCCGATCTCCGCGCCGCAGGCCCGAAAGGGCTACTGGCCTTTTGGCGGCAGGCTTTGCGAGGGCAGCCACTCCGCCTTGATGAATGTCCTCACCGTGTCCGAAGAAAACGACCCGAACACTCCCATCCCCCCTTTCACGTTCCAGATGATCCCGATGTCCGCATCTCCGCCACCACCGCCGGGGCCAAACAGGGTCCTCCAGTAGTCGTACAGGCCCGCGTCGCAGGCGAACACGACGACATCCTGCCAACCCCGGTAATTGAAGCCGAGCCAGAAGACCTCGATCTGGATCGAATCGGGGAGAGGCATGTAGAGCGTGTGCGCGAGGAACTGGCGAGCATTCGGGTTGGCGTAGTCGTCGTCCTTCCAGTCCTCGTAGGCCCGTTTCCTCAGCAGCTCCGTGCCGGTCGTGTCGTCTGCCGACATTTCGATGGCATACCCGGCGGCGTTCGCCACGCGATCCCAGGACAACCTGAACGGGTTGACCTCGCCGCTCTTCCCGAACTTGTCCGGAGCGGCCAGTTGCTTGGGGAAAAGGAGTTCCTCTACCGACAACACGCCCCTTGCGATCTGGGAGGGGTCGAGTTCAGGGGGATCGAGGCGCATCTGAGAGGGCACCGTCGTGCTGGCTGTCAGATGACGATCCGCGAACTCGTGCCCCTGCGGGAAAGTGACGTCAATATCGTAGGTCTCCCCCGCTTGTACGATGAGGTTCGGATCGCCATAAAGGCCGGAGCCTCGGGGCGAGAGAGGGTAGGTCTTCCCGGCATGGGTGATGACGGCGTTCGCCCCGGAGACTTTGTATTGATCGAACACGGGCTTCGTGTACATCCAGACGTAGTACTGATCGGGCGGCACCGTGCGGGTCAGCAGCACGCTGTCAATGGCGGCTCCGGGCCTGAGAAACGCCGTCAGGACCAGTTGAGGGTTCGGCGTGTGGTGCTGCTCAATCGGGTCTAGCACGCATCCCGCCTGAATGCCGACGATTCCTACGAGTACAAGAGAGAGTAGCGTCTTCTTCATGGCTAGAACTCCAGGTCGAGACCAATCGTGGGCAGGAACGGCAACTGCGGGACGCTCTCTTCTTTGCTCAACTCAGGCGGGTCTTTCATGGGGTCGCCTGAGGTCCAATAGCGGGCGAACTCGTTCTTGCGATTGAAGAGGTTGACGATCTGCAAGAAGGGCATCCACTTGACCCCCCACTTTTGAAAGCTGCCCCGTATGCCCACGTCGAGCCGCATGTAGTACGGCAGGCGGTTCACGTTGAGCCGGTCTTTCGAGATGGGATCGAACGTGTAGACCGGGTCCTGGATGACGGCACGTCCGAGGGTCTTCGTGTAGCCCTGGCCAGTGGCGAAGGAGAAGCGGCTGTTCAGCGTCCAGTGCTTGGTGATTTCGTAGCTGTACACCGCGTCAATGTGATGCCGCGAGTCGTACTTCGGGTAAAACGGCTCCGCCTTGCCGAATTCATCCTTGTTGAGGTCGGGGAAGTCGCGCACCGTCCATGCGAGCGCGTAGGATATCCACCCCATGTGCCGCCCAGCGCGCTTCTTCAGGCTCAGGTCCATCCCGTAGGCGTATCCGTTCCCGCGCACGAGCGCGTCGCCCGCGCTCTGCGGGGCATCGGCAGCGTAGTTGAACTCGGCCAGGTCTTTGTAGTCCTTGTAGTACCACTCGGCGGTCAGGGTGATGTCTTCGCCCACCTTCGTCTCGAAGCCGAGGATGTAGTGCCATGCATACTGTGGCCCGGCGCTCGTGTCGCAGGTGAACCAGAGATCGGAGAGCAAGCTGACGCCGTAGAATTCTCTCGGCACACGGAAGAGGTACTGCGTGTACCGACCGACCGCCCCCTTGATGAAGGTATCCTCCCCCAGTTGATACCGCACCGTAAGGCGAGGGTTGATCGAAGAGTACGTGACCGCTTCGTCGCTGCCGAGGAATGCCTTGTTAGAGGCGTTCGTCGCACGGAAAAAGCTCCCGCGCAGGCCGGGCTGAAGGGTAAGGAATGGCCATGGTCGCCAGCTATCCTGCACGTACGCGCTTGGCACGTAGGCGCTGATGTCGAACGCCTCGTACGACATGCTGCCGAGTTCCTCGCCGAACCGCATCCCGTGCCGCTTCAGGTGAGCGCCGGTTTCTATGGTGTTCCTGTCGTCCGCAAACCACGTGAAATCGGCTTTCGCGTCCACGTCGAACAGCCTGTTGTCGTCCGATATTCCGAGGTCCTCGATCTTGAACTTCGTGTGCGATTGGAAGCGGCTCACGTTGAACTGATAGTGGGAATAGAACGTCGGGGAGAACAGATGAGTCCACGCGAAGGACGCCGACATGTTCCCCCAATCGAACAGGGTGTTGATGAAGTCGTTCTTGTAGGAGAACTTGTCCTTGCCCGCGTAGCCCGCAACGCTGAACTGGTCCTCGTGAGAGAGCACCTTGTGGAACTTGCCCTGGAAATCGTAGAAGTAATACCCCATTGCGTCGAGGCCAGCCATTCTCAGGACCGGTTCGAGGTACGTGCGGCGACCGGAGAGCAGGAATGACGACCCCGGCCCCAGAGGCCCCTGCATCGTCAGGCGCGAACTGAGCAGGCTGATCCCGCCGATCCCGCAGAACTTCTCCTTGTTCCCTTCGTCGGTGGTGACATTGAGCACGGAGGAGAGGCGTCCGCCGTACTGCGCCGGATAGCCGCCCATGAGCAGTTCGGTGCTCTTGATCGCGTCGGCGGGGAACGTCGAGAACAGGCCGAAGAAGTGGGAGACGTTATAAAGCTCGGAGCCGTCCACGAGGATCAGGTTCTGATCCGGAGTGCCGCCCCGCAC
>Ga0172366_10000665_pt1 | contig 25480 bp, 22 predicted proteins | sample LakKivSesite69cm_FD_114533 | JGI IMG/M metagenome (GOLD analysis project Ga0172366, IMG submission 114533) | Sediment microbial communities from Lake Kivu, Rwanda - Sediment site 69cm | ecosystem: Environmental > Aquatic > Freshwater > Lake > Sediment | place: Rwanda: Western Province, Lake...
CCCTTCGCCGTATGCCTCACCCACGACATTGACCGGGTTCATCGCGGATGGGTTGACGCGAGCAAACGAGCGATGCGCCAGGCCCTTGCCGGGCGGTGGCAATCGGCCTTCGATACCGGCTGTGCGGTCTTCCGGCGGCTCGCGTCGGGTGCGGACTTCTACTGGAACCTCGACGACCTGCTTCGCATCGGCATACGCTACGGCGCGAGGCCGAGCTTCTTCCTCATGGCAGGTGCGGGCCATCTGCTCGACGCGGATTACCGGCTGAACGGTCGTTGGACGAACGTCGTCCGCCGCATCGTTCGGGCCGGAGGCGAAATCGGCCTGCACGGGAGCTATGAATCGTTTCGGAGGGCCGATCTTTTGCGCCGAGAGCGACGCGAGATCGAGCGATTGACCGGCGAACAGGTGGTGGGGATGCGGCAGCACTTCCTCCGGTTTGATCCGCGTCGGACATGGCAAGCGCAGGCTGAAGCGGGGCTGCGCTACGATGCGACGGTGGGGTTTGTCGAGCACGTCGGTTTCCGTGCGGGAACCTGTTTCCCGTACCAGGCATACGATGTCCCCGCCGACCGGCCCTTGCCGTTGACGGAAATCCCCCTGCTCGTGATGGACCGCACGCTTGAGGAGCACCTGAAGCTCTCGCCGCGCCAGGCGTGGGACGCGCTGCAGCCGATCCTCAGCACGGTAGAACGCTCTGGTGGCTGCCTCACGGTGCTCTGGCACAACCTCTTCGTCGTGGATGCCTGCTACCCCGGATGGCGTGCCGTGTACGAACGTATGCTCGACTGGGCACGTCAGCGCGGCGCGTGGTTGACCACCGGCGCGGAGGTCTGGCGAAGCCTGAAAAACGCCTGCGCTCTGAAGGACAATAACTCGCCGAAAGAGGAATAGCTCATGCGATCACGGTATCTCGCCCGGAACGCACCTCGCGGCAGGTGGGTCATCGCCCATCGCGGCGCGTCGGGGCGCTGTCCGGAGAACACGATGGCCGCGTTCCATGCTGCGGTGGCGGCCAAGGCCGACGCCATCGAGCTGGACGTGCACCTTTCCGCCGATGGCGAAGTGGTGGTGATGCACGACGAGGACGTGAAGCGCACGACTTCGGGCAGGGGCAAGCTCGCCGAACTCACGCTTGCGCAGATTCAGGCGTTTGACGCGGGGTCGTGGAAGTCCCCGGAATTTGCCGACGAGCGCGTGCCGACGCTTGCCGAGGTGTTCGACGAAATCCCTCTTGTGGTGATGGCCGAGATCAAGGCGGAAGGCGAGGAGGTGGTCCGTCGGACGGCGGAAGTGATCGGGGCGGCGGACGCGGTCGGGCGCACGATCATCGCCTCGTTCAGCGACGCCAACCTGCGCTGGGCGGCGGAAATGCTGCCGGAGTGCGAACGCCTCGCGCTGGGGAAGCCGGACCTCGAACGCCTGCTTGCGCTCGCGCACATCGCGGGGCCGCGCTTCAACGACCTCAACGGCAAGCTCGTCAACGACCTGCACCGGAACGACCGGGCGCTCTGGACCTGGACGGTTGACGAGCCGCAGGACATCGCGCACGCGATCAGGCTCGGAGCAGACGGGATCATCAGCAATTGGCCGGAGCGGGTCGTCGCGGCGATAACCGGGGACGCATAGGCAGGGCATAGCCTTCGCCCCGGAAGAACGCGAGAATGCGAAGCGTAGGCCCGCTCTTCCCAGCCTACTATCCAGGTTCCAGATAATACCACTTCATCACGGACTACAAGGGCGACTCGCGAATCGCCCCTTGTATCTTGCATCATGAACGACATAAGAGATCAGGCGCGGCAGATCGTCCCTCCCCGAGGTCTTCGAGACCGTGCGTAGCGTGGTCGTCGCGCCTGGGTTCCGTCGTGATCCCGAACAGGTGCCAGGGCTGCGTGGCAAGCCCGGATTCACAAGGTGGGGACACCACGGAGGTGCTACCATGAGCAACGCTGTTGTGACCGTCGGCATTGATGTCTCCCGCGACCGTCTTGACCTCGCGATCTGCCCGTCGGGGGAAAGCTAGTCCCAGGCAAGTCAGGCCATCACCGAGCTGCTTGCGCGTCTGGGTCGTATCAACCCCGACCTGGTGGTCATGGAAGCCACCGGCAACTTGGAAGCCCCGCTGGCTGCTGAACTCATCGGCGCTGGGCTGCACGTGGCGGTGGTCAACCCGCGTCAGGTCCGGGACTTCGCCAAAGCCACCGGCAGGCTGGCCAAGACCGACCGGATCGACGCACGGATCATCGCCCACTTTGGCGAAGTGGTCCGCCCTCGTCTGCGCACGCTGGCTGACGTGGAGCGACAGCAGATCAAGGAACTGGTCCTGCGCCGCCGTCAGCTCAGCGACATCATCATTGCCGAGACTAACCGGTTTCGCCGCGTTCTGCCGGGCACGCAACGGTATATCCAGGACCACCTTACCTTTCTCCATGAGCAGATGGAACGGCTTGACCAGGACATCGACCACACCATCAAGCACAGCCCGGTGTGGCACGAGCAGGTCAACCTGCTGATCAGCGTTCCCGGCGTCGGTCAGGTGACCGCCACCACCCTGGTGACCTGCCTGCCCGAACTGGGCCATCTCAATCGCAAAGAGATCGCCGCACTGGTTGAGGTTGCTCCATTCAACCGGGATAGCGGCTTCACCCGCGGTACACGCGTCATCTGGAGTGGTCGAAGCACGGTCCGCCGCGTGCTGTACATGGCTACTCTCGTCGCCACCCGATACAACCCTGTGATCCGTGAATACTACCAACGCCTGTGCGCTGCGGGCAAACACCGAAAAGTCGCCCTGGTGGCCTGCATGAGAAAGCTGCTGACCATGCTCAACACTATGTCCAAACACCATACCGTCTGGAACCACAACCTGCTGCTCCAGACTTGACAACCAAGACAGGTGCTACACCCGAAAATCACCCGTAGGGCCGGGTTTCATGGTCATCAACAAAATACCTTGGCAGTCACCGCGTGAGACAGCTCGCGTGAGCGAGCTTCGCTCTTCCGTAGCCCCCGGATTTATCCGGAGGGCGGCAGGACCGTGCTTGACGCCCTCCGACTGAAGTCGGGGGCTAATATGCCAAGCCATCTGAAGCTGGCTGGGTCTGCGGCTGCGTCGCGTGTACACATAATTCGTTGATGACCATCTAACCCGCCTGTATACTGCCACTGGACGACTTTGCCTACGCACGCTCAGTCGGCGCGGAAGCTGATGAGCACCGTCTTCCAGCAGGCAACCGGTACGCCGTTCAGCTTGGCAGGTTTGAATCGCCACGGTTTCACCCCGTCCACCGCCGCCTGTCGCAACTCCTCACGCCCGCGCAGCGCGACGGCCTGTTCCACCTTCCCGTCCTTCCCAACGAGCACCGAAAGAAGGACCTGCCCCTGGATGCGACGGCTGCGAGCGAACGACGGATACACAGGGGGCGGATTCTCCAGCACTTCAGGCGGCACGTCAACAAGCGTCTCCGTGTAGGCGCGTGCGCGCACTGCCACAGAAGGTGCGCTCTCTTGTGGGGTTGCCTGGGGTGAGACGGCGCTCGTCCCGGGTGCGGAGGCCTCTTGCGTCGGCGGCTCAGGCTGCTCCTGCCCTCCCTGGGCGGTGGAAGGCGGCCGTTGAGCGGATGGCGATGCCGGGGTTGCGGCGGTTGTTTGGGCTTCTCCCTGTCCGGCGGCAGGAGTAGGAGGCTGGCTCTCCTCCGCACGCCTGATGGCTGATTCCAGGTAGGTGATCCGCTTTACGAGGGAATCGAGCCTCGTATTCGTCTGCGCGGAGAGGGCCGACGCCGAATCGAGCGGCGCAGCAACCCGGCGACGGGTTTTCGTCGTGGCGGTGGGAGCGGATGGCGATGCGACAGGCCTGAGGGTTTGCATCTGCGACCTGAGGAGAGCAATCTCTTCCTGCAACTTTCGCACCTCATCCCGGCTCGAAGCCAGTTCCGACTCCAGTTGAGCGGGCGCTTCGGCGGGCGTTGGCGCGGACGAGCTTGGCGGGGAACCGCCTTTCCAGAGCATCCATGCTCCCCACACCAGGCCGACGACGAGGACGGGCAGGAGGTAAAGGAGGACGCTCGATCTCCGGGATGGTTCGGGCGAAGGGGGTTGCCGCGGCTGCGGAGGAGCGAGAGCGAACGCTGCGGGAGAGGTCAGGGAGGCAAGCATCTCTTCCGAGTAGAAGCGCGGCGTCGCCTGATACAATTCGTCCGTCGTCTTCTGTCTGCGGCAGACCGCCATAAGGGTCCCCGCGTCCAGGCCTTCAACCGTCGGCAGTTCGACGATGTCCGCACCCACCACAAGCCGGTGGATGCGCGCCAGGCCTGTGCTGAAGACGACCCACTCAAGCTCCGGCGATTCCGCAGGTTCGGCGAGCAAGAACGCGGTGGGAATCCTTTCCAGGTCCGAAATCGCCTCTAGGTGGGCAGACATCGTCGGCCCGACCTTCCGGAGCAACTGCTTTCCGCCTTCGCCAACGAGGCTCGCCATGATGGGAACGAGGCCCGCGAACTGATCGGGGGCCTGGTGGAATGCCCACGTCAGGTTCTCACAGATGTGGGCGATGTGGGAGAGCGCATCGTGGCCCCGGAGGTCCCCGGCGCTCAGATGCACGCCGCACACTTTGCTCTGAGAGAGGAAAAGGAGCGCTTGCCTCTCCTCATCCAGACCAATGGCGACTCCGTGGAAGGTTTCCGGGGGTAAGGAGGCAAGCGTCCTGAGGAGTTCGCCGTAAGGGACGTTCGACAACGTGCGCGAGACAGCCCATTGCTGAACACAATGCGCAACCCAGGCGGGACGATACAGCACATCAATGGGCACGGCAGCTCTCCTCGCCCAAATGGCGGACACCGCCCCTGCTCGCACGAGGAAAACGTCGGGTAGAGTGAGGGCATCCGCGCATGACCCAAGGTATCTCCCTTGGCTAAATATGTAATCCTGAGCACGCGCCGGTCAACCGGGCTTGGACCGTATTTCTGCTTCTTCACCACAGGCTTTCGCATTTACCCACAACCACTTCTGCGGCAATCTCCAGGACAACCTGCGCCGTGTGATGGTGTTCCCCGGCTCTGAGGTACCTCTGCGCGACGCTGGCGGAAAAGGGGCCGGGGAAATGCGCGTGCTCTGCGGCGGGCTATCCGAGGGATGACGGGGAGCGAATGGGGCCGCGCGGGTTGCCCTCCTGTCAAGTCTCTATCTGCTGACGGGCCAGAGCGAATCGGGCGGTAGGTGCACGTGGAGAGCCGCTCCGGGGGTCGCCTCAGCGCCGGCGTCGGTGGGGCGGAGGTGCGCGATGAGGACGAGCGGACCGAGGGCGAGGGTCAGCTCAATATCCGCGCCCAGGAACCGGCGTTGCAGCAGGCGTGCGGGGAACACGTTCGGGAGCGGCGAATCGGCACTGGTGATCGTCACGGCGTGGGGGCGCACCGCGAGCGCCACGACGTGCGCAGAGGAGGGCGACGCCGTGCCGCGAAAGCGATACGGGCCGACGCTCGCCGCCCACCCGTCGGCCTCCGGCGTGAGAGCGTCCACCGGGAGCAGGTTGGCGCGACCGAGGAAATCCGCCACGTACCGCGTTGCGGGGGCGAGGAATAACTCTTCCGGCGTTCCTACCTGCTCGCATCGGCCTTCGCACATGACCGCAATCCGGTCGCAGAGCGTGAGCGCTTCGGTCTGGTCGTGCGTGACGTAGACGGTGGTGATGCCGAGCTTTTGCTGCAAGGCCCGCAATTCGGCCCCGGTGTGAGCACGGAGGCGTGCGTCGAGGTTTGAGAGCGGTTCGTCGAGCAATAGGACGGTCGGCTCCACCACGAGCGCACGCGCCAGAGCAACGCGCTGCTGCTGCCCGCCGGAAAGCTCTGAGACGGGACGCCTCTCCATGCCCTCCAACTGCACAAGCTCAAGCACCGCACCGACGCGCTGCTTCTGCTCCTCCTTCGGTATCCCTCGCGCCACGAGGCCGAACGCCGCGTTTTCAAAGACGGTCATGTGGGGGAAGAGCGCGTAGTTCTGGAACACCATCCCGATGCGCCGACGCTCCGGCGGAACGTTGGTCACGTCGCGTCCGCCGAAGCGCACCACGCCCTCGTCGGGGCGCATAAACCCCGCCAGAAGCCGCAACGTGGTCGTCTTGCCGCACCCTGACGGCCCCAGAAGGCCGAAAAGCTCACCGGGGCGGATGGCGAGGCTGAGGTCATCCACTGCGGGCACACCCGCGTACCGATAGGTGAGGTGCTCCAGGGCGACGGCCTGTGCGGTGTTCACCACGTGTGCCGTATTCGCGGCAGGGGCCATAGGGCGCGCTGCTCCTTGAGAGGAAAGCCGGATGCCCTACAGGTGGCTGGCGACGAGGTTCACCCTGTCGCCCGCCTGAATGCGCGCTCCCGGCGGAACGGACTGACTCATCACCGAGCGGGGTAAGAGATCGCTGCTCTCTTCGAACGTCACCGACCCCACCTGCAAGCCGAGCAGTTGGATGAACTGCGTCGCTTCCTCCAGGCTCCGGCCGGTCAGATCGGGCATTTCCGGCACGATGCTCACGCTCAAGTTCACCTTCGTCCCACGCGGCAGCATCGCGCCGGGCGGTGGGTTCTGCTCTTTCACGAACGGCTCGGAGCGGTCGTTGTCGGTCCTGAGGATGTACGTCACCGTGCCCACGTCGAAAAGCTGTTGTTGCAGGCGCAGCTTTGCCTGCAAGGGCGAGATGTCCCGCACGTTCGGCACCGGGTACAACTGCGGCCCGCGACTGACGGTGACCTGCACGCTCCGGCCGGTCTTGACGGTGGTGTACGGAAGGGGGTTCTGCATGACGACATGGTTCGCCGGGACATCGTAGTCCCAGACGTAATCGCTCGAATCGTTGATGAACACGAGGTCGCTGTCGAGGAGGGCGCGTTTGGCGACGGCCACGTCGAATTCGTAGAGATCGGGCACGCGGACGATGGAGCCGCGTGTGACGAGCGGCATGATGATCCAGTTGCCGAGCACGAGCAGGATGATTCCGGCCAGCGCAACGCCGCCGAACGCGGTGAGGACCCACCCCGGTCGGCGTCCTCCTTTCATCGCACTCTCCGACGGGAGCGTTTCGCCTGAGGTCGGCGTCTTCGCGGGATCGAGAGAAGGCGAGTCCATGGGATTACGCTCTGCCCGTCCTCGGATGCGAGCGCGACTTGCGGACGCGTGCCATCTGCGCGGCAAGCAGCACGGCATCCACGAGGCTGTCGGGGCGCGCAAGGCCCTGGCCTGCAATGTCGAACGCGACGCCGTGATCCACCGACGTGCGGATGATGGGCAGCCCGACGGTGACGTTCACCCCGTGCACGGCGGCCCAGCGCCCAGCGGACCCCGGCTCGAATCCGAGCGTCTTGACGGGGACGTGCCCCTGGTCGTGGTACATCGCCAGCACGCCGTCGAACTCACCTGTCCGTGCGCGGGCAAACACGGTATCAGGTGAGATGGGTCCGGCGACGCGCAGGCCCGCTCGCCGCACCGCTTCTATCGCCGGTCCGATCTCGGTGAGTTCTTCGTCGCCAAACAGCCCGCCCTCGCCAGCGTGGGGGTTAAGCCCCGCCACCGCCATGAACGGTGAGGCGATCCCCAGTTCCCGGAGCGACTGGTCGAACAGGTGAAGCATACGGATGATCCGGTCCTTTCTCACCAGGGCAATCGCTTCCCGGAGCGCGCAGTGCGTGCTCAGGTGCAGGACGCGCCAGTTGTTCTGCACGAGCATCATCCCGTATTCGGCGGCCTGCGCCCGTTGGGCGAGGTATTCGGTGTGGCCGGGGTAGGGGACTCCCGCACGATGCCATGCGTCCTTGGAGATCGGCGCGGTGACGATGCCGTCAACTTCGCCCGCAAGCGCCATGGTGATCGCCCGGTCAAGGTACTCGGCGGAAAGGCGGCCCGCATCCGGCGAGACCTGTCCCCAGGGGATGTCCTGCGTCGGCGAGCCGACGTCAACAAGCCCAACCCTTTCGTCGCCCGCGTCCTGCTCCCAGGCAATCGGCAGGTGCAATTCCCGCGCCGCCTTCCGGAGGAGCGATTCGGTGCCGACGAGCACGATGTCCGCCGCCTTCCGCACCACCGGCATGGCGCTCACCGTCAGGCAGAGTTCGGGGCCGATCCCCGCAGGGTCGCCCATCGTCAGCGCCAGTCTGGATCGTCCGCTCATCTACGCACGCTCCGCTCTATTCAGCAACCGCAGAAGCCCCGCGCACGTCGCAGGCGTGCCGTTGCTGCCGTCTTCCGGCTTCCAATGGGTCTCTATGTGAACCGCGCCGCGATATGGCATCCGCCAGAGCGACCGGACCTCTCCGAGAAGGTTCGCCTTGCCCGCGCCGATGCATTCCCACCGCGTGAGGCCCGCCCCAGGATCAACCACCGAAGCGTCTTTCATATGCACGTGCGCGATGTGCCTGTGGATGGCGTTCCACCCGGTGGGAAACGCCTCGCCGGAGACGTAGGCGTTGCCGGGGTCCCAGAGGGCGCGCAGGTTCGGCGATCCGACCCGTTCGATGATCCGCGCTGCGTTCGTGCCCGTGTTGCCCCAGCACGAGCGCACGTTTTCGAGGACGAGCGTCACGCCCCAGTCTGCGGCACGCGCCACTGCCTGACGGAGTCCCTCGGCGATGAGGTCGAGCGTCGGCTCGTCAATCGGGCCGCCGTCAGGAAGCCGGGGGCTGGGGTTGCCCAGGCCGACCATCCCGCTCCTGCGGAAGCTGAAGGTCCGGACGAACGGCACGTGCTTGCCCTTCGGCCCACGAAATCGCCGAGTGAGCGCGAGCGCGCAATCGAGGATCCTGAGGTGTTCCTGAAACTCTCGGTACCGGGGAAATCCGTCGGGTTTCTCCGGCAGATAGACCGGCTTGAAGAGGCTCGGACAGACGACGAGCACAGGAAGCCCCGCGTCGGCGAATATCCCGGCGGCCCTCTCCACCTCGGCGTCGCTCCACTCGTGCGCCTGCTTGCCCCAGAGAGAGTTCACCTCGACGGAAGTAAGCCCCAGACGGAGGGCGACCGCAGCAGCTTCCGCCGGGTCAGGGCTGATCTCGTCGGCCACGACGCCGAGCGTGAACGGCGTGCTCGCGGGAACCTTCACGCCGGCCTCCTTTTTCTTCCGAGATGATGACTCTCGCACTCACCCTGAGGACTGCGCACCGGACGCATTCAATACGTATGAATGTAGGATGAGGGACGCTCAGGGACAATTCTACTCGTCCCAGAAGGGACGCTCGTCCTGGAAAGGACGCCCGTCCCGTAAGGAATGCCCGTGCGACACTTTTCCGATGTGCGCGCCGTGCGGTATTTTATGAAGTTGGTTTGCTCAGGGAGCATAGGATGGCAGGAACCCGCAACGATACGACAATGTCTGGCAGCACATCCGCATCGTGCGATGTAGTCACATCGTGCGACGTGCTCGTCGTGGGAGGCGGACACGCCGGGATCGAAGCGGCGATGGCGGCTTCGCGGCTTGGGTGTCGCGTGATCCTCATGACGATGGACCCGGAGAAGATCGGGCAGATGTCGTGCAATCCGGCCATCGGCGGCACAGCGAAGGGGCACGTCGTCCGCGAGATTGACGCGCTCGGCGGCGTGATGGCGAAGCTCATTGACGAGACCGGCATTCAGTTCAAGATGCTCAACCGCTCGAAAGGCCCGGCGATGTGGTCGCCGAGGGCGCAGGCGGATCGTGCGCGCTACCGTGCGGCGGCGAAGGCGATGATCGAGGCGGACCCGCGCATCACCATCGTGCAGGACATCGCGGCGAGGTGCGTCGTCGAGGGCGGCGGGCTGGTCGGCCTCGTCGGCGTTTCCGGGAGAGAATATGCCTGCCGGACGGCGATCATCTCCTCCGGCACGTTCCTCAACGGCCTCATGCACGTTGGCCTCCGCACCGAGGTCGGCGGCCGGGTGGACGAACCTGCGGCGACCCACCTTTCCGAGAGCCTGCGCGCTCTCGGCCTTTCCCTCGGACGCCTCAAGACCGGCACTCCGCCCCGCGTGGATGGGCGGACGCTCGACTACTCGGCGATGAAGCTTCAGCCGGGGGACGAACCGCCGCCCTTCTTCTCCTTCACTGCGCCGCGCCGCACATTTGAGCAGGTCGCCTGCTGGCTCACCTCGACGACCGAGCGCACGCACGAGATCATCAGGGGAGGGCTGGATCGCTCGCCGCTCTTCACCGGGCGCATCAAGGGGATCGGTCCGCGCTACTGCCCTTCCATAGAGGACAAGGTGGTGCGCTTCCCCGAACGCGACCACCATCAGATTTTCATCGAGCCGGAAGGGCTGAACACGAGCGAGGTGTACGTCAACGGGTTTGCGAGCAGCCTGCCGGAAGAGGTGCAACTGGCGGCACTCCGCGCCGTTCGCGGCATGGAAGAGGCGGTGATGAACCGGCCTGGATACGCCGTCGAGTACGACTTCGTCTTCCCGCACCAGCTCTACCCCAGCCTTGAGACCAAGCTCGTGCGCAGGCTCTATCTCGCGGGGCAGATCAACGGCACGTCGGGATACGAAGAGGCCGCCGGGCAGGGGTTGATGGCCGGGATCAACGCGGCGCGCTCGGTGATGGGCCTGCCGCCGGTCATCCTGGGGCGACACGAGGCGTACATCAGCGTGATGATTGACGATCTCGTGACGAAGGGCACGGAAGACCCCTACCGCCTGTTCACCTCACGCGCCGAACACCGGCTCCTCCTGCGGCAGGATAATGCGGACACGCGGCTGGCGGACCGCGCTCTGGAGGCTGGGATGATTGACGAGGCGGAGCATCGCCGCCGGAAGGACAAGGTGCGGCGCGTGCAGGTGTTCGTGGAGGCGCTCGAACGGACGCGGATCGGTCCGGAGGAGGCGAACCCGGTCCTTGCGGCGCGGGGCACGGCTCCCATCGGTGCGCCGCAGTCGGCAGTGCACCTGCTCAGACGTCCGGAAATCACGCTTGCGGACCTCGACGCGATGGCCGCTCTTGGGGACGATCTCTCGCCGGAGGAACGCTGGCAGGCGGAGGTCGCGGTCAAGTACGAAGGCTACCTTGCACGCCAGGAGGAGGCTGCGGAGCGGCAGCAGGCACTTGAGCGGCGACAGATCCCGGCGGACATGGAATACGCCAAGGTCGTCGCGCTTTCCGCCGAGGCAAAGCAGAAGCTTGCGAACGTCTGCCCGACGACGCTCGGTCAGGCGGCCCGCGTTCCCGGCATCACCCCGGCGGACATCGCGGTGCTGGCAATCGCGCTCGAACAACGGCGGCGAAGCGGTGCGGCGGCTGAGCATGTCGTGGCCACCTGACGCGCTCGCCGAACTGGCGGCCTGGGGTGTCGCGCTCACGGACGAGCAGCAGGAAAGGCTGGAGCGATACGCCGCGCTCATCGCCGAACGAGGCCGACGGCTCAACCTCGTCTCGTCCGGCGATTACGAGCGTCTCTACGACCGGCATCTCTTCGACAGCCTGACGGCAGTGCCGCTCGTCGAGTGGTCCGGGAAGCGGGTGTTCGATGTCGGTAGCGGCGCGGGCCTGCCGGGGATTCCGCTCGCGATCGCCTGCCCGGAGGCACGGCTCACCCTCGTGGAGCGCACCCGGAAGCGCGCGGCGTTTCTCGTGCACGCGATCTACATGCTTGGCCTGGCCAACGCCGACGCGCAGTGGGCCGACGTGCGCGACCTTGCGCGTCAGGATGCGTTCGCGCATGCCGCCGACATCATCACCGTGCGCGCCCTGGCAGGGACCTCCGACGCGCTTGAGCTTGTCAGGGGCGCGCTTCGGGCGAAAGGGTGCGTGCTCCTCTGGCAGACGGCGGATCAATGGGAGCGCGAACCGACTCTGGAGGGCTACCATGCCGGATGGCATCCCACTCCGTCGCGGGATGGCGTGAGGCGAGGAATAAGGGTGTGCCGTCCGATGCTTTTGCAGTTTTGACATGGTGGGGGCGGACATTCTTGTCTGCCGTCGCTGAAGGCCGCTCTCGAATGCATGGTATTCCCTCACGAGAAGGTAGGCCGTGTATGAATGTTGAGTGCCGTCCCATGGAAGTCAGCGATTTCGGGGTTGTGGAGTGCTGCCACTGGCAATCCGCAGACCACGTGCGCAACTACCAAGAGAAACAAGGCATCGCATCAATGTTGGCGTTTCAGGGCCAGCGCTGCGTGGGACAACTGTACTTGCAGGAATACGACCCCGCGTTTCGTGACCCGAAGGGGTGGATAGGACATCGGCCCTTCGCGGATTTCCAGATCGCCGAGCCGCTCGGCCTGAACGGTCGTTTCCTGACCCTCGGCTGCTACCATGTGGGTTGGAGACCCGACTGGTCGAAAGATGAATCGCTCTGGGGGCGAGGAATCGGCACTGCGTTGTTGCGGGCCGTGATCACGTGGTACCACGAGCAGCACGCGATTGACGGACTCATGTCCTGGGGTCTGGTGGCGGGTTCTCACGAGCTTTTGCAGTGGATGGGGCAGATGCCGCACACGGTCTATCGGAGGTTCGGCTTTCAAGTGATCAAGGCGCTTCATGACCCTCGAATTGACGAGGTCCTGGGCGATTTCCGAACGCCGGGAGTCGAGGAAGACCGCACTCTTGTGCGCGTGATGCTCTTGACGAAGGGTCCGATGCGCACATAGCGAGCGGCTCCGAAGGGGGCGTGCGGGTTGCTCCTGCCGAAATGGGTACATTACGAGGGGGAACAAGTGGACCGCAAAAGGCGGGGAGAAGCGGAGAGGACATCATGAGACGGCAGAAGGCTCGGACGATAGATGAAATCCTTACGCGCCTTCGCGCTGAAATGCCGAGGCTGCGAAAAGAATACAACGTTCGCTCGCTCTCCGTATTTGGCTCGTACGTCCGGGGTCAACAGAAGAAACGGAGCGACGTGGACGTGCTCGTGGAATACGAGAAGACGCCCGACTTACTGGAACTCGTGAACCTGCAATATCACCTTGGCGACATCTTGGGAGTGAAGGTCGATCTTATACCGCGCCGAGCCTTGAAGGGGGAGATCGGCGAGCGAATCCTCAGAGAACAGGTTCCGGTATGACTGAAGAACGACTGTATCTCGATTACCTCCGTGACATACGGGAAAATGCGGAAATCGCGCTCGAACTCGTCAAAGGGATGACGTACGAGCAGTTCGCCAACGACGTTCGGACGAAATACGCCGTTGTCCGTGCGTTGGAGATCATCGGGGAGGCCGCGAAACATGTGTCGGCCGAGGTGCGGAAACGGTACCCCGGCGTGCCGTGGAGCGACATGGCAGGAATGCGAGACCGGCTGATCCACCAATATGCGGGTATCCTGTACGATGTCGTATGGCATACGGCGACGGCCAGAGTTAGGGATATCCTGCCACGTATCGAATCGGCGATCCGCGAAGAAGAAGCGAAGCGGCGCTGAAGCCGCTCATCGAGGAAGTGCTGCAAGAGGAAGAGGCGAGAGGGCGGTGAAGCCATGCGGTGACTGCTAGATTCTGCGCTTTCGCCGAGACGTTTGTCGTGCTTGGAGGGCGATGAAGCGGAAATGCCGGTGTGGTGAAAAGTCCTTGTGTTTTTTGTGCTTGGCAGACTGCGGTAGTTTCCGTATTGTGCTGGCAGGAATGGACCGCAAGGCTGCGTTCGAATACATGGTGGGCTTAAGGAATGGAACATGCAGAAAGACGTCGCAGCCTATTTCAACCAAATAGTGATCCCCCTTCTGGAGGACCGATATCTGGCCGTTGCGCGTGAGATGAGCATCCAGATCCGGGGTTCCTACGGCTTGGGCATCGCGGACGAGTATTCTGATCTGGACGCCATCCTTTGGCTGGATGACCCCATGTGGAAGGAGGAAGGCGGGCAGGTTCAGCTCGCGTTGGAGAATGACATCCCCAGATTCGGAGCAACCGACATCTTGTCCGAACACGGTCACGCCGAAGTGAATGTGTGGCCCTTGTCCTGGTTAGGCCATCGCAGACAGTTCTTGAACGACACCCTCGACATGCCATGGGAGCTCGTTTCATTTGAAGAGCTATTCGAGATTCAGAGAAATCTTGTTCTCAGGGACCCTCAGAGTCTTTTCCGCAGACTGAGGGAAGCTACACGGCCGGAAAACTTCCCAGAAGCTCTGTGGAGGAAGAGACTCATCCAGAACATGAAGAAGCTCGACGATGACATCACGGAGTATTGCCAGGTCATTAGAAGAGACCGGAGAATGGAAGGGGCGATCATCAGCGGTCGACTGGTGCAAGACCTCCTCCATCTGGGGTTTCTCATCAGCAGGCAATACTACCCTTGGCCGACCCATCTTCATTGGGCCTTCTCGAAACTCGCCCCACCTGCGACAGAGGTATCACCTCATCTGGAAACACTATCGGGGCAGGGCGACCCTGACGAGAAGCTTTCCGCAGCTCGGCAGGCTAGAGAAACCTACGCCTCGGCGATTCTCGAACGAGGCCTGCTTTCAGCCGAGATTCTCGACGACCTTGTCTGGGCTGAGCGGCTGGAAGCCTGGTCGAAAGAGAACTGGCGCGACTGGATTGAGAACTGCCGGAAGAAAGCAAGGGCGGCAGGTCATCAGCCGAAGGATTTCTGGATCTGGAGCCTGTGGGGGTGGTAATAGGATGAGGGATCCCAACCATTACGTCCAGCCGACGTAGATAACTGCACCATTCAGTCACCCCATTCAATCCGCGGCTGCGGAACGTCCGGCTCCCCTTGCGCGATCTCCGCCCCCCACCATCGGGGATTTCGGCCATCGGCATGAACGGGAGGCCCACGTCACGACATACTATTGGGCCTCTCTCACCCGTTTACTCGTTGAGGCGCGTTCGAGCACTTCGGTCCGTGCGACCTCCCTGGGTTCCGTGTTCCCCGTACCCCCACGTGCACCGGACGCCATTCCATACTACCTTTGAAAGTGGAGCGACGAGAGGGAGCGGGTCGTAGGTGACTCCAACGGCCACATCGCCAGGAAGCCGCGATCGTTCATTGCATATCGTGATGAGTTCTCCGGGAGACAAGGGGATGATTGCGCCTGTCAGGAATGGAGTGATTCGCGTAGATCACCCTGAGGAACGCCACCAGGTCAACTGGCCGGGTGCATGGGCGAATGTGTCCATACGTGCGCTGCTCGCTGCGCTCGTGCTCGTCGGAGCCTCGTGCAGCCCGAAGCAACTGACCGTAGCGCCACCGGTGACGATGCCTTCGCAGTTTTCCGCATCCGGGAATTCGCCACTTTCCGACCGGTGGTGGCAAAGCCTTGAGGATAGCACTCTCAACATGCTGGTGGAGCGGGCGCTTGAGAACAACCTCACCTTCCGCACTGCGTGGGATCGCCTGGCTCAGGCCGAAGCCATTGCTCGCCGCGAAAAGGCATCACTTGTGCCCACGCTGAACCTCTCCGCATCCGCAGAGGGGACGGAGCAACGCGCCGAGAACGGCGGAGGCAGCATGGATTTCCCGCTTGGGCTGGCCTCCAGCTATGAACTGGACCTCTGGGGCCGCATACGAGCAAGCCGTGATGCGGTGGCCTTCGATGCGCGTGCGACTGGAGAGGACCTGCGCACTGCGGCCATAACGCTCTCCGCCCAGGTGGCGACGACGTGGTATCGCCTGGTACAGCAGTACGGCCAGATCGAACTGCTGGAACATCAACTGAGGTCCAATGAAGAGGTGTTGGAACTGGTGACGCTGCGGTTCCGCCAGGGACAGACGAAAGCCGAGGACGTGCTTCAGCAGCGGCAGATAGTTGAGTCGCGCCGGGGCGAAATTGCGCGTGCCCGGTCCAGCGCAACCGTCCTGCACCACCAACTGGCGATCCTCCTCGGACAGATTCCGACTGCGAACGTCGTTGAACCATCCACGCACCTGGTGAGACTTCCTCCATTGCCCGCTACTGGGGTTCCGGCGGAGCTTTTACAGCGCAGGCCGGATACGCGGCGGGCATACTACGAAGTCCTGGCCGCTGATCGTCGGGTTGCGGCGGCGGTGGCCGAGCGCTTTCCGAAGATCGGCATCACGGCACAGGCAAGCACGTCGGGGGGAGAGGTACGGAGTCTGTTCGACAACTGGCTGGCATCGCTTGCCGGGAGCCTCACCATGCCATTGATTGACGGTGGAAGACGCCGGGCTGAAGTGGAGCGAACGCGTGCGGTCGTGTCGGCAAGCCTCCATGCCTATGGACAGGTCGTGCTCAATGCGCTCACCGAGGTAGAGGACGCACTTGCGCAGGAACAACGACAGGCCGAGTACATCGCAAGCCTCGAACGTCAACTTGAGCTTGCGGCAGGCGTTATCGAGCGGTCGAAAGACAACTACATGAAGGGCATAACGGACTACATCCGCGTTCTCAATGCACAGCAGACGTATCAGGAACTTGAGCGCACCTACCTCGATGCACGCGCCACACAGATAGAGACACGCATCGCGCTCTATCGTGCCCTCAGCGGAGGCTGGGCGATGACTCGCCCGGAAGAATCCCAGCTCAGCATCGGACAACGGACAGGACTTTGATCGAGGATTACCAGGCATGATCACAGGACAGAAAGAGGCGGTTTCTCGGTTCACCTCCCGTCCCGACCGGACGGGTAGCGATCATCCGCCCGTGTGGAAATCCGTGCGCGTGGCGGTGCCGCTATTAATCCTTGTCGTTGCGGTGACCATCGCAGCGACCCTAATCAAGACTGCGCCGAAGGCTCCACAGCGGCGGCGACCCGTCAGCGCCAGACTGGTTGAAGTGGAGCAGATTCGCTTTTCGCGACAGCATGCCATTGTTCACGCGATGGGCGTCGTGCAACCAGCACAGGAAGTTGATCTGTGTACTCTGGTCAGTGGCGAGATCATCAGCGTCAGCCCGGAGTTCATTCCGGGCGGGCGATTCCGCGCGGGAGAGCTCCTCCTCCAGATTGATCCGAGCGACTACGACCTCGCAGTTCGACAGCGCGCCAGCGAAGTCACTCATGCACAGAGCGCGCTGGCCATTGAGATGGGCCAGCAGGCAATCGCCAGGCGTGAATACGAGTTGCTTGGTGAAGCCATCGCAGAACAGGATCGGGAGCTTGTACTGCGGCAACCCCAACTGGCAACCGCGCAGGCGACGCTCGCATCGGCGGAAGCGGCGCTGGCGCAGGCACAATTGGGCAGGCAGCGTACCACGGTCGTGGCGCCTTTCAACGCGATTGTCAAGAACCGGTACGTGAACCTCGGCGCGCAGGTTTCGGCTTCAACTGCGCTGGCGACGCTTGTGGGAACCGACGACTACTGGGTCGAAGTTGCAGTTCCGGTGAATCAGCTCAAATGGATCACCATCCCCCGATCTTCGTCAGGACAAGGCTCAGCCGCCCGAGTTTACAACGAGGCAGAATGGGGAAAGGATGTCTACCGACTCGGTTCGGTGATCCGGGTGGCCAGCGATCTGGAAGAACAGGGACGCATGGCGCGTGTGCTGATCTCGGTACGGGACCCGCTAGCCCTTAAGGGGGAGAACTCCGGCAAGCCGCCGATGCTCGTCGGCACGTATGCGAGAGTGGAGATCGAAGGTATCGCTCTTGATTCGGTGGCCGTAATCGCTCGCAATGTGATCCGGGATGGCGACCGAGTCTGGATCATGAACGATGAAGACAAGCTTGAGATTCGCGGAGTCCAGATCGCGTACCGGGGCGTTGACGATGTCTACGTGACTGACGGAGTGCGCGAAGGTGAGCGACTGGTCACTACCGACCTGAGTGCACCCGTCGAGGGCATGCCGCTGCGAACGCGCGCGGGCGCGAAATCAGCCAGCGGCTCTCCCGATCAACGGACTGAAGCCAGGGGAAGCGCGAAGAGGACCAGTCTATGAACGCGCCGGACACAACTTCCCGCCCTGTCCAGCATTCCGGTCCGCTCGCGTGGATGGTGCACAACCGGATCACGCCGAGTCTCCTGATGCTAATGCTCATGATCGGCGGGCTGTTCACGGCCTTCCGCATCAAACAGGAAATCTACCCAGAGTTCGAGCTTGACTTCGTGAACATCCGAGTTCCGTATCCTGGTGCCAGCCCCGAAGAGATCGAGCAGGGTATCATCCTTGCCGTCGAGGAGGCTGTTCGGGGGGTCGAAGGGGTCAAGGAAGTAGCCGCCACCGCATCCGAAGGCACGGGGGCAGTCTCCGTTGAGGTCATGGAAGGGGCAGACGCGCAGAGGGTCTATCAGGACATCCAACAGGGGATAGAGCGGATCACGACCTTCCCGGAAGACGCCGAAAAGCCTCAGGTGTCGCTCGCGGCGCGTCGGCACGGCGTGCTCTCGCTTCTGGTGTATGGAGATGCGGATGAGTGGGTGCTGCGGGATGTCGCGGAACGAATTCGGGACCGCCTGTTGCAAGGCCCAGAGATCACGCAGGTGGATTTGAGCGGCGTGCGCAATTATGAGATTCGTATAGATGTCCCCCAGGAGAACCTTCGCGCCTATGGTCTTACCCTGGCACAGATCGCGCAGACCATCCGGCAATCCGCGATTGAGGTGCCGGGTGGCAGCATCAAGAGCGAAGCTGGGGAGATTCTCCTTCGGATGAGGGACCGGCGCGACTGGGCGCGCGAGTTCGGAGATCTCCCCATCGTCACCACATCGGAAGGCGCAGTGCTTCATCTGCGTGACATCGCCGAGGTGCGCGAGGGCTTTGAGGATAGCGATCGGATCGCCAGCTACAACGGCCAGCGTGCTGTGGGCATAGAGGTGTACCGCGTTGGCGCGCAGACGCCTATCAGTGTCTCGACCGCCGTTCATGAGGCGCTGGACGAAATCGAGGCCGATCTGCCTCCTGGTGTGCACTGCGCGATCAGATCGGACCAGTCGGAGGTCTATCGCCAGCGCCTTGATCTATTGCTGAAGAACGCGTACTACGGTCTGTTGCTCGTACTGCTTGTGCTGGGGGCGTTTCTCCAGGTGCGGCTGGCCTTCTGGGTGACAATGTGCATCCCGACGGCGTTCCTTGGGACCCTGCTCTTCATGCCGACGATGGACATCTCGATCAACATGATCTCGATGTTCGCGTTCATCATGGCGCTAGGACTTATCGTGGATAGTTCCATCGTGTCCGGGGAGAACATCTACGAGTACCGCCAGCGAGGGATGAGCAGACTTGATGCTGCGGTCCAAGGGGTGAGGGATGTAAACATCCCAATCGCGTTCAGTATACTCACGAACATCGCGTCTTTTGTGCCCTTAATGTACTTGCCGGGCTTCATCGGGAAGATGTGGGGGGTGGTACCTGCCGTGGTAATCACGGCAACCCTGATCACGTGGTTCCAGCCGATCCTCATCCTGCCTTCCCAATTGGCGCGTTCAATGGAGACGCAGAACGGCGGGGTGATGAGCCGTATCGAGCGGCAGCAGCAGAAGATAGGCAGTCTGCTGTCCCGGTTCATCAACCGTGTCTACGCTCCGTTCCTTGAGCGCTGTATTCGCCGACGGTATCTCACGGCGTCGGTGCTCCTGGCCGTGCTCCTGATCGTGCTCGCGTACGCTTTCAGCGGGCGCATGGGCATCGTTCTCATGGCGAAAGTCGAGTCAGACAGGGCATACGTGACGGCGACATTGCCCTATGGCAGCCCGTTGAGCAAAGCGGTCGCGGTTCGTGATAGGCTCGTAGCCGCCGCGAATGAAGTCAGGGACAAGTACGGCGGTGACAGGCTGGCCCAAGGCGTCTACGCGAGTATAGATGGGAACGTCGTTCAGGTGGCTATCTATCTCACTCAGCCCGATGTACGCCCGCTCTCGACGGGCGAGGTGACCAACATCTGGCGCGAGAAAGTGGGACAGATTCCTGGGCTTGAGTCGCTCCTGTTCGAGTCGGACCGAGGTGGCCCTGGTGGCGGTACATCAATCACAGTGGAGTTGAGCCACCGGGACATCAAGGTGCTCGAACAGGCAAGCGCCGAGCTGGCGCAGAGGCTGGAGCAATTTGCACGCACGAGGGATATTAGCGCCGGGTACACTCCGGGCAAGGAGCAGCTCAACTTCCGGCTGAAACCAGAAGGTCTGAGTCTTGGCCTGACATCGAGCGAAGTCGCCAGGCAAGTGCGGAATGCCTTCTACGGAGCGGAGGCCCTGCGTCAACAGCGCGGGCGGAACGAGGTTACAGTGAGGGTCCGTCTGCCCGAGCAGGAGCGTCTGAGCGAGTACGACATCGAACAGCTCTTGATTCGCACGCCCGCCGGTCGCGATGTGCCGCTGTACCAGATTGCCGAGGTGTCGAGAGGCCGTGCATATACGAGTATTACCCGACGCGATGGACGGCGCACGGTCGCCGTAAGGACCAATGTCGTGCCGGACCGCGAGACGAACCAGGTGCTGGCGACCCTGACGGAAGATGTACTTCCCCAGTTGGTGAGCGACTATCCCGGTTTGACCTACAATTTCCGGGGGCGACAGGCGGCCATGTCTGAGTCCATGAGCAGCCTCAACGTCGGCTTCATTCTGGCCCTGATCGCGATCTACGTTCTGCTTGCGATCCCCTTCCGCAGCTACACCCAGCCCATCATCGTCATGATGGCGATACCCTTCGGCGTCGTCGGCGCGATTCTCGGCCACCTGATCATGGGATACGCGATTGACCTCGTGAGCATGATGGGCATGGTGGCGCTTGCGGGAGTGGTGGTGAACAATGCCCTGGTGATGATAGACTACGCCAACCGGCGCCGCGGCGAGGGAATCACCGCGCTCGACGCGATACATCGGGCGGGCGTTCGGCGTTTCCGACCGATTATCCTGTCCTCGTTGACCACCTTCGGCGGGCTTGCGCCCATGATCTTCGAGACATCGCGACAGGCGCGCTTCATGATCCCGATGGCAATCTCTCTCGGTTACGGTCTCATCTTCGCCACGACGGTTACGCTGATATTGGTACCCTGTCTCTACCTTATCGTTGAGGACGGCGTGACCCTGCTCCGCGGAGGGAAACGGCGCGAACTTCAGCCCGCAGGTGCAGTGGAAGAGGTGCCAGTCAGCGCGGTTGGGGAGATCGCGCTCGACGACAGATCGTGACGCCCTCGTGCAGCGCGTGCTGATTGTTGACGACGACTGAGAATCGTACGGGCTTCTACTGGGGTACCTTCCTTAGCTCAACGCAATTGTTGGCCGTTGCTCGCCCTATGCTACGTCTTTCCATGCCCAACTTTCCGTGGTGACCTTCTGGGTGTCACGGTCCACCATCTTGATAACGATTCCCTCGCCGCTGACCTTGATCTTGACACCATCCAAGTATAGTGGCTCCGGCAAGGGATTATAGTCGCGAATGAGTTTCCTCAACAACACGGGTAGGTACTTTGCAATTGACCTGTCGCTGGTCGTGAGCAGAACCAAGCCAGGGCAATCCTTAATGGGAAACTTCTGATCGTTCCAGAAGTCCATGTCATCTGTCAGCAGATACCGTCGGAGCTGACTGGCTCTCCGATAGTGGAAGCTATCGTCTTTCTGCTTGCGGAGCTCCGGAACTTCCGCTACCCAGACGACGTCCATGTCAGCCGCTCGGAGATGGTCTACTACCTCTCGCGTGATGTCGTTGTCGGCGTAGAAACGCCACTTGTACTTGGTGAACTTTGCCATTTGCCATCTCCATGCGGCCAACGACTGGCTCAGCGACGGCATCAGCCATCCGTGTGGAGCGCATTGTTGGAGCATCATTTTCCTTGATCATTATACTTCGGCTTGGTTCGAGAGATGATGTTCTGTTCCTTCTTTTGGGCATCTTGGATGGAGGACACCTGCTCGATCTGGACTTTTGCCCCTGGGATCTGCCCTGCATTCAGATGCTCTCGAATACGATCTTGAACACGACCTCTCTTCGCAACACCAACATAATTCGTTTTGCCACCCCTGGTTTGAATCTTGTAGACAACCGGTTTGTCATTTGGCAGTTGAGAAGCGCCTGTTCGATTAAATTTCACCGTTTTCTTCACCATTGCATTATCCTCCATTCTATGCTCTAACTTCTGTTCATATGGTCTCCAGATAAACCCACTTACTTGTCTCGCTTCCAAGCAATACTCTAACCCCAGTTCTGCCCAATTTAGCTCTCCTCAATGGTTTATGGTCATTGGGCGATCTGGAAAGCCATTATGCGGTTTATCTGTACACGGATAGTACAGAGAGTGCCGCAGTCTGTCAAGCAGGAAAATGCGAGAACTTCCCGCTCCGTCAGCATTTCCATCCTCTTAAGTCCGATCTACCGGCGGCCAGCGCTGCATGACGTGGAAATCAGGTGCGGCGAGGCTGTGGACCGTCACGAGCGGCCTGGCATCTTCCACGACGAGCAGACCCGCGCTATTGGGGCCGGTGCGGGGTCGGCTGGCCGAACCGGGGTTGACGAAGAGAGTATTCCGCACGCGCTTGAGGAACGGCATGTGCGTATGGCCGAAGAGCACGATGTCCGCTTCCACGCGACGGGTGAAGAACTCCAGCATGGTCTGCCTGGTGTCCACCTTGTGGCGGACGTGAACGGTCAGGCCGCCGACGTTCGTCGTCACGATTTCCGGGTACTGCGAGTGGTAGGGGTCCATGTTGCCCCGTATGGCGCGCACCGGGGCAATGGTCTCCAGTTCGCGGAGGAGATCGAAGTTGCCCACGTCGCCCGCGTGGAGGATGAGGTCCACGCCCTCAAACAGCTTCCAGAGCGCGCCGTCAAGGCGTCCGTGCGTGTCCGAGAGAAGGCCCGCCCTCACGGAACCCATCCTCTCCCTCCCGCCCTCTAAGAAGAGCGATCGCCGACGAACGGGGAGAGGCACTCCCCGCTCATCGGTGCGTGATCCAGAGTGATTCAGCCGCCTGCGCCGCCGCCGGTGAAGCCGCCTTCGGTCATCTTGCGGGTGTTGAGGTACTCGTCGAGTTGCTCCGGCGCAAGGTCGGTCATCTCGCGGGCCACCTCGCGCACCCGTTTGCCTTCCGCCATCGCCCGCTTGGCGATCTGAGCTGCGAGGTCGTACCCGATGTGCGGGGCGAGCGCGGTCACGAGGATCGGGTTTTTCTCCACGAGGTCTTCCATCCGTTCGCGGTTGATCGTGAAGCCCGCGACGGCCTTATCCGCAAGGACGCGGCTCGCGTTGGCGAGGAGCGTGACGGACTGCAACAGGTTGTGCGCGATAAGCGGGAGCATGAGGTTGAGTTCGAAGTTGCCCGACTGCCCGCCGATGGTGACTGCCACGTCGTTGCCGATGACCTGCGCGCAGACGAGCGTCACCGCTTCGCCGATGACGGGGTTGATCTTGCCGGGCATGATGGACGAACCCGGCTGCGTGGCAGGCAGGACGATCTCGCCGAGGCCCGCCTGAGGGCCGGAGTTCATCCAGCGAAAGTCGTTGGCGATCTTCATGAGCGACGCGGCGACGGTCTTCAGTTGCCCGCTCAGTTCGACGGCGGCGTCCTGCGCGGCCTGCGCTTCGAAGTGGTTCGCGGCTTCCTTGAAGGGCAAGCCTGTGAGCGCGGCAAGCCGTGCGGCCATCTCCCTGCCGAACTCCGGCTCCGCGTTGATCCCCGTGCCGACAGCGGTCCCTCCAATTGCCAGCTCCGCCAGGCGCGGCAGGGCCGACTCGACCCGGCGGATGCCGTAATCCACCTGCGTCACATAGCCCGATAGCTGCTGCCCGAAGCGGATCGGCATGGCGTCCATGAGGTGCGTCCGCCCGGTCTTCACCACGCCCTCGAACTCCTCTGCGCGCCGTTTGAGCGCATCGCGCAGATGCCGCAGCGCAGGCAGAAGCTCTTCCGACGCCGCGAGGTACGCTGAGACGTGAATCGCCGTCGGGATCACGTCGTTCGAGGACTGGGACATGTTCACGTGGTCGTTCGGGTGGATCGGCTTCTTGGAACCCACCTCGCCGCCGAGCATCTGGATCGCCCGGTTCGAAATCACCTCGTTGGCGTTCATGTTCGTCGAGGTCCCGGAACCTGTCTGGTAGACATCGAGCGGGAAGTGCTCGTCGAGCTTGCCGTCAATCACCTCCTGCGCCGCCCGGCGGATCGCGTCGGCTACCTTCGCGTCGAGGTGGCCGAGCTTCACGTTCACGTCCGCCGCCGCGTACTTGATGAGGCCAAGCGCACGAATGAAGAGGCGCGGGAACCTGATGCCGCTGATGGGGAAATTCTCTACCGCCCGTTGCGTCTGCGCGCCGTAAAGCGCGCAAGCGGGCACTCTCACCTCGCCGAGAGAGTCTTTTTCGATGCGTGTTTCCATGACGGATACTCCTTTCGGTGTCATGCCCTCCGATGAGCCATGCTTCGAGAGAAGCGCGTCAAGCGCCTCCTATCGAGCGTCTTCTCCAAAAAGGAAAGGAATTCTTTGACCTGCCGCCGGAGCGCTCTATATTCCCCTCTTGACCCCTTCCTCACTGGCCTGTGACACTACGTCACAGGATTCAAATGACGACCTCCCCGGAGAGTATACGACCTCCGGAGGCGACGAGAAGCCTCCGCCCGGCGTCGGAGGAGAAGGTACCATGAAGAAAAGGACGATCCTCATCTGCGACGACGAACTGGATGTGCGCGTGTGGTTGAAGGCGCGCCTGAACGGGCTGGGGTACGAGGTCGCGGAGGCGGACGGCGGCCCAGAGTGCCTGAAGAGGGTCCGCAGGCAGCCTCCCGACCTCATCGTGCTCGACATCAACATGCCGGAGATGGACGGCTTCGCAACGTGCTCCGAATTGCGCAAATCCCCCCAGACGCGCCACATCCCGGTCGTCATGCTCACCGCCGTACGCACGCAGTTGGATGACCGCGTGCGCGGCCTGCGCCTCGGCGCAGACGACTACCTGCCCAAAGACATTGACCCGGAAGAACTGGCGGCGCGGCTGGAAACCGTGCTCCGCCGGGCTACTGGCGTGAGCGACATCAATCCCCTGACGAAACTGCCCGGCAACGCCGTCATCACCGACGAGATAGACCGCCGCCTGGCTCTGCGCGAGCCGTTCGCCGTCGCGTGGGCCGACCTCGACAACTTCAAGGCGTTCAACGACCGATACGGCTTCACGCGGGGCGACAAGATGATCTTGGAGACGGCCAGAGCACTGAGCGAAAGCCTCGACCGCTACCGGGCTGAAGACGACTTCCTTGGCCACGTCGGAGGGGACGACTTCGTCATCCTCTCCGCCATCGAACGCGCCTCGCCGATTGCCGAATACGCCGTCAAACTCGTGGACGAACGCTTTCCCCTGCTCTATGACCTGGACGACCGCACGCGAGGGTACATCAGGGCGGTGGACCGCAACGGCAACCCCCTCACCTTCCCCATCGCCACCATCTCAATCGCGATCGTCTGCTCTCAGGCACAACGGTTCCAGAACGTGTTGCAGGTGGCCGAGGCCGCCAGCCAGACGAAGAAAATCGTCAAGGCGAAGCGCGGCTCCGGCGTCGTGGTGGACCGCCGGGTGCATTAGGTTCTGTTTTGCGAATATTCCCCCTACAATGGTGCGCGGTACGAAACGGCAGCGCACGGCGCCCTTTTTTCGATGCCCTAAATGAAATCTGCACAAGAGACATGGCTGTAGCAAGAAGATGTGAA
>Ga0172366_10000667_pt1 | contig 25469 bp, 24 predicted proteins | sample LakKivSesite69cm_FD_114533 | JGI IMG/M metagenome (GOLD analysis project Ga0172366, IMG submission 114533) | Sediment microbial communities from Lake Kivu, Rwanda - Sediment site 69cm | ecosystem: Environmental > Aquatic > Freshwater > Lake > Sediment | place: Rwanda: Western Province, Lake...
GGCTCGTACTGCATCTCGCCCCATAGCACCAGCGCCTCGTCGAGGCCCACTTCCCGCTCGTCTATCTGGGAGAGATTGTGCTGGAAGGCTTCAATCTCGTACAGGAGCTCCTCGTACCCATCCGGTTGGGTGCACTCGAGGCGCAGGTCAGGGCAGAGACGATCGGCATTCGTGCGTTCCAGGAATGCAGCGTGGGCAGCCTTGCACAGCAGGTCGTCCACGTCGGTGTCCGCTCCCAGCGACACGCGGGTCTCGTACTCCCAGACGTAGGCCTCGATGGAGGGGACTTTGTGCCGGCGCGCCACCGAGACCCGGTGGTTGCCGTCAGAGACGAAATAGACCTGGCCGACTTTGTAGAGTTCTACAGGCGGCAGGCCACCGCCCGCGGTAGCCAGGCGATCGATCCGCCGCCACCGCTCCTGCAGGCTGGACCGGCGCGGGAAGAAGGCGCGCGTGAAATCCTGGTGGCGGCCCACACTCCCGACGATCTGGTCCAACGGCACGTTCTGGATGCCCAGGTAGCGCACGTTGTGCAGGCGCAGCCCTCGCCGCACCTCCTCGAACGGCAGCAGGTCGGCCGGGCGTTGCGTGAACGCTCCCAGCACCTGCTGGACGAAGGCAGAGCGTCGCGCCAGCTCCCAGTCCCGGGTTCCCGCTGCTGATGCGCCTGCCTCGCCCATCCCGGTCGTGTACGTCTCACTCATCGCAGTTCAGGCTCCTTTCAGAACACTACTGCGCCATCCAACAGCGGTGCCAAACGGGGAGCATCGTTAGTCGTGATGCGGTCAATTCCGGCAGCCACCAGGCGCCGCGCCAGCTCGACGTGGCCCGCCTGGTCGGCATCCAGTGTCCAGCCATCTACCTGAATCGAATGCGCGTGCAGGTAGGCGATCCAGTCAAAACCTTGATCCAACGCCCGCTCCAGGAGCAAGGCATGGATGTACCACACCACGTCCGCCGGGACCTGCGCCAGGAGCGCCTCGGCGCGGGCGGCCAGGTAGTCGGCCGGTGTCCCCCACACACGCATGGACAGCGGGTGGTCGTCCCGGTATCCGTACGCACCCACCCGGAACGGCAGGGGATCGTGATCCTCCGTATCTACGGCCAGGTAGAACAAGGGGTCAAAGCCGAGCGCCAGTTCATTGTCCAGCGCCCGCAGGCGGCGTATGGTCCAGTCGGCGCCACTGGTCACCCGCACCTGGCCTTTCACCGGCTCGACCAATCGCAGCAAGTCGTAGAGCACGGCGTCGGCGTCGGCCAGTGGCGCGTCGGGCTTGAGATCCAACTGGAGTTCCTGAACGTGAGGGTAATCGCGCAACAGCGACACAGCCTGGCTGAGCAGGCCGACCGGTTCGTCGGTGACGGCCCCCTGCCAGGTGTGGCGCAGGTGGCATATCTGGCGGGCGGTCAGGGCAGACACGTTGCCGGCGCCGTTCGTCCCATCCTCCAGTCGCTCATCGTGGAGCAGCGCAAAGTCGCCGCCGGTCAGCGGGATGATGTCTACCTCGACCACGCGGGCGCCGGCCTCCAGGCAGGCCCGCAGGCCCTGCAGCGAGCTGGGGGGATAGTTGTGTCCGCGATTCGCGGCGTGGTGTACCAACAGTGCGACTGTCACGAGTGTCCCTTCCTTTCGCAAACCCAAGTATACTCCAGTTCGTGCGCGCGGTCAACGCCGCGCATGGGTGTTATTACAGACCAGGCCCAGGCCGGCCACAAAGGCCAGCGTACACAGCAGATAGACCCAGCGCAGGTCTGCCACAGACAGCAGCGCGAAGGCCAGGAATGGCCCGGCCGTGCTGCCGACGTCGCCGGCGGTGGCATAGGCACCCATCACGACGCCCTCCTTGCCGGGCGGCGTCAGGTCGCCCACCTGGGCGGCCAGTGTCGCCAGCGCCGCACCTCCGCTGACGGCGCTCACCATCACGCCCAGCACGATGGCCCACAGCGACGTGGCGAAAGACAGCAGCCCAAAGCCAAGCATACCGACCACCAGGCTGGCAACGATCACCGGCCCGCGCCCGCTTGGAGTGTCCGATACGTGACCGGCCAGCGGGCCGACACCACCGGCCAGCAGCGAACGCAGTGCCAGGAGCAGGCCACCTGCCGAGGCCACTCCCAACGCCAGAGGTCCCAGGCTGACGGTCTGGCCACAGCACCGCTGTACCAGCAGGCTGACCGTCGAGAACACCACCCCCTCGCCGGCCAGTTGGGTGATCAGGAACAATCCTGCGACGGTAAGCAATCGCGTATCGCCAATCGCCGATCGCCATTCGCCATTCGCCATTCGCCCGTGGGCCGTTTCGGGCAGCGCGGCAACCGCTACAACCAGCCCGACGGCCGTGATGCCGGCGCAAATCAGCAGCCCGGGGCGAAAACCGATCATGTCCACCAGCAAGCCGCCGACCAACGGGCCGAGCGCCAGCCCTGTCAGCATCCAGGTGTTGTAGAGCCCGACCAGGCGGCCCCGGTTGGTTGGCTGGCTCACGTCCAGCACCATGGCCATGCCGCCGACGTTGATCAGCGTCCAGGCGATGCCCCAACCCAGCCGGGCGACCAGAAACGGCCAGAATCCGCGTACCAGGCCATACCCGGCCGTCGAGAGCACACCCAGCAGCATGCCGACGACGAACAATGGCCGCCGCCCCCAGCGGTCGAGCAACAGGCCGGCCAGCGGATTGCCGGGGACGCGCACCAGCCGGTTGACACCCAGCATGATGCCCACACTGCCCAGGCTCAGGCCCACCACGTCGAGCTGGGTGACCAGCACGGCGTAGAGCGTCAGGTCGCCGAACAGCGAGAGGCACACCGCCAGGCCCAACGGCAGGAGCACGCGGGACGGCGCGGGAAGCTGCCTGGTCAAAGCAGCGCCTCCGCAACCACCTGCCCACTCCACTCGGCGGGTGGTGCCAGGCCCAGCAGGTGGGCGATGGTGGGCGCTGTGTCTATGATGTTGACGGCGCGCAGGTACGCTTCCGACATCCAGCCGTGGCGATGCCCGACCTCGTCGGCAGCCCCCAGGTACACGAAGGCCAGCGCGGGCCTGTGTTCGATGATCGTCGCCGCGGCGACGGCGCCAATCTCCAGGTCGCCATCCCCTGTGGGGTCTCCCAGGCGGTGGTAATAGGCAAAATCCAGCGTGCCGGGCCGGGACACGTCGCGCAGCGGTTCCCACGTGTAGAAGACGGCTGTGCCGCCGTGTGCCGTGGACCCAGCCTGGTGTACCACCTCGAGCAGCCCGGGCACGGGCGGCTCGGGCGGCCTCCACACGTTGCTGACGACGCCGTGGCGGGATGGCGGCACGGCGAGAAACAGGGAGGCGTGACAGGGCAACGTGATGGAGGGCGTGACGCTCTGGGCCTGCCAGGTGGCCGCACCTCCGGCGATCAGCCCGTCTATGTGCGGCGTGTCAGCCTCCTGCAAGCCGTCGGGCCGCAGCCCATCCACGACGAACAGGATCACGTGTTTGGCGATGGCAACGGACATGCGGATGAGTTCCTATGCAAGCCCCCTGCGCAGCGGGGGGTTCCGTGACTGTCTACCCAGGCACCCGTGCACACGAGGCTCTCTCCACCAGGTGGGGCGTGAGTACGATGTCACCTGCCTCCTCTTGCTTGTTGAGCAGGCTCAACGTCAGCCCCATGGCCCGCTGGCCGAGCATGTACCTGTCCTGCGCCACCGTCGTCAGCGGCGGGTCCACCAGGACAGCGAAAGCGATATCGTCGTAACCGACGAGCGAAAGATTGTCAGGCACCCGCAACCCGGCCGCCTTGGCCGCCTGCAGCGCCCCGATCGCCGTCATGTCGTTGTAGCAAAAGACTGCCGTGGGGTGGGGGGGGCGTTGGAGCACGAGTCCCATGCCGGCCCGTCCGCCGCTGATACGGCCATCGCCAGGCGCGACCCACTCGTCGGGGATGTCCACGCCGTGCTCGCGCAACGCCGCGCGGCAGCCGGCCAGCCGCTGCAGGCTGGAGTGTGCATTGGGGGGATTGCTGATGTAGGCGATCTGCCGGTGGCCGAGCGAAGCCAGGTATGCGCCGACCATCTGCCCGCCCTGGAAGTCGTCAGTGCGGACGGAGTACACGTACCGCCCTTCGTGCTGGTTGTTGATCAGCACGATCGGGACACCCAATTGCTCCAGCAGCGGCACATAGAGGTTGCCCACGCGCGACGAGGTGACGATGATCCCGTCCACCCGCTTCTCCCGCAGCGTGCGCACGCAGGCCAGCTCGCGCTCCGGCTCGGCGTTGGAATCACACAGGATCACACTGTACCCATCGTCCAGCGCCGTCTCTTCGACGCCGCGCACGACCTCGGTGACGAACGGGTCGGCGATCGTCGTGACGACCAGGCCGATCGTCGCCGTGCGCCGGGTCACCAATCCGCGGGCAATGGCGCTCGGCGAATAGCCCATCTCCTGGGCGATGCGCTGGATGCGTTGCTTCGTTTCGAGAGCAACGAGAGGGCTATTGGCCAGCGCCCGCGAGACGGTCGAGTGAGAGACACCGGCCGCTTTGGCGATGTCTTTGATCGAGACGTGACTGCGGAAAGCGGAGGCAGGCATTCGAGCGTTTGCACCCCTCAACGCGGATGATTGCACACGTGTGCGGAGGAATTATAGCACGCAAATAGCAAATAGCAAATAGCAAATAGCGGATGGGAGCCAACAAAGACAATTTGCTCGAAAAGGCACATTGTGCTACAATATACTGCGACCCTGCGTGCACTCCCCGCGGCTTTTTCCACGAGCTCGCACCGACGGCCAAGGCGTGGGGAGCACGTACCTGCAAGGCAGACGATGAATCTATCGCGTGGCAAACGTGAAAGCCACTGGCTGGTTGTGCGCCGCTGCCTGGCCATCGTCCAGCGCGTTCAGCGCGGCCTGGCCTCCTGGGAGGAACTGGTCCAGGCGGTCCTCGAACAGGCGGGGGCGGAGGCCTACGGAGAGGCCGAAGGCCAGGCGCTGCACCGCCGCCTGGAAAACGACCTGCGCCGCATTCGCGAGCATCTGATGGTCAAGCTGGACTTTGACCGGCGGACGGGCGGCTACGTGATCTGTGACACGTGGACGCCTCTCCTGGATCTGCCAGACGAGGACCTGGCGACGATCGCCTGGCTGGAACAGACCTTCGACCCTGGCTCACCCCAGCACGACGAGGTACACGCCCTGCTGGGACGGCTGCGGCTCTACCTGGCGCTGGAGCGGAGAGCGGCGCTCGAGCGCTGCCGCACGGCGCTGACGGTTGACTTGCGCCAGCGAGACGATGACGAGATCAAGCCGCTGGTGTGGGGCAGGCTGACGAAGGCGATCCTCGAACACCGCCAGGTCGAACTCTCCTACCTTTCGCCGCAATACGGAGACGGGCAGCCCCGCCGGCACGTGGTGGAGCCTTACAAGCAGTATTTCGACACGACGCGCGGCCACTACTACCTGCGCGCCTACTGCCGCTGCATCGAGGGCCCCGCCGGCCGTGAGGAGCCGCGCCGTTACGCGACCTACCGGGTGGGACGCATCCTGGACGTGCAGGTGTTGCCCCACAAACTGTCGCCGCTGCCGCCCACTGCCCCCTCGTACGCCGTGGAGTACGAACTGGCCCCGCAAGTCGCCCGGCTGGGCGTCACCCGCCAGCCGGGGATCGAGATGCGGGAAGTCGTCCGGCGCGAGGATGGGAGCGTGTTCGTGCGCGGGGAGACCGACGACCTGTTCTGGGCGGTGCAGGCGCTCCTGCACTACGGTCCCAACTGCCGGGTGGTGGGCGGGCCGGAGATGGTACGGGAGATGGAGGCGGTGATCAGGAAGATGGCGGGGATGTACGGGAAGAAGTAGACGGGGAAGACGTTGCCTTCGCGTCACCGCAAGTTGTGAGGTATGGAAGGCTACGTCTCCCCGAGCCGTTCCAAAAACTCGCGGACGGTGAGGATAGGGATGCCCTGGCACGCACCCAGATCCAGTAAATGGCGGTCGCCGCTCACGATCAGATCGGTCCCGGCCTCCACCGCGCAGGCCAGTATTCCTTCGTCCTCGGGGTCTGCCAGGTGTGCTTCGGCGACCTGGGTATTGCCCGGCACGAGGATGGCATCGTGCTCCAGAAGAGCGATCAGTTGCTCGATGTCTTGGTCGGCGATGGCGTATTTGCGCCGGATACGGGGGTAGTCTAACGTGGACCGGATTTCAGCGATGACGGAGGGCGACGTGACCAACAGGTATCGTCGTGCGCGCCAGGCGTCTAACACGTGGGCCGGCAGGCCTCGCTTGACCAGGAGGCTGCTGATGAACACGTTTGTGTCAAGCACTACCTTGAGCATTGGCAGCTCTCACGGCGGCGATGGCTTCGGCCACGTCCTGTTCCACTTGCTCCAGGGAAACGTCGGGCAGCCGGCTGCGGATGCGGTCCAAGACCTGGAAGCGGGCTTCTCGCTCAGCGATGGTCTGCCGGTACATCTCGACCGGGATGACAGCCACCATGGGCTTGCCAGCACGCTCGACGATGACCACCTGCCCACCATAGTGGACACTGCCCAACAGATCAGTAAAGTTATTGCGAGCCTCACGAGCCCCAATATGCACGTCCATACCTGGCCCTCCCGTTCTCTCAAGTGGCTCAATTGTAGCACAAGATTGATACTGTGTCAACTGTGTACACTATGGCGAATCCCGAGAAACTCCTGCCTTACGTGGAGGGGAAATGGATGCATCTACAATTTGTGGACCGGCTGGACACTGAGGGAATGGCGCCGCGGACTATCGAGCAGGGCGAGGCTTTTCTGCGCCGTAACCTCCGGAGTTCGAGAGCGACGCGCTGCACTTTCGGGTGACGCTGCCTTCGCGGCATCGCAAGTTGTGAGGTATGACCTGTGTCCCGCCGCAGACGTCCGCCCGTCTCCGTGACGCTCGTCCTGCCGGCCGAACGGCCGACGCGGGAAGAAATTGACGCCGTCCTGATGGCCACGGACGCCATCATCGGCCGGGCCGGACGGAATGGCGTGACGCTGATCCTCCACGGGTCGCGCAGCAAGAAGGCGCTGGAATGGGAGTGGGACCGATTGCCCGAGTACGGCACGCTCAAGCACCTGACCGCCGACCAGATCGCGCGCAAGGTGGACTGGTGCATCCATCACCGGTGGCTGCACCTGGAGCACACCCGTGACGGCATTCCCTTGCTCTACCATACCGAAAAGGGCTGGGAGCGGGTCAAGCAACTGTGGGTAGAGCGGCTGCTGGGCTGGTTCGAGGGCTGGCTGGGGGCCGGGCAGCCGGAGCAGGTCTGGCCTCGATTGGAGACGATCAACCGGGACATCAAGTTTCTGCTGCTGGAGACGATCGAAGCGCGGGAGCGGCGCGACCTAGCCCCGGTGCTGCGGGCGTGGTTCCCCCACGAGATCCGGGCGGTGCGGAAAGCGATCAACCACGCGCTGCAAGCGCTGGGTTTCCCGGCGCTGCCGCATCCCGAGCGCGGGGCGGGGCAGCGGAGCTGACGCCTGGCCGCCACACCGGAGTCCCAAACTTGTTTGGGCCGGTCAGGTGGGGAGAAGGGCAATGCAGTCAGCGATCAGCGTGGGCAGGTTAGGCGCGGTAAAACTGATGCCCGGCGCGGGCTTGCGGTTATGCTTGATGTCAGGATGCTCGTGGTAATGGTGGGGGAAAGTGCTTGCCAAGTCAGGGATCTCTGGGTGGGCATGTAGTCGGGCTGTTCGTGTACAGGTGGAGCGTCGAAGACTGAATCTCGGGGTACGCACCAGGAAGGGAGTAGATGAACCGCTCGTATGCGTCGCGGGGCGGGAAAGCCATCAGGCCAGCTCCAGCGCAGGTTCCTGAGGGGCCAGTTCGATGGGCTGACCGTCGGCCTGTCGCCGCAACTGCTCGAGACGCTGGCGTGACAACCGTTCCAATGCCGCCTCTCGCTTGAGCTTGAGCCTGTAGTGGCCGGCCCACTCGGCAAAGTCCTCGGCGTGAGCACCGTCGTCCAGGAGGCCCTGGGAGTAAAGTTCGTAGAAATGCGCAGCACTCATCCAGTACCGGCGCTCGAATTTATGGAGCCCTTCTTCAGCCGCCTGCAGGTCATCTAAAATGTCGCTAAGCGTGATAGTAGCCATTGCCCTTAACCTCTCGTCTGGTCGCTGTGATGGATTATAACATACCTTGCACGAACTGCAATCCGTTCAATCCGTTCCCCCGTGTACTCACGCCCGTGTACCCACGCCCGTGTACCCACGGGCATAATCCGCTGACAGCGCTCACCCACATAGATGTGGGGGTGGGGCTGTGGTACAATGATGCAAGAGGCAGGAAGCAGGAAGCAAGAGGCAAGAAGCAGGAGGCAGGAAGCAAGAGGCAAGAAGCAGGAAGCATGCAGATCAGGACGTTACCCGTGTACTCGAAACTGGCCGATGAGGCGGACATGCCGCCGGAGGTAGCAGCGCGGCTGCCGCTTAACCCTGATGGGACTCGTTGGCGTCTTTCACAGCACCAGGTCGAAACGTACAAGGCGCTGACGGGCGGCGAGTATGACGTGGTATTCAACACGGCGATGACGGGGGACGGCAAGAGCCTGGCAGCGTATTTGCGGACATTGGTGAGCGGACGACCTGTGCTGGCGATGTACCCCACCAACGAGCTGGCGCGCGATCAAGAGGCACAGCTAGACGGCTCGAAAAAACAGTGGCATTGTGAACAGGTGCGCGTAACACCCATGTCTGCTGCCCATCTGGAGGCAATCGTCGCCGCAGGCACATACAGTCGCAAAGCTGACGTGATCAAGCACCTGGCCGGCAACAACGAAGTGGTGCTGACGAACCCGGACATCTTTCACTATCTGGCGCAGTTCTTTTACACGCGCAAAGGCGATGCGCCGGACATGTTGTTCAGCCGCAAGATCGTCGAATTGTTTGATTTGTTCGTGTTTGATGAGTTTCACATCTTTCAGACGCCGCAAGTGGTGGCGGTATTGAACGCACTGTTGCTGGTACGTGAAATAGGCGGCGCAACCACCCCCAAACGTTTTCTGTTCCTGTCGGCCACGCCCGATCCGCTGTTACAAGACTATCTGACGAAAGCAGGATTCCGCTCCAGGTTTATCCAACCGGAAGTCGAAGGGTGGTATCAACACACACTCGCATCCGTAGATCAAACTACCTGGCGGCCGATTGTGCAGGCCACCGGCGTTCACTTTTGGAAAATGGGCGGAGACTACCGGGCCGAAGAGTGGGTGGCCGAGCACTGTCATTCTGAGCGCGTCTGTCATTCTGAGCAAAGCGAAGAATCTACACTGCTGGACTTCTTCCGTCGCCACCGGCCGGGGGCCAAAGGTGCTATCATCGTCAACAGCGTCGCCACCGCGCACCGCTTGTTTGCGCTGTTGAAGCCGGTGTTTGAGGCAGAGGGGCTGTGCGTTTCGCTGAATACCGGCTTCACCGGTGAAACGTTGAAGCGCGCTTCGCTGGAGGCCGATTTGTTGATCGGGACATCAACGGTAGATGTAGGTGTAGACTTTCGCATCAACTTTCTGGTATTCGAGAGCCGCGACGCGGGCACGTTTTTGCAGCGCCTGGGACGCCTGGGACGGCACACCGACGACGGGCGCGGCCACGCTTTTGAAGCCTTCGAGGCCCACGCGCTGGTGCCCAACTTTGTGGGTGAACGGTTATTCAAAGGTAAAGGCGACGAACAGCCCCTTCTGCCCGAGGCGACTGAAGTGACGCGGGCCGCACTGAGCCAGGCCATCTACACTGCCTATCCACAGCCTGCCTCGTTCCAGTCCTACGCCCGCCGTTGGGGCTGGGTGCAATCGGCACACGTGTATTACAAGTTAAGCAACAAGACCATCAAGGACAGTTACGAAACGGCGCGGGCGCACTTGAAGCAAACCTACTGGGACGTGCTGGACATCAGCACCGGGCGCGCTTTGAACGATTATCTGGAACTGATGAAAGGTGCCAGGCAAATCGCCGAAGAGGCACAGAGCTTTCGCGGCGGCAGCCCCTTCGAGTGCGGCGTAATTGACCCCTTCGAGGCGGGCGCAGATAGTGTGAAACGCTACGGCCTCTTGACGCTGGTCGTCAACGCCAGTTTGGATTGGCTGGACCCCGACGAGTTCAAGCGTGAGGTGGCGCGGCGTGCTGCACCGCTTTCAACCACCGCCATTAAGCAGATGGCCGGCTGGTTCTGGTTTCAGGGCTTTAACGATACGCGGCGCGCGATGACGATCTTGCTCCGCGACGCGGTAGGCACATGGGGCGCGGATGAACTGGGCGAGCCGCAGGTGATCGAGGGCGTGGAGTTGGACGTGGCCGGCGTGGATTGGCTGAACGAGCTCAACGCGCACCTGCAGCGGCGCAAGTTCGTGGCGACGCTGTGCTTGATTCCGCCCAACGACCTGCGCTACCGCCTGCGCCTGCCGCCGATGTTCGAGCTGTTGACATTTGAGGCCCGTGATGGTACAACAGGCAGCATTGCCTTCGCCCGCGAAGCGCTGCTCTTGAGCGTGGCGCTGAAGGAGCGGCGCGTGACGTGCGGGGGTGGGGCAATGATTGTGTGAGGTCGTCCAATTCCATTCGGTGTGGAGGAACGAGCATGAATGAGCAAACCGTTGCAGAGTGGTTGGCCGCAGGGGAAGGCGAGCAGAGCGAGTTCAAAGAAAAATACTCCTCGCGGGTGATCGAGAGCCTGGTGGCTTTGGCTAACACGGCGGGAGGTCACGTTCTGATCGGCGTCAATGACCGTGGTCGGGTGGTGGGACTGGCCGATCCGGCCCGGGTGGTGGAAAGTGTGATCAGCGCGTGCCGGGAAGCGGTCAGCCCGCCGCTCGCGCCGACTGTGGAAATCGTCCGCTTGCCGGAAGGCGACATCGTCGTGGCGCAGATCGAGGCGACCGGGCGCATGCACGCCAAAGGCGGCGCGATATTTTTGCGGCACGGACGACAGACGCGGCGGGCGTCCGGCGAAGAAATCCGGTTCTTGACGCTGCGCGAGACGCCAGAGGTGTACGAGACGCTGCCGTGCCCCGGCGCGACGTGGGAGGATATGGATCAGGCAGTGCTCAGCAAGTATTTTGAGCTACGTGCACCGGATGCACTAAAGCGTGAGGGGGTCAGCCTGGCGCGGCTGGCCGTCGGACAGACATTCGCCACTGAGAGGGGTGGTGAGATCGTACCCAGCGTGGCCGGGATGGTGCTGTTCGGGCAGGCTGACCGCATGTCTTTCAACTGGCGCATCACGGCGCTTCGCATTCGTGGGCGAGAGTTGACCGACCCGATTGTGGACCGGCAGGACCTGGCCGGCCCGGTGGACAACCTGGTCCGCGAGGGCGAAAGTTTCGTGCGCAACCGGATGCGGGTAGCGTATGCCGGATTTGAGGCCGACGGTGTGACACGGCGCGAGGTACCCGAATACCCCTTGCGCGCGGTGCGTGAAGCCCTGGCTAATGCGGTCTCGCACCGCGATTATAGTGTGCCATCGCAGGTTCAACTACGCATGTACGACGACCGGCTGGAGGTGCAAAGTCCTGGCGGGCTGCTGCCGGGGTTGACGTTAGCGGAGGCACTGCAGGGTGGCGCACCCAAGCGTCGAAATAACGTTGTGACACGAGTATTGTGGGAGCGCGGATTGGTGGAGGCCGTCGGGTTCGGGTTTGCACTCATTCGCCAACAAATGCGTGCTCTGGGCGCGCCGGAGCCGCACTTTGAAGCCAGGCCGTCTCTTTTCCTGGTCACACTGCCTTCTCGACTTGAACAACTGCCTGAGGCAGACGAAGGGGAGACCGCTGATGACGCTGAAATTTGAGCTTGCTCTGTTGACTGATTTGTGGACGCAAGGAGTGGATGCCAATCGCCTGGTGGTGATTGACCGCATCCATGAGACAGGATTGATGGGCAGCCTTCGCTGGTGGTATGAAACAGTGATCCGTGGACTGGGCGGCTATGCCTGCGACCCGGTGGATGAACAATCTCGCTGTGCCTTTAGTACAGAGGCCTACGAGCGGGCCAGGCACAATGGGCAAAGTGGGTCGGCTGCGGCGGAGGCTGGCCTGACCCAGGTCTGCCCGGCCTGCCGGCTGTTTGGCTGCACGGGTTGGGCACGGAAGATGCGGCTGGAAGCGCAGGGAGGCGCGACCAAGAACCAGCGGTTGTTGCTTATCATACAAGAACTCAAGCCACTGGAGGATGTAGAACGCTGGTTGTTGGTCAAGACGATGGGGTTGATTGCGGATTATGGCGCATTGGGCGGGCGAACACCGTGGAAACCGCAGCAATCACCCAAGGTTGGGCAGGATTACGGACTGGTGCAACTGTCGAATTCACCTGAGGTAGCGGGCAACCTGATCCAGGCCCAACAGTGGGTAGTCGAACACTCGCCCAGTAGCAAATGTAACCTGCGGCAATGGCCTGACCTACGATACTTCTTTTTTGTGCGGGGCGCCTTCTTGTGGCGCAAACAAATCAACGCATTGATCGGCAAGTCTGAAGATGGTAGGCAAGATATTCGTAATGGACCACTGGAGAGAGCCCTGCGCGGGCAGAGAGGTCATGGTGCACAGCCTGCCAATAGTAAGAAGGTGTTCTCTTTTCAAACAAGCGGTGGGCGATTGTGGGGGTACCTGCCGAACGACGATTTGCTCAGGCAGGCCATCCGCCGCCTGCAAGATTTGGGGGTATCGGCGGACAAGATTCAAACTGGCGCGGAGGTGCTCAATGCCTTTTGACGTTTGGGCCAAGCCGCATCTGTTGGGACAGGGAGATGCGTACAGCCAGATCCAGTCACTGGCGACGAAACTCGTCACAGACCAGGGAAAACAGGATGCCAGGCGGGAGCATGTACGGTTGGTCCACGGTCAAGTACAGAAGGACCATCGGACGGTTCAAGAAGTTCACGGTTCATACAATGAGATGATCCGCCTGGAGTTGGCGCGTATGCAGGCCCTCGGGTTGGTGACGCCCGCCTCCCCAGATCGTACCTTGCTGCAGAGCGGTTTCACATTCGTTCAGTTTCGCTTTACGCTCGACAAGCCCTACCTTTCCAAAGACGACGAGGCGTTGCACATCTGTGACAATCCGCTGCGTAAGGACAAGGTTTTCAAAGTGCCGCTGCTGGCGGCCACGGCCTGGAAAGGGTTGCTGCGCTGGGCAGCAGTCAAACTGGTGGTGGAGGCCAGTAACAAATGGAGCGACGAGGAGTTTGTACGCCGGCGACTGCAAGTGACGCGACTGTTCGGCAACGAGAAAGAAGTGGAGTTAGATGAAGCGACGCAGTTGACCTCCTATCTGGATGATCAACGCCCGGCAGCCGCCACGCTGTATCGCCATGAGTTAAAGCGCCTGACCTCTACCGGGTTTGTGGCCGGGCGGTTGCAGTTTTATCCTACCTTCTTCGACCGGATGGACGTGGAGGTGATCAACCCACACGACCGCCAGACTAAAGCCGGAACACACCCAATATACTTTGAGAGCGTCCCCATCGGTGCACGTGGAACATTTAGCCTTTTGTACGCCCCGCTCGATTGGGCTGGAGAGCGGCCGGGAGCGTGGAAGTCTGAACTGACAGCCGACATGTCATTGTTGGGCAGTGCGTTGAGTACGTTGTTCTTGCGCTACGGATTTTCGGCCAAACGCAGCAGCGGCTTCGGCGTGGCGCGCAATGAAATTGACGGCCAGGTGTGGGCTTACGGCGGCACCACGCCGTTGACGCAACTTGCCAAATTGAGGGAGGTGATGAAACGTGCCGTTGCCTATTAGTCTTCAAGTGTTGGCCACCAACCGCGACGCGCTGTTGTTGGCAGAAACAGCGGCATGGTTACATGACTGGAAAAAATGCACTGACGAGCATATTTGTAGCCAGGCAAAAGATGGGACAGTAAAGAAACCGTTCCCCGATCTCGCACCTTGCATTTCCCGTTTATCGGTTGGCTTACTGGGAGAAACCATTCAATTATGGTCGTTGTTGAATAGAGATGGCCAATCATGGCTTGTGCGCATCTTGAGGCGGTGCCATAGAGCAGCCCATGTAGAAAAAGAAGAGCCGTCCGATAAACGAGCTAAAGACAGATTCAACAACGCAGGCAAACAAATCTCTACAGATACCCGTACTAGCAGCCCCTTTGGTTATGAATATGCCACTGTACATAATCTGACGCGCAGTCTTTTTGCTCTGCCGTTTGCAGACGTGACCCAGCGTGTTCGCTTTGAGCCAGAGATGAGTCGAATCTTCAACGACGCCTTGGGGGACACCCGCCGCCCAATAAACGAAGTTACTCTCTGGGATTGGTCAAGTACGGTTGCCGCACTCTATAAAGCGGCACTGGCCGGTGCATTGCTGGGCTACCAGCCGCAACCTGACGACTTGCGTTGGCGACTTTTGAGTATCAGGGTAGATAGTCAGTCTTTCTACGGGCACGTCGCGCGGCTCCCCGACTTGCTGACCCGCCAGCACTTGCTGCGGGACGCCTTCGAGCATGTCCGGGCGCTGCTTGAAGAGAAGTACCCACTAGGCTCTCGCGTGCACCAGGACGAAAATAGCAGCATTTACGTTGTTCCCAATCTGTCGGATTTGCTCGACGTTACAGATGCCCAAGACCTGAAACTCGCGTACCTTATCCAATCTAGTTTCGCAGATGGGCTGGCAAAAGATGGAGCACAGCTTGCCTTATCCGGCGAAATAGTGCCCGAGATCAGCCTTGACAGAAAAGAGTGGCAGGCACAAAGGCCAGACCGGACATTGGATCCACCTCCCGTTGCCGATATCCTCGGTCAGAAGATTTCTACCCATGCAAATGTGCAGATTGTTGCCAGTTGGTGGTCTGGTGGCATCAATCGGGATCTCTGTCCTGTCTGTGGCCTGCGTCCCATAGCAGCCCCAGACACCAAAGCCGGGAGGCGTAAAGTTTGCGACGTGTGCGAACGCCGCCGGGCGGATCGAGCCGGCGAGTGGGCCAGCAACTTGAGCACTACCATCTGGACAGACGAGGTGGCCGATGTCAACGGCCGGCTGGCGCTCATCGTGGGGCAGTTTGACCTGGCGCAATGGCTAGATGGCATGATGGTTCAAACGTTGCTGGTCACCGATCCAGCATCGGGCAATCCGGTGGCGAAAAACCCCTCTTTCGCCCGCCTGCGCCGCGTGTGGGAGACCACCAAACGCTTCTGGGAGGAAACCCAGGCGGCATTCCCCGATACGGTCGGCCTTGCCGGTCCGCGCCTGGAAGTCGTTCCGCAAGATCGGGCACATCTTAACCTGGGGCGCTTTCACACCTGCGAACTGCTCCTGGGGCGAATCCGGTTGAGCGTGGTATGGGATAGCGACAACTGCCGCTTCATCACCTGCGACAACCTGGATTACATGGCAAAACCAGAACAGGCTGGTCAGCCGATCCAACAAGCCATCGCTGTCGGTCAAACTTTCTCCATCGAAAAACCCGCTGGCTACGAGAGCAAAGATAAGATGTGGGCTAAGATCACAGCCGAACACGTCAATGAGTTATCCGGCCAATATACCCCTGCCATCCCCATCCTGGCCGAGCCGCGTACCTTTATGGCACTCGTCCCGGCCGACAGAGCACTGAAAGTGGTGAAGGCCATCCAGGCCAGATACGAGCGCGAGATGAGCAAGGTGCGCAACCGGCTGCCGCTGACGTTGGGCGTGGTCTACTTTGGGCGGCGCACGCCCCTGGCGGCGGCCATGGACGCCGGGCGACGAATGCTCAAGGCGCAAGTCACGAGTGACAGGTGGCAGGTGGTCAGGAACGACGAGCGCGGACAGATTGATGCGCCCGACTATCTCAAGACCTCTTCACACTTTGGAAAGTGGCGCGAGGTGGGGCTGCAGAATGGCGAGCGCGAATTGTCTGTGCGCGTCAGCACGGTGATGGGCGACGGAACGACACCTGACGTCTGGTATCCCTACTGGCGCGTGGAAAACAACCCGACCGGCCGTGTGCGGCAGTTCACCGGTCCCGACGGGGAGCAGTGGGGGCACGTCTGTGACTTGCAACCAGGTGACCAGGTTGGCTTTACCCCGTCCACGTTCGACTTCGAGTACCTGGATACGACGGCCCGGCGCTTCGAGGTGAGCTACGACGGCGGTCACCGGCGTGGCAAGGATAAACGCCAGCGGCCTTACCTGTTGGAAGAAATAGAGCAGTTGGAAAGGGCCTGGGAAATGCTCAGGCCACCCGAATCCACTTCACAAATCACAGGTCTGGCGGCCCTGATTGAGACCAAGCGGGCTGATTGGAAGAAACCCACCGGCGCTGAAGCACTGGCCTTGCCAGACGATGATCCGTTCCGGCAGTTGTGCCACGACGCACTGGCAAACACTGCCTGGCGCAGCAGGAAATGGAAGGACTTGTCAGAGGAAGACAAAAGGTTTCTGGAGCGTGCGGCCCTCAGCAGCATGTTGGCTGACGCGCTGGAACTGCACTTGACTATCGCCAAGGAAGGTAATGGCACACAGGAGGCGGTCTAAATGTACACACAGCAACGTTATATCCTGATGACGCTCGACCCGGTTCACGTCGGCACGGGCGGCTATCGGCTGGGTCGGGTGGACTTGAGCATCGCCCGTGAACCGGGCACCAACCTGCCCAAAATCCCCGGCACCTCGCTTTCCGGCGCTGCCCGCTCGTATGCTGCCATACGCTACCAAAAACGGATGTGCGCCGGACAGGGAAGTGGTGACGAGAAGCACTGCGGCAAGGCAACTTGCCCTATCTGCTACACCTTCGGTGCCATCAGAGGCACAGAGGGCGGCAACGCCGGCACGGTGAGCATTGCCGATGCACAACTGCTGCTCTTCCCCGTTCACTCGATAGTCGGCCCGGTGTGGGTGAGCACGGCTGCGCGGCTAGACCTGACAGGTTTCCCAAACCTGTCAGGTCTGAAGGTCGGCGAGTTTGTCACCACGCTCAAGGATAGTCAGGGACAGGCGTGGGCCAGGCCGCTCAACCTGGGCTGGCTGCTGCTGACGCCGAAACAAGGGAGCATCCCGGATACACCCCCAAGTGCCACGTTGAAAAACTTGCCAGCCTGGGAAGCCGTGGCCAAGCGGCTGGTGCTGGTAGACGATGGCCTGTTCTCGCAGATCGTCAACAGCAACCTGGAAGTGCGCACTTCGGTCAGCATTGATCCGCTGACCGGCACAGCGGCAGAGGGTGCGCTCTTTACCTACGAGGCCTTACCGCGCGCGACCTGGTTATGGTGCGACGTAGTGGAGGACGATTACCGCCTGGAAAAATTCCCCCAGGATGATCCCCAGGCCCGGGAATTCAAACATGCCAGGCCGCTGGATGTGGTCAGAGCCGGACTACAACTTGCCGAACATCTGGGCGTGGGCGGCATGGGCACGCGCGGTTTCGGGCGCATCAAAGTAGTGGGCGATTGGGAGATGAGCCATGGATAACCTGGATACATTGACTGCGCGAACGGCACAGAAAATCATTACTGAGACGGTGAGTAGCGGCAAAGACGAAGTGGACAACTTGGCTACAAAAGCCTTGGGCGTCCTGCAAGAAAATGGTGTTTATGCCACTACCCTGTTTCTGTATTCGCGCACCAGCAAAGCCGATCAAGCCATTGCGCCCATTCTTCGCAAAAAACTGCTTGCGCTTGCGCCTGGCTTGATAGAGGGCGCAGTGGCGCCACCAGACGAGGCGCAAGCCGCTCTCAAGTTCGTCACCCAACACATTGCCAACGACCTGGACACATTGCTGCTCGTCAAGCAAGTCTGGGAGCAGACGTTGATTTACGTGCGCTACGGCGCCAAAGCGCGGGGGTGAACGATGGGCGGGACGGTTTATGAAGTGACCTTGCGCTTGTTGACGCCGTTGCACGTGGGTGCGGGCCAGGTGGGCAATGTGCAGCGTACCCGCCCTTATCTCACCGGCAAAACCCTGTGGGGCGCGTTGACGGCGCGGCTCACACGGGACAACCCGGAACTGGAAAACGACTACGTGGCCGTTGGTCAACATGTGAATAAGGAGCTGGCTCTGAGTTATTTCTACCCAACGGTTGGGGATGAGATGGAGATAAGAATCTGGCCGTGGGGAGAGTCGGCGGACGAGTTCGCTTGGCGCTACCTGAACACGTATGCCGCCACCGCACTTAATTACGAACACAATTCAGCCGAGGATGGCAGTCTGCACGAAGTCGAGTTCATCGCGCCAAAGACACGCGACGGTGCCCAGGTATACCTGGCGGGTTACATCTTTGAGCAGGCTGGCTGTACGCTCAAGTGGCGCGACGCGCTCCCCCGCCTGCAACTGGGCGGTGAACGAACCTACGGGTGGGGGCGCGTCGCGGAGATGTCTGTCGAGTTGGCTGTTGGGACAATCTTTGGCCAATGGGACGTGGTTCTGGACAGTGACCGCCCGACACTACGCGCAGTAAACCCGGCGTCACTCCTGGCTCACACGTTGGCACACGGCCCACACGCATTGAACAACGTAAACGGCATGGTTGAACCACTGGTCGGGCGCGAAACCAGACACGCTCACGAGCACGGGAAAGAACTTGCTCACGCTCAGGTTTGTTGGGCACCCGGCACATCGGTCACCGCAGGCACACAGGTAAGCATCGCCGACAACGGCTTGTGGCAGGCAGTCTGGCTCAGCAAAAGGAGTGTTTCATGCTCAAACGCAACCATGACCTAATCGAAGCAACCCCACCACCAGAAAACGACCGCACCGAAGAAGAAGCCCTCGCCGCCCTTGACGAATTGGAGAAGCAAGCCGAACCCGAAACCGTGCGGTTGGCCGACGAGCCGATGTTCTCCGCGCTGCTGCGGGCGGCGGTGCAGAAGGTCTCCCCTGACGACGCGGTGCTGCTGGATTACGTGGCCCACGTGGCCCAGCCGCTCTCGACGGAACTGGCACTGCAGCCCGCCAAAGGCGGCGAAGAGTTCCTGGCCGCCCGGCTGGCGGAAGGCAAGACCGAACGAGACGTGGCCCGCTACCGTCACGAGCAAAGCCTGCGGGCACACCTGGTCAATGGCCTGCTCCCGGTCGCGCACGTGGCCCGCCTGCTGAAAGCGTGGGGCGCGCCCCGCCTGCGCCATTTCGACGAGCGCATGTATCGGCTGTTCTGCGCCGGCTTTACCTTGCACGACTGGCTGAAATTGCCAGAAGTGGAAGCCTGGCTGGATCGAGAAGGGCTGGATCACAGTTCGGTCAGTGCGGCCAAACACCTGCCGGTGATGGAGGCGATCTTCCGGGGGTGGCTCCGCCGCCTGGGACTGGACGAGTTCCTGAAGTCCATCGGCGGAGCGGAGGTCTGGCTACACGATTTGATCTACCTGGCATGCAATGCCCAGGTGCGCTGGGGCACAATGCTTAACCTGAGCCAACTGCCCGGGCTCAAACTCGACGGTCGGGCGCGGCAACTGGCGACTGATTTGTGTACGCTGGCTGACCGCATTGCCTACATCGCTAAAACGCCGCGCGAAGTGACGGCCCACCGCAGCATCACAGACATAATCACCGACCTTTCGGACGGGCAGGCGCGGCTGGTCTATCATCACGTGGCCGAGAACCGTGGGCTGCTGACCAACTTCATTCACAATGCGGCGATGGCAGCCATGAGCGACTCGTCACGAGTGCCATTGCTGTACGCACCGAGTGGGGTGGTGTACCTGGAAAATCGCCCGGTAGCCTCTCGGCCAGACAGGCCGGTAGTCGCCGTGGAGGAAGTAGCCCAGGCGACTGTGGACGAAATTCGGCGAGCGTGCGCCGGGCGGTTGAACCGCGAGTTTACCGGCCTGTCGCGCGACGGCAAGGGTCTCAAGATAGCTCCCTACTACGATTTGCACTTTACGCCGGGCGAGCAAATCCGCCTGGCCGCGCGCGCCGTGTTCAAAATGATCCCCGAAACCAAGCCGCCCGCAGCCGGCAAGCGCTTTGCCAGCATCTCCCAGAAAGAGATGGCCCCCGACGGCGTTGACCTGGATTTGCCGGACGACATTCGCGTGGACCAACTGGCCGAGTTCTGCGCGATGAGCGTGGGGATCGCGCAGGCTGCCGCGCTTGATCTGGATGCGATCGGGTTGGTGCTGCAAGCGTTGGGACTGGGCCACGAGCGCCAGACGTTTGACGCCATTGCCGGGGCCAAAGGCGGTGGGGGAGTGCCCTATCCCTGGTATTACGTTGCCGGTGTTTACCTGGGGCAGGGCAAGGGCAAAGGCGCCGCGCCGGACGAATGGCGGACATTGATTGAAGACCTTGCTCGAACCCTCGTCAGGGCCATCGAGAAGACTACCGAAGTCTCCGAGACTTCGGTAGTCTTGGGCGCGGACGGCTGGGACGACCTGCGGGCCTACGTGCAGCGGGTGCTGACGTTCGGTCCAGCGGCGGCCGCAGTAGGGGCAGGTCTTGCACCTGCCCAGACGTTGAGAGAGATGGCCGCGTTGGAACTGGCGCGCTACAGCACAGCCAAAACCAGGGGGCGCAATGCAACCGTCGTCTGTTCGTTGTGCTCATCGGCTTACGAGATCAACCCGCAGCGCGAGGCGGGCATCCTGTTTGCGCCGCAAGTGTACACCAACAAGCAGCCGCTGCACAGCCTGAAAGCCATCCGCAATATCTGCCGCATCTGCGAGGCCGAGATGATGCTGCGCCAGATTCTGATGAACCACGGTGGAGCGTTGGGCAGCCGCTTCGAGGGGCGGAGAGTGCGTTACCTGTACTTTTACCCGACGTACTTTTTCACGCCGGAAACGCTGGCGCAATTGGCGATCATCTACCGGCGGCTGCGGCGCGTGAGTTTCACTTCCGTGCGCAAAGCATTGCTGGTGGAAGAGAATGGCCGGACGGAACTACGCCTGGACGCGGCCGCGTTTCAACGCCTCCAACCACTCCTGATGGAGCCGGAAACGGGCGAGCCGCCTGAAACGGACCGCATGTTTCGCTTCCACTTTCCCGAACAGCAGCCGGTGGCGTTTTACTTTCTGGGCGTGCCGCCGCCCAGCCGTGACGCCAGGGACGCCGAAGCCTGGATCAATCCGGCCTTCCTGGCCTTGATCTTGCCGCTGGCGTTGGACGTGAAAGTGGTAGCATCAGAGTCCTCCATGCCGTTGCTCGTGGAAGCCGATGAGTTGGACGAGACAGTCTTCTTGGACGCGCCTCACGATTTTGTGACCGACCTGATGGGGCGAGAGCGGATCACTCTGGAAGGATTGTTGCCCCGCTTGCAGGCGCTCACGGCAGCGTACTTGATTCACCTGGACGGTAACGCGCGTATGGGACGCGGCGGCTACGATTACCGTTGGCACACCATTCCGCCGCTGGCGCGCAATCTGAGCGCCGACCCCGTATGGGCGTTTGCCTATCTCAAAAAATGGCAACGGGCCAACGGCCTCGAAGCCGTGACGGCCGGCAAAGCCCACCTGTACTTGCAATTCGTTTCGATCTTGACGACCTTGAAAGGAGGCGACTCGATGAGCCATGCTCGCACGTTGACTGAACAGTATATGCAGTTCTACCGGGCCAGGCGGTACAACTCCAACAGCATCCTGCGCCCCATCAGCATCGCCGCCCAGGCCATCCTCGAGGCCGACCCGCGTTTGTTCGACCGCGAAGGATTAGTGGAGGCGGTGCGCGGCGAGCTGCGCGACTTTATGGACCGCGTTGGAAGCAGGCGTGCCGATGGGCGTTATGCGCCCGGCAGCGACTGGGAGAGCCGTGAGGCAGCCATGCGCCGATTTGCCGAGTACTTTGTCGGCGACATCTTTTACGACACTCTGCGCGGCGACAAGTCGGCGCTGCGCGGCAAGCAGTTGAACTTGCTGAAGAACGCCTGCGAGGTGCTCTATCGGGACGCGGCGGCCCAGGAATGGCGCGAGAAACAAGAGGCGGACGACGAAGAATAAAATAGTCCCCGGTACAAGACAGGCCAGGAGGCCCGGCTTCAGCCGGGAAATCCCCGATAAATCGGGCCATCCATCAATGTCAGGAGGAAAAAGCAATGTCTCTCGATACTCAGTGGTTTCCGCAAGTCATCCCCGCCAAACCGTCGGGGCGATATGCACACGTCGTCGTTTTGCGCGTGACAGATTCTTACGCGTTGTTCCAGACCGACGGTGAATTGAACACCGCGCGTGTTCCAGCCGGGCTGGAGGACACCAGCCTGATGACCCGGCTGACACTGTTCAAGCGTAAGCAAACCACGCCCGAACGACTGACCGGGCGCGAATGGCTGCGGCGATACGATATCCTCAGCCCTGAACTACCTGACGAAAAGGCCAGGAAAGAGGCCGACGCGCAGGGACGGCTGATCTGCGACTACAATGTCGCCTTCTGCAAGCAATGCCCGGACTGCATCACCTACGGGTTTGCGATTGGCGACGCCGGTTCGGAAAAGTCCAAAGTCATCACAGACACCGGTTACAGCCTGACGGCCTACGATAGTTCGCACGAGACTTTCACGCTCAACGCGCCTTACGAAGAAGGCACGATGAGCCGCAAAGGGGAAGTGACCAGCCGCATCAACGAGGCCGACCACGTGCGCCCGCAGGTGATTTTCCCGGCTGTCATCACGGTGCGCGACGTGACGGTGGCCTTGTTCGAGTACGTGCTCAGCAATGTCATGCGGACGCGGCGCTACGGGGCGCAGACCACGCGTACAGGCACGGTGAGCAATCACATCCTGGCGATTGCGCTCACGGATGGCGAAATCTTTTCTAACCTCAAGTTTACGCAGGCATTGTACGACGCTCTCAAGGCCAAAAGTGCGCTCAACCCACCTGATCCGGTTGGCATCGCTGTCGCGCTGGCCGAAGCTGGACGACTGATCCCCGGTCTGCTCAAGGCTGACGGTGTGGCAGTAGACCAGTTATTGACAGGCGATGAATTGGCCGCGACGTTGACCAGGCTGCGCGAGCGAGTGAATGACGAGGCTGGCGCAAAGACCATGACGCAGGCTGCTCTGGCCGATAGCCAGGCTTACTATCGGACCTACGTGGCCAAGCCCAGCAAAAAGTGAGCCGGCCCGCCATGAAAGGAGGCCGCCGATGATCGTCTACACTGGCAGGCTGATTTTGCACGAGAGCCTCTACTTTGCGACACGCGAGATCGGCCGGCTCTACGAAACCGGTCGCTATTTGCACAACTATGCACTGACGTACGCGTTGGGATTGGCCGTCGCGCCTTACTTCAGCGCCGAACAGGTGCCGCACTATGCTGAACAGCTTGTGCCGCTGAACGAACGAGGCATATACGTCACCCCAGCACGTGGGGTGAGGGTCGAATATATGCTGGCCACGTTCAAGTATGCCAACAACGCCTACCACGTCGAGATGGAGAAGGGCAGCCGCAACACGCCATCCTTCGGACGGGCGAAAGAACTTGCTGTGGGCAGCGAGTTCGAGTTTGCGGTATTGTCGGCGCATGGGGTACTCAAGCTGCCACACTGGATACGCCTGGGATTGTGGCGCAGTAAAGCAGCGCTGGCCTGGGAGACGGCTGAAGCCAAACTCGACCAGGCCAGGCAGGCTCGGGCCTCTTTGCCGCTGAACCCGTTGGATATGGAGGGGGATTTGCTTGCCTTTGATCTGATCTCGATGCCGCCCTCAAGCCTGGTGGATCACGCGCTGATGAGGGCAGATTGGTGGACGTGGGAGAAAGGGGGAGAAAGGTGTCAGTTGCCGGTTGAACTCAAGTACACCTTCCCCCAGTGAAGATGCAGCTCAAGACAACGGGATTGGCATGATACGATGCACCCTACGCCGCCACCAGTTCCGGCTCAGTCTCGCGGGCAGGCGTGAGCGCCGGCACCTGCGCCAACACGTCGAGGTACCACCACCCCTACTCCACATACTCCTCCAACACCACCACCTCCGGCCGTGTCACCCGATTGGCCCAACGGCGGTCGTTCGTCACGATCCCGTCCGCGCCCGCCAGCCGCGCCGCCGCAACCTGGACCGCGTCCGGCGTCCGCAGCCCGCACGCCGCCCGCACCAGCGCCGTCTCTCGCGCCAGCGCAACGTCCAGACCCACCACGCGCAGGTTAGGGAAATGCGTCAGGTAGAGTTCATAGTCCACCATCGCCCGCTGGTCGCCAGCCTGTGCCGGAACGGTCAGAATCTCGGCCAGCGTGATCGTCGTCGTCAGGCCTGCCACCTGGCCGGATTCGATCGCTTCCAACACGATGTGCGTCAGCGGGACATAGCGGGGATGGCCGGACAGATGGTAGGAGAAAACCATGGTATCCAGCGCCAACAGCCTGTGGCCGGAGATGGCGCGCCGAAATTCCTCTACTCCCACGTCGCACGCTCCTCCTCCAGCCAGGTGTCCGCATCCGGCCAGATTTCCTGGTGCAGCCCCTGCAGCGCCTCGGTGAACCTTTCGGGCCGTGGACGCAGGATAACAGTGCCGCCATCCACCAGGAACAACAGTGTCTCCTGTGGACGAAGATGCAGCGCTTCGCGCACGGGTTTGGGAATCACGACCTGGTACTTGGTGCTCATTCGAGCGACGATGACTTGCATCGTCTTACCTCCTTGCTTTTTGGTGGACGTATGATAGCATTGTAAAGGAAAACTGTCAAATGGTAGCAGAAAACCAGAATGCGCTTTACTCCATCGTTCTCGTCCTCACTCCCACCCGCCCCACCACCGTCCGCGCCACGGTGGGCGGCCAGGCCCACGCCGCCTTCCTGCGCACCGTCGAGGAGTCCGACCCCGCGCTGGCCGAGGTGCTCCACATCCCCAACATGCCCTCGCGCCCCTTCACCGTCTCCCCGCTCCTGGGCGTCGGCCTGGCGCGCGACCGGCAGGTGTACCTCTCGCCGGAACAGGACTATTTCCTGCGCTTCACCGTCCTCTACCCGCCCATCTTCGAGCGCTTCATGGCTCGCTTCCTGCGCGGCGAAGGCCGCCCCGTCGTCCGCCTGGGCCACGCCCTCCTGCTCATCAAAGAGATCCTCGTCACCCCCGGCAGCCATCCCTGGGCCGGCTACACCTCGTGGGCCCAACTGGCCGCCGAGGCCCGCCCGGCGCCGGAGCTCGCGCTCGAATTCACCTCCCCGACCGCCTTCGGCTTCGGGCAGAAGGAATGGGGCAAAAAGGCCGTCGTGCTGCCGGAGCCGGAGCTGGTCTTTGGCAGCCTGGCGCGCTCGTGGAACAACCTGGCCCCGCCGGTGCTGTGCGTGGACCGCACCGCGCTCGCGGCCTACGTCGAGGAGCACATCGTCGTCAAGCGGCTCGCCGGGCTGGAGACGAAGATGCTGCACTTTGGCCGTGCGCCGCAGGTCGGATTTGTGGGGCGCGTAACTTATGGTATGATGGCTCCGGACGACGTGGCCCGCTGCCAACTGGACGCGCTGGCCAACTTTGCCTTCTACGCCGGCGTGGGGATGAAGACGACCATGGGCATGGGGCAGTGCCGGAGAATGAACAATGAGGCAATGAACCAATGAACAATGAACAATGGGACAATGAACCAATGAACAATGAACAATGGGACAATGAACAAAATGGAGGGACGTTTTGAGTAAACGGA
>Ga0172366_10000670_pt1 | contig 25351 bp, 16 predicted proteins | sample LakKivSesite69cm_FD_114533 | JGI IMG/M metagenome (GOLD analysis project Ga0172366, IMG submission 114533) | Sediment microbial communities from Lake Kivu, Rwanda - Sediment site 69cm | ecosystem: Environmental > Aquatic > Freshwater > Lake > Sediment | place: Rwanda: Western Province, Lake...
ACAAGGCTGGGCAAGAGGACATCTTCGAGCGCGCCCCGGCCGCGGTGGTCTCGGAGATCGACGAGCGCCCGCGCGGGTTCGTACCCCAAGCAAGCCTCGGGGGCTCGGTGGGACTTTTGCGTATGAGTGCCGCCGAGGTGGGCCCGGCGCTGCAGCTACGCGCGGGTCTGCACGGCGAGTACTTCACAGCCAGCGACTTCCTCGTCCGGAGCGGCGATCCGGGCGACCCCAAGGGGCAATTGAGCGACCGCAACACGCGCTTGCAGGGGGCGCTCACCTTCGGCCTGTCCCCGATCGAGCACTTGGAGATCTTCGGGGCGGTTTTGGGATCGGCGAACCGGAACCGGCGCATGTGCTCGAGTGACACGGACTGCGTGTCGGAGGCCAATCGTACCGATCCCGAGCTCATCAAGTCCTTCGGGGATCTCATTTTCGGGGCCAAGGGGGCCTACCCCCTGGCGCCCGGGTTTTCGGCTGCGGGCGAACTAGGGCTGCGCTTCATGTCCTCCATCACGGGCATTTCCTTTTCGCCCGACTCGACCTCGGTGTGGTTGAACGCGATCGGCACCTACGACCTCAAGCCGGAGGCCCAGGTGCCCCTGCGTTTCCACCTGAATTTCGGGTTCTACTTCGACAACTCCAAGAACCTCTTGGACTACGATGCCAACGGCACCTCCGCCATCTCCCGCTACGTATCCATGTTCGCCTACGGCATGTCCAAGAACCGCCTGAGGCTGGCGATAGGTGCCGACGCACCCTTGAGTGAACTGGCGGAGGGGTTCTCGCTGCGGCCGATCCTCGAATACCACTTCGAATACCTCACCGGAGACTACGACATCGAGATCTACAGACAGGAACACGACTACGGTCGCTGCGGACAGGGGAGCAACCCTGCCTGCAAAGACAACAAGGATCTGCACTACGTCACCTTGGGCGTGCAGGCCCAGGTGCTGCACGGCCTGACCCTGACCCTGGGTCTCGACGTCGCCCTGCGCTCCCCGGGCTTCGCCTACGCCCCGGCGTTGTCGCCCTGGAATCTGCTCTTCGGCATCGGCTATCCGCTCGACCTCGTGCCGCGCATCATTCGCAACGTGCCGATCGAAAAGGCCGTGTACAAAGAGGTCGCGATGCGCGAGGGCCTGGTGGCGGGACGCGTGGTGAGCCTGGCCGGAACCCCCATCGAGGACGCCGTGGTCGGCGTCAGCGGGCGGGCGCACACGCGCGTTCTCACCGAGGCCGACGGATCATTCCAGAGCGTACCTTTGCAGCCGGGACCGGTTGAGTTGGCGGTGGTCGCGAATGGATACGAGACGGCCACCGTCCGGACCGAGGTCATCGCGGGCCAGACCGCCAATCTCGTGCTGCGCCTCACCCCCAAGGCACCGCCGGCGCGCGCGGCCGGCCGGGTGAGCGATGATTCCGGCAAGGGGCTGGTCGCGACCGTCAAGCTGGCCGGGCCGCAAATCGCAGAGGTGAAGTCCGACGCGTCGGGGGACTTCTCGACCCCGGTTGCGGCGGGGGTCTATGCCGTGCGCGTGGATGCGGACGGCTATCTCTCGAAGGAGCTGCAGCTCCAGGTGGCGGAAGGGCGCGAGAATGTGGTGAGCGTCACCTTGCGCTCACGCCCCGCGGTTGCGGGCGTCACGTTCCGCGAAGGGAAGCTCAGGCTGCGCCAGGCTATCGCGTTCAAGTCGGCCGGCAACAAGCCGAGCGCCGCTCTCAGCCCGGGCATGCCCCTTCTGCTCGACGAGTTGGTGGACATTCTCGCCAACCACCCGGAGATCAAGCGGGTTCGCGTGGAAGCCCACTGGGACAGCAGCCTGGCCGAGGCCAAGGCCCAGACCCTCACCGATGATCAGGCCAAGTCGGTCGCCAAGTACCTCGTCGATCAGGGTGTGGCGCCCGAGCGGGTGGTGCCCGTGGGTATGGGGGCGAAGAAGCCGATCATGCCCAATCTCGGCAAGGGCAAACTCAAGAACCGGCGGGTAGAGCTCGTGGTGACGGAGTAGCGCCCACCGCAAGCAAACCACAGAGAGAATAGCGCGGGCTTCGCCCGCAACCGTGGAGGGCTGCAGGCTGCAGGCTTCAGGCTTCAGGGTGCAGCTTGATCGGTCGAAAGCGGCGTTGAGCTTGCTCACGGCGCGAAGGGCGTCACCGTGGCGCGCCTCGGGGGAGGTCGCAGCTCGCACCCCAGCACTTCAGCCCGAAGCCTTCAGCCTGAAGCCTTCAGCCTGAAGCCTGAAGCCTGAAGTCTGAACCCCGAAGCCTGAAGCCTGAAGCCTGAAGCCTGAACCCCGAAGCCTGAACCCCGAAGCCCGAAGCCTGAAGCCCGAAGTCCGAAGCCCCCACGAGAGCGGCAGGGCGGCTACTCGCGCGACTTCAGCACGAGGAGGCGGAAGTTCGCATACTCGGCCTGACCGCAGGAATAGAGGATCTCGGTCAGGAGACGATAGGGCGTGTGCCGGTCGGCGATGATGGTGAGCTCGCCGTCGAACTTCTGCCCCGACATCTCTGCCACCTTCTTTTCGCGCCGGGCAACCTTGCCAAGCATGTCGACCAAGGGGGTGATGTAGTAGCCGTTGTCACCGTCTCGCTTGAGCTGTGGGTCGATGCGTCCGTTGGTGATGGGAGCGACGGCATCGCCCTCGACCAGCACCACGCGTTTGGTGATGGTGACGGGCACGGCCTGCTTGGGCGCCAGACGGGTTTGTGACGGCGGCAGGCTCAGGTTCTGGTCCATGTTCACCAGGGTAGCCGAAGCGGTGAAGCTCTTGAGCAGGAAGACCAGGATGATGGTCATCATGTCCATCATGGGGACGATGTTCAGATCCTTGATGTCCTCGGGCTCGGCCAGCTTGCGTGCATAGCTGCGGATGGCCCGCTTGCCTGCCAGGCGGGCGGCGACGGGATTGGCGGAAGGTCCAGACTGCGCGCTTGCCATCACAGAATCCCCGCTGCGAACACGATGTCGGGAAACAGCTCTCGTTCATGCGCGTCCTTCTCGTCCGGGTAGGTGCGCATGGCATCCAGGGTCCTGACGACGATCTCGTAGGGCACCGCCGCGTCCGCGTTGAAGGTTGCCTTGGTCTCGTCGGCAAACTGCTTCTTGATCTCGGTGAGCTTGGCGGTCAGGGCGGGGTAGTCGTAGTCGCCGGCAGGCAGCTTGGGGATGGGCGACATGACCCCGCCCGATCCCGCCAAGGTGAAGCCGGTCTGGCCCACGGTCACGGTGAGATTCAACGCCGGCTTGTCCGGGGTGCCTTCTCCGGCCCCGCCGCCGAAGGTCGGCGACGATACGTTCACGGTCCCGAGCGGGACTTGGTTGATGACCGAGGCGAGCAAGAAGATGATGATGTTGGTGACGATATCCATGTAAGGGACGAGGTTGATCTCGGCGGTCTCTTCGTCCGCCTCCTCGAACTGATCTCGCATGCGGCGCATGCGAGCCCGAACCTGGCGTTTCGTCATCGCGCGTTACCTGAACGGTTCTCTTTCCCCCGTGTCATCTATTTGTGTGGGGGACCGCCCGTGGCGTGGGCAGATTCCGCCAGCAGGTTCTCCAACTTGAGCGAGAAGGCTTCGAGATCGGCCGTCTGGCGCTTCGACATCGAGCCCAGCAGCGCGTGCGCGACGATGCAGGTGACGGCGATTCCGAGCCCCATGGCGGTGTTGTTCAAGGCCTCGGAGATACCTCGGGCGAGCAGGTTGCTCCGCTCTTCGGGCTTGGCCGCCGACACCGCGGCGAACGCGCGGATGAGGCCCACCACGGTGCCCAGAAGACCGATGAGGGTCGCGATATTGGCGAGCGACCACAGGATCTGGATGCGCCTCTTGATGAGCGGGGTCACGTCGACGAGCGACTCTTCGATGGCCTGGGCGACCGCGATCTCGCCCCGGTGCACGCGCTGCAGGCTGGCCCTGGCGACCTGCGCCACGGGGGCCGTCGTGGCCGAGCACAGCTTCACGGCGCGATCCACGTTGTTGGCCATGACCAGCTTGCGGATGTTCTCCAGGAAAGCACGTGCGTTGACGCTGCTTTTGACCAGGAAGAAGACCAGGCGTTCGACGATCACGGAGAGCGCGATGATCGACGTACCGAGGTTGAGGTACATGAGCGTACCCCCTTCTTCCAGGAACTTTGCGAATCCTTGCATCTCATCCTCCGCGGGCTCTCGCAGGCCCGCCCATGGCATCCCGTTCGCGGGACCGGCGAAAAGCAACTGTTGAACTCAGGAACTGTGGCTGCAGATGAGTATCTTATAGGCGGGCCCTAGCGTGTCAAGCTAAGGGAAGATTTGTGTTGAGGCGAACGGACGCGATGCCCGGTAGTGCCCACGGGGAACATCGACCTTCACCTTTTCCGCCGGCACCTGCGCAAGCGGGCGGCTATGCTCTCCGCCAGCCATGACCGATGCCGACAAGGTCCGAGCCACGCGCTTCGCTTTTCTGACACCGCGGGCGCTGCCCAAGCCGGAAACGCTCCCGGGTCGGGTGGTGGTCCTGGACATCGCCTTCGCGGCGGAGACCGGCAGGACCTCGTTCGACATGACCACCTGGCCCTTTATCGAGGGTCTGGCGGAAAGACTTGCCGCGTGGGTGGACCACCACGATCACGAGCGGCACATCGAGTTCGCCCGGGACCCGCGTTTCGTGTTGGCCAGCAAGGCCGAGCACGGGGGCTGCCCCGAGATGATCACCCCGGACCTGGTCGCTCGCGTGGGGCCGGTCGATACCATCGCCATGCACGTCGACTTGGACGGCCTCTACTCGGGTGCGAAGTGGGTCTTGGGAGGGGTCGAGCCCTACCCCGGAGCGGACGAAGACGCGCGCAAGATCGACACCCGTCAGGGCAGGCCCGGCCCCATCGCCGAGCGCATCGATCGGGCGCTGCGGGCCAGGTTCCGCGACGAGAATCTCAAGCACCGCATCATCCAGTACCTGATCGCGCGCACGCAGGCGCCCCACCACTACCAGGAGATCGATGCGGTTGCGCGCTTGCTGGATCCCCTGCTCGATCAGGCACAGCGGTTGTCGGAGTACTACCGCGTCGACCGCGACGTGGCCTACCTCGAGGTCAAGTCCAGCATGCCCTACGACAAGACCGAGCTGCTTCTCCTCGGCCAACAGCTCGCGCGGGTGGCGGTGGTACGCGACGCAGGATCGCTCTCCATCGCGGCGGATTTCGATTCGGGTTTCGACTTCGTCAAGCTCTTTCATCTCGGCGGCGGCATGCCCACCCGGGTGTCGGTGCCGGAGGCCCGTCGCGACGAGGTGCTCGCCAAGCTCGCCGAATACGTCGCCGCGACGGCGGGACGGAAGTAGTGCCGGCGCCGCGCCCGGTGCCGATGACGGGCATCGATCGGCGGTGTCAATCGTTCTTGAAGCGATCGATCTTGAATTCGCCCGAGGCGGCTGGGGGCGCGGTGGTGGCCGGGGGCGGGGTGTAGCCCGTGCGGCCGCCGGCCCCGGGATTGAAATCCGATGCCGCGCTGCCGCCCTTGCTGACCCCGCGGAAGAAGAGGGCGAAATCCTCGGCGTTGGTCGCGTTGGCAATGGCCTCGTCGTAGGTGACGAAGCGATTCTTGACCAGCTCGGTGAGAGATTGGTCGAAGCTGATCATGCCGTAGGGATCGCGGCCGTTGGCGATGGCCTCGTGGATCTCGCGCGTACGCCTGGGGTCGGCGATGAGCTCCTTGACACGTGCGGTGTTGATCATGATCTCCACCGCCGGCACCATGCCCAAGCCGTCGGCGCGCGCGACCAGTCGCTGCGAGATCACGCCCTTGAGCACGGCGCAGAGCTGCAAGCGGGCCTGCTGCTGCTGATGCGGCGGATAGAGGGCCACGATGCGGTTGACGGTTTCCACCGCGTCGACGGTGTGGAGGGTAGACAACACCAAGTGGCCCGTCTCCGCGGCGGTGAGGGCGATTTCGGTGGTCTCCAGGTCACGCATCTCTCCGACCAGAATGACGTCGGGGTCCTGGCGCAGGGACGCGCGCAGGGCGCGCGCGAACGAGGTCGTGTCGAAGCCGATCTCGCGCTGGTTGATGACGCTGCGGCGATCCTTGAAGGCATACTCGATGGGGTCCTCGATGGTGACGATGTGGACCGCCTTGTTCGAGTTGATGCAGTCCACCATGGCCGCCAGTGTGGTCGACTTGCCCGAGCCGGTAATGCCAGTGACCAGCACCAGCCCGCGCTCTTCGTCGGCAAGCTCAAGTACCTTGGGCGGCAGGTTGAGGCGCTCGAAGGGCGGCACGTTGGGTGGGATGAGGCGCAAGACCACGCCCATGATGCCCCGCTGCTGCAAGATGTTGACCCGGTAGCGGTAGCCCTCCTGAGTCGAGTAGGCGAGGTCGACGTCCCAGTTCTTCTCGAAGTTCTCGCGCTGGCGAGGGTTCATCATGCTGTAGCCGAATTCCTCGACCGCCTCTCTGGTGAGGGGCGGCACGTTGGCCACGGTTCGGAGATCACCCTTGACCCGGAAGATGGGCGGCAGACCGACCTTGAGGTGGACGTCGGAGGCCCCAAGCTGGCGAGCCGCTCCGAGCACTTTGTCGAGCACGCTGTTCATCGTCGTTTGACCCGTTGTCGCCGCGTCACGCGGTTCTGACCTGACCTTTCCCCAGGGTAACATGGCCGGGCGATCGCGTCTTTTGACCTTTTCCCCGGTCTCACCTAGGGTCAGGGGTTGTGAGCTCGGCTGCAAGCCATTCCGATTCTGCGCGGGAGATCCTGGTGCTGGACGCGGACCAGAACGTCCGCCGGGGCGCGGAGCGGCTGCTCAAGGAGGAGGGGCTCAGCGTGACCGTGCTCTCCGACATCGAGCGGGCCAAGGACCAGATCGCGAACCGCTTCTTCCCGGTGGTTCTGATCGACCTCGACACCCCCACCCGTAACGCGGGCCTCGACCTCATCAAGTTCGTGCGTGAGCGCTCGCCCTTGACCGCTGTGGTGGTGATGAGCCGGCGCATCGGCTTCGACGCCGTGGCCCCGGTGTTTCGCGCCGGGGCCACCGACGTGATTCCCAAGGCGCGCGAATACGTGCGCGACTTGCGCGAGCGGCTGGTCCATGCGGCGTCGAACGTCAAGGCCGCGCTGGCGCGAGAGCAGCTCCTGGCCGAGCTCATCGAGCTCAACGAGGATCTCCTGCGCAAGATGATGGCGCTCTCACGCCAGGTGACCGACGCGGAAGACAAGCTCATGTCGCGCGAGGGCGGCCTTTCCTCCTCGGCCAGCGGGCTCGGCGCCCTCGACCTTCTCCTGGTGGACAACGACTCGGCCTTGGCGGACGAGATGGGAAAGGAGCTGACCGAGGAGAAGGGCTGGCGCTTCCGGCACGTGCAGAGCGGAGGCGAGGCGCTCGACAGCGCCACGCAGGTTCCGCCCACGGTGGTCGTGGCCAAGGAGAACCTGCCCGACCTCACCGGCAGCATGGTGGTCAAGACCATCAAGGCATCGGTCCCCGCCCTGGTGGGCATGGTGTTCGCACCGCCGGCGGATGGACAAGCCGGCGAGGTGAAGATCGCCGATCAGAGCCGCATGCAGGTTCTCCTGCCCAGATACGTCGCGGCCAAGGAGATCATCGCCCAGCTTGTCGAGGTGCGTGAAGCGTTTGCCCGCAAGGCCAGGGAACGGCGATATATGAAGATCTTCCAGACCCAGTACACCGATGTGCTGCAGAAGTGCCACAAGCTGAAGCAGGAGGTGGACAAGGTTACGGCACCCAAGAAGGATCCGTAGGACGGCCTTCTTCGTGGCCGGGAAGTTCACCACAGCGCGGGCGAAGCCCGCGCTATGGTGGATCCTGGCGCGTCGGGCGTACGAGGAGATGGCTGGGCTGCACGTTGCCGAGGGCGGCGAGCATGGTCTGGCGCAGGTGGGGGTGCGCGGCTTCGAGGGTCGAGAGCAGGGACTTCATCTGCTGGCGTTGGGCATGGGGGCGATCGCCGCACAGGTTGCACGGCAAGATGGGCACGCGCCGCTCGCTGGCGAAGTCGGCCAGGTCGCTTTCGGCGCAGTAGATGAGGGGACGGATGACGACGTGCGCACCGTCATCGCTGCGGAGCCGGGCCGGCATGGCCGCGATCTTCCCGGCAAAGAAGAGATTGAGCAGCAGGGTTTCCAGGGCATCGTCACGGTGGTGCCCGAGCGCGATCTTGGTGCACCCGAGCCGGGTCGCCGTGCGATAGAGGACGGCCCGGCGCAGACGCGCGCACAGCGAGCAAGGAGTTGCGCCCTCGGGCAGCTTGTCCCTGACAAGGGCGTAGATGTCCTCACGCACCGCGTGGTGCGGGAAGCCCTGTGCCGCAAGCCAGCCGCAAAGCGGGCCGGCGTCGTGGCCCGGCTGCCCCTGGTCCAGGTGCACGGCGGTAAGCGCGAATCGGACAGGTGCCTTGCGCCGCAGGGTTTCGAGCAGAAGCAGCATCGAAAGGCTGTCTTTGCCGCCCGACAAGGCAACCAGAATGCGATCGCCCTCGGAAATCAGGTCGAAATCGGCGATGGCACGGCCCACTTCGTGGAGCAGGTCGTGCTCGAGATCGCGCCGCGCAGGGCGAGTGTCGCGGATCCTCATGGTGCGCTGGTTCAAACGGTAGGCGCAAATCTATGAGAGGCGAACGGGCAAATCCAGCACGCAGCGCACCGGGTGCGCACCTTCGCCTGATGAAGTGGTTGCAGACCCGGACGGCACGCTAGAATAATGGGCGAGAGCCGAGGGTTTGCATGGCCATTGCGGATCGAGCAAGGCACAACAAGCGGGCATCCATCGTCCGATGGGTGGCGCTGGCCGTGCTCATCCACGCCGAGCTGGGCGGATTGGTGGGCGTGGCGCTCTACTTCTGGGCTCCTCGCCAGGCAGACGTCGAGGTCCGACGGCGCGAGGCCGCGCTGCGGGCCGAGCCCATCTCGGTGAGCACCGTGGATGAGGACACGGCTCGCAAGATCGTGGCGGATCTCGAGCGCCAGGAGGAAAAGGCGAAGCAGGAGCGGGTCAAGAAGGAGGAGGAATCGGTCAAGGCGCCGGGGCAAGTCGTGGATCTGCCGCGGCCGCGGGAAGAGCGCCGCCCCGACGACGCGCGCTTTGCCGCCGAGTACGATTCCTGGGTCGAGAGGGAGACCAAGCGCTACGGCAAGTTCGACCCGAGTTCGCAGCAGCGCCGCTCGGGCGAGGTCGAGCCTGACAAGCGCAACGCGCCCGCCCTGACTCCCGACCCCTCCGAGTTTCCGGCGGCACCGGGGCCGCTCGCCATGCGCCTGCCCGCCGAGGAGAGGCGAAGCCCGCTCGCGCGGCCGCACGCGGGCGAGACCGGACGCACGGCCGACCTTGCCGGCAGCGAGGAACAGATGCCGAGCGATCCCGACGGCGCTTTCTCCCGTCCCGGCGGCGGTGGGCCGCGCCGGATCGAGCGCCAAGAAGAGGAACCCCAGGTGGGCGGCCGGCCGGGGCTCTACGGGCTGCTGCCCTCCGAGGAGCAGATCGCGCGCGCCGTGGGCAGCGGCACCCAGGACCACCTGCCCGACATCGACGAGGGAAACGAGACTGCGCTCAGCACCAAGCGCTGGGTCTACGCCACCTTCTTCAACCGGGTGAAAGAGCGGGTGCGCGACCACTGGAAGCCGGCCGAGGAGTATCAGCGCCGCGATCCCACGGGCAGAATCTACGGCGCCGAGGATCGGTACACGCTCTTGCAGGTGAACCTGAAGGCGGACGGCTCCCTGTCCAAGGTGTGGGTCGTGCATACCTGCGGCCTCGACTTCCTTGACGACACGGCCGTCGAGGCTTTCAAGATGGCCCAGCCCTTCATCAACCCGCCCCGCCAACTGGTCGAGGCCGGACGCGGCACGGTGAGCTTCGGCTTCGGCTTCTTCTTCGAGGTCTCCGGCGCCCCCCGCCTGAAGCTGTTCCGCTACAAGAGCATGTAGCCGGGGGCCGGAGTAGCGAGCGGTTTGGAACCTGAGTTCTCATAGCGCGGGCTTCGCCCGCAACCGAAGAGGGCTACAGGCTGCAGGCTGCAGGCTGCAGGCTGCAGGCTTCAGCTTGATCGGCTGAGAACGGCAATCGCCTTCTCCACTGCGCGAAGGGCGTAACCGTGGTGCGCCTTGAGGGGATCACGACTTGTGCCCCAGCACTTCAGCCTGAAGGCTGTAGCCCGAAGCCCGAAGCCCGAAGCCCGAAGCCCGAAGCCCGAAGCCCGAAGCCTCTAGCCTTTGTCTAGGATTTCGCCTTCTTTCCGACCACCGCACCTACCAGCGCGAAGGGTGCGCGATCGAGCAATTCGAGCCCGAACCAGCCGCCCAGGAAGGCGGCGAGGGGAACCGAGAGCAGGCTGTGCTTGATGACGGCCGGGAACCACGCGGCGTCGCTTTGCACGATGCCGGTGACGAAGCCAAGCACGGCCACGCTGCCCATGACGACCCCGACGAGCAGGCGCAGGTAGACCACGCCCTTGGAGAGGAGATAGCGCATCACGCCCCCGAGCGCGCCGCCGACCAAGGTGAGCAGCAGGCACCCGAGCCAGGTGATTTCGACGGTATGGGTGATCGGCCGGTAGCATCCGGTGGAGGCCTTGATCACGGCTTTCCCCCAGAAGGACTTGGGCGCCACGGAGATCGAAGCCTGGATATCGCCGGGGGACATGCGCACTTTCTCCGGATCGATGCGCACGGCACTGCTCTCGCCCGAAAAAGCCACATCTCTCGCTTCTTGATTGTTCACCACGGTGCCGTCCGGGCCTTCGAAGTTCACCGACAGGTTGCCCGCTTCGACGAAGGCGAGACGCGTGGGGCCGCTCATCTGCAGGCCCTTGACCGGGGTCACGAATCTCACCTTGGTATCGCTGTCGATGAAGACCTTGAGGGCAGGCGAGACCGCGCTCACCTGGACCGTTCCCAAGACCGGCGCGCGCGCACTCCACTCCGCCTGAGCCTGCGAGTTGCCCTTCTCGATCACCAAAGGCTGCGGCTTGACCTCCCCGCCGCGCCAAGCAAACCAGACCTTGATGGGTACGGGCGCGTTCGAGCCGTCCGCGGTGACGTAGAAGACGTCGATCTTCGCCGACTCGATGCCGTCCGCGAAGGTTCCATCCAGATCCCGCCCGGAAACCATCACGTGAAGCTCCGGCGCGGCGGTTTCGGCGCGGCCCGCCGCGGCCGCGGCAGGCGGCGGCACCGGCGCCGTGCTCGCGGGCTGACACGCGGCTCGGCGCGCATGCCGAGGCAGACTCCCGCTGGGGCCGGCCCGCCGCGGTTTCTTGACCTTCTTTCTCGCCGCCTTGGCGGGTTTTGCGGGTGCCGATTTCGGCTTGTCATCATCGGCCTTCTCGGGCTTGACCGCGGGTTGCACGAGAAACGCCCCGGTTCCGTCGAGGAGATGGTTGTCGCGCTCGCGAGCCTTGACCCGGAAGACGCCCGCCGACTTCGGCTCCCAGGTGACGGTCGCCGACGAGCTGCCCGCCTTGACCACGGCGTCCATCGACTCGACCTCGCCCTTGGGCGAATTGGGCTTGGCCACCTGGACTTCGATCTGGGTGTCGGTCCGGGCCACGGCCGGCCGGTTGTTGACATCACGCAGCTCCAGATCCAGGCGGACCGGGACATCCGCGGATTGGCCGGTCGTCTTGGGCGTCACCGCGACCTTGAGCGGGGGTGGCGGGGCATCCTTCGCGCTCGCGTAGTCGGGGGCGGCGAGCACCGCAAAGATGATGAGAGTGGATCGGCGGTTGGAACAGGTCATCGGTCTTCTTCCTTCACGAGCACGAGGATGTAAGGGCGGCGCGAACGAGAACTTCGGCTTCTCGGACGCCGGCAATGCCTGGAAGCTGCATCGGGCGGCTGCCGGGCGATCTCCAAGGGGCGGTCCCGCTCGCGGGGCAAAGTCTACCCCATCGCACCGCGGCCAGGATCATCCATTCGTGGCTTCATAGAATGGTGGTGCGTCTCACGTTCCAAGACCCGTAGGTTGCTTTCCCGGCGGGGCCGCAACGGCGCAAACGCGCGAATCCCGAATCGGTTCTCGCAGTCGGCGGCCGGCCCCCGCGCTTTCTAAGGAGTAGGTCGGGACTTGCCGATGCTATGGTGCGGTGGAAGCTCGTCTTCTGGGCGTCGTTCCACGCGAAAGGGCAACTGCTGTTCCACGTCAAGATAAGGGTATGTTCATGGAAATGAGAGTCGAACAGAGCAAGTGGACCGCCGAGCGCGGTTGGGATCCGGTGCTGGGTTCCTTCATCCTGGGCGATGCGGCGCAACTCGTGCTGCTTTTCGGCAGCGTCAAGTGCGTGCGCACGCATGATTGCATGAACCAGATACGCAAGGCGTTTCCCCAGGCCCACGTCGTGGGCTGCACGTCGGGCGGCGAGATCCTGGGCGCGGAGGTGTGCGATGAGACTCTGGCCCTCACGGCGGTCGCGTTTGCCGACACCCGGGTAGCGGTCGCGCAGACCTCCATCGCCGGCATCGACCAGAGTGCCGAGGCTGGCGAACGGCTGATTCGCCAGCTCGATCCGGTCGGCTTGCGGCACGTCCTCGTTCTGTCCGAGGGGCTACAGGTCAACAGCAGCGAGCTCGTCGGCGGTATCGCAGGCGCCTTGCCGCCCGGGGCAACCGCCTCGGGCGGGATGGCTGCCGACGGCAACCTGCTCAAGGAGACCTTCGTCTGGTGCGACGGCGAACCCGAGCAGGCGAAGGTCGCCGCCGTGGGTTTCTACGGCGAGCGACTGCGCACCGGGGTGTCTATCACCGGCGGCTGGCGGCCCTTCGGCCCTGACCGCGTCATCACCAAGGCACGTAAGAACGTGCTCTACGAATTCGACGGGCGTCCGGCCCTGTCCCTCTACAAGCAGTACCTGGGCGAGCATGCCGCCGGTCTTCCGGCCGCAGGGCTCAACTTCCCCATAGAGTTGTGTGTCGGTTCCTGCCCCGAACGCGTCTTGCGCGCGCTTTTGGCCGTGGACGAACAGGAGCAGAGCATCACCTTTGCGGGAAACGTGCCCGAAGGCTCGCTGGCGCGCTTCATGATGGGGCAAATCGAGGATCTGATCAGCGGCGCCCACAAGGCCGCCAAGGTCAGCCTGGAAAACCTGGGCGTGCCCCAGCCCAAGCTCGCCGTGTTGGTTAGCTGCAATGCCCGGCGCATCGTCCTAAGACAGCGGGTAGACGAAGAAATAGAAGTCGTGCGCGAAGTCCTGGGGGAACAGACCGCCCTCACCGGCTTCTATTCCTACGGAGAAATCGCCGCCCTAGGGAAGGACCCGCTTCCCCAGCTTCATAATGAATCCATGATGATCCTGAGTATCGCCGAGGACTAGTCCGCATGGAGAATCTCCACCCGCTCCTACGCCGGCAGTGGCAGCGGACGTTCGGTCGCGACCGGTCCGTCCCGGACGAGTGGCGTCTCTTGCTACAGCGCGTCAGCGATGCCTATGCGGATTTCGATGCCGGCCGGCTTCTCGCCGAACGGGCCCTGGAGCTGAGCTCGCTGGAGTTGCGCGCCGCGAACGCGGAGCTGCGGGGGGTGCTGCAGGCGCTGCCGGACTTGCTCTTTCGCATTCGCTCGGACGACAAGATCTGCGACGTGATGCAGGGGACCGCGGTGCTGGAACACCCGGCCCTGCGCAACCTGCGCATGTCCTGTTCGCCCGACGATCCCTCGATGCGGACGCTGTTCTGGGAGGCCGTGCGCAAGGTGCGGGAGACCCATTCCCCGGCCGCATTCGAATACTCGGACGGTTCTCTGGCGTGGATGTCGTACTATGAGCTGCGCCTGCTTCCCTTCGTCGACCGTGACATCATCGGGGTCATCCGCGACGTCACCGAACGGCAGCGGGCGGAGACAGCGCTGCGCGAGAGCGAAGAGCGTTCTGCCCTGGCGCAACAGGCAGGACGGGTCGGGGTTTTCGACTGGAATCTCGTGAGCGATCGGGTTTTCTGGAGCGGCGAGTCCGAGGAGATCTTCGGGCTTGTGCGGGGCACCTTCTCGGGTGACTTCCGGACCTGGAGAGAGCGGGTCGCTCCCGAGGATCGTGCCCAGCTTGAAACCTTCTTCCAGGAATGGCTGCGCTCGGGTCGCGCCGACGATCAGTGCGAGTATCGGATTCTGCACCCCGACCGCCAGGAACGCTGGGTGGAAACCAAAGGCCACGTCTTCCGCGACGTCACCGACCAACCGGTGCGCATCGTCGGTACCAACCTGGATGTCACGGCCCGTCGGCATGCGGAGAAGGACCGCCTGATTCTGGGCAAGCTGGAATCCACCGGCATCCTCGCCGGCGGCATCGCGCACGACTTCAACAACCTCCTGGCCGGGATTCTCATCGACCTGGACATCGTCGAATCGAACCAGTGCTCCCCGGAGGACTTGGCGATTTCCTTGCTCGACGCCAGGCACGCCGTGCTGAGCGCGAAGATCCTGACCCAGCAACTCATCACCTTCTCGCACGGAGGCGCCTCGATTCGCAAGCCCACCCATCTGGCCGGGCTCTTGCGCGAGTCGGCGCCGCTCGCCTTGAGCGGCTCCAACGTGCGCAGCAGCATCCTTCTGCCGCAGGACCTGTGGCCGGTCGAGGTGGATGTCGGTCAGATCGGCCAAGTCATCCGCAACCTCGTGCTCAACGCGCGCGAGGCCATGCCGGGGGGTGGTGTGGTGCATCTGCGTGCGGACAACGTCTTGCTCAAGGCAGGCGAGGGCGTACCGCTGCCGCCGGGAGACTACGTGCGGATTCGCGTGGCCGACGAAGGCTGCGGCATCCCGCCCGACGTGCTCCCCAAGATCTTTGATCCGTACTTCTCGACCAAGATGCGGAGCACGCAGAAAGGCATGGGCCTGGGCCTCACCATCTGCCACTCCGTCGTGCAAAAACACAACGGTGCCATCACCGTGGAGTCGATGCCCGGGATCGGCAGCAAGTTCGACGTCTACCTGCCGGCATCTCGCCACCTTCGCATCGACATGCGAGACGACAAGCCGCAGACCGCGCAGCGCTCGGGCAGGATTCTCGTCATGGACGACGAACCCGTGGTGCGAACCAACCTGGGCAGGATCCTCAAACAGATGGGCTACGAGCCGGAGCTGGCGGCGGACGGCGAGATCGCGGTGGAGATCTACAACAAAGCCAAGGAAGAGGACCGCCGCTTCGATGCGGTCCTTCTGGACCTGACGGTTCGCGGCGCCATGGGCGGCCACCAGGCCGTGCAGGCCCTGCTCGAGATCGATCCCGAGGTGCGCGCCGTGGTGATGAGCGGACACAGCGACGACGATGTGATGCGAGGATACGCGAGCTACGGCTTTCGCGGCGCGCTCACCAAGCCCTTCGACCGCAAGGCCCTCGCCGACGTGCTGGCGCGTGTCCTCGGTGCTCTAGCCCATCCTCCGCAGAGGATTTCACCACAGAGGACACGGAGGCCACAGAGACAGACGTGAGAGGAAAGGGTTCGGATCCAAATCCGAAACAACCATGCCTTTCCGTCTGTCTGTGTGTCCTCTGTGGTGGATTCCCCCTACGTGTCGAGCAAGCTGCGCAAAACGAAGGGCAGGATGCCGCCGTGCCGGAAGTAGTCGGTTTCCTTCTGGGTGTCGATGCGTACGCGTACCCGGAAGTCACCCCGGCTGCCGTCCTTGCGCACCCACGCGATAGTGATCTGGCGGTCGGCGGGCGGCTTGACGATGAAGGCGTGCAGACCGACGGTGGAGAGGGTTTCCTCGCCCGACAGACCGAGGCTCGCGGGCGTCTGGCCGGGCAGGAATTCCAGCGGCAGCACTCCCATGCCGACGAGGTTCGAGCGGTGGATGCGCTCGTAGCTTTGCGCGATGACCGCGCGCACTCCGAGCAGGCGCGTGCCCTTGGCGGCCCAGTCTCGCGACGAGCCGCAGCCGTATTCCCTGCCGGCCAGCACGACGAGCGGCACCTTTTCGGCCGCGTACCTCACGGCGGCGTCGTAGATGGCCATGGTCTCGCCGTCGGGCAGGTGGCGGGTCACGCCGCCCTCGGTGCCGGGTGTGAGCAGGTTCTTCAAGCGCAGGTTGGCGAAGGTGCCGCGCACCATGACCTCATGGTTGCCGCGGCGGGCGCCGTACGAGTTGAAGTCCTTGACCTCGACCCCGAGGCCGAGAAGGTAGCGGCCGGCAGGGCTGTCCTTCTTGATGGAGCCGGCGGGTGAGATGTGATCGGTGGTGATGCTGTCGCCGAGCATGGCGAGCACGCGCGCCGAAACGATCTCCTCGACCGCTTCCGGGGTCTTGGCCAGGCCGTCGAAATAGGGGGGGCGCTTGATGTAGGTCGACGAATCATCCCAAGCGTAGGTCGTGCCCTGGGGCACGGGAATCGATCGCCAGCGGGCGTCGCCCTGGAAGACGGTGGCGTAGGCGCTCTCGAACATGCTCTGCTTGACCGCCTTGCCGGCCCCGGCGGCAATCTCGGCGGGCGAGGGCCAGATGTCCTGCAAGAACACCGGCTGCCCGGCCGGGTCTTGCCCGAGGGGCTCGGCGCCAAGATCGATGTCGATCCGCCCCGCCAGGGCGTAGGCCACCACCAGGGGCGGCGAGGCCAGGTAGTTGGCGCGGACCTCGGGGTGGATGCGACCCTCGAAGTTGCGGTTGCCCGACAGCACCGAGGCCACCACCAGGTCGCGCTCGGCGATGGCCTGCGAGATGGCGGAGGAGAGCGGTCCGGAATTGCCGATGCAGGTGGTGCAGCCGTAGGCCACGATGTGAAAACCGAGCTGCTCCAAAGCCGGCATCACGCCCGCTTCCTTGAGGTAGGCCGCCACCACCTGCGAACCCGGCGCAAACGAGGTCTTGACCCACGGCTTGCTTCGAAGGCCGCGCGCCACGGCTTTCTGCGCGAGCAAACCCGCGGCGATGAGCAGGGGCGGGTTCGAGGTGTTGGTGCAGCTCGTGATGGCCGCGATGACCACGGAACCGTTCTTGAGGTCGGGATCCGCCGCGACGTCGTCCTTCGCCCGAGCGGCTCCCGCTTGGTTCGGTCTTAGAAGCGAAGGCAGGGCGGCGGCGAAGCCAGCCGCCACCTGCGCCAGCGGCACGCGATCTTGCGGCCGGCGCGGGCCGGCCAGGCTGGCCGTCACCGTGCTCATGTCGAGTTCGACCACTTGGGTGTAGCCCGCTTCGGGCGCGCCGGGCTCGGCGAACAAGCCCTGCTCACGGCAGTAGGACTCGACCAGGCGCACGGAGTCCTCCTTGCGGCCGGTGAGGCGCAGGTAGCTCAAGGTCTCGCGGTCGACGGGGAAGAGGCCGCAGGTGGCGCCGTATTCGGGCGCCATGTTGGCGATGGTGGCGCGGTCGGCGAGGGGCAGGGTCGGCACGCCCGGTCCGAAGAACTCCACGAATTTCCCGACCACGCCCAGCTTGCGCAGCACCTCGGTGACGGTGAGGACCAGATCCGTCGCGGTCACGCCCTCGCGGAGCTTCCCCGCAAGGCGCACGCCGATGACCTGCGGTACGAGCAGGGGCATGGGCTGGCCGAGCATGGCGGCTTCGGCCTCGATGCCGCCCACGCCCCAACCGAGCACGCCGAGGCCGTTGACCATGGTGGTGTGCGAGTCGGTGCCCACGACCGTGTCGGGATAGGCCTGGATGACCCCGGGCCGCTGCGCGTCGGGCGCGGAGAACACCACGCGGGCGAGGTACTCGGCGTTGATTTGATGGACGATGCCGGTGTCGGGCGGCACCACGGCGCGGTTCCTGAACGCGGTCTGCCCCCAGCGCAAGAAGGCGTAGCGTTCTTGGTTACGCGCAAACTCGATCTCGTTGTTGCGTGCCAGTGCCAAGGGACTCGCGTGAGCGTCGATCTGGACCGAGTGATCGATGACCAGCTCCGCCGGCAGAAGCGGACTTATGCGCACCGGATCGCCGCCCAGGTGCCGCATCGCCGTGCGCATCGCGGCCAGGTCGACCACGGCGGGCACGCCGGTGAAGTCCTGCAAGATGACCCGCGCCGGCATGAACGCGATCTCGGCCGCGGGCTCGGCGCTCGGCTGCCAGCGTGCGACGGCCTCGATGTGGGCCGCGGTCACGCTGCGGCCGTCCTCGCGCCGCAAGAGGTTTTCGAGCAGGATCTTCAGCGAGAAGGGCAGATGCGCGATGCAAAGACCGGCCTCCGCAAGGCTCGGCAGCCGGAAGATCTCGAAGGTGCTGTCGCCCACCCGCAGACTGGAACGGGTTCGGAAGGAGTCAACCATGACCGACGAAGCTAGCAAGGTCCTGGTGCGAGGTCGAGCCGGGCATCCTGTTCTTCGGCGTGTCCCCCATGACCGGCCAGCGAGAACATCTTCCTCGCGAGCCCCCTGCATGACATCGGCAGAATCGCGATTCGCGACCATATTCTGCTCGAGCAGGGCGAGCCGACTTCCGGCTGCTGCAGGCTGCAGCCTGACCGGTGGGTGGCAGGGATCGCGTCTTCCACGGCCCAGCACTTCAGCCTGAAGGCTGGAGACTGGGGCCTATAGCCTTGACACCGCCGCTGAAGAAATCGTCGCGCCACGCGACAAATCTCGGAAGTAGTAGATCAGAATCTATGATGTTGAAAATCTATGATGTTCAAAGCCGTTCCCCTGGCGGCATTCCGCTCGGCGCATTGCGGCTAATGAATAGGGCGGGCTAGAGCACCGGCGGCGCAGACTGGGCGATTATTCTCACTTCTCGGCTGGCGAGCGTGTAGAAAAGAGGGTAACAGCAGGACCAACAGCAGAAGACCATGCGCTCATCAAGATTCCCAGGATTTGTCACAGCGTTTCTCATCCTCTCCTCGGCCTTGGCGCCAGCGTCGCGTGCGGCTGAAGACACCCCCGCGGAGGTTTCCGAGGATCCTGCAACCCAGGTGCAGAAGCTGAACCGGCAGGCGATGCAGTACTTCGAAGATCTCAACTATGCGGCGGCCGAGAAGACCCTTCTCGAAGCCCTCGCCCTGGTCGAGAAGGCGGGTCTCGCCAACGGCCCTGCCGGGCTGGCGACCAACGGAAACCTTGCGGTACTTTACAGCTCGGGGTTGCGAAACCCGGTCAAGGCCGTCTTCCATTTCAAAAAAGCGCTCGAGCTCAAACCCGACCTCAAGATGAGCAAGCAGCGCTCGACCGCGGAGACCGAGGCCAACCTGGCGCGGGCCAGGGCCGAGCTCGCCGGCGAAGCCCCCGCCATGGAGGGCGAAGTCGGGCTGAGCCCCGAAGCTCAGCGCGGCGCGCCTTCGACATCGAGCGACTTCAAGTGCCCAACCGGAGGGGAGATCGAAGTCGGTGAGGAGATTACGCTTACCTGCACGACCTCGGGCGAGCTTCGTCCGGCGGCGGTGATGCTGTACTACAAGCCGAGCGGCGCCGACCAGTATCAGGTGGTGCAAATGCTCAAGGGGTCAACGGAAGGCGACGTCACCTCGTGGGTGGCTAAGATACCGGGCTCAGACACAAGAGCGAGATGGGTGCCTATCTACTTCGAGGCGCGCGATGGAAGCGGCGCGACCTTGGCGCTATCGGGACGCGAAGACAGCCCCACCATGATCGCCGTGAAAGGCGGCGATCAAATGGAGGGCGCGGCTCCTGTCCCCGGGGCAGAGGAAGAAGAAGAAGGAGAAGAAGAAGAAGGCGAAGAGGGCGAGGAGGAGGGTGAGGAAGGAGAGTACGAGGAGGACGAGGAGGAGATCGACGACACCGACCCCCTGGCTCGGCTGGAAAGGCAGCGCTGGCGAGAAAGCCACGGATCGAAGCACGATTTCTGGCTTTCGCTCGGGCCTGGTGCCGGGTTCGGCTATGCTTCGGCGCATAGCACGGAGGCCTTCGGCCCGCACTACAACATCGGCTTCAATTCGGGTCTGGCCTTCACCGGACTCGCCGGTTGCCTCCTTGAGCTAGGCTACTTCTTCGGGCGCAGTACCGCGATCTCGGTCGCCTACCGAGGGCAGTACTTCTTCTCCAAGGGGCCCGACGGAACCGCCATCGGCGCATGGGCCGCGCTCGTGCGCCTTCTCTTCTTCACCTCGGGTGAGAGCAGGGTGCGTTGGTACTTCGCCCTCGCTGCTGGGGCAGGCGAAGGCTTCAGGTTCCAGGTTGACGCGCTGGTCCAGGATCAGACCGGCAAGGACACGGGAAGGACGGTGAAGGACACGGTTCGTGGCGGCCCATTTCTGGCCGGGGCCGGAGGGGGAATGCTCCTTCGGCTGAGCCGCCGCTGGTGGTGGACGGTTCTGGATACCCAGTTCTTGCTTGGGTTCGCCAATGTTTCTGCCGTACTCGATCTCACGACCGGAGTGCGGATCCAGTTCTAGCCCCGGAGGAATCACTCATGATCTCCAAGGCAGCGCGACCGATTCTTTCGTTGGTGCTTGCAGCTTCGTCGGTTGGCTGCACCGGCGGGGGCGATATCATGCCGGAGGGCAATGCAGGCAGCGCGGGTTCCATCTCCCCGGGCGGTGGCGGCGCCAGCGGGGGCCGTCTGCCCGGCCTCAATCTCGATGCCAGCGTGGCGACGACACCGACGGGGACACCCGATCCGACCGCGGAGGCGCAAGCGTGCGACAACCCCTCTGCGTGCACCGACTTCCCGGAGACGCCCATCATCGTCCCGCCTGCGCCCGCCAATGCGGCGAGCCAGTTCTCCGGCAGCGCCTCCGGATCCGGGCCGTGCGTGACCGAGCCCGAAGACGGATCGCTCTACCCCTACAACTGGACGCGGCCGCGCATCAAGTGGCAAGGGGTGACCGGCCTGGCACAGATCACCGTTCACGCCGACCTGGAGAAGAACGACCTGGTGGTCTACACCACCGACGACCACTGGGTCATGGACAAGGCCATCTGGGACGGTCTGCGCAGCCACGTCCACGAAGCCGACATCTCGGTCACGGTGCGCGCGGCGAGCGGCGGCGCGACCACGGTCAAGTTCCAGGTCGCATCCGCGAGCGCCGCGGGTAGCATCGTGTTCTGGGCCGCGGATCCGGGCAGCTACTGGAACCAGGACGTCGACAAGCAAAACGACGCGACTTCCATCCTGCGCGGATTCAAGGTCGGTGAGGAGGGCTTGGCCCCTGCGCTTCTGTTGTCCCAGGTCCAGCAGTCGAGCAAGAAGATGTCGTACGACAATCGCAAGCCGACCTGCATCGGCTGCCACTCTGCCACGCCGGACTCTGGATTCGTGGCCTTCGTGGACAGTTGGCCGTGGGGTTCGGTGATCGCCGGGGTCAAGCCGGAAAACGCCGGGGCCGAGCTCCCCAGGCTCACCACCGGCGGCCTGGCGGCGCTCAACAAGCCGTGGGCCGGCGCCGCGACCTTCTCGACCCAGAACTGGCAGAATGGCAAGCGCATCATGGTGACGACATCGGCCGGTTCGAAGGATTCCGAGCCTTGGCACAACGACACCGACACGGCAGCCAAGCTGGTCTGGTACAACCTCGATTCGCCCGCGCCGCCCCCCATGACAAGCGTTGGTCAGGGCCCCGTGGCGCAAATCGCAGGGGGCAACTACGGAATCATCGATCGAGGGTCTGACAACTCCCGCGGCACGGCCTTTCCGACCTGGAGCCACGATGGCGTCAACATCATCTACTCGTCCACCAACGGCGGTAGCAAGGACGGCCGGCTCGAGAGGGGCGCGACCGACCTCTATATGGTGCCGTACAACGGGGGCAACGGCGGCGAAGCCAAGCCGGTCCCCGGCGCGTCCGAGGCGAGCCACGAGGAGTACTACGCGGCGTACTCGCCGGACGACACGATGGTCATCTTCGATCGCATCCCCGCGGGAGAGAAGATGTACGCCAATCCGAAGGCCGAGATGTACTTCGTGCCGCTGGGTTCCGCCCCCGGCGCGGGCACGGCGGTTCGCCTGGCTGCGAATGACCCGGTGGCGTGCACGGGCAAGTCGAGCCCGGGCGTGAACAACCACTTCCCCAAGTGGGCGCCCCAGGCGATTTCGTACAAGAACCGGACCTACTACTGGATCATCTACTCCTCTAACCGCACCGGCATTCCCCCGGTTCAAGGCATGGATGGCACGAAGCGCGAGATCTCGCAGCTCTACCTGACCGCCGTTTCGGTCGAGAACGGGAAGTACACGACCTACAAGTCCGTCTACCTGTGGTGGCAGCAGCCGGCGACGGACAAGAACCCCATGGTCAACACGACCCCGGTCTGGGACATGATCACGATTCCGGCGGCGACCCTGATGCCCATCCTGTAGGGGGGCAGTCGCGGAAGCCGCCGCCGCCGCGGGGGCGGCCGCCCGACAATCCTGAGCCGTCCGAGCAACTTAGGCACTCTGGACCTCGTGAAGAGGCATGACATTCACATCGTTTCGAGCCCCCCAGCGCACGCACGCGCGCGAGGCTATACAAGAGGGGGAACCTCGTGTACAGTCCACACCCGATCTAGCTTCGACGATCAGGACCTTAGCCAGTAGCCGTCTTACCGAATTCCCAGCCGAGGCCGCTCGTCTCGGTAGCACCAGGGTCATCGAAAAGGGCGCCGCGAGCAGGGGAGGGACAGCGCAAGCCGTCCTGAACCGGGAGTTCGGCTTCGGTTTCCAGTACCTCGTTGGGGCATCCCGCCCCCAGTTTCCAACCTCGGGAGAGACCATGTTGCGTTCAATTCGATCCACAGCATTTCTCGCAATCCTGCTACTCGCCGGCACGGCGGTGGCCAAGACCAAGACGGCCCCGGCCGGGAAGAAGGCCGACGAGGCGGCCAAAGCTGCCAAGCCCGCCGCCAGCGCGCCGGCGGCCACTCCGGAAACCGCACCTGCCGCGGGCCCTCCCGCTGCCGCTTCTGAGTCTGCCGCGAAGGCCGGCGAGGCCAAAGCTGCCGAGGCGAAGAGCGCGGAAACGAAGGCAGCCGAGGAGAAGCCTGCCGAGGAGAAGCCCGCGGAGGCCAAGGCGGCCGAGGCGAAGCCTGCCGAGCAGAAGCCCGCCGAGGCTCCACCGGCCGCGGCGCCCGCCGCCGCGGCACCCGCAGATGACGGCTGGGGCGAGCCGGCGCAGGCCCCCGAGAAGAAGAAACGGAAGATGGGCGGCGTGGGTCTCGACACGCAGAGCGTGACCACGGGCGGCGTGACCCAGGCCAGCGAGTCGGGCACGGCAGAGAAGGACTGGGGCTTCCGGTTCAAGGGCTTCTTCCGCGCCCCCATGCGGCTCGGCATCGACGCCAGCGGGAACCTGACCCCGAACAAGTTGCAGTTCCACGCCCCGCCTGTGATTCCGGACGGAAACTACACCCGCTGGATGTTCACCAACCTCCACGTCGGGCCGTGGGCCGAGATGCTCTTCCAGTACGGGAACCAGATCGTCATGATGACGACCTCGATCGCGAGCTACAACATCACCACCGGCGGTTGGCGCGAGCTGCAGGACCAGCTCGGCATCGACCGCGCCTTCCTGACCTTGAAGTTCCCCGAGGCTCTCGGCAACTGGGGCGGCATGTCATATGACGTCGGTATCTTCCAGAACCGCTACGGCGCAATGGGCAAATACGACGCGGGCCAGTACGAGACCTACCTGGTGGCGCGCACCCGCATCGCGGGCGTGACCGCAACCGCGGATCTCGATATCACCGACGATTTGAAGTTGGTCATCGAAGGCGGCGGCGGCGCCAAGGTCGACCAGCCCTATCAGAGGTACCAGGTAACCCAGAGAGATGCTCCGGGTACGGAGGAGCCAACTTACGACTACCCCTCCTGGCAGCCCTATCCCGGCCAGAAGTACCAGCAAGGCACCAACATCCTCGTGCACGGTCACCTGGGCCTCGTGTATCGGGGCATCTTGACGGGAACCCTCCATTACGTGAACTCCTTCGTCAAGGATGCGCGCTGGAACAGCGCCTCGACGGGAGGTTACTATCGCAACGCCTCCCCGCTCTACGTTCCTGGCGAGGGTTCAATCCAAGTGTTTGCTGCCGACCTCAAGCTCGACGGCGGATGGATGGGCGAGGGCTACTTGGGCGCCTCGTACCTCCAAGGGCACAACGTCGGGGTGATCAGCGATTCCATCGAGGTCCTTCACTCGCAGGGCGGTACGCAGCTCATGCAGAACTACTTCCAGTCGCCGTACCAGATGAATCGAGGCGAGCCCGGCGACGGCAACGGCAACATCTTGTCGGTTGGCTTCCAGTACACCTTCAGCCTGGCCAGCTTCCTCATGCGGCCGCGGCCCTTCTGGGGGCAGGGACCGGATATCACCATCAGACCCTACTTGATGTTCAACAAGGTTACTGACACGCAGAACGGCGACGCCAACGTGAATAAGCTCAAGGGCGGCTTGGAAGGGATCTGGAACTTCATCCCCATGATGGGAGCCGGTCTGCGCGGCGACGTTGTGCAGCCCAACTTGGACGACAACACGCAGAGCTTCTACATCGCCACCCTCAAGCTCATCTTTCGCAGCGAGTTCGTAACCCACGAAATGATCGTGCTGCAAGGCTCCTACTACCTGTACGGAGATGGCTACAGCAACCGGGCGATACAGGACTACGACACACCTAAGGAGAACCTGAACCCGTCGACGACTCCGCTCCTCATGCCGTGGCCTTTCGGTCAATACGGCACCTGGAACACGGCGCGGTACGGCGCCAACGGGACGCCGCCCGACAAGTACGTGATCACCCTCTACGCCAGCATGTGGTGGTAGCAGGATCCGGCAAGCGCAAACCGCCGTCACAGAAGGCACCGGCTTTGTCGGTGCCTTCTTTGGCATCTGGGCTGTCCGAAGCGGATCGCGCCCTTCTCGAGCGCGAGTTCGCCCATGTGCGCCCGCTTCGCGGAGGCCCGGGGCGGGTCGTGCCGGATTTCGAGGCCATAGAAAAACAGCGCGTCGCCGCGCCCGGCAAGCTGCCCCAGCCGGCGGCAAAGCCAGGACTGCACATCGAAGCGGAGGGCACAGCGGTCAGCGGCGCGAGCTACGGTGTTTCCCGCCGGACCCAGCGCGAGCTGCGCCGCGGCGAGATGCCCGTCAAAGCCACCCTGGACCTGCATGGGCTTCATGCGGAGCAGGCCCGGCATCGGTTGCAGGGATTCGTGGAGGAGAGCGTGCGCGAGGGCCGGCGCACCGTGGCCGTGATCTGCGGCAAGGGCAAACACTCGGGGCCCGAGGGGCCGATCCTGCGGCAGATCGCCGTCGAGACGCTCGCCGCCCAGCCGGCCGGCGTCCTCGCCTTCACGAGCGCCGCCCCTGCCCAGGGCGGCGACGGAGTACTGCTGCTCCTGCTCCGGCACGCATCCTAAGGACCCGCTCGAAGATATCTGTGCGAATTGGGACGGCCGATCCATCCCGGCTGGCTTCGTTGCTCGTCGTCGCAATACGTCGAGTATTCCTCCTCCTCGCGCCTCGCCAGCCGGGCGCCTCGACCGCCCAAATTCACACATCTATCTTCTCGC
>Ga0172366_10000673_pt1 | contig 25320 bp, 30 predicted proteins | sample LakKivSesite69cm_FD_114533 | JGI IMG/M metagenome (GOLD analysis project Ga0172366, IMG submission 114533) | Sediment microbial communities from Lake Kivu, Rwanda - Sediment site 69cm | ecosystem: Environmental > Aquatic > Freshwater > Lake > Sediment | place: Rwanda: Western Province, Lake...
CACCACAACTTGGAGAATCCTAAGGTCACTCGTCAAGGGCGAAGGCATAGGCATTGAAGGCCTGGCGCGTCTCGCGGAGAAGCTTGGCCTCTTGAAAAGAGAGATGTGGCTCGGCCCTGACGAAAGGGTTTCACAGGGAGCCTAAGCTCAGCCTCGCCCCGCTCTTGTAGCCGAGCCGGCGACCGCTACTTTCCCCGCCCTGGGTACCTTTCCCTCATAGAAGGAGTGTAACTCCCAACTCGGTCAAGTCCGCTTTTACGGCGGGATTCTCACGGCCGCCTTTTGAATTTGTTGCGAACGCATTAATAACATTTCGAAGTCAATGCGTTGCCTGCGGCAAGCCCTTGGAGAGGTTAGTCCATCAAACCTTTTAATTAGCGGCATCATGTCGGCCGGCGTTCGGTTCCTCATGGACTCAGAGGAGGTTCGCCTTGCCTAAGAGACTCAGGCTTACTGATGAGGGCAAGACCTACGCGGAACGAGGTTTGCCCGAACTCAATCTAGTGAAGGTGTTGAAGCAAGGTTCTATTCCTATGAGTCAGGCAAGGGAGTTGGTTGACAGCCTAGACATCGCATTGCAGTGGGGAAAGAAGAGGAACTGGATTCGAATCGACGGAGGTGTCATCCGTCTGATCTCATCTCCGGATGTGGTCCCAGAACAGGAGGCACTCATCAAAGTCTTGAAGGGCGAGACGATAGATGAAGAGGTAGCCAAGATCCTGATGCAGAGGAACCTCATCGAAGTGGAGAGTTCCTTTGTGGAGGAACTCAAACATCTTGAGGGACAGACCATCACCAAGCTGACCCCTGAGCTGATGAGCACTGGACTCTGGAGGGGCGTCAAGCTAAGACCCTATGATGTGAGGATACTGGGAAAGAAGGTTCACCCCAGCAAGCGGCAACCCTTTGACTATTTCCTCTCCGAACTCAGACAAAAGCTCGTCGAACTCGGGTTCGTAGAGATGAAGGGACCAACGATAGAGACGGAGTTCTGGAACTACGATGCACTATACCAGCCTCAAGGGCATCCGGCCAGAGATTGGCTCAGTACTTTTTACCTGAAGGGGACTGGCCTGGGAGATCTCCCGTCAATCTCCAAGAACGTCAAGAGGGCACACGAGCACGGAGTGTCCGGAAGCACGGGGTGGAACTACAGATGGGATCCGATGAGAGCTCGACGCTTGATGCCGAGGGCACAAGGGACCGCACTTTCAGCTAGGACCTTGGCCAAAGGTCCACTCATCCCGGGGAAGTACTTTGCAATCGCAAGGTGTTACAGGCCCGATGTCATTGACGCCTTTCATGGAATCGAGTTCGTTCAGGTCGAGGGAATAGTAGTGGACTCCAGCCTGACGTTTAGAAACTTGCTGGGGATTCTCGAGATGTTCGCGAGGGAGATCGCAAAGGCCAAAGAGATCAAGTTCATACCAGATTACTATCCGTTTACGGAACCGTCCGTCCAGATGTCGGCCAAGCATCCGGCGATGGGTTGGATCGAGTTCGGGGGGGCCGGGATATTCAGAGAGGAGCTGACCAAGCCCCTGAACGTCGACGTGCCTGTCATAGCTTGGGGGCTAGGGGTAGACAGGCTGGCCATGTTCAAGCTAGGCATAGAGGACATACGGGACCTCTTCTCAAGGGATCTGGATTGGATGAGGACAAAGACGGTGGTGTGAGATGCCCTCGCTTGAGGTTTCGATTCGCGACATGGAGAGGCTTATCGGCAGGACCCTAACCCCAGATGACCTCAGGCGTCTCGTGGCCGTTGCCAAGTGCGATGTCGACAGTGTGATGGGCGATTCTGTCAAGCTGGAGGCCAAGGACACCAACAGGCCTGACCTGTGGTCGTCCGAGGGTATTGCCAGAGAGATTAGGTTCAGACTGAAGAAGTCTGGGTTCTTGAGTTACAGGGCCTCTAAGACCAAGGTTGAGGTCATCGTCGACAAGAGTGTCAAGAATGTCAGGCCTTTCACCGCATGTGCAGTGGTCACGAATCTGCATCTCGACGAGGCAGCCCTTTCACAGATGATACAACTGCAAGAGAAGGTTGCGTCCAACTACGGAGGTGGAAGAAGGGACATTGCCATTGGCGTTTACGATCTGGACAAGATGAGGCCACCCATAAACTACACCACGGTGGATCCAGACGGAATAAGATTCGTTCCGCTCGACTTCGAGGAGGAGCTGACCCCGAGGGAAATACTTGAGAAGCACCCTAAGGGGAAGGAGTTCGGACATCTCCTCGCCGGAGCCACGAGGTATCCGATCTTCATTGACTCAGCAGGCGAAGTGATGTCAATACCGCCGATAATCAACTCCAACTTCAGTGGCAAAGTAACAGGGAACACGCAGAACGCTTTCATCGAGTGCAGTGGCTTTCACTTCGACCGCCTGTCCGTCGCCTTGAACGTGATCTCCACGGCTCTGACGGAGAGAGGGGCTAAGATAGGCGCGGTAAGGGTCCGGTATCCGGATAGGGTGATAGTCACGCCAGATTTCAGGCCGGGGAGAGCGAACGTCGATCTCGCACACTTCCGCAGGATCTCTGACCTGGCGCTGAGTTCGAGCAAGGCCTGCGCGCTGCTGCGCATGTCGGGCTACAAGGTGGTCCACAGGAAGAAGGACAGAGTGGAGGTACTCTATCCGGCCTACAGGCACGACATAATGCACGAAAGGGATCTGATGGAGGACATGCTGATCTCGTATGGCTATGACAAGATCAGACCTCAGCCTCTGAAACTGCCCACAGTTGGCATATCGAGCAGGATCGAGAAGTTCTCGAGCCTTCTGTGCGAATTGATGATCGGATTGGGTTTTCAGCAAGTGATGTCATACACGCTCACGAACAGGGCGAATCTATTCGATAAGATGAAGTTGAAGGATGAACCGGTGATAGAGCTTGAGAATCCCGTCTCTTCGAGCTGGAGCGTGTTCAGGAACTGGATGTTGCCCTGTATCATAGATTTCCTGTCCAGCAATGCTCACGTCGACTATCCTCAGAACGTCTTTGAGATAGGTGATGTCATTGTGCCGGACAAGACGAAGGAGACGAGGACGATAGACAGAAGGAAGCTAGCTTGTGCTAAGGCGAGCGCCGAGGTGGGTTATCAGGACATGGCCTCTGTGTTGGACGCATTTCTAGGTTCACTCGGTTGCCAGTACGAATTGAAAGCCGGTTCGCATCCAAGCTTCATAGAAGGTAGGGTCGCGGACATCGTCTTGGATGGTGCCAAACTAGGAGTCCTGGGAGAGATATCCCCCGAGATCCTTGAGGCTTGGAGTATCGAGATCCCAGTCTCGGCCTTCGAGATAGACGTGACCTCATTGTGTGATGTTCTGCCACTGGAGAATCTGGATTGAGGAGCCAAGAGAGCCGCGCTATCTCTGACCAACATTCGGCCTTCCGTCCGCATCGATTTCTCCAGCTCTGATGCGAGTTGATGATATGAATCCACCTGCCTGTGCGAGGACTTTGGGGACAATGACTACCTCAAGCGGGCTCAGACCAGCCTGTCTTCTTTCTTGGTTCAGTTTGAGTGCGTTCTCAACTGAGTCGATCGTGACGAATATCGCCTCGAGGACCTTGTCTCTCGGCGTTGGGCCGAAGGCATCCTCGAGCGCAATTATCTGGACCTTGTCATGCGCCCCGATCTGCGAAAGGTAGTCATCAACAGCCTTCCTCCTTTCGTTGAAACTCAGGACATCCGCTCTCTTCATACCCTTGACGAATTCGTCACTAGTTACGCCAAGTATGACCTCGTCGCTCAGGGCGGCTGCGACAGCTATCAGTCTCTTGTGACCGGCATGCAACCGGTCGAACGTTCCACCGAGAGCTGATCTGGTATACCTGACTTTCGGAAGCACCTTCAGGCTTAAATTGATCAGTCTCCTGACCCGGCTGTTAGCGCATGGCCTCGGCTAAAAAAGCTGAAGATCAAGGGGTGGGCCTTTACATCGAGGCCGGAAAGATCGCCAAGAAGGTGAGGTCTCAGTTCATGCCTGAGGTCAAAGAAGGCAAAAGGCTGCTTGATTTCGCCGAGGAGCTTGAGCAAGAGATCCTGTCACAAGGGGCGGAACTTGCTTTCCCGTGCAATATCGGGAGGAACGAGGTGGGGGCACACTACACCCCGATCCCTTCTGACTCGTCCGAGTTCGCTGGCGGCGATTTGGTGAAGGTGGACTTTGGTCTTCACTTGGACGGTTTCATAGTGGACACCGCCTTTTCCGTCGCGCTTTCTTCAGTGGATCAGAAGCTTGTGGATGCGGTAGACGCATCCCTGAGGGCAGTGTCGGGGAATCTCAAGGCGGGAGACAGGATACTGAAGGTCGGTGAGTTGGTCGAAGGAGTCTCGGACAAACATGGATTCAAGGTCATAGACAACCTACAGGGCCATGAGGTCAGGCGGTACCAACTTCACGCAGGTCTGTCCGTTCCGAATGTTTCCAACAATGACAACAGGATGTTTCATGAGGGAATGACGGTAGCGATAGAGCCTTTCTTCACCTACGGGTTCGGCGCCGGCCATGTGAATGAGATCAGCCTCACGACGATCTTCAAGTCTCCGGACCCTGAAAAAGGAGGCAAGAACTCCCCCTTGTCTCGCTTCAACGGCCTCCCCATTTGTGAGCGTTGGTTGACAAAGCTCCCATCAAACACGTCAAGACGAGATCTTGAGCGACTGAGAAGATATCCAGTTCTCGTCGAGGCAAAGGGGGCTCCTATCGCTCAGGCCGAGACTACCTTTCTGTTCACGTCGGAGGGAATCAGGAACCTTGTTTCTTAGGTGGTTTCTTCAGAAAGATGGCGCTGATTAGCATCGGTTCATTCTTGCCGCATTTCGTGCAAGGGTCGCCGTTTCCGTACACGTAGTCACCCTCTTTGAAGGGCCTAGTTATCTCGAAGTCACAGCTCTTGCATTTCTCTTTTGTCAGAACTTGTGGCCCAACAGGCGGATGCCCGATAGCCGATAGTCTGCCCTGTAGCCTGAACAGGTTGTACCCGGCCAGAGCAAGGCCCAATATGCCTAGGCCTATGGAGATCATGCCGGTCGTAGTGGAACTCGCGTCCTGCAGGTATGTAACGCCACTGTAGATCAGTGATGCTGAGATTATGACGAGGAAGGCAAGAAGGAAGAGGAAGAACGATATGTTCAGATCGTACTTCTCTCCAGAATTGCTGTTGCTATTGCTTTTGCTCATGTCACTCACTTCACCCCTATAGTGTTCCCTACGCCAACCACTAGTACCCTGCCCCCCTTAGGCACCTTTTCTCGGACCACATCCTTGACCCGGGCGGCTGTGGTCTCGACGCCTTTCAGGATATCCTCGGTGATCGGAGTTATGACCTCCTTGTATGACATTCGGATCAGCATTGCATACACTGGAATCTTCTTCTTGGCTACGACTTCCTCTATCTTGTACCTCTCGGTTCCGGGACCGCCGATAGCAGCGCCGATGCCCTCTAGTACGGTTCCGCTCTTCTCTCCTTCTAGCTTCATCATAGCATCTATCATCACCACCAAGTCATACTTCTTCTTCCTGATCAACTCCTCGACAGAATCACCCGGATACCCGACGGTAGCCCCTGGTCCTTTGGACTTCAGAAGGGTCATCTTCCTGCCCTCAAATTCCGTTTCGCAGACCTCCATTTCCCTTCCTGTCCCCTTGAATTCGTTGGGATAGGCCAAGCTTGCCGCAACTTGTGCTCCCCCTCCATCTCCTATCGGATGCCCGTAGTCGTAGGCATACAGCCCACCCATCAGAGCTTCTGCTTCTATCATCCATTCCGGCAGGACCATCTGCAGCTGCATGATGATGAGCTGACTCCCCGTCTTCTTGCCCATTATGTAGTAGTGTCTTACGGTCTTGTAAAGCAGACTGAGCGTGGCGGCGATCTCCACCACATTCGCGATGCCATCTCTCTCGACTTCGCTAGCCTTTGTTGCGACCTGCTTTATTTCCTCCTTCAACCTGTCATCTCCGGTTTTCAGTATGTAGTCAAGCTTCGGGATGATCCCTGCTGGGTCGAGCGACACTGGCTCCAACAGGACATAATCCATCACTCTATCAAGGAATGCGCTCGGATCGGGTGTGGCCGAGCTTTTCTTGAGCTTCTCGAGCGAGACCCTCCTTCCTTCGTCTTTCATCAGGTCAATCCTTCGAAGCGCGAGTTCTATCTCCCGCAGCATGAGGTATATCTGGATCCTCTGCTGGAACACTATGACGAGCAGGAACACCATCATGAACAGTATGTTTAGCAGAGTGGGGATGTCCACCTGAAGAGCAATCTGATCCAATATCGCCAACAACATTGATGGAAGCATACAGCGACTTACGAGCGCAATCCACGTTGGATTTAAGCATTCGTTTCTCAAGTGGGCGCCGACATCCTGGGTCTTGCGTGTCCTTGCGGACCACACTACGTCCCAGAACGTTGCCGCGTTTAACTTCCGTGTTCGGAACGGTTCCGCAGCATTAGCTTGTACGGGTGGTTCCGCGGCACTGTGGCCGGCACCCGAGGACTCGCGCCTTACCTTCTATTAAAATCTTGCTAGTTGTCATCAGATATGACTCGCGACAGGAAGCTTCTCGATCCGCAATAGGGGCAGACTGGTACGTTGTCAGCGACTATGGCCCCGCATTCCGAACACATCCTGCGGCGTGCGTACAAGACGACCGAGTCGACGGAGTTGCGCAGTGCCAACGGCGTCTGGATGGGACCTTCCTCCGACATGTCAAGATCGATCCACAAGGTGCTCCTGCCTAGGAAGGACCTCTGAAGGGCCATCTCCTTCTCAAGCCAACCCTCCACGTCTCCCGAGTTGACGTTGGTTATGTGTCCCTCGACTGAACCCTCTTTCTGTTTTGGCAGGCGCGAGGACAGGAGCGTCAATGTCGGGACGAGGAGTATCCTGTCTGTGGATTCTCTTTCCATGGCCGCCCTTAGACTGTTCAGTATCTTCTCAGTCGTAGCCAGGGTTGACTTGGAATGTGGGTCGCTTTCGCCCGTTATGATCATGGCCGCCTCGTGGACGTCCCTAGGGATCAAGGCACCGACGAACTTGTCCATTTTCAAGTAGGTCCTATCCTTCCTTTTGCTTGAACATATTGGCAACCTACCCTTCTCGATCCTTGCCGTGAGGTAGTCGGCTTTGGCCTCCAGCGCCAGCCTAGATTTCTGGACCAACCCCCTGAGCCTGTCGAAGAATCTTGACTCGCTGTCCCTCACTTTGTTCGCCACAGTCGCGGTGTGAATCGTGGCAGATCCAAGCACTGACAGGCCGTGGTACTCTGCGGGGTTGGAGTACAGATCTTTGAGGAAGAGGTTGTCATAGGTCACGACGGTGGCTGGTTTCTTGCTTATGAGGACTCTGGCTCCCAAGCTGGCGGCCGATGCAGCCGAATCCAGCAGTTTCTTGAGGTCGTTGTCCTTTGCTCCGCTGGCCACTATGGATGCTTTCATGTTAGACAGAGGCGTCATCGTGCCGAGTTCAAGCAGTCTGCTCAACGGACTCGTGGTAGCCTCGGCTGTTCTACCATCGAGCTTGGCCATCATGTTCACCTTCACCCCCTCCGCAGTCGAGAACCAGAGGTTCCCCTCCTGCCACTCACGATCCTCCTTTGACTTCTCGGGTGCAAGTATTGTCTGAGCATTCGCTGTCTCTCTCGAGAGCGCAGAGACGAACCTGTCCAAGGTGGACCGATCTGTCTTTCCGTCTGACATCTTCAGCCTGATCGGGCTTCCCGGGACTATGCTGAACCAGTCCATGTCCACTGACGGATCATGGATTATCTCCTCTGGCCTGAGCGCCCAGTCCGCTAGGAAGTTGAAGCGCAGCTCACCCGCCATATGAGAGTCCGCTATGTTCCTGGGGAGCAATTCTAACAACACGTACTGCACGAGCATCTCCCTGCCTGCCTTGTCGACAGAGCGTGTCCCTTCGACCTCCATCAGCGTCTTCCCGACATCGTAGAGGGGCATTCCTAGTCTCGTCATCTTGAAACGGAATCGCTCTAGTCCCCTTTCCATCAGAGTTGAAATCACAAGCTCTCTGATCAGGGGAGCGGTCAGATACTTGGGCTTGAGCCTGTAGATCCTGTCCTGCACCTCAAGCGAGATCTCCTCAGCTTCATCTTCCTCCAGCCTAGCCTCTCTTATGAGAGATTCCACTATCTTCCTCCGTTCGAAAGGTTCGATGGTGAGTTTTGTGGTCCTCACCTTAGGCAGGGTCTCCTCCTCGATAAGCTCTCCTCTCATCTCATGGACGTGTTTCAGGACACTGTCACCAATCTTGGTCAGTTGATACTTCTTCTCCGCGGGGTTCAGTTCGATCAGCCTCGCCCTCATCAGTTTCTTCACGTGAAACGAGAACTTGCCAGCGTCAGTCTTCTGGTTGAGGCCAAGTTTCCTCATGAGATCATTGTACCTTAGCCCGCCTTCTTGGAGCAATTCCAGAACTGAGAGGCGCATCGGTGAACCGATTGATTGAAGGATCAAGACAGATTCGTCAGAGGTTGGTTCTTCTTCGCTCTCAGCCATGTATTTCCTGCAGGAGGCTCCGTGCTTTTTATCTCTTCTTAGATCTCACAGCGTGGAGTAGTCCTCTTCATGGCTATCCCCGGACGAGGAAGTTTCCATTTTTCACTCTCCTGCCCGTTTGCTGATCCTTCTGTGGTTCCTTTCGAGTTCGACCCAGAGTCAGCAACTGGCCAGAGATTATGAATGAATCACGACGTTGTCTTCCAAATCGCGGAAAACCCTTTTCTACTCGTTCCAAAAGGCGGAGCTGGGGGGTGTCGGCTAGCTTGGTTCAGGCTCCATGGCTCGGGGCCTCCTAGCGAGAGCCCATGAGACCCCAGTTCGAAACCTACCGCGAAAGTCTGGGCACCCCCATCCGTTCAAATTGCTTAAATCACCGAGGATTCGCACCGCGAAAGGTTGTACGACGTAGTGATAGTCGGTGCCGGGCCAGCCGGGATATTCGCCAGCTTCAGACTCAAAGAAGCGATAGAGGCTGGTGCGGATATTTCGGCCCTCGTTCTAGACGCTGGCCCACAGGTTGACAGAAGGCACTGCATCGCGCGCGAACGCGGCCGTACTTGCGTGAGGTGTTCCTCGTGCCACCTTCACTCCGGATGGGGAGGCGCGGGTGCCTTCAGCGATGGCAAGATCACTCTAAGTCCGAACGTAGGCGGTTGGATGTCAAAGGTCGTCGGACAGGACAGACTGTGTACATTGCTTGACGACGTTGATAAGGTATTTCTGGAATTCGGAGCTCCCGCTGAGCTGTACGGCACCGATGAGAGCAAGTTGGAAATGTGGTCACACAGGGCGGCCTCGGCTGATCTTAGACTCGAGAAGAACATCCTGAGGCACATGGGCACAGATCTCAGCATGGAAGTGATGAAGAGAATGTACGGGTCGATTCGCAAAGCAGTCGACGTGAAGCTCAACACTGAAGTCGCCACAATCAAGAAGGAGGACGGGCGCGTCGTCGGCATAAGCACCCAAGACGGTGCGTTCATACCAGCGAAGAACGTTCTATTGGCGCCGGGAAGACGTGGGGCATCTTGGCTTGCCGAACAGTGCTCAGCATTGGGAATCCCCGTTTCCAGAAATCCGGTGGATCTTGGAGTCAGAGTGGAATTGCCCGCGGATGCAATAAGAGCGCTTACAGATGACCTCTATGAACCCAAGCTGAGGTTCATGTCGAAATCCTTCGATGATCCTGTGAGGACTTTCTGTGTCAATCCAAGAGGCCAAGTGATAACCGAATATTACGACGATGTCGTGACCGTGAACGGGCACAGCATGAAAGACGGAAGGACGACGAACACGAATTTCGCGTTGCTGGTCAGCACCTACTTCACCGAACCTTTCAAGGATCCGATATCATATGGAAAGTCCATCTCTAGGTTAGCCAACCTGATATCAAACGGCATCGTGGTTCAGAGGCTCTGGGATCTGTTGCACGGCAGGAGGTCAACCCCGGAGAGGCTCTCGCAAAGCGCTACCGTCCCGACTCTCAAGGACGCGACACCTGGTGATCTCAGCTTCATCTTGCCTCACAGGATAATGACAGACATCATCGAGATGCTGAGGGCTCTGGACAAACTTGTCCCAGGAGTCATATCGGTGAACACGCTGCTGTACGGGGTGGAAGCCAAATTCTATTCGTCTCGTGTCGAGACCGATACCAGCCTTCAGACACCTGTTACTGGACTGTACGTGGCTGGAGACGGCGCAGGGCTGACCAGAGGACTCAGTCAGTCTGCCGCGTCAGGGCTTCACGCGGCCGAGAGAATCCTAAGTTCACGTGAGGTCGCCAAGCCTGCCTAGCGTGTGGCCATCTAAGGTTTGAACCTCAAGATTCTCCAAGTCCACTTCCTTCTTCGACAGCAGTGGCCCCCGTAGATCAGCTCGAGTGGGCTCGTTCATCGTAAGCTGTCCCACATACTTGTTGAAAGAGGGCATGACTATTATCATTCTGCCCATTCCGCTTTTCATATGTCCGGACAACCATACCTGGAATGAGTAGCGGTAACCCATCGTGTCCTTGATCCTTACGCTCGGGTGAACATGACCCATTATGACACGCTTGCTTGAAGCGGCCTCCTTCGGTAACTTTGCCGATCCATGTGTGAGCCAGTTCTCTCCCCATGCAAAACCCGCCGATCCGTGAATCACAACGCTCCTCGGGAGCAGAGCTTCAAGATCCCCATCATGATTGCCGAGCACAACATGCAACTCTGAAAGCTCTCCTCCGATCGTCGAAAAGAACTCAGGAATCACCAGAAACTCCAGTTTCTCCGGTCCGGCTATGTGGTGCTTGACGTCACCCAAGATCACGAGCTTCTTAGATGATGTGGACTTGATCAGATTCACCATGCGGGCTGACAGTTCATCGATCTTCAGTGGAATGTTGATTCCCTTTGATCTGAGCTCGTTCTCGAAACCCAGATGAAGGTCCGCGACCACGAGCGTGCCATCCGCGAGCAGGAGGGCAGGTTCGCCTAGTACTTTTATTGGCTCCATCCTAGAGCGTCCCTGTTAGTTCGATGGGCGAAAGAGACGATATTAAAGGGTTGGAGCAGATATGTGCTCACATCGAGCAGAAGGGTATCATCACGAGCGAAGACTCCGATGATCTTTCGCGTTTGTTTGGTGACAGGGCCCCGAAGGCGCTCGAGATAGTCGCGTCCCATAGGGTCAAGAAGTACGTTTTCTATCCATCGAACGTAACTCGCTGGGTGGTGGTCGGAAGAGAAGCCGAATATCTGCTCCTGCCATCCGCGCAGTATTGTTCCTGTGATGATTTTCACTATTCGTTCATGAAAGGGCAGCTACGCCTCTGCGTTCACCTGATAGCGCAGAGGTTGGCCGAGGCTCTAGGCGACTACAAAGAGTTTCCAGAGGAGGATTCCGAGCTGGACAGGCTCATAGATGTCAAGTAGTCCTTTCTATTTCGTAGACCAATCTCGCAACCACGACGGAGCTTGATAGGGACGAGGGATGGATGGACACCACTTCATCCGCCGCGTTCATGATGTCAGCGCCGGGCTCGCCCTTGGCATAGGCCCCGACAAGATAAGTGACTAGGCTGTCTCTCAGGCTCTCAACCTTATTCCTCATGTCGCACAATCGTCCGTGACTGCTGAGCAGGACCACGTGTTCCGCTTTGGTGCGCGAGATTGCGTCCTCTATGTTGCCTTCCTCCAACTTCAGGATCGGCTCACCGGTTGGAGGCACCCTGCCATTCTCCATCAGTGCTCCCATCAATCCAAGGAAATTCCTGTAGTTCCGAGGAGGCCTCCACTCGCCCGTGGGCTCTATCAAGTGATCTCCGATCGTATGTATGAGGAGTTTCACCTTTCCGCTCGCATAGGCGGGGGAATCCGTTACGCTCAATATGGAAATGTGCGCTATGTCCGGTCTACCTCTTGCCAGTCCATCGCTCAGGCGCCGCATCGCGAAGTGATGAATCGATCTATCTAAGATCATCTGTTCGGGCTTTCTTCCTTTCTTGTCCTTGACGGCCTTGGCAAGTGAGCGATCTCCCGCTATCTCCGTGGGTATCGTCTCAATGTTGGACTTGAACAACAAGATCCAAGCAGCAGGTAAGCGCACGAAGGCTTTGGGGTCAAGTCTGCTATTTAAGAGGACTACTAGAGAAGTGGTAAGCATCTCCCGCGGGTCAATCGTTATGTTGACCTTCCGCTCAGTTATGTCCCGACCCGGGACAAGGGACCCTTAATACTATCTCCACTTACTTCATACTACCAAGTGAGATGACAATAGCATGACGGAACAGATTCCTCGCAACTACAGGATCTGGAAGGGAGTCAGATTGTTGGAAAATAACGGGAGGTATGAGATCACGACTAATGAGAGGAGGCGCAAAGTTGTGATAGAAATCTATGCCACTGACCGGAGAAGGAACAAGTGCTTGGTCATGGCGGAGATGGATGCACCGCGCGAAGATTCGACCTGTCGATGATAGATTATGTGGTCAGAAGCATGACGAGTCAGCCGAAGCTCGCTGCATTCGCGTTGCAGAACGTCTCGGTCAAGAGGATGATCGAGTACTTCTATCGCTACCGGTCGAGAAGTCTTTCGAGCCCCCTTTCATATACCCAGACGATTTACCAGTTCTCCGAATCCCTAGGGGCCTCGCCGGATCAAATCGTCGCGAGATGTCTCAGGAAAGACGGGACGACAAACGACAAGGCTGTCCTTGAAGTTCAAGAACAGATCGACGCCCATTTGGGAGAGCGCAAGGCCAAGGGATGTGCAAGCGGAACCTTGGTGATGATCTACACAAGACTTCGGACGTTCTTCAACCAGAACGGGATCGACGTGAGACTTCCGAGGCGCTATTCTCTCAGGTCAACCTACCGGGACAGAGCTCCAACACAGGAGGAAATCCAGAAGCTGATAGAGATCGCGCCTGTCAGGGAAAGGGCAATGATTGCGATGCTCGCGACCTCGGGCATTCGTATCGGCACCTTAGTCAAGCTGAAATACAAGCACGTCAGAGGGGATTTGGAGAGTGGCAGAATCCCGGTTCACATCCACGTCCCAGCGGAGTTGACGAAGGGTAGATATGGAGACTATTGCACTTTCATAAACGATGAAGCAGCGGGCTATCTGAGAAGCTATCTCGAGAGTAGGAGAAAGGGCACCTCGAAGGCAGCACCCGAGGACATATCGGATGAAAGCCCATTGTTCAGAACGACAGGCAGGAGAGTTGTTCCGCTCGACAGGATAGGGGCCTATCGTGCGATCAGGAGACTCATGAATAGCATAGACCTGTCGAAGAAGGAAGGCAGGAGACACGATGTCGTTATCCACTCATTGCGCAAATCGTTCAAAACGCAGATGACGACGCTCGGGGTTCCATCCGACTTCGTTGAGTACTTCATGGGCCATCACCAAAGCACTTACCTCAAGATCGAGAACAAGGGCATGGAGTATCTAAGGGGCATCTACGCGACCGCGAACATCAGGATCAGATCGGAGAAGAAGGCGAACTTGGCAGACGTATTGAGCGATATAATCAAGTCGAAAGGAGAGGATCCCGCCAAGTACCTTAAGGCCAAGGTCATGGCCAGCAGAACGATCCTAAGCGAGGAGGAAGAGAAGGAGATCCATGCCCGCGCCATATGGGAGTTGCTTCGGAAAGACATAATGGACGGTGCAGAGCCATCCTCTGGTCGTAACGCTTATTATTAGCTATCGAAAATCGCTGTCAAGAGGTTGCCTACCGCTCTCGAAGCTCCAAGCCAAAAGCTAGTTGAGGAGCTGGCCCTGAAGTTGGAGAAGGAAGTTCCAGAGATATCCCCGCCAGATTGGAGTCTGTTGGCCAAGACGGCTTCGTTCAAGCAGAGGCCCCCTTCTGACCCGAAGTGGTGGTACAAGAGGACTGCATCGATCCTGCGGGTGATATACACGAAAGGGCCGATTGGGATCTCCAAGCTGAGGTCGAGGTACGGTGGAAGGAAGGACCTGCCGATGCGTAAGGCTCACTACGCCAGGAGCGGGAGTTCAGCAATCAGAAAGATGTTGCATCAACTCGGGACCGCGGGACTCATAGCGTCTGAGAAGAAGGGAAGGGTCATAACTCCAAAGGGCCGCAGCATGCTGGACTCGGTCGCCAAAGAGATTCTGAAGGGAGGACCGAGCTAGGTTGCAGGCGGATCAGCCCAGTTCTGATGAAGAATTGCAGGAGCTACTGAGACGGAGGGAGCAGGAACTTGCTCGTTCATCCGCTCGAGAAGCGGAAGAGAAAGCCCGACAAAACGCGCAGAAAAAGGCGCTCGCTAGACTGGTGTTCACCCCTGAGGCAAGGCAGAGGTTGTCCAATCTGAAACTGGTCAAACCAGAACTAGCGTCTCAGGTTGAGGAGTACCTGATGGCTTTGGCTCAGCAAGGCAAGATAGCAGTCCCGGTGGACGACGATACGCTGAAAGAAGTGCTGGAGAAGGTCCAGCCGAAGAGGGACATGAAGATCTGGAGGTTGTAGAGTTGACAAGCAAGAAATCAAGGTTCAGGAAGTCGAAACTTGTAGCATTGGGTAGGAGAGCCTCTGCCATCCCCGCTTGGGTGGCAGTCAGGACCAAGGGGACAGTGAGGCTGCCACGCAGGAGACGACAGTGGAGGCGCTCCAAATCCAAGTTCTAGGTGATGTGCCATGCCAAAGAAGGAGGAAGAACCCGAGCCCATAACTCTTGACCTATCCCGAGCATTCAAGGGCCCGGTTCCGCAACGGGCTGAAAGCGCAGCGAGATCAATTCGTAGGGAAATACTGAGAAGGTTTGATGTCGAGAGCGTCAAGATAGACTCCAAGATCAACGAGTCCTTGTGGCGCAGATCGCGCGCGCACCCGCCTCGGAAGATGAAAGTTCAAGTCCGGGTCGAAGATGACGTGGCATATGTTGAGCCCCCGTCCGAGTGACCCGGAAGTCAGAATATACAGAGCATCTGTTAAGAAGAGCTCGTTCGTCGGAGTCTACTGCTCCGTGTTCGGGGACAAGGCCATAGCGTCACCCGTCGTCCCGGGAGGCTTCAAGATGAGGCTTAGGGACCTTCTCCAAGTCGAGACGACGATCACGACCGTGGGGTCGGCTTCTTCTGTTGGAATGATGGTAGCGATGAACAGCAGGGGATTCGTTGTACCCAAGACTGCAAACGACGATGAAATTGCCGCACTTGAACGGCACTCCAAGGTTCTAGTCGTAGAGGACAAGCTGTCTGCTTTGGGCAACCTCATCGTAGCTAACGACAAGGGAGCTGTGATATCGGATCTCATCTCGGAGCGTGAAGCCTCGAAGATCTCTGACTTCCTAGGAGTGAACCACATACGGATGTCCGTTGGAAAGTACAGAACCATAGGTTCGCTCTTCGCGGTATCCAACGAGGCTGGGATAGCCTCTCCCCTGGTGGACGAGAAAACGCTGGCTCAAGTCTCGAAAACTCTCCAGATTAAGATGGTTCCCACTACGGTAAACAACGGCGAGAGGTTGGTGAAGCTGGGGACACTGATGAACGACAAAGCCGTAGTTGTCGGCAAGAGCACGAGCGGGGTCGAGCTCATGTCCCTGCAAGCGCTGTCCCATTGAAAGCTCCAAAGAGATTTAACCTGTGCCGTCAGGCCTGTCTTCCCAATGTCTGAGGAGGAGTTCAGACGTACCTACCTTGAGTCGAAAGCCATAGAGGAATACATCGAGGCGCTCAGATCAAGATACCAACTGGTAGACGCCTCCGAAATAACGCTGAACAACGCCAAGGATGCGCTGAAGTCGGTCAGTGAGTCAGGTCAGGGCCAGACGTTGATGGTTGATGTTGGAGGAGGGGTCTACGTGAGGGCCGCGTTGGCGGACACAACTCGCGTCCTGGTCGGAATAGGCGAAGGCGTTTACTTGGAGAAATCGAGGGAGGACGCTGAGAAGATACTGGATCAGAAGCTCGAATCGCTCGCGAAGGCAAAGGAAACCCTAGTTCAGGAACTGAATCGGGCCCAAGTGCAGTATGCGGACAGACAATCAAAGCTTTCATCCCTAAGCCAGAGGATGTCTTCGGGCCAGAAATGACCTTCGGGGTCTCGTCATCGATCAGCTGGTTAGCAGAGAAGCTGACCAAACGAACGATATCCGACCGGGAGTTGTCATCCGTCCTTGACGAATTCAAGTTCGATCTGGCCAGGAATGATGTGTCGTGGGAACTTGCCGAGCAACTAGCTGCCAAGATGAGGGAAGAACTTGCAGCGCGGAAGGTCGACAGGTTCGGGGCTGACGTCAGACAGCTTCTGCTCAACACGTTCAGGACCTACCTGACGTCGACATTGCCGGACCAAGAGGTAGATCTTCTTGATCTGGCCAAGATCAAATCAGGTGAGCCTTTTGTCCTTATGTTCATCGGCGCCAACGGCAGCGGCAAGTCCACCACGCTGGCCAAGTTTGCACATCGCTACAAGAGGACTTCATACAAGCCAATGATAGTCTGTGCGGACACATTCAGGGCAGGAGCGACCGAGCAACTAGGTTTTCATGCGTCGAAGCTCGGAATAGAATATTTCCACGGTGAACAGGGAGCCGATCCTGCAGCGGTAGCCTATGATGCGGTCGAGGAGGCAAGAAGGGGTGGCTTTGATGCCGTGCTGGTAGACACGGCAGGCAGACTGCAGACAGATGTCGACCTGATGAACGAACTCTCCAAAGTGAAGAGGGTGATTCAACCATCTCACGTTCTGTTGGTCGTAGATGCACTCATCGGGAATGATTCGTGGGAGCAGGCCAAGATCTTCGGGGAGGCAGTCGGTTTTGACTCCGCAGTCGTAACCAAGTTTGACGCCGATCCAAAAGGTGGCGTGCCAATCTCGGTCTCCTTCGTCTCGAGAAAGCCTGTCTCCTATGTGGGAGTCGGTCAAGGATATGATGACCTGAAGCAGTTCTCCATGAAGGATTACCTTCAGGGCTTAGTCGAGGGGCTGCCTTAGGCAACACGTTTAAAAGAGGGAATCGGACCACTTTCCAAAATGGGCGTAATGAGCTTCCTCACGAAGGTCAGGCGGACGCTGTCCATAGCAACAAAGCCTGACCTCGACACATTCATTGACTCCATGAAGATAACACTGCTTGGCCTAGGCGTGGTGGGGCTGATCACCTACCTGATCCACCTGCTGTCATTCGCGATCCAACTTCGTCCCGGGTGATGCGCTTGTACTTCATAGTGAAGACAACGCCTGGCAGGGAGCGTGCCGTCACTGAGTCGTTTGCATACAAAGTGATAGCCGAAAAGGCCAGGATCTTCTCGGTGATCGCCCCTGATGAGCTGAGAGGCTATGTGATAATAGAGGCTCAGACCTCCCATCCGATCGACATATTGATCAGGGAGGTCAAGAACGCGCGCTCGCGTCTCCCAGGAGTGTTACCAGAGAATGAGGTCACAAAGTACCTGGGGGAGAAACCCACGATCGAGTCCCTTTCTGTCGGAGACCTGATCGAGGTGAAGTCTGGCGTGTTCAAGAGGATGAAGGCGAAGATAGTTGAGATGGACGCGGCTGCAAATGAGATTACAATAGAACTGCAGGAAGGAACGTCGCCCTTTCCGATCACGCTGTCGGCTGACTTAGTGAAGCTGGTCGAGAAGGGCAAAGGGGGCAAGTGAAAGGTCAAACGTTTTAAACCCCTTAATCCGGGCGGACACATACAATGCCTGAGAAGATATCAGTGGAGGCTATGGTCGCAGGTGGACAAGCTACAGCTGGGCCCCCACTCGGCCCGGGACTAGGGCCACTCGGAGTCAACGTGGGCGAAGTCATCGCCGAGATAAACAGGCTGACAAAGGACTTCTCGGGCATGAGAGTGCCAGTATCAGTCATCGTTGACCCGGAGACGAAGCAGTTTGAAGTGAAAGTGGGAACGCCCACCACGGCTGCGTTACTGGCCAAGGAGGCATCGATTGAGAAGGGCGGTGCCGGAAGCTGGAAGCAACCAATTGCGGACTTGTCGCTGGAGAAGATCGTCTCTGTTTCCAGGGCCAAGATGGAGTCGTCAAAAAGAAAGGACCTGAAGTCTCGCGTTCTCCAGACCCTGGGAACGTGTGTCAGCATGGGGATAACAGTTGATGGGAAGAGCCCGAAGGAGGTCATCGGCATGATAAAGAGCGGGACGCTGAGCGTTCCGGAGGGATGACCGTAGACAATGCAAGATCTTCTCACTGACCTGATAACAAAGGCACTCAGCCAAGAGAGAAACGCCAAGCGAGGCTTTGCGCAATCCGTCCAAGTGTACATAGGTCTGAAAGAGATCGACCTCAAGAAGCCTGAGAACCGATTTGTCACTCTCGTGGAGTTACCTCACGTGCCGCCCAAGATGGAGCAAAGGATAGGGGTCATCACTGAAGGGGGCACTCTCGCAGCAGCTAGGGAGCTCGGAGTCAAGGTGCTGACGAGACAGCAGGTGGAGTCGGCATCAGGTGACAAGAAGGCCGTCAGGAAGCTGCTCGATGGCGTTGACTTGCTGATAGCCGAGGCACCGCTGATGCCACTCGTGGGCAAGGTGTTCGGGCCGTTCCTTGGTCCAACGGACAGGATGCCCACGCCAGTGCCACCCAACGCGGACATTTCTCCGGTTGTCCAGAGATTGAAGAAGAGTGTGCTCGTCAGAGTGAAGACCCAGAGCGCGCTCTCGGCGCCCATTGGCACAGAGGACATGGCACTGGACCAACTCAAGGAGAATGCAGCCAAGATCGTCTCTGAAGTGGAAAGAAGAGTGCCCAATGGACTCAAGTCTTTCGATTCGCTTGCGATCAAGACGACGATGGGTAAGCTGACAGGTTCGAAAGTGAGGATGAGGTAGGATATGGAGACCCTCAGGCCCGCGATCGCGAGAAAAAAGGAAGAAACTGACAAAGTTTCAGAACTGGTCTCGGGTCGTCGTACGCTGATGCTCATCAGCGCTGAGAGGGTGAGGGCTAGCCTGCTCAACGAGATGAGGGATGAGTTCGTCGGTCGGCTGACCATAAAATACACCAAACCGTCGATCTTGAGACGTGCCTTGGAATCAAAAGGTGATCAGTCGCTGAAGGAACTCGCCCAGAAATACATCAAGGGCTCCACGATCCTTGTGCTGTCTGACGAGGAGCCGTTCCGAGTGGCTCGCGAGTTTAGGAAAAAGGCGGTTCAACTTCCTGCGAAGGCCGGTGATGTGGCTTCAGATGAGGTCGTCGTAGAACCAGGTAACACAGGTCTACCGCCGGGGCCAGTTATATCCGAACTGAATGAAGCGGGAATACCGACGAGGATAGAGACCGGAAGTGTTTGGGTGACCAAGAGGACTGTCGTGGCCAAGTCGGGCGACATCATCTCAGCCAGGCTTGCATCAGCTCTGTCCAAGTTGGGCATGAAGCCCATCAGATCTTATCTCAGACCCAAATGTGCGTGGTACGCCGGATCCATTCTAGAGGGGAGCATACTTGAGACGAGCCTTGAAGAGGTAACAACGCAGCTCACATCCTCTTGGAATGCGGGGATCGCACTGGCCATCGCGGCAGGAATCTTCATGAAGGATAGCGTGTACGTACTCTTGAGCCGAGCTGGGGCCGAGGCAACTGCTTTAGCGAAATCAATCTCATTTGGAGCATCCGAATCGGCCGCTTTCTCAATCGCGACCGAGAAGGATGAAGCGTCCACCTCGAAGCCCGACTCGAAGACCAAGTGAAAATAGGGTTTAAATAGTGCGTACTCGATCCACCTCGAACGTAATGTCCGAATACATTCACGCCGCTCTGGTTCTCCATGCGGCCAAGAAGGAGATAACTGAGGAAGGATTGGTAAATATCATGAAGGCCGCCGGAGTTGAACCTGACGCACAAAAGATCAAGATGCTTGTTTCCGCTTTGTCTGAGGTGAACATCGATCAAGCGCTCTCGGCTCAGCTCGTAGCCGCACCGGCCGCAGCTGCCCAACTATCCAAGCCGGGAGAGAAGCCAAAGGAAGAGGCCAAGCCGGAAGAGAAAGAAGAAGTAGCCGGGCTGGGTGCCCTATTCGAGTAGTCTCACTCAGATCTTGGCACCGCAGTTGTAGCAATACAGACTGCTATCTGGATTTTCAGCGCCGCATCTTGAACAGACCCTGACCTTGGCAGGCTGGGTTCCCTTGGCGGGCGCTGCAGTCGTCTTCTCAGGCGGGGGCTTCGTTTGAACGGGCTTGACGCTCGGGATGGGAGTGGCTGGTTTTTCCGTGGGCTCCACGCTGCCCAAACTGGTGCTAACGCTCGGCTCAACAGAAAGTTCCCTCGGGACTGTCTGTCTGACCTGCATCAGGGCCGAGGATAGCTTGTTTGCATCCTCGTTTATCGAGGCAAAAGAGGATGTCACCAGCTTGCCGAACTCCTCGATGTTCTGCAGCCTCATCATGTAACTGGCGCGATTGACCTTGTACTGGTCCTCGGCAATGGATCCGATTGTGAATCTAACCTCAAGGCTCTCAAGGTTGTGCCTCAACTCTCTGTCCTCCCCCCTCATCGTCTCAAGCTTTGCCTCGACGGCTTTCCTCAGGTCATTGACCTTTGGCACAAAGGAATTGTACCTGTTCGCCGTCTCGTCGAGCACCTCCTTGAATATCGGATCACTGACTTTGCCTTCGGATCTTAGCGAGAGAAGCTTGTCGAGTTGCTGTCTTAACTTCTGAGTTTGTTTGGCAGTGAGTTCTACCTCGTGACGTAGCTCATCCTCGCTGAAGAAATCATAACTCAACTTTGAGTTGCTAAAGAGCCCCGCTTCGTATATAAGAATACGCTCATTGAACCGCGTGAGGGCATCTGAGGTCAGACTTTTCTCCAGTAAGATAAGTGGGCCGGGCCGGAGTTGAACCGGCGACCTTCTGCGTGTCAGGCAGATATCCTAACCAACTAGACGACCGGCCCACGCGGGCTTGGCACGCGTTTGTGCGCTACCGGTTTAAAAGTTAATCCAAGATCAGAAGGAATTCCTAAGGAACTCAACGGTCTCTCTCGCCTCCTTGTCGCGGCCGAAGTACTCTCTGGCTGGACGCAGTCTTTCGATCAGGAAATCGGCCACGGCGACCTTGAGGTCAGCGGGGTGCAGTTGGCCGGCTGAATATGCTCGTTCGACTTCCTCATACGAGCCGTATGTGACATCCCCACCGAACTTCGATGACCTGGACACAGCGAGTTGCTTCTTCTCTCTGAACACTATGTACCTCACGATATCCAACACGGGATTGTACTCGATTTCCTTAGGAGGTGCGAAGGCCTTCTTGATCTTGTCGCTTATTTCCTCGGGAGAATCGAAGATGAAGATCGCGCTCTCTGGGCGTGACTTACTCATTTTCGCCCCATGGATCAGCCGGGTCTTCCTTTCCTCCCCGGCCGACGAGTCCCACCCAGGCGGAGCGCTCAATCCCTGCAGTATGTGATGGTGAACGCAGACCGGCTTATAGAACCCGAGCTTCGGTCCAATCTCCCTCGCTACAACGTTTGCCTTCCTCTGATCCATTCCAAGCTGGCATATGTGAGCGTCCAGGTGGAATATGTCAGCTACCTGCATCGGTGTGTAGAACAGATCAGAAATTCTCTTCGCTCCCATCTCATCACGTCCCATGATCTCCATTGTCCTCCTCCCTCTGGCTATCGTCATCTCCTTCGAGACTCGGACGACTTTCTCCCAGTAGTGAATATCGTCATAGACCTCGTCCGGCCAGATGAACTCGACCTTGTCGACGGGGAAACCCAGCGCTTCCCATGACTTTACGAAATGTTCCGCCGATTTCCTAATGGCCACGAGATCTCCCTTGAGCTTGTCGTTGATGAACGCGTGCCACGTTGCCAACAGCGCCTTGAATCTTACTCCAGCGTTCACGAAGTCCTCTATTTTGTATCCACATATCAGACCAGTTCCCAGATGAACCAGACCCGACGGTTCCCATCCATCGTAGGCGATGGGTCTGTCGTTCGTCTCTAACAGTTCCCTGAGTTCTTGTTCAGTCAAAACCTCTTCGGTCGGCTTTCTCGTGATGAGCTCGATTCTCGTGTCTATGTCCATGACCTGACGAACCGGCTCATCGCCTCATTATAAACGGTTTGGGTCAGGTCTCAAGATCTTTGCCCATGGTTTCGTGCGCCGCGATGATTATGACCGCGGCAGAAATCAACTGGACCACTGAGAATGCAAGAAAGGCCATCTCTTGATTCCCGTAGGCGAGCAACACCCCCAAGAAGTATGGGCCAACTATGCTCCCGATCCTTCCAACCGCGTTGGCCCATCCCGCCCCGGTCGCGCGTATTGCAGTCGGATAGAGTTCAGGCGTGTAGGCATAAGTCACTCCCCAAGCCCCCAGATTGAAGAAGGAGAACAGGATCGCCCAAAGCATCGCATCTTGCTGAGTGACGGCATGTGCCAGCATGTAGCTGGCCAATCCCGCGCCTCCCATGTACACCGACAAGGTGATCTTCCTTCCCGTCTTCTCAATCAACAGAGCCCCAGACAAGTAACCTGGTATCTGAGCGAGCGTGATCAAGAGACTGTTGAAAAGTGATGAGGTCAAGCTCACCCCCTTGGTCTGAAGCAGTGTTGGAAGCCAAAGGAACGTCCCCCAATAGGCGAGCGCGATGGCGAACCAATGCACCCACAGCATGGAAGTGGCCTTCCTGTACTTGCTACCAAACAAATCAGAGACCCCAACTTTCGCCGTCGGCTTCTTCTCTGTCTCGACCAAGCCGTATTCGCCCCTGAGCTTTCGGGCCATGTCATCCTTTCCCTTCGAGCCCAGAAACATCGCTGATTCAGGAACGAGGACGAAAGCAACCGGTATTGCCAGAAGAGTCGCGAGGCTCGACGCCATGCTAATCCTCCATCCCATCTCCGGCAGTACCAAGAATGACACCAGAGAGGCGATCACCCATCCGACCGCCCAAGAACTCTCAGCGATAGCCACTACCCTCCCTCTCTGCTTGACTGGCATGTATTCTGCGAGCAAGGTGCTACCTACCGCCATGTACGCAGATGCGCCCATGCCGCCAAGGAACCTCAGGGCTAGGATCTCAGGCGTACTCGAGACAAAGGCCGTCAGGCCTCCGAACACCCCCATCAGTCCGAGTGAGCCGATGATGATCGGTTTCCTGCCAGAGTAGTCGGCGAGGTATCCCAACAGCATCGCACCAACCAACATGCCCGCAGGCCAGGCCACCAATATCGCACTTTTGTCAGCAGTGCTGAGGCTGAGTTCATTCGCCATTGGTGTGAGCAAGAACGATATCAGACCTGAGGCGTAGGCATCAAGGGCCCAGCCAAAGAACACTGCCAGAAGAATGAACCATTGTTTCCTATTCAGTTCTAGAAAACCCATGCGTTGCCCCATCGGGCGCACGCGACCGTTCTTAACTCTGATGACGGAGAGGGACAGGCGAGGTGGACCGGGAGGGACTTTCTGCTGTGGACTCTCGAACCCCCGACCTGCCGCACGCCAAGCGGCTACTCTACCAACTGAGCTACCGGCCCACTCTCGATAGCGACGGAGCCTTCCCTGTGATAAGCTTTTATGCGTCTTGAAAAAACAGGACTGCTCTGCATGGACGAGGACTCCGAGATCGAACGCATCAAGGCGAAGAAGATCGAATCGCTTCTGAATGAGAGACCAGCGAACTGTGTCGAGGAAGGAAAGGACAGTGTGATGGACATCAGCGACTCGGACTTCGTGCCGAAGATACTCCATGGGAGTATGCCTGCTCTCGTTGACTTCTGGGCTGCTTGGTGCCCTCCCTGCGAAGCGATGGAGCCTGTCTTTCGCAGGATCGCATCCAAATACAAGGGAAAGATGGTGTTCGCGCGCCTGAACACGGACGAGAACAAGCTGACAGCCCGTGCCCACTTCGTGAAGAGCATACCGACCATGATGATCTTTAGCGGTGGGGAGGAGAAAGGGCGCGTGGTGGGACTGGCCAGCGAACTCGAGCTTGAAACGGCTATAATCCCTTATATATCAGCCTAGCCGCGTCCCTCCGAGATTGCCCCAGAAGGCCAGACTGAAGATAATGAGCCCAAGCCTTGAGAGCCTGAAGGGCTTGGAGAAGAGCGTCGTAGACGTATTGAAAGAGTCGAAAGTCAATTTCTCAGGCCCGATCCCACTCCCGACCAAAGTCCTGAAGATAACGACCCAGAAGAACACAAGCGGTCAGGGCACAATAACGTGGGACAAGTTTGAGATGAGGGTGCACAGGCGCGTGTTCTATCTGGACGCTGGCGAGAAGGCGCTGAGGTTGTTGCTCAGGGTCAACCTGCCAGAGGACGCCAAGGTATCGCTCGATCTCTTCTGAAACCCGAGTAAAGGACTCTGCGTCTCGAATTCTTAAATGTCAAAGGGCCGCATTTGTTCGTCGCATGATAGACGCCTCCGTCCTGAGGGCCATATTCCCCGTAGGTGGCGAGGCCAAGAGGCTGCGGCCTTTGACTCTCTCGGTCTCGAAGGCGTGTGTCCGTTTGCTCAACAGACCGATCATAGAGTTCTCGATGGAGAGTCTCTCGAGACAGGGGATCAGAAATTTCATATTCGGCGTGAAAGGCTATCTGAACTACAGATCGCTGTTTGACTACTTCCGGGATGGCATCGGTTTCTCTGCCTACTATGGCATCGAACCTCGAGTTCACATAAAATATCAACCGAACATACCGGATGTGGGCAGCGCTGACAGCATCGGGATAAACCTGGAGTACTACGACATTCAGGGCCCGGTCCTAGGTGTTCAAGGGGACAGCCTCTTTGATGTCGATCTGCTGGAGATGCTATCCTTCCATGAGAAGAAGGACGCTGCCATGACGATAGTGCTTACGCCAGTCGAGAAGACTGAGGAGTATGGGGTTGCCGAACTGGAACCTAACATGAGGATTCGAAGGTTTGTGGAGAAGCCATTGACTGACGAGGCTCCGAGCAATTTCGCGAACACGGGTCTCTATCTTCTGTCTCCAAGAATGAGAGAGGTGTTCAAAGGCGAAGGCGTACAGCAAATCATCAAGACGAGAAAGAGGCTTGACTTCGGCATGGATATGATTCCGTACTTAGTGGACGAGGGCTTTCCAGTCTACGGATATGTCCTGAAGGGTGCTTGGTTTGATGTCGGAACGCCAGAGAGATACCTCAACGCTATGGTGAGCGTCCTGAACGGCGCACTGAAGATAGTGCCGGATCTCGGTGGCCGCATTGACCAAGAGAGAAGAATCTACATCCAAGGTACGAGCACTGAATCCATCAAGAGGAGGCAGAAGACGATAGAAGAGATCAAGAGCGGGAAGATACAGGTTCAAGG
>Ga0172366_10000675_pt1 | contig 25297 bp, 12 predicted proteins | sample LakKivSesite69cm_FD_114533 | JGI IMG/M metagenome (GOLD analysis project Ga0172366, IMG submission 114533) | Sediment microbial communities from Lake Kivu, Rwanda - Sediment site 69cm | ecosystem: Environmental > Aquatic > Freshwater > Lake > Sediment | place: Rwanda: Western Province, Lake...
CGAAGTACCGCGCCATTGTTGAGGACATGCCCGCTTTGATGTGTCGCTTCAGGCCCGACGGCACGCTCAGCTTCGTGAACGACGTGTACTGCCGATACTTCCAGAAGACCAGAGAAGAACTGGTCGGAAGCTCCGTCATGCCTCTGATCCCGGAGGAGGACTACAAGAAGGTCACGGACGTTTACAAATCGCTCGACGCTTACAACCCGGTGGCCTCCTACGAACACCGGGTGATCATGCCGAACGGCGAGATTCGCTGGCAGCGATGGACGGACAGGGCGTTGTTCGACGAGCAGGGGAACATCTTCGAGTATCAGTCCATCGGAGAAGACATCACCGAGCGAAAGCGCATGGAAGAGGGGTTGAGCAAATACCGTGCGGAGCTGGAGCGCAGGGTTATGGAACGAACCCGCGAACTTGCGGAAGCTCTTGAGCGGGAAAAGGCGCTCACCAGAGACCTCCAGGAGTCGCTTGAGAAAGAGAAAGAGCTTGCACAACTGAAGACGCGCTTCGTCTCGATGGCCTCCCACGAGTTCCGCACTCCCCTCTCCGCGATCCTCTCTTCCACCGACATCCTCGCCCGCTACGGTGAGCGTCTCACGAGAGCGCAGCAGTGTGAGCGCTTCGACAGGATTCGAGGGCAAGTCCACGCTATGACCACGATGCTGGATAAGGTGCTGATCATCGGGAAGGCCGACGCAGGACGCCTGGAGTTCAATCCCATACGTCTGGACCTGGAAAGGTTCTGCCGGGGGATCGTACAGCAGATTCAGGACACCGAGGGCCAAACGCACATCATCCGTTTTGCAAGCACGGTATCGTTTCCCGGCGCAATCTTCTCGGTGGACGAGAAACTCGCACGGCACATCGTCGTCAATCTGCTCTCCAACGCCGTCAAGTACTCTCCGGAGGGCAGCACTGTGGATGTCGAGTTGAAGTGCGAGGAGCCGCACGCGACGCTCCGCGTCCGGGACGAAGGAATCGGCATTCCAGAGAAGGACATCCCCCACCTCTTTGAGCCGTTCCATCGCGGGAGCAACGTCGGCGACGTGCAGGGCACCGGCCTTGGGCTTGCGATTCTCAGGCGCGCTGTGGACCTGCACCATGGCACGGTGACGGCCGAGAGCGAAGCCGGGCGCGGCACTACGTTCACCGTGACGCTCCCTCGGCAGAAAGAACGGGGAGCGAAATCGCGGCCAACTTGACGGAGGTCCCTGCCTTAACGCCTCTGCGCAAGTGCTTCCGTGCAATCCATCTCTCGCCGTGCGAAGTCGGCTGAGCGCACACCACCCCCGCGCGATCATCATTCGTCTCTTTGGGATAGGCGACCCGCCGTGCCTCGCACGGTTGACGGGTGATGACATTCAAGCGACACTTCATGTCATGGAACCATGAGATGCTACACAACGACACGTAGGGCGTGATTTATCACGCCCTATTAACATATTATTTTCGCACATGGTTATTGGGCGCAATGAATTGCGCCCCTACGCGGCAACTACGCAAGAATTAAGACGAAAGCATGTCAGGGAAGGTTTTGTCCTGTGTGTGGGGTAGTGTCTTTGCGTCCGGCAACCCGTGCGGTTTCCGGCATCGCTTGTGGCTTGACGGTGTCTATGTGGTCTGCGAGCCTGCGCAATGAAACGGCGGTCCTCAGCGTTTCGTGTGAAGGGGGGCGGCACCCATGAGTACTGTGCTTGTCATAGAGGACACTCAAGAAGTTCGTCGGAATATCGTGGAGATCCTCACCTTCGAAGGCTACGAGGTCATTGACGCGGAAGATGGCGAGGTCGGCGTTCAACTGGCACGAGAGCGTCGCCCTGACGTGATCATCTGCGATATTATGATGCCCAAGCTCGACGGGTATGCCGTCCTCCATAAACTGCATCAGGACCCCGCGACCGTCGCGATCCCGATCATCTTCCTGACGGCCAAGGCCGCACGGGAAGACATGCGAAAAGGCATGGCCTTGGGGGCGGATGACTATATCACAAAACCGTTCATGGCGGAGGAGTTGCTCGACGCGGTGCGGATACGTCTTGAACGGCGCAAGGCCGTATCATCAAGACTTTTCGACGAGTTCCTCATCCGCTTCAAGGGCGCCATCGTCCAGCAGACGGATCAGGTTCTTGAAGTGGATGAGCGAGAGCGGCAAGAGCCGATCTCCCTTCCCCGGTTTGACAACCTCATTGGTGCGGACGATCAGATGCAGGCGGTTTTCTCCATGCTGCGCGCCGTAGCAGACGTGGATGTGCCGGTCTTGATCCTGGGAGAAACGGGCACGGGCAAAGAATTGGTGGCGCGGGCGCTCCACCACACCAGCCGCCGCCATGCGAAGCCCTTCGTCTCGGTGAATTGCGCCGCCCTACCGGTGGAACTGGTGGAAAGCGAGCTATTCGGGCACGAGAAAGGAGCCTTCACCGGCGCATATCAGAAGCGCATCGGCAAAGTCGAGATGGCACAAGGCGGCACCCTCTTTCTCGATGAAGTTGCGGAGATGCCGGTCCATCTGCAAGCAAAGCTCCTGCGCTTCCTGGAAGAGCATACATTTGTCCGGATCGGTGGAGCGGAGGTGCTGGAAGCGGACGTTCGCATCCTCGCAGCCACCAATCAGGACATCGAAAAGGCGGTCAGCGACAGTTCCCTGCGGATGGACCTGCTGTACCGCCTGAACACGATCACCGTCTCGCTGCCGCCGTTGCGGGAGCGCATGGACGACATCCCGCTCCTGGTGGACCACTTCGTGGAGGAAGCGAACGACCAGTACGGGTGCGCCATTACAGGCGTTGACGCGAAGGTGTACGAAGTGCTCGGAAAGTATCATTGGCCCGGCAACGTCAGGGAACTGAAAAACGTGATAGACCGTGCGGCGATCCTGGCCAAGAAAGGCAAGATCATGCCCAAGGCGATTCACCTGCCTGTGGCGGACGTGCCCTCGGTTGGGAAAGGAGAACTCATCCCGTCGGTCAGCCCTCAGTCGGGCCGTCCGCTCATGGAGCTTAAGCGGGAGCTCCTCGAGGAGTTCGAGCGGTCGTACATAGATCACCTGCTCCGGCAGTTCCATGGCAACATCACCCGTTCCGCGCACGCGGCGAGGATCGACAAGAAGAATTTCATCGAGAAGATGCAGCGGTACAACATAGACCGAAAAGAGTATCTCGAGAAACACAGGTGAACGGCTCGTCGCCTGCTCAGTCCTCTCCCTCGGTTCACGGATTCTTCGTGGCCACGTCGAAGTTTTCGAACCCGATAGGGACCTCCATCTCGGCGGGCCTGCCGGTGACTTTCAGATGATAGCTCTGCGGTTCGGCGGGCCTGCCCTCCGGGCGCATCGCTTCCACCGCCTGAGCCAGATCGGTGGCGATGTGGGCCAGCGCGACCACGTTCGCCGCCAGTTCGCTTCCGCATGCTTCCCTCGCCTCCTGGCTGCGGTGGGCGTCGGCTTCTGATGCGCTCTCCTCGAGCGCGTACACCGCCCCATCGAGCGCATCCACCGCTTTTTCCAGCCGACGCGAGATGTACGCGAGAAAATCGCCGGTCACTGCGGCTCGCACGCGAGTATCGGCGTGCTCGTGCTGTAGGCGCAGGTAATCCGCCGCCAGAGTCTGGTAGCGCTCCTTCAGGGCCGTATACGCATCGGCGTAGAGTTTCATCGCCCAGCCCGATTCGCTCAGCCGCGTCAACTGGGGGGCATACTCCGGGCAGCGCTCGGTCACCGCCCTGATCGCGTCACGAAGCTCCCTGGGGGTAAGTTCGACAGAGAACTCCTCGTCAAAGCCAGTGGACAGCTTTTCCATGGTGATTCCTCCTTCAGTCACTTACGTGCGGTACGGCCGGGGGTGCGGGCGAATTTGATCGGCACATCCACATCGGTGTGTTCGCCAGATATCTCCGGCTGCGGGTGTCCCACCTCGCTGCACCGGCCCTGATGCTGCATTGTCTCGAACGCCTGCGAGAGTTCGGCCATGAGACGCGATAGCCGATTCACGCTCGACGCCAGTTTTTGCTCATGTTCGTCCAGAAATCCGTCCCCGAATCTCTCCGAAGGGCTGATCGAGAGCTTCGAAGCGACCTCGTGCAACGCGCTGACCGGTCCTCGCAGCCGACGGGTGATGTGCCCGACGAAATCGGTGATCATCACTGCATGTGCGTACGTTTCGGTGTAGGTACGTTGCAGGCGCTGGTGTTCTTCCGAGAGCGCGTGATGCCGCTTTCTGAGGGCAGCATAGGCTTCGGCATACACCTTCATCCCCCACTCGGACCCACTCAGCGACGCAAGCGGGATAGAATACTCAGGGCACCGTTCTATCGCCGTCCTGATCGCTTGGGCGACCTCCGTCGGCGCGATCTCCGGAGCGAGCTGCTCCTTGGTTTCAAGACGCACTTTATTCACATCATCTCTCCTTCTATCGAACCAGTGTGATGCGCCCGACGGTGGGGCGGGATGCCGAATGCGTCTCCGGCGCGTCGTCGCGGCTGATGAGGTAGAGGTACGTGCCGCTCGCCAAGGACGCTCCCGCGTCATCGCAGCCATCCCACGCCACGCGTTGCCATCCGGTCATCGCGGTGCGGTGGATTATGTGCCGCACCGTCTGACCGAGCGCGTTGACGATCAGGACGTGCGTGTGCTGCCCTGAGACGGACCAGTACGAGAACGTCGTGGTGGCGTTGAAGGGGTTTGGCGACGGCGGGAGGGCGAACTCCGGCGCGTGCTCGGCTTCCCCCGCCACCGGGGTCGCGCCCATCAAGCGGTCGGGGACCACACCGTTCTCGTTCACTTCCTGGTGCACCAGCGCGACCGAACCTTCCTGCGTCCTTTCCTCGACGATGGCGTTCACCGCGCCCTCGCGCCCTGCCCACAGGTGGGCCAGTGAGGCGGAATCCCCGATGCTCTGTGTCGGCCACGCGTGCGGCCAGAGGTAGTATCCGTCCACAGAGATCAGATTGACGTACCCCACCGCAGTCCCCGCGCTCTCGCTCGCGGTGTAGCCCACGGCGATGTCGCCGTCTCCGGTCAGAGCAAGGCGCGGCGCGTGTTCGGCTTCCGGCGTTGAGGTGAGCGCAACCGGCAGCCCCAGGCTACCCCAGAGCAGCGCGCCCGTCGGGGCGATGCGTTGCGCCCAGATGTCGCGGTTCGCGGTTTCCGAAATGCGGCCTTCGAACGAGACTATCACGCCGCCCCTGCCGTCGGAGAGTGCGGTCGGGTTGCACTCGATTGCAGTGGTGGCGGAAACCCAACGAGGAGTGCCGTTGCTGCCCCAGACCTGCGCGCCTTCGGCGGTGATGCGCTGTGCGGCGATGTTGATGTCCCCGGCATACGGCCCTTCCGGGATCGTGGATTCGAAGACGGCGATGACGCCGCCGCTATCGGGGACGAGCACAGCATCGTGCTCATCGTAGTTCGTCGCCGCAAGCGCGACAAAGTGCGCGTCATCCAGCCACACGACGTTCTCCTCCGGAGAGAGGCGCTGGGCCAACAGGTGACGCACGCCCTGCGATGTCCCATCGGTGAGGCGCGCCTCAAACACCACGATGACGCCTCCATTCGTATCCGTCACGAGCTTGGGCTTTCGGAAGTGCGCCCGTTGCGCCGCGAAATGCCGGACCCATTCGATGCTCCCCTCGGCGTTCACATGGCGAATCTCCACCGCATCGTTCGCCAGCGAGTGTGCCGAATCAACCCCGAATGCGACATAGGCTCCGCCGCGACCATCAGCCACCACCGAGGGCATCGCGCTCAGCGTATTCCGGGCGACTACCACCGGCTCCCACGCCGCCCTGCCGTCCGGAGCGAAGCTCTGCGCCCACACGGTGGCGGACGGCTCCGATGTGTTTCTGGCGGCGGTCTGCCAGGTGAGGAACGTCGTTCCATGCTCGTCAACGTCCAGCGCAACCGCCGTGATGCTGTCCGGCATCTGTGCACCCGCCAAGGGCGTGGCAAGAGCCACCCGTGCGACCGGATGCGCGGGGTCGAAGCGGACCATTTCAAGCTTCTCCCCGTTCGCATCCATCACCCAGGCAACCACGGCGCCGCCATGTCCGTCCGGCGCCATGGCCGAGACCAACGGAGCCGCCGGAGAGGGAATCGCCGCGAGAGTCGCCGTCAGGGCTATCATGAAGTTCCCAAGAGCCATCGTTCTCATCAGAGCATCCCTTCTGCCTGGTGATGCCGTCATTCCATATCTCGCACGCATCTGAACCCGACAAGGGAGCTTCGGGTGCCCGGCTTCGTCGGTATGCGGCTGGTGGTGCGCAGCTCGATCCCGTTCGTGCCGAGGTCCACCCCGACGCTGCCGCCGCGCACCACGCGGTACGTCTCCGCGGGCGCGGTGAACGGGTTGTCCGCGATGAGATAGCGGCTTTCGTCGTACCGTTCGGGCGTTCGCGGGTCCACGAGGATGTAGCGGTCAAACCCCGGGTAGGGCCGGTAGTAGTCCTGCGTCCATTCCGCCACGTTCCCCGCCATGTCCAGCACGCCGAACGGGCTGGCTCCTGCGGGGAACTGCCCCACAGGCACGACGGGGTTCTCGCCGTAGTTGGCGTTTTGGCGGGAAAATTCGTTGCCCCAGGGGAACGTTCGTCCGTCCGTGCCCCGTGCGGCGTATTCCCATTCGATTTCCGTCGGCAGCCGCACTCCGCGCCAGGCGGCATACGCGGCTGCATCGTCCCACGTGACGTTCACCACCGGCAGTTGCCCCTGACCGGCCCAGTACTGCTGATTCACCCAGTGCGGGGGCGCACGGTGTCCGGTGGCGGTCACGAACCTCTGGTATTCGGCATTCGTCACTTCGTAGGTGTCAATCAGGAATGCACTCGCGCTCGCCTGGTGCGCCGGGAACTCATCGGCGGCCACTGTCTGGCAACCCATCGTGAACGTGCCTGCCGGGACGAACCGCATCGAGACGCCGTCGAGGATCACTTCCTGGCCGGGCGCAAGGCGGTTGTCGCTCCTGACGACCACTTGGCCCTCGGTGACGGCGGTCGCGCCGACGGAGTCCCTCACCGCCAGGCGCACCACGTGAGTGCCAACTGTCCGATATGCGTGCTGTGCGCTGCTTTTGGGCGTCCATTCGGTATCCCAGACGCCGTCGCCATCCCAATCCCACCGATAGAGGAGCGTCCCGCCTTCCGTCGGGCTGGCCGAGCGGCCCGCGTCTGCGGTGACAAGTTCATTCGGCCAGGCCACCAGAGGCGTCAGCGTCATGGACGCGACCGGCTCTCGTCCACTTGAGCGCACGAGGACGTTCTGCCGCGAGGTCGCCGTCCGACCGGCGAAGTCCGCCACTTCGAGCGTCACCGGATAGATTCCCGGTTCGCCGAGCTGCACCTGCGCGCCCGGCAGGGCCAGGTACTGCGTATCCCAGACGCCGTCGCCGTTCCAATCCCACCGGAATCGGAGCGAATCCGTCGCCGACCTTCCTGCGAACGACTCCGTCGCATCCACCAGGAAGAACGTCCCCGGCGGGCCTTCCGACGGCGTCACAGTGAAACGCGCTTGCGGGGGAGGAGGCTTCGGCGCGAGCAACGCCTGCGCGGAGGTCCTGCTGGTCAACCCGGCGGCGTTGATCACCTCGGCGCGCACCGTGTACTCGCCCGGACCCTGGTATTGGTGGACATACGGGACGACGCTCAGGTAGTCGGTATCCCATTGCCCGTCGTCTTCCCAGTCGTAGCGGACTCTCAGCTTCTCGACCGGGGTCATGCGATCCTGGCTGCTGCGCGGGTCCGCCGAAATCGCGTACGGTCCGCTCCCGTTGGGCTGAATGGTGAGGCGAGCGTTCGGCAAATAGCTTTGCAGGACAATGCGCACGGTGGCGACCGAATTCGGCTCAATGACAACCGAAGTGTCCATGCCGCTGTACATCAGCGCATCGTGGTGCCACGCCTCGACGCGGACATAGGCTTGCGGCGTCGGCTCAAGCACGGCTTCGACTTCCCAGCCCTTCTCGCCCTGCGTCAGTGGGCCGCGAAAGAGCACCTTGCCCTTCGGCGTGGTGACGATCAATTCCATACGAGTGATCGAGTTGGCAGTATCCTCTCCCGCAGCCTTTGCGCGAGGGGCAGCGCCGGAATTGGGGAATTCTATCTGTAGATCAAGCCTGGGCAGACGCACGGGCGCAAGCATCTTCTTGTCACAGGCGGAGACGAAGACCACGACGGCTGCTGCCACCACCGCGAGAGATATGTGGGTATAGAGCCGCATTGTTGATCTCCTGAGAATTCGCTGTTCGACTTCTGCTCGCTCATACGCGATTACAAACCGCGTGCCATCGCCTCCGTACCGCCGCACGCAGAATCCAATAAGTCGTTGTAAACAGGATTGTTAAAAGTGGTCATCCCTGCCGCCTTCGGATGCTAAACGCCGCATCGGGAAGACCGGGCGAGCGGTAGAACAGTGGTGGTCCACCACCACTTCCGGGAGGAGTTTCATTCGTTTCACGTTCGCGTCAGCGCGGCGTTGAGGAGCCATTAAATCTTTATCCGTGAACATCTTACATCGCATCATCAACCGGAGAGAAGCGGCGCATGCCGGGCTGGCATTCGGTTCGCGTATAAAGGAGAGGTACGCCAGTCGCAGCGAGAGCTGCGCAGAGAAAAGGAGCGGACCAGTGAAAGTGGGATTAAGTGGTTCTCTCGCTAAGTTTTCACCACATTCATACCCCCCTCAAATCCCCCCGCACGCAGGGGGACGACGCCTCCCTCCCCGCGTGCGGGGAGGGCCGGGGTGGGGTCACGAAAATCTCCGAAACTTGGCGAGAAAACCATTAAGTCAGATCGTCCTTCTCGTGGCGCTGTGGGGTGTGCCCGCGATGGCCGAAGAGCGCTGCCCTGTAGACAGCACCTGCACCGACAGAGAGGTGACATCCCTTGTGAATAGGACGTTTGTCCTGCCGGACCTGGAGGTGACCGCTCTGCGGTATTCCCTGTGGTCCGATTCGCTCACGATTCGGGGGCGAATGGCCTCGCCGGAGACATGGCCCCCCAGCCGGATCGAACCGCTAACGCGTCGTCACTGGTATCGGCGGTGGTGGGTATGGGGGGTGCTTGGCAGCAGCGCGGTGGTTGTCGCGTATCTCTGGGCTTCCCACTCCGGCTCCGAGGGCGGAAGGCTGCATGTCGTCGTGGGAGTAGGCCCCTGACGAGAGGGATTTGTCACGGGGAAATGCCCGATATGGGCGGGCTGTGATCATAGAAGTCGGGCGGGTTGAGCGTGACGCAGCGCGGTCGGGTTCACGGCATTCGCCCCACGCGACGAACGGCGACCGCGAACCACATCACCAGGTATGGTACAGGCCGTTCGGAGCATAAATGAGGAGCCATCCTCTCATGCAACGGGCTTCGAGCGTTCGATAGGCAAGACATCCCTCTGTAGAATATGGAAGATCGCGGGAGAACCATTTGAAGCTCGCCCATCGCCGGGCCTCCTGCCCCTGCCAGATAATGCCCGATGAGGGATTGCCTGTAGGCGTGACGTACTGTTCATTTACGTAGTAGCACTGACGACGGCCACATTTGTTTGGGGAGGCAGGTGTCGTGGCGATGGCTGCCATCATTGTCATAGGGGTTTCAGCCCTTCTCCGCCTTGCAACGCTTCTCTACGCCCTGCACCTGGTGCGTACGACGGGCAGATGGAAGGCGTGGGCCTTGGTGGCGGTGGCTATGGTCTTCACGGTGGTCCGAGAGTGCATGGCCCTCTATCGCGCACTTTTCGGGAAGTTGCCCTACCCGCCCGACCTCACCTCGCAATTGCTTACGCTCGTCGCTTCAATCTTCATCTTCGCAGGTGTGCTGTGGATCGCTTCACTCATCCGTACGGTGCAGCGTTCGGGAGATGAACTACACCAGGAAATTGCCGTACGCAGGAAGGTTGAAGAGGTGCTGCGGGAGGCTCGCGAACAACTCGAACTGCGGGTCCGTGAGCGGACCGCCGAATTGACAAGGCTCAATGAAGCGCTGCAACAGGAAATTGCGGCGCGCAAGAAGGCTGAAGAGACGCTGCGGGAAAGCGAAGAGCGCTTCCGAAGCGCGTTCGAATCGGCTCCTATCGGGATAGCGCTGGTCTCGCCAGAAGGTCGTTTCTTGAAGGTGAACCGTTCATTGTGCGAGACCACTGGGTATTCTGAACAAGAGTTGCTTGCCAGGGATGTCCAGTCCATCACCCATCCCGACGACCTGGACGCCGATCTTGGTTATGTGCAGAGGATGCTGAACAAGGAGATTCGCGCCTACCAGGTAGAGAAGCGGTACTTCCACAAGCTCGGTCATGTGGTATGGGTCATGTTGAGCCGCTCGGTGGTGCACGACGTGCACGACAATCCGATCTACTTCATTGCACAGAGCGAAGACATCACCGAGCGCAAGAAGGCTGAAGAGACGCTGCGGGAAAGCGAAGAGCGCTTCCGAAGCGCGTTCGAGTCGGCTCCTATCGGGATAGCGCTGATCTCGCACGAGGGTCGTTTCTTGAGGGTGAACCGTTCATTGTGCGAGATCACCGGGTATTCCGAAGAGGAATTGTGCGCGAGGGACTTCCAATCCATCACCCATCCCGACGACCTGGAGGCCAATCTCGCCTACATGCGCAGGATGCTGAACAAAGAGATCCGCACCTACCAGATGGAGAAGAGGTACCTCCACAAGCGCGGTCACGTGGTATGGGTCATGTTGAACCGCTCGATGGTGTGCGATGTGCACGACAATCCGATCTACTTCATTGCCCAGATCGAAGACATCACCGAGCGGAAGGCGGCAGAGGAGAGGATCGGGCGGCTCAACAGAGAACTCGAGCAGCGCGTCGCCGAACTTACCGTGCTCAACAAGGAGTTGGAAGCGTTCAGCTACTCCGTCTCGCACGACCTGCGCGCCCCACTCAGAAGTATTGACGGCTTCAGCCAGGCGCTGCTGGAGGATCACGCCGACACGCTGAATGCCGAGGGGAAGAGTGATCTTCAACGGGTGCGCGCGGCCAGTCAGAACATGGCGCGCCTCATTGACGATATGCTGATCCTCGCACGCGTCACGCGCAGCGAGATGCGTCGTGAGACGGTTGACCTCACTGCACTGGCGCGGACGATTGCGGCGGAATTGCAGAAAGCCGAGCCGGGGCGCGAGGTGGAGTTCGTCATCGCCGAAGGAGCGACCGCGACGGGCGACAGGCGGCTGCTCACGACCGTACTTGAGAACCTGCTGGACAACGCATGGAAGTTCACCGGCAAGCACGCCCGCGCCAGGATAGACTTCGGCGTGGCGGAGAACGAAGGCAGGCAAGCCTTCTTCGTGCGCGACGACGGCGCAGGCTTCGACATGACGTACGCCGGGAAGCTCTTCGGCGCGTTTCAACGGCTGCATCCTTCCGATCAATTTAAAGGTACTGGCATCGGTCTGGCCACCGTTCAACGCATCATCCACCGCCATGGGGGGAAGGTCTGGGCCGAAGGCGCGGTGGAGAAGGGCGCAACGTTCTACTTCACGCTTGGAAGGTAGGAAGATGGGGAAGGAAGCGATCCTGTTGGTGGAAGACAATCCTGACGACGTGGACCTGACCATGCGTGCGTTGAAGAAGAGCAACATCAGGAATAACCTGGTCGTGGCGCGGGACGGGGTTGAGGCGCTCGATTATCTTTTCGGTACCGGTGCATACGCAGGGCACGATCCGAGCGAGATGCCGCAGGTTGTCCTATTGGACCTGAAGTTGCCGAAGCTGGATGGCCTGGAGGTATTGCAGCGCATACGAGCCGACAAACGGACGAAGCTTCTCCCTGTGGTTATCCTTACTTCATCGAAGGAAGAAAAGGACCTCGTGAACGGCTATGCCCTCGGCGCGAACAGCTATGTCCGCAAGCCGGTGGATTTCATCCAATTCGCTGAAGCCGTACGCCAACTGGGGCTTTACTGGCTGCTCCTGAACGAGCCGCCGCCGAAAACAGGAGAGGCGTAGATGGGCATCCCGCTTCGCGTGCTCATCGTCGAGGATTCGGAAGACGACACGACGCTGGTGCTGCGCGTGCTGCGGCGCGGCGGCTACGATCCGACTTCCGAGCGGGTGGACACAGCGGAAACCATGTGTGCCGCGCTCGAAGAGAGGGCGTGGGACATCGTCATCTCCGATTACACAATGCCGCGCTTCAGCGCGCGCGCCGCGCTCGCGATAGTGAGAGAAAGGGAGCCTGACCTGCCCTTCATCATCGTGTCGGGCACGATCGGCGAGGCGACCGCCGTTGAGGCGATGAAAGCCGGTGCGCACGATTACCTCATGAAAAACAACCTGCCGCGTCTTGTCCCGGCGGTCGAGCGGGAGCTGCGCGAGGCGGAGGTGCGACGAGAACGCAGACGAGCGGAAGAGGCGCTGCGCCAGGAGCATGACCTCCTAGACCGCATCATGGAAACCAGCCCCGCAGGCATCACGATGGTGGATCGGGGAGGGATGATCACGTTTGCGAACGCCCAGGCAGAGCGGGTGCTGGGCCTCTCGAAGGACGAGATCACCCAGCGCACCTACAACTCCCCTGCCTGGAAGATCACCGATTACGAGGGCAACCCTTTCCCCGACGAGTATCTGCCCTTCCGGCGAGTGATGACGACCGGTCAGCCGGTGTACGACGTGCGTTACGCCATCGAATGGCCCGACGGGAAGCGCGTGCTGCTCTCGGTCAATGCGGCCCCCCTGCTCGATGAATCGGGGCAGGTGGACGGCATGGTTTCCACCATTGAGGACATCACCGAGCAGGTGCACGCGGAGAGAAGGCTGCGCGAGTCCGAGCGTCGCTTCCGCGAGATGCTTGAAGGAATCCGCCTTGTGGGGGTGATGCTCGACATTGAGGGGAACATCACCTTCTGCAACGACTTCCTGCTGGAGTTGACGGGGTGGCAGCGAGAAGAACTCATCGGAAAGAACTGGTTCGATGTGTTCCTTCCCTCCGATGCGCGGGAACGTGCGCGAACGACGCACCTGGAAAGGGTCTCAACCGGCAGCCCGGAAATCCATTACGAAAATGAAATCCTCACGCGGGCGAACGAACAGCGCACGATCCTCTGGAACAATACCATCCTGCGGGACCACCGGGGCGAGATCGTCGGCACGGCGAGCATCGGCGAAGACATCAGCGAGCGCAAGGCGATGGAAGAGCAGCTCATTCACATCAATCGCCTTTTCTCCGTATTGAGCAGCATCAACCGGATGATCGTGAGAACCCGCGACCGGCAGCGGCTCTTCGACGAAGCGTGTCACATCGTCGTGGAGGAAGGCCTGTTCCGGATGGCGTGGATCGGCATCGTGGATGAGGAAAGCGGATCGGTGAAACCTGTCGCCTGCAACGGATTCGAGGAGGGCTATCTCGATGGCATTGTCATCCTCCTCGGCGATGCCCTGGAAAGCCGTGGTCCGACAGGAAAGGCCATACAGACGGGAAAGCATGTGATCTGCAACGACATCGAGCACGACCCCTCCATGATACCCTGGCGCGAGAAAGCCCTGGAGCGGGGGTATCGCTCCTCCGGGGTGTTTCCGTTGCGCATGGGGGGAAAGGTGGTTGGCGTGCTCAGCGCCTACGCAGAGGAGCGGGACTATTTCAGCGAGGAGGAAATCCTCCTCCTCGATCAACTGGCGGACGACCTCTCGTTTGCCGTCAACTACATCGAACTGGAGGCTCAGCGCAGAGAAGCCGAACTGGCGCTGAGCGAGAGCGAGGAACGCTTCCGCTCCGTGGCGGAAAGCGCCAGCGATGCCATCATCTCCGTTGACGACGCTGGAAAGATCATCTTCTGGAACACTGCGGCGGAAAAGGTATTCGGGTACTCGGCGGAGGAGACTCTTGGGAGATCGCCGACCTTCATAATCCCCGAACGCTTCCGTGAAGCTCATCACCGCGCGTTCATGCGGGCGCTTTCAACGGGGGAGTCGAGCATCAGCGGTAGAATAGTTGAGATGTTCGGGATCAAGAAGGACGGCAGTGAATTTCCGCTTGAGCTTTCCGTTGCAGGCTGGGGGACGAAAGAAGGCAGGTTCTTCACCGGCGTCATTCGTGACATCACCGAACGCAAACGGACGCACAACCTTCTCATGCGGAGGCTGGAGTTCGAGAAGATAGCCGCTACTATGTCGTCCCGCTTTGTCGGTGTTTCGGATATGGACGCCGCGATTCATGCTTCGCTTGCCGATATGGGCGGCTTCAGTGGGGCAAGCCGTTGCTCCGTCTTTCTTCTCAGTGGGGACGGGACGGTCTTGAGCAATACCCATGAATGGTGCGACGAGGGGGTAGCCGGAGAACGTGAGAATTCCCAGAATATCCCTGTGGAAACGAGGCCGTGGTTGATGGAGAGGCTTCGCAACAGGGAGATCATCCATGTCTTCGATGTGACCGAGCTGCCGGAGGAGGCACGTGCTGAGCGGGAGATACTGGAAGCGCGTGGAGTGAAATCCTTTCTGGTGCAGCCCCTCCAGATCGGGGGGAAGCTCAACGGATTCCTCGCACTTGGCGATGTTGTGGAGACCGGGGCGTGGCGAGATGACGATCTGGGAATCCTTCGCATGGCCTCCGAGATCATCGGGAACGCGCTTGAGCGCAAACGGGCAGAGGAAGAAGTGAGGCGGATCGCCAGCGACCTGAGGCAGCTGATTGACACCGCAAACGCTCCGATCATCGGCATCAACACCGAGGGATTGGTCAACGAGTGGAACCAGATGGCGGAACGGATCACCGGGTACACGAAGGCGGAGGTTTTGGGGCGGCACTTTGTCAAGGAATTGCTCGCACAAGACAAGAGGGCGGCGGTTGGGGCCGTGCTGACGAAAGCCCTCGACGGGCAGGGGACCGAGAATTTCGAAGTTCCGTTTGAGACGAAGGACAGTCGGCGGGTGACAATACTCTTGAACGCCACCCCCCGACGCGATGCCGAGGGACACATTGTCGGCGTCATCGGCGTCGGACAGGACATCACCGAACTGAGCGAATACCGCGAGAACCTTGAGCACAGGGTAGAGGAACGAACCCGTGAACTTGCGGAATCCCTCAAACGGGAAAAAGCGCTCACGAAGGAACTCCAGGTCTCCCTTCAAAAAGAAAAAGAACTTGCGACCATGAAGACGCGCTTTGTCTCGATGGCTTCTCACGAATTCCGTACCCCCTTGTCGGCAATCCTGTCCTCAACCGACATCCTGGCTCGCTACAGCGACCGCATGACCCCGGAGCAACAGGCGGAGCGGTTCATGAAGATTCGGCAGCAGGTCCATAATATGACCATGCTGTTGGACGAGGTGCTGATCATCGGAAGAGCGGACGCCGGACGCCTGGAGTTTCACCCCATGCCCGTGGACTTGCAGGCCTTTTGCCGGGAAATCGTGCAGGAAATCCGGGATACCGAGGGCGCGGGACACATTATCCGTTTCACAGACACGATCTCATCACCCGACGCGACCTTCCTGCTCGATGAGAAGCTTGCGCGTCACATCGTCGCGAATCTGCTTTCCAACGCCGTCAAATACTCTTCGAAAGGGAGCACCGTATTTGTGGACCTGACGTGCGACGAGCACCAGGCGACGCTCCGCGTTCAGGATCAGGGGATCGGCATTCCTGAGGAGGACCTCCCTCATCTTTTCGAGCCGTTCCATCGTGCGAGCAACGTCGGCGATACTCACGGCACCGGTCTCGGCCTGGCCATTCTCCAGCGTGCGGTGGACCTGCACCGTGGGCGGGTCGCCGTCGAGAGCGAGGTCGGGCGCGGTACCACGTTCACGGTAGTGCTTCCGCGCCAGAAGGAGCAGAATTCATGACCAAAATCCTTGTCATCGAGGATACCCCGGAGGTCCGTCAGGACATTGTGGACATCCTGAAGTTCGAGGGATACGAGGTGGTTGACGCGCAAGACGGCACGGCAGGCGTGCAGCAGGCACGCGATCATCACCCGGACCTGATTATCTGCGACATCATGATGCCGGGCCTCGATGGATACGGTGTCCTCGATGAGCTCCGCAAAGACCAGGCGACGGCAATGATCCCCATCGTCTTCCTCACGGCTCTGGCAGGACGGGAGGACATGCGGAAGGGAATGGGGATGGGCGCGGATGACTACATCACGAAGCCGTTCACCGCAGAGGAGGTCGTCGAAGCCGTACGAATGCGCCTCGAGCGCAAGGCCCTCATGGCGAAACCCCTTGATGAACTCCGGCAGAACCTCAGCATCATGCTTCCGCACGAATTGCGCACTCCGCTTGCGAGCATTATCGGGCTTTCCGCGTTGCTGGCCGACAGCGGCATAACCCCCACGCTGGAGGAAAGAGTGCAGATAGGCCGCGCTATCCATAGGAACGGCCTTCGCCTCGAACGTTTGATCGGGAACTATCTCCTCTACGCTCACCTTGAACTCATGAGCACGGACCCGTATCGCGCCGAGTCGGCCAGAAGCATTCCCGTCATAAGCCCCGCAGAACTCATCAGGGACGCCGTCAGCGAGAAAACAGCCCACACGTTGCGCGCAAACGATGTGGAGATGGAGATCGCGGAGGGAACCGTGCGGATCGCAGAAGGCGCACTGAGGAAGGTCGTGGAGGAGTTGGTGGACAACGCGGTCAAATTCTCTCAGGTGGGGACGCCGATCCGCGTTGCAGTGCACTACAGCGAGAGCGCGCTTTCTCTGCACGTCAGCGACCAGGGACGCGGCATGACAGGCGAGCAGATCGCCAGCATCGGGGCATACGTGCAGTTCGACCGCAGGCTGTACGAACAGCAAGGCTCAGGCCTGGGGCTTATCATCGTCAAGCGACTCACCGAGCTACACGGTGGGAAATTCTCCCTCACCAGTGCCCCGAATCAGGGCACGACCGTGACCGTCGTGCTGAATCGCAACCTGGAGAGGCCGAAGGCATCCCCTGACCCTATAGCTCCCTGAGTGAGCATTCTCTCTCCGCCGCATGGCCTGTCCTTACGTGACGCGCCGCCGCGAACCTCACCGATTCCATTACCCTTACGCCTTTCTTGCTCTTGCGCGACGCTCTGATCGCGCTCATGATCCCTCTCCCTCGTGACGGGGGAGTACCACCGTGAACGTGGTGCCGCGCCCGACCTCGCTTTCGACGGTGATTGTGCCATGGTGTAGGTCCACCGCTCGCTGAAGGATTGCCAGGCCAAGCCCGGTGCCTTGGATATTTCCGACGTTGCTCGCTCGGTGAAACGGTTCGAATAGGTGGGGCAGGTGTTCCTTCGGAATGCCGATTCCTTCATCTCGGACGCGGAGCGTCGCGGAGGATTCGTCGCACGCGAGGTCCATGTACACGGTACTGCCTTCCGGCGAGTACTTGACGGCGTTGGAGAGCAGGTTGGTGACAATGCGCCGTGCGAGCTTCTCATCCAATAGGAACACTCCCATGGGAGATGGTGTCTCGCACACAAACTGGAACCTGTGTTTCCCCCCGTCAGCCTCTTGAATCTCCTGCATGATCTCCCGGCAGAACGCGGGCAGGTTCAACAGCGCAAGGCGAAACTCCAATCGTTCGGCGTCCGCTCTGCCGATGATCAGCACTTCATCCAATAGCATAGTCATGTTGTAGACCTGCTGCTGGATTTTCTGGAGCCGCTCGAGTCGTTGCTCCGGCGTCATTCGGCTGCTGTAGCGCGTGAGGATGTCGGTAGAGGAGAGAATCGCCGAGAGGGGGGTGCGGAACTCGTGGGAGGCCATCGAGACGAAACGGGACTTAAGCTGCACCAGCTCTTTCTGCTTTTCAAGAGATACCTGAAGCTCTCTGGTGAGTTCTTTTTCCCGTTCGAGCGCTTCCGCAAGCTCACGCGTTCGTCCGGCAACGCTACGCTCCAGGCTCTTCCGGTATTCGCTCAACTCGGTGGTGTCCTGCCCGACGCCGATGACGCCGACGATGTGTCCCTCGGCATTGCGCCGGGGCGTGGCGCTCAACAGGAGGATCACACGCCGACCGTCCTTCGTACCCAGGGCGAACTCAGCGCTCCTCGACCCCTGGCCGTCGAGGGCTTTCATCAAGACGGCCTGCACCGCCGCTCTCTTGTTTTGCGTGAGCAATTCCTTGACCAGAGGCCGCCCGAGGACTTCCGCCTTGGAATATCCGGTGACAAGCTCCATCATCTGGTTCCATTCGTTGACCAGCCCCTGCGCGTTGATGCCGAAGATCGGGGCATTTGCGGTGTCAATCAGTTGCCGCAGGTCCTCGGCGATCAGGCTCGCCTCCTCTTCCGCTCGTCTCCGTTCGGTGATGTTCTCGACCACGCACTCGGCGAATGCGGGCTTGCCTTCCGCGTCGCGCACGAGAGAAGCCGTCAGATGCCCCCATACAACCCCGCCGTCCTTCCGGCGATAGCGTTTTTCGAGTTCGTAGGAATCCCGTTTGCCTTCGAACAACTCGGTGAACAGCTCCCTATTGGCGGACGCATCATCGGGATGGGTGAACTCGATAAACGACATCGTGTACAGTTCCTCTGCCGCATAGCCGAGCATCTTCTGAAATGCCGGGTTGGCAGCGATGGGGTAGCCACGTTTGTCAATGAGGACGATGCCGAGGGCCGCTCGTTCGAAGATCTCCCGGAATCGAGCTTCGCTTTCGCGCAGGGCCTCCTCTGCCTGCTCTCGGCGCTCCTGCTGTTCGATGAAGTGGGCTGCGAAGCCGATGTCGCCCGCCAGTTCGTCGAGGAGGCGGACCACCTTATCGTTGAAATAGCCCGGTTCACCTGAGTAGACGTTGAGGGAACCGATCACCTCGTCCCCCACGCGGAGGGGAAACGCCGCAGAGGAGCGATACCCTCGCTTCAGGGCCTCCTCGCGCCAGGGCGTCATGCGCGGGTCGTGTTCGATGTCCTGGCAGATAACGTGTTCGCCCCGTTGGATCGCCTGTCCGGTCGGCCCACGGCCGTTGGGAAGGTCGCGTACGGAAATGCTGATTCTGTCGAGATAACCTTCCTCGAATCCACGCCACACAACGGGCTTTACCTGTTGAGTTTCCTGGTCAACGAGGCCGACCCATGCCATCCGGAACAGGCCTGCCTCGACGGGAATGCGACATGCTTCCTCGAAGAGCTTCGTCTGGTCGTGCGTCCTGACTATCATCTGGTTGATCGCGCTCAGCACGGAAAGGAACCGATTGAGGTCAACGAGCTTCTCCTCCGCCTGCTTGCGTTCGGTGATGTCTTGAAACGTGACCACAAACTGCCCTTTTGCCGGGCTGAACGCGAGGACCTCATAGTATCTTCCAAGTGCCTGGGCGTAGCTCTCGAAATGGGCAGGTTCGCCCGTGAGGGCGACCTCGCCGTACCTCTCGATCCACAAGGACTCGGTACCCGGCAGGACTTCGCGCACGGTCTTTCCGATGACCTTCTCCCGTTGAAGCCCCGTCATCCGTTCAAAGGCCGGGTTCACTTCCAGGAAGCGATAGTCCCAGGGCTTCCCGTTCTCATCGCATATGATCTCATGGAGAGCAAAGCCACTGATCATCTTTTCAAAAAGGGAACGATGCTTCTCCTCGCACTCTTGCTCCAGTTCCCGTTCACGCGAGTATCGGACCAGGTTTTGTACCATACGCCGCATCTTCGCTGCGGGGCTGTTGCCGTCCGGAAGCTCTGCCGGAGGGAGGTAATAGAGGCTCTTGCAGGGCACAGCACCGATAATCGCGAGAGGATGGGTGTGGAGCGCGCTTATCAGCACTTCCGGGGCAACTCGCCGTGAGTCGTACTGGCACAACATGGTGCATTTGCTGCTAGTGAGGAACTTGTCCAACTTCGATTCGTAGCTGGTGAGCTGATCCCAATCGAGCAGCCCCCGAAGCGCCCATGTCATCTCGATGCTCACGCGCACTCCGGAATACCTCTCGTCAATGGCTCTCTGCGTCTCGCTGCGAAGCCGCGACATCATCGCGTCCGGGTCAATGCAGTCCCCCTGGAGGCCGACATCCTCACCGGTGAGCATGGTGATCTTTCCGGCGGCAAGGCAAGCGTTCACGTCTACTCCATCGTTTTGCAGGTACCCCAAGACGGTCTCGGCGGTGCAGGTATCCATGATACAGATCGCCCTCTCGCCTTGGTCCAGCCCCTGACGCAGAAAAGACGTGATCGCTGATCTATGATCGGCGTCATCCTCATAGATCAGGCAGAGGTGGTTCTCCACGTTCGATCCTCCTCGTGACTCTGGCGACGGAGGTTGGTGCTCCGCCGACTTCCCTCCCATAGACAAGTCTGGGCCATCCCGGACGCCCCACGTCTGCACCGACGCTCCGTGTATACGAGAAGAGGATGGCCCAACCGGCAACCCTCGGACGGAAAGCCGAAGCGACCTGGGACCACACCGGGGCAGCCGAGGAGACACCGGCAAAGCCCACGTGCTCCGGCCCGTTCCCCGGAGGCCGGTGAATCAGTGCACTCCTAGGTCGCTTCAAAACATATATTTATCTTCATCTTCCAGTGTACTATTCTCTTTTGAGAGAGGGCGGTCTATCGCCACTGATAATTATAATATAAATGTAATGAAAACGCTTGATAATTGCGCGATGAATTTACGATTCTGTATCCTAGTATAATAAAATCAAGTGCTTAAGTGCGCACATGTGTCCCTGACTTCCGGGACCAGCAACGTCAGCGACAACACCCTGAGGAAAATGAGAGGCACCGGGTGAGCCGATTCGCCCACGTCTTGGCGCACCCTCCTTGCGTCCGGCACAGGTCATGACGACGTTTCTCCGTATCCATGCCGTGACCAACGCAACCGAGGCATTCACTACGTGCTGAATCCGGAGGATCCCATGCTGCTGACGAAGGATGGAACTACGCGGTCTGCGCTCGTAGTCGGCGCGAATGCAACCTGGCTTGAACGCCATGCCGCCGACGAACTCACGCGGTATCTGCACGCCATCTCCGGCGCGGAGATACCCGTCACCGAGAACCCGCCCGCAAAAGGGACGCTCGTCGCCATCGGGCGAGCCGAGACAAACCCCCTTATCGCGGATGCCATACGCACGAACCACCTCACGCTCTCAGAGACCTACCCCGGACGCGACGGCTTCCTCATCGAGACGATCACGCTCGACGGACGCGAGGTGCTCGTGCTTGGCGGCAGCACGGACCGGGGCACGCTCTATGCGGCGTACGCGCTCTTGGAGGAGGTGCTCGGCGTCGGGTTCTTCCGGGATGGGGAGCGGATACCGAACGCGCCGACGATCCGGCTGCCCGAGCTTCACCTCACCGAACGCCCCTACTTCGCCGAGCGGGAGGACGGAAACGGGTGCTTCTACCACTACTCTGCCTCCGCGTGGGATTGGGAAGACTGGAAGCGCGAGTTCGACTGGAAGGCGAAGCGGCGGGTGAACATCGTCTGGCCGCTCAACGTCGGCGGCGGCATCATGGGGGCGATCCTCCACGAGTGGGGGGTGCTGCCGCAGCCGCCTCCTCCGCCGAAGGAGCCCTCCCTGCACGAGCGCGTCTTCGAATATACCCACAAGCTGGGGATGCGCATCCCGTGCATCCTCCCTAGTGGCTCCTCCATGCCCGAAGCGTTCTACAAGGCGTTCCCGAACTGCCGCACGCTGCTCATGCAATGGAGCGAACTCGCTCCTTACCGGCAACTGCATCCGGCTGACGCGCTCTTCCGACGCCTGATCGTGGATTATGTACGCCACTACCGCGCGCGCTGGGGCACGGACCATCTCTACATCGCGGAGTTTGCGAGCGAAAGCCGAGTCCTCGAAGGGGCCGAGGATGTGCAGGAGGTGCGGCTGGACTTCGCCCGTGCGATGTCCGACGCCCTGAAGGAGGCCGATCCTCAGGCGGTATGGGTTCCCTCAAGCTGGTCGTTCGATCTCTCTGCGGATGATCCGGGCAACCCCTGGCAGGCCAATTGGACCGTCGAGGAGGTGCGCGAGTACCTCGATGCGATCAGCCTCCCGCTCGTGGTGTGGGACCTCTGGTCGGAGGAGGCGGAGAAGTACCTGCGCACGGACTATTTCTACGGGCATCCGTGGGGGTTCGGCGTGCTGCACAGCTTCGGAGCCGGTAGCTACCTCCACGGGGACGTGCGAGGGCTGATCAACCGCGTCCACAGGCTCATAAACGAGCCGAAAGCGAAGAATTGCGATCTCTTCCTCACGCAGGAGGAGATCGTCCACTACAACGGGTTCTTCTTCGAGCTTTGCGCGCAGCTTTCGTGGAACCCGATCCCCGTGACCTTTGAACGCTATCTGGCGACCTACTGCCGGAGGCGCTACGGCGCGGAAGCGGGCAAATCGCTCGAACCTGCGTGGCGGCATTTGGTGGATACGGTCTACGGCCCGGAAAGCGGCACGGTGAAGATCATCCTCGACCCGCTCTACTGGTTCAGGCCCGACCTGGAACTGCTTCACGGCTGGCCAGAAGATGCCGAACGCTCCAAAGCGCTCTGGGCACGACGACCGGCCTTCGTCCCCAGGCTGCGCTCAGCGGTGGAGATATTCCTTTCCCAGCCCGATCTGCTCAGGACGAACGAGATGGCGCGCCGCGACCTCGTGGACATCGCAAGCCAATGGATTTCCGAACGCTTCAGCCTTGCGCTCATCCGGGCGCGTGATGCGTTCCTCGGACAAGATGCTGGGGCCTTTGAAGATGCGGCAAAGGTGTGCCTGCGGCTGCTCGATGAGAAGACGCGCCTCCTGGCAAGCTGGCCGCCCTACCGGCTCGACCGCAAAGTGGAGCGCGAGCGGAAGAACTGGGGCGACGACGCATCGCGGGCCACTAAGCATACGCACGTCTGGGTGACCTACGAGGAGGACCAGCATTCCGTGCCGTTGCGGGACTATTACCGCATGGACCTGGACGGGCTGGTCGCCGACTACTACAAGCCCCGCGTCGCCGCGTATCTCGACTTGCTTCGTCGGAAGCTGGCGTCCGGCGAGACGAAAGTCTCCGCCGAGGAGTTCGACGCGCTCTACACGCCGATTGAAGAAGGATTCATCGCTGCGCCGGTGCGGTCTCTCCCGGAAGGTGAGGACCCCGTCGCCATCGTGCGCGAACTGATCGCCGCCGGTCCCGATGACACCGCGTGAAGTCACGCAAAACTTGCGACGTGCGGACCGGAGACCGGGCTAAAGAGCACGCGGGCCGACGCGGTGCCAGTCCAAGAGGCTGCCGGTGCGCGGGTCACGAAACCACCTGCGTTCGCTGTAGAAACGTTCTCCGCGTGCCATGGTCCCCCATTTCCCGGAAGAGGGGAATTCCTCGGTCGCCTCATGCCTTCGCATTCTGGCGGTTGATGTACTCTTCGAGGCCGAAGGGCTTTGTGATGAGGCACTTCCCGTCGCTGAAGCCATCCCAACGGCCCGCCAGGTGCGCAACCATCTGCTCGCGCCAGACCCTGACGCGCTCAGCCTCTGCCGGGTCGGCGGCAAGGTCGTGCCGCTCCTGGGGGTCGGCGATGAGATCAAATAACTGCTCCTGCCCCGTCGGGGGGAACCAGAGGTATTTCTCTCTTCCGTCGGTGAGGAACTGCACGGCGTTTTCATCGGAGTAGCACGCGGAATGCTCGCCGTGCAGCCATGGCCGCCATGCGGGAGACTCCCCCCGCAGGACCGGGAGCAGGCTCCGCCCCTCGACGGTATCGGGGATCGGCACTCCCGCCACGTCGAGGAGCGTCGGCATCACGTCCTGCAACCCGACCACCTGTTCGCAGATATTCCCTGCATTCCAGCCCGAATTGGGCGGGAAGCGCATCACGAACGGCACGCGGGCGGACCCTTCGTACGCGTAGCTCTTGCGCCAGAGGTGGTGGTCGCCGAGCATCTCACCATGGTCGGAGGTCATGAGCATGAACGTGTCGCTTGCGAGCCTCATCCGGCGCATCTCTTCGAGGAGCCGCCCAATCTGTTGGTCAATGTGCGTGATGCAGGCGTAGTAGCCGATCTGCGCCCGGCGCTGGAGCGTAGCCGGGAGGTAGCCCTGCCATGCGTTCGGGTCGAGCGGCGGCGGAATCGCGTGGCCCATGCACCAGTCGCCCACCGGCGGCTCCGGCAGCTCGGCGTCCGCGTACATGTCCCAGTAGGGCTGCGGCGGATCGAGCGGCGCGTGCGGGCGGAGGAACGATACCCAGAGGAAGAAGGGCCGCGTCGGGTCGCGTCGCCAGAGGAGGCGGATCGCCATATCCACCGTCCAGTTCGTGACGTGGAGCGGCTCCGGCAGGTGATACGGTCGCGCCATCCACGAGTTAGAGTCCACGCCGTGCGAGCGTTCGCCGACCTCGGTGCGTTCGCGCAGCCATTCCTCGTAATCGTCGCAGTAGTCGCCGAAGCGCTGCCTCCCCTCGTGGAGGATCATCTGCTCGAAGCCGTGCGCCTTTCGCTGCGGGGTGAAGTGCATCTTGCCGGTGCAGAACGTGTGATACCCCGCGTCCCTCAGTTCGCGCATCATCGTGTGCTCGATCTCGAACGGCACGCAATCCTGATACCCCGGCAGACCGTGCCCGAAGGGGGTCCGTCCGCTGATGAGCGTCCGTCGGGCGGCAATGCACGAGGGGCATTCGGCGTAGGCTCTGGGGAAGTACGCGCCGTGCGCGAGCCAGGAATCGAGGTTCGGCGTCATCACCGCAGGATGCCCAGCCAGCCCCAGGCAGTCGCCGCGCTGCTGGTCGGTGGTGATGAGCAGGATGTTCGGTTGGGTGGGCATAAGATTCCTCCACGAAAGCACACGTCGGGAAAGAGCGAGCGTGCACGAAGAATGGGGACGCCGTCGTTCCGACATTTCCCCTTCTATGATGGGGAATGCGCGAGGCATTGCCAACCCGCTCGATCTGCGAAGCGCGCCTTGTGCTCCCCCCGGAGGAGCCGTATCATCTGCCTCACAGGCTTTTCAGTGAGGAGTTGTGCACGTTGAGTAGGGGCGAGGCATGCCTCGCCCCTACAAGGTATTGTTTCGACACGCCTTGTAGGGGCGACTCACGAGTCGCCCACGAGTCGCCTTTGTAATCCGTGATGAAGTGTGTTACCTGAAACCCGTATCACACGTGCTCCGCCTGCATGGGATTTCCAGCAAAGGCACTCGGCGATTTCGACGGGAGAGAGATTATGAGCGAAGGCATTCTTCAGGTGGCGACCTGTCAGTTTGCAGTCTGCGGGAACATCCGTCGCAACGGCGCACAGATTCGCAGGCAGATGAGGCAGGCGCGAGATCAGGGCGCTCAGGTGGTGCATTTCCCCGAAGGGGCGCTCTCCGGCTACGGGAAGCTCGACGTGCCGAGCTGGGAGGGCTACGACTGGCCGCTCCTCAAGGAGGAGACGGAGCGCGTCATCGCGCTCGCGGCGGAGCTTGGCGTGTGGGTCGCGCTCGGCAGCGCGCAC
>Ga0172366_10000678_pt1 | contig 25228 bp, 19 predicted proteins | sample LakKivSesite69cm_FD_114533 | JGI IMG/M metagenome (GOLD analysis project Ga0172366, IMG submission 114533) | Sediment microbial communities from Lake Kivu, Rwanda - Sediment site 69cm | ecosystem: Environmental > Aquatic > Freshwater > Lake > Sediment | place: Rwanda: Western Province, Lake...
CCGAACTCCTTAACGCTTTCACGGTCAAAGAGCTGGATGTCATAGTCCCCGGTCCAGGTCTGATCGTGGCCGAGGCCTGAGCCCATTATGGCGCCGGGGACGATCTTTGCTACTCCAACAGCCAGGCCCTTGCCCTTTTTTCTTATGGGCATCTTTTTCAGGAGCCCGGGGTCAAGGTTGCGAACCGCTATCTCAGGGTAGTCCAGCAATTCCAGGCCCTGACCGTATGCCTTGACCAGTATCCTGTCCCCGATGACGAGCTTATCAAGGGTTTCTGGCGGGAAGTCAATGAGCACATGCTCTATTCCGCCGTGTTTTCCCGTGACAATGCCGCGGTCGCCCTTCGCGTCGCCTGAGACGATCGTCGCCTCGTTGCCAACGCAGCTAAGCGCGTTGTAGGCGGTGTTATATGCTGGGCCAAGGCCCTCAAACTTATCCGTGTTCCGTGTTGAGACCCCTGGCTCAACATGGTCGCCAGCAAGGCCGACGCAGGGGTCACCGATCCTTTTGTTGTAGGTAATGCCGCCAACTCCGGGCAAAACCTTAACCTTCCCATCGTGGGAAACCAGGTATGGCTTGGCACCCTTCACAGGATGGGCAACATGGCCCATCACGGACATCATAACTAGGTCTTTCTCGTTGGTTCTGAGCATCTTGTTTCTCCTCATCTCATAAGCCAGGCTATCAAGATCAACAGCACAACACTGCTCACTGCAAGGATTATATCCCTTTGTTCCCGGCCGATTCTCTTTTCCTCCGACTCTTTGATCTTTCCTATCTTGTTCCCGCGAACCCAGAAAGTCATCATCTCACCCTGAAAGGCCAGGGACACTCCGGCGAGATACCTCATTTTCAGCTCAGCCTCAAGGGAATCCAGTTCTTCTTGGAACGCATCCTTTCGGAAGGTGTGCGTTTCGGGCGAGAATGTGACCACCGTGTCAACCCATTTGGCCATCGGAGGAATAGCGATAGTATCCCAGTGTGTCGTCAAGGTCTCGCTGGATGACCTTTCAGTTTTCCAGACGCTTATCCAACCTTTCTTGCCGAACTTCCAATGTTCCGAGGAAAAGTCCACCGAGAGCCCCTGTGTTGTTCCCGCGCCAGGCCAACGCTGGACGACGCTATCCTCGTTCATGAGGACCGAGCGACTGAGGATTAGCGTGAGGGAGGTATCCCTCTGGTTCCGAACCTCAATCGCGAGCTTGTTGTTGAAACCCCCTACCGGATATGCCCTCACTGCTATGCCGGACTGCTCGTGAAACGCCTCCTCCGGTTCGGGCCATATCTTGTAATTCACATACCGGGGCCCACATCCCGCCAAGAGCAGCGCCGCGACCAGGGCATTTTCCAGTTTCATTGTTAAATTCTAGTGGCCGGAAAGGGATGGGATCAAGGTTTTGGGGCGTGGCCAGGAGCTACTAGATACATACCCATCCCAGGTTGGGCTTTACCGCAGGTTGAATCCTACCCTGGAAACTGCGAGCTGTGGGTCAAAAATCAGGCCAGCCAGTGTCAATTCGTGAATCGCCCCTACATCCCGTAAAACACGAACCCCCCTGCCCTCAGCCCGGCCCAGTAGCCTCCCCTGAGGCCGATGCCAAGATTGCCCAGGCTCATGGTTGCGTCGCCGAGAAACACCGGGTCTCCCATATAGCCGGCGGCTATTCTCGTGGTCAGGCCAGGGCCACCCTGGCCTGCGCCAAAGCCCCTCTCGTATGCTAAGAGGCCACCAACCTGACCCCGGTAGAGGAACTCGCCGGATACGCCCAGGGGCCGCGATCTCACCTCCGTGCCTATTTCAAGGGGAAAGGCCCCGGTCAGGCTATCCGGGATGGCTGTTTCCCTGAGGACGAAATCGTTCAGGCTGTCGCCCTGGAAATCCCGCTTTCCCTGCAGGAAATTTGGCCAGTATCTCCCGTGGACCCCGATTGACACGAGGCCCGCGTCCAGGCTCGCGCCCGCGCCCCCACCGTAGGCAAGTGGCGAGGAAGAGACAACGATGTCATCAGGGAATATGGTGCCTGTCGCGGAAGAGAAGTTGTCCGAGAACTGGCCCAGCGCGCCCAGCGCCTCAACGCCCCAGGACAAAGGCCCCCTGGACTGGCAGAAAGCGAGCCGGAGCGTGTAGAGCCTCAGGTTCGTCTTCTGGGTTATCGTGTCCACATCGGAGGTGTCGTTCCTGACGATGTGTTCCTTTTCCGAGGAATAGACGAACGACCCGCCGGCTTCCAACCATATCGTCCCCGCGTTGGGTATCCGAAAGCCCACGCCCACTGGCCCGGGGACAAAACCGTCCAACAACCCTCCCTCCGCGTAAACCACTCCCTTTCCGAGCGTGGACAGGGCCGCGGGGCTGCTGGAAAGGAAACCCATGCCCTCAATGGCCGGCGGCGAGACCCAGAACCTCGCGGTGTCCAGGGGCAGGCTCAGCAAAAGGATTAGTGCCGTCATCGTGTAAAAGATAAACCGGGCGCGTGGCTCAATGCAACCACGAAGGGCATTGGCATATAATTTCCGGGTTGATAACCCTGTTCCTTTTTGGCCTGAGCGCGGAAGTAACCCTGGGCCTCGGACAGTCTGCTCCCAACGAGAGGGCGACATCCTTAACCCCTTATGGGTATGTTGACTGGGGCTACCATGTGTGGACGAACTTCTTCGCGCAGGTCACCTATGTAAAGGGCGCTCCCTTTGGCACGGAGCCATACCTCAGAGTTAGCTATATGGATCACCCCCTTTACCAGAAGGATGTTTTCTATAACAACTACCGCATAGGCGCCAGGCTCAACGAGTCCATAACATCCTACGAGTTCGGCCTCTCAAAACCCCTTGGCCTCAGGCCGCCCTTTCACCTCTACCTGGGAGCCGCGTTCACGGGCAATTTCTGCAGGTGGGAGAGGAATTCCCTCGGCGCAAGCGACATGAAGGTGATAGACCAGGTCACGCCCGGGGCTGTGGGTTTCACGAGGGCGGAGTGGTGGTGGAAATACAAGCTATCGGCCGAGGAAGACCTGACCGTGAACTGCATCCTGGGCCTCTTGGCGCGGTTCTCCTACATGGGATTCAGGCCAGAGGTCTGGCCCTGCCCGGACTGGTTCGGGGTTCTTGAAGGGTATGTCGGGGTCAGGTGGTAGTCCCCCCCTAGTTGGAGATAAATGAGCCAATCATCGGGATTTTGGAAAGCGCGACCGCACAGGGTCACCCCTACATGATTATTCCCCCTGCGACGACCCTTTCCCCACGGTATAAGACCCCCAGCTGGCCCGGGACCACGGAGAACTGCGGTTCCCGGAACTCAAGCGCCATTTCCTCCCCCGTGTCTGACGAGAGGACTGCCTCGGCTGGCTCGTGCGTATACCTTACCTTGACCAGGAACACCTCGCCCTCTTCTGTGTCGGTGAACCTGTTGATTCCTCTCAGCCTCAGGGCCCGGGACGACGCCTCGTCCCTGGTTCCCAGGATGACATCCGGCGGCTCTATCCTTACGATGTAGGCCCTCTTTCCCCTCGCGACCCCGTGGCCCCTGCGCTGGCCCACTGTGTAGGCGTAATAACCATCGTGATGGCCAAGGGTTCGCCCTGACCCGTCAATGAACCTGCCTGGCCTTGGTCCCAGTCGCTCTGCCAGGAAGGCCCGGATATCACCCCGGATGAAACACGCGTCCTGGCTCTCGGACTTGTTGGAGACCGGGAGGCCCTTTTCCCTGGCAATGCCCCTGACCTCTTCCTTGAGGAGCTCCCCCAGGGGAAGAATCACCTCCCTGAGCCTCTCCGGTGGCACCAGCGCGAGGAAATACTCCTGGGACCTGGAAGCATCCCTCGCGGTCTCAAGAAAGACCTCTCCGTGTTCTACCCTAAGCCTCGCGTAGTGGCCGGACGCGACCCGGTCAAAGCCATTATCCAGTGCCCACCTGAGTCCCAGTCCAAACTTGACCTGCCTGTTGCACGCGGGGCACGGGTTCGGGGTCTTGCCCCCGGCATATCCCTCAATGAAAGGGTTTACGACATGTTCCCGGAAAGCATCCTGAGCGTCAACGAGTGTGTGCTCGGCCCCCAGCTTTCGTGCCACCACGGCCGCGTCCCGGATGTCGTCGGGCCTGCAACAGGTTGAGTCAGGGTGAAAGAGCAGGGAGACCCCCACGCAGTCGTAGCCCTGATCAAGCAACAAAGAAAGGGCCACCGAGGAATCCACCCCGCCTGACATCAGGACTGCGACGCGCACTGGAAGATTATAATGGTTGCCTGCTGTTCGTTGCCTGTTCCTGTTCAAAAATCAGGACCCCGGACTGGTGTTCAAGGTGGTTCACGAACGCCCCTACCAGATGATCAAAGGGGAAACGAACGAGGCCATGCCCATGCCTGGTTTCCGAAAAATCCCTAGAACCTCACATTCATTCCACCGCTTATGGTTCTGTCTGATCCCGTGGATGGCCCGGCCTCGTGGTAGATCACGATGTCCTGGTCAAGGAGGTTCTGGATGCCAAAGTTAACCTGGACTCCGTTCAGGGGCTTCGCGAAAAGGTTCAGGTTGACGAGGGTGTAATCCGGGAGCTTTATCGCGCCGCTATAGAGCCTGTCCTTAACCCATTCGCCCGTCAGGCTCGCGCCAGCTCCCCTGTATTCAAGGGTAATCTGGCCAGCGACCGTGTGCTTTGGCTCGTAGGCGAGGGGCATTCCTGTTTCCGCGTCCCGGGCGTTCAGGTATGTGTAGGCCAGGGCCACGGAAACGAACCTGGTTTCAGCCTGAACCCTGGGAGAGACTCCCCAGGTGAACGCAGACTTGATGTTCTCGCGCTGGAAGATGGGGAACCCATTCAGGGAATCCCCGGTTGGCAGGACGCCTATCATGTCCGTGACATCGTTGTAGAATCCAGAAACCCCTATTGCCATGAAGCTCGTGGGCAGAACCTCAAATCCGGCCGAGTAGTTCAACGAGACCTCTGGCCTCAGGTCAGGGTTGCCGTTCCTGTAGTAGGTGTTGTGGAAAAAGAGTTCCTCATACCTGTCCTGAAGGCTTGGCGCCCTGAAGCCCCTTCCGACAGAGGCCTTGATGTTCAACCAGCTGGTGGCCTTGAACAGGGCTCCGGCCTTTGGCGTGAACTGCAATCCGCCCACGGGGTAATAGTCCAGTCTCGTTGATGCCACGAATCCCAGGGCCTCCACAGGCCTTATCTCGTCCTCCACGAAAACGCCGTAGATCATCTCCGAGTGATAAGGGGTCGCTGTCCGCTCAAACTGGTTGTTTCGGACAGCCCCGCCAAAGGAGAGCTGGTTGAAGCCGAGATGGAGGTGGGACTTGAAGTTTCCCTCTCCCACGAAATTGTCCTCCCGCGCGGCGCCGGACTTATAGACCCTGTAGAAGTGGTTGAAGTATCCGGCTATCTCGTGCTGGGATTCTCCTGACGCCAGGGTTGCCCTGGCTTCCAGGATGGGGTTCCATGACCGGGCTGTCGGCAGACCCGCTGTGTCAACCCCTTCCTCGCCCTGAAGGTAGTCCCCGTTCACGGATAACCACTTCCAGGAGCTCCTGAGGGACGCGTTCACCCTCTGGTAGCGCTGAGCCGGCTCCTTGCCATCGTAGGAGCGTTGGCCTATGGACAGGAGATAGGCAGAGCCGGCTGGCCCAGCGCCGCCGAACGCGCCCGCGGCGTCAAGGTTGCCGTATGTCCCGTAGAAACCCCTGAACGCGTAGGTCGGCACGGGAGATGGCTTTGTGGTTATGACATTCACGACGCCTCCGAGAGCATCCGAGCCATAGAGCGCGGACGCGTGGCCCTCAACAACCTCTATCCTCTCAACCAGGAGAACAGGAATGGATGATATGTTGACCCCTGTGTGTATGTGGTCGGAAAGGATGCGTTTTCCGTCAAGCAGTGCCAGGGTGTATTGCGAGGGAAGGCCCTGCATCATCACGGTGTATCTCCCGGTCGCGCCATTCGGCGCGCCGCCTGAGACCATGAGCCCGGGAAGAAGCCTTACAGCGTCCGGAACCGAGGCCTGGTTCGCCGCGTCCAGCCTTTCCCTGGAAACGACCTGCGCGGGCACCGGGGTTTCGCCTATCACATGCGGAACAGCTGTGCCAGTAACCACTATCTCCCTGCTCAGGACGCCTGTGGGTTTCACCTCAACCAGGATGTCCGTGGATGGGCCGCCTATGTCCATGGTCTTTTCCTCGTATCCTATTCTCCGTATTACCAGGCGAAGCGTGCGCTCAGGCGCATCCTTGATGACAAAAAGGCCCCTGTCATCCGTGTAGGTGCCACGGTCCTCGCCTTCAAGGATCACCGTCGCGCCGGCTACCGGGTAGCCGTTCTCCGAGTCCAGGACCCTCCCAGAGAGGGTCGCTGACAGCAACACATACAACAACATCTTTGAACCTCCTCGCACCTCCCGCCGGAAATTATAAGGTAGGGCACAGAGCGTGCGCAAGGGACAGTGCGATCACTAGGTCGGGTCGCCACTGGCGGCATGTTTTGCGAGCGCGAGGCATGCCTTGCCCCCTACCCCTGGGGTTTTTGATGCCCCGGAATTTATTCCGGGGAGACTCAGCGGTGGAGCAAAAACCCCGAATTTATTCGGGGAGATTTTTCCCTGGGGTCAGGAGACCCCTGCCCACCCGGCTCGGTTCCCGACGAGCTTCCCGGCCTACTTCTCCTCTGTTTCTGTCTTCTCAGGCGAGAACTGGGGCACAAAACCCATTCTCTTGCCCTCTTCCTCGCCGGGTATCCTGATCTCGCCGAAACGGGCTTCGTATTTCTTTATGTTGTCCTCTATGGTCCTCTGCAGCATCTTCGCGTGCTGTGGGGTCATTATGACCCTGGACTCAACCTTCACCTTCTGGACGCCAGGGACGACCCTGCCGAAGTCAAGGACGAACTCCGAGGGGCTGTGGGTTATCAGGACGAAGTTGGAATAAGTCCCGTCCCAAGCGGTCTCCGGGAGCTCTATCTGCAGGTGAGGAGGGGGCATCTCCTTCATTGCTTCACCACCTTCGTTGCGAATAGGCGTTTCCCGTCAACCCTGAATTCCGTGAAGTAGAGGCCCTGGGGGAGACACGCGAGGTTCACCCCGATTACATTCAGGCCATTGGCGGTAGTGGACTTTTCCCTCCCGACGAGCCTGCCATCAACCCCGTAGAGGCTGAGTTCCGCTCTTAGGCCCTCCGGAGCGAGATATTCAACCCGGAACATGTCCCGCGCGGGGACCGGGCCCAGCGAAAGAAGCCGGGTCTCGGTCACATGGGATGGGGTCTCAATCACTCCGGTGTGCACAGTGTGTTCGTCTATGATCCAGTTCTCCGGGTCAAACCTGAGAATGTTCGGTTTCCCGGATACCGTGAACGAGAAGTTCTGCGTGTCAAGGCTGTCCCAGGCGATGACCGTGGTGTCGCAACCGCCCATGAGCTGGAGGGGAACCGGCATCTTGAAGTAGGGGACCCCGTAATTGTGGGACTGGGTCTGGTTTATGGTGATGTTCACCTGCCAGAGGCCTGCGCCAAGGGAATCCTTGCTCCATATCACCTGGTATTTGGGGTAGCCCGGCTTGTAGAGCCACTCCCCGAAGAACCAGTCCAGGGTCAGGCCCGTGAAAGCGGCATATTCCTGGGTGAAGTCCTTCGTGAGAGCGTATGACTGCGCGTGGTTGTCCTTGTAGTATCTAAGCGCGGCCCAGAAGGCCAGGGTGTCCCCTCCCAGGAGATACTCGGTAACCTTCCTGAGGGAGTGGAGGACGCAACCTGCCTTGTCGTATGTCTCAACCGAGAACAGCTCCTCAAGGCTCTGGCCGGGGTTGTATATGGGTATGGGCGGCCAGGTCTGGTATTCCAGGTAAATCGCCATCCTGACCGAGTCAATCCAGTATTGATACATGGAGGGCCCCAGGAACCAGCCCCACCACACGGCCTCGGAGAAAGTGGCGAAGCCCTCGTTCAGCCATATGTCCGGCCAGGTGCCGCAGGTCACATAGTCGCCCCACCACTGGTGGGACAGCTCGTGGGCCTGGACCCAGATGGTGTAGGTTGAGTCCCCGTATATGCCGAACCCGGTGAAGGTGTTGGTCTGGTTCTCCATTGCTCCACCGAGCTTGTCTATCTGGACCTGGCTGTATTTCTGGTCCATGAAGGGATAAATCCCGTATAGCGTGGAATAGCCTTCCATGGCCTTTGGCAGGAGCTTGTAATCCAGCTCCGCGTTCGCGGAGTCAGCGTGTGATACGAAGTGATATATGGGAACGGTGTCACCTGAGAAGATAAAGGTGTCCCGCAGGATGGCGAAGTCATAGGCCGCGAAAGCGACCAGGTAGCTGGCTATCTGATAATCGTTGACCCAGTGATATGTCCACCATGAGGGATTATGAACAGAGTCCGCCAGGACGCCGTTGGACACGACCCTCCAGCCCGCGGGGACTGTCGCAGTCACCTCCGAGGTCGCCTTTTCCGACGGGATGTCAACGCACGGGAACCAGTGCCTCGCGCCCCAGGGCTGGTCGTCAGTGTAGCATATCGTGTCCCCTATGGTCAGGCCACCGGAGGAGATTATGCCTGAGGGGTGGGTGGGTTCTCCGTGGTAGAAGACCAGCGCGGTGTCTATCTGGCCAGAGACGCCGCCTGGGACCTGGATGTTCAGGATCCTGCCGGTGTCCGATCCCGAGAAGAACCAGGTCGCGACCGCGCCGTCCAGGAGCACGGAGTCCACCGTGAGACCGAGATATGGGGTCGCGCTCATGGAATCCACGAAGTTGAGCCACAGTGAAGCGGTGTCGTCCAGGAGCTGGAACTCCACCTCGCATCTGCCAGAGGCTATGCTGTCTCCGACCGTGTCCACGGTCAGCGTGATGCCGTAGTGGAGGATGTCCCAGGGGAGGACCGGCGGGGTTGTGTCCAGGGCCATGATGCCCCAGCGCTCCGCGAGCCGAAGTTTTTCGTCCATGGCCCTCACTTCCTCCAGGGAGGGGAGTCCTGAGGGACCCGCAAATGTCAAGAGTAAAAGCGTGTTCATCACGCGCAAATTATAAATCCGGGGCCGGGCAGGGTCAAAGTCAAAAACCCCGGATCGGATCCCATGGCACCCCCGGATCAAGGCCAACCCGCCAAAATTCAGCGCGAAAGTGGTGTAAATCGCCTCAAAATTTGATCTCCGGGCTTTTTGATGGCCAAAGTCCTTGTCTAACAAGGATTTACGGATTTTCGGCTCCGGCAGGCGTTTTTGTGCAATCTTGGGCATAAGTCCTTATATATCAAGGACTTACAGCCACGCAGTTTGCTTAACACAATCCGGCCGCGGAGGCCAGTTTCTCCGGCCCGGGAAAGGCCACATTGGCCAAATGAAAATCGGTGCCAATCGCGGAAGTCCTTGATACACAAGGAGTTAAGGGGCTAAACCTATAATCCAGGCCAGGCCTTGATTACAGCTTGACACAGCCCGCGGAGCCGCTTCATGCTTTTCGGTATGAACATGACTGGCAAAAACCGGGGGAAAGAGGAGCCTCTCCCACAAGAATGGCGGCTCTGGGCGACCACTCCGCCACAAACAAAAACCATAGGAGGCTAGATAGATGAACAAGCAGCAGCTCATAAACAGCATATCCACAAAGGCAGGCATAACCAAGAAGGACGCCGGTAGGGCGCTGGACGCTTTCATAACCTCAGTCAAGGACAGCCTGAAGAAGGGTGAGGAGATCAGGCTCGTGGGCTTTGGCACCTTCCAGGTGCGCAAGAGGGCCGCGAGGCCTGGCAGGAACCCCAGGACCAAGAAGACCATCCAGATACCCGCGAAGAAGGTTCCCGCTTTCAGGGCGAGCTCCGAGCTCAAGAAGATCGTCAACAAGTAAAAAGGGGTTGGTGGGGCTCCTCTCCCCCCCCTTTCGCATAGAAGCCGGGCAAAAGCCCGGCTTTTTCTATCCCAAAATTCCTGGGAGGCCCGAGAAACAAAAACTAGAATGAAACTTCTGGGTAGCGTTTGTCATGAGAGTTGGAATCCTGTTCTTCAGGGCCAAGAGTCTATTGCCTACACCTGATTAAATATGAAGTGGTGTCATTGTTGCGACACCTCGTAAGTCCAGGCCTTTGAAAATGGGATGCGCTGGCCTCCGAAGATTATAATATCGCCGTGCGGAACGCGCTCCTCTTACTGGCCTTTTTCTCGTTCAGGCTCATCCTGGCCACTCCGGCCCTGAAGGACCCGGACCTTGCCCTACGGATAAACCCGGACGCCTCCCTTTACCAGGGCTTGGGGGTGAACATGGCAAGGCACGACGCCTTTAGTGGCGTGTCCTCGCCACCCTACGGGCCGGAGGGTCTGAGAACCCCCCTGTATCCCCTGCTGGTAGCTGTTTCGGATAGATTTGCCGGAGACCCGATAAGGCCGGTCCTCGTTCTGCAGGCCCTCCTCTGGGCCTTGATGGGAATAGGCCTCTTGGTCTTCACCGAGAAGAGATACGGGATGGCCGCGGGACCGACCTCGGCCATCCTCATGCTTATCAGCCCGCTTAGCCTCAAATACGGGCCCTCCCTGATGTCAGAGAACCTGTTCGCGCCAGTGCTGGTCGCGGGCGCGCTCGTTTTCTTCCGCGCGAGAGAAAAAGGGTCGCTCAGGCTGTTCGCGCTGGCCGGCCTTCTCATCGGTCTCTCTGCCCTGGTAAGGCCATCGTCCCTGGCCCTGGGGGTGATCCTGGCCTTGTTGGTGGGGCGACCCTTGCTGAAAAGGGGCGCAGTCTTCGCGGGGCTATGGGCCGCGCCCGTGGGCATGTGGGTGATCAGGAACTGGCTCACATTCGGTTTCCCATTCTTCTCAACAATTTTTTCCCTGAACCTGACCTTCCAGCACGCGCCCATGGTGATAGCATCAGCCGAGGGAATTCCCCTTGATGAAGCCGAGAAAAGGGTGGACCAGGACCTCAGGAACAGGTATGGGGCTGACGAGACCTGGGCCTATGACCCTGAGAAGCTCAACATTATGTTACCCTATGGCTTTGAAGTGGTCAGGAATCATCCTGTGGAATACGCGAAGCTTTACCTGAAAGGCTCCCTCATGTGTTTCGGGCCCTCTGACCCTGGCTCCCTGGGAATGAGCCTGGGCCTGTGGGAGGAGGTTCCCTCGTCCCCATTCGTTCTGATAAACCAGGCGATGGTCAATCCGGCCAGGGCCCGTGAACTCCTGGGCAAGGCCATGAGGGACATGGGGCCAGTGGGGGGTCTGCTCCTCGCTCTCATACTCGCGCACACCATTGCCCTTTACGCCATGGCCCTGGTGGGCGCGGTGAGGTTGCGGCGGGACAGGGTTCTCCTCGGGGTCTGCCTACTGAGCATCGCTGCCCTGGTTCTCATCGTGGGGGTTTCGGGTTCCCCCAGGTTCCGGCTCCCCGCAGAGCCTTGCCTGGCCCTCTTAGCGGGAGGCGCGTTCCTGAGCCGCAGGGCCAGTTCATAAGTTGTCCCTACTAATCCGCCAGGTTTCAATCTGCCGACAAACGGAAACCGACCCTGTGTGCAGAGACACAGGGCAACCCATTATAATTTCAGGGTGACCGAACCCCTTCCTACCAGGTATGACTTCGCTTCATCGGAGGCGAGGTGGTATGACTATTGGGAAAAGAAGGGCCTGTTCAAGCCCAGGCCAGGCAGGGGGAAGTTCGTCCTGATGATGCCCCCGCCCAATGTCACGGGGATCCTCCACATGGGCCATGTGCTCAATAATACGATCCAGGATGTTCTCGTGCGCTGGCACAGGATGAGGGGCGAGGAGACATTGTGGCAGCCAGGCATTGACCACGCTGGCATAGCCACCATGAACAAGGTAGAAAAGGAGATAGCGAGGGAAGGGCATACCAGGTTTGATGTGGGAAGACAGGAATTCATCAAAAGGACCTGGGCCTGGAAGGAACGCTACGGCAACACCATAATAGAGCAGCTCAGGCGCCTGGGGTGCTCCGCGGACTGGGAGAACCTGATTTTCACGATGGATCCGGGTTATTCAAGGGCCGTGCTCACCGCGTTCGTGGAACTCTTTAACGCCGGCCTCATCTACAGGGGAAAGAGGCTGATAAACTGGTGCCCCAGGTGCAGAACAGCCATCTCGGACGACGAGGTTGAGCACGAGGACACCCCTTCGCACCTGTGGTATATAAAATACCCGCTGGCCGAAGGAAAGGGCTACCTGGTCGTAGCGACGACCAGGCCCGAGACATACCTGGGGGACACCGCGGTCGCGGTCAATCCAAAGGACGGGAGGTTCGCTGGGGTGATAGGAAAAAAGGTCCGGCTTCCCCTGATAAACTGGGAGAGGAAGGACATCAACGGCAACGAGGTCCCCGCGGAGATACCGGTTATAGCGCACAGGGCGGTTGACCCGGAGTTCGGGACGGGCGCGGTAAAGGTGACCCCAGCGCACGACTTTGCTGATCACGAGATAGCGAGGGAGGCTGGTCTGCCGGTTGTCCAGGTCATGGACGAGGACGCGAGGATGACCGGGAACGCTGGGCCTTTTGCTGGCCTGACCAGAGAGGAAGCCAGGGAACGAATCGTGGCCGATCTGGAAAAGGGAGGATTCCTTGAAAAGATAGAGGATTACACCGTCCCCCTGGGGACCTGCTACAGGTGCGACACCCCGATAGAGCCCCTCTTATCCGAGCAGTGGTTCGTCAGGATGCGCGAGCTCGCGGGGCCAGCAACCGAAGCCGTGAAAACCGGCAGGGTGAGGATAATCCCTCCCTACGGCGAGAAGATATTCTTCAACTGGATGGAGGACATAAGGGACTGGTGCGTTTCCAGGCAGATATGGTGGGGCCACAGGGTTCCCATATACTACTGCGACGACTGCGGCGAAACATTTGCATCCGTGGACGAGCCAGAAAAGTGCCCGAAATGCGGTTCGGTTAACATAAGACAGGACGAGGATGTGCTTGACACCTGGGCATCGTCATGGCTCTGGCCCTTCGCGACCCTGGGCTGGCCAGAAAAGGCTGAGCGCCTCGCAAGATACTATCCGGGTGATGTCCTGGTCACGGGGTGGGAGATACTCTACCTATGGGTGGCGAGGATGATGATGGCTGGCGCAAGATTCATGGGGGATATGCCCTTTCACACGGTATATCTCCACGGCATAGTCAGGGACGAGAAGGGCAGGAAGATGGAGAAGTCCCTGGGAAACTCGCCGGATCCCCTTGACCTGTTCCGGGAATACTCGGTTGACGGGGTCAGGATGGGCATCATCTTCATCACTCCGGAGGGAAGGGATGTTCTTTTCTCCCTGAAGTCCTCGGAGATAGGCCGGAACTTCGCGAACAAGCTCTGGAACGCGGCAAGGCTCATTCTGTCCAGCGCAAACGGAAAATTCAATGGCCTGCCGGAAGACCTCGCGCTTGAGGATAGGTGGATTCTCTCCCGACTGGACGCGGCTATTGCCCGGACAACAGAGCTTCTTGAATCATACGAGCTGAACGCGGCTCTCAAAACGCTTTACGACTTCCTCTGGGCAGAGTTCTGCGACTGGTTCATTGAGGCTATAAAACCCAGGACCCAGGCAGGGGACAGGTCAGGGGTTGATGTCGCGCTTTTTGTTCTGGAAACCTACCTGCGACTCCTGCATCCCTTCATGCCCTTCATCACCGAGGAGATATGGCAGTCCCTGCCAAACAAGACCGGGGAATCAATCATGGTCGCGCCATGGCCAGGGCCCACGGGTAAAAGCGACCCTGACGCGGAGCAGGAATTCCGCGTAGTGATGGAGATAATATCGGGCGCGAGGGAAATAAGGGGAACATTCGGGGTTCCCAGGGAGGCAAGGCTGGGTCTGGTCCTAAGGGATTCGCCGGAGACCGTGACCCTCGCGGAGGAAAACCTCACGCTCCTGGGCTTTCTCGCTGGGATAGGGGAAATATCGGAATCGGCCGAACCGCCCGCAGGTTCAGCGCTCATCCCATCAAAGACCTTTGAGGCTTATGTTCCCCTATCTGGTGTGATTGATACAAGCAAAGAGAAAGCCAGGCTTGAAAAAGAGATAAGCGAGCTATCCCTTCAGGTTGAGAAAATGAGGGCCCGTCTCTCTGACCCCAATTTCATTCAAAGGGCGCCCCAGGAGGTCATCCTTGAGCAAAAGACACGGTTCGCTGACATGGAGGCAAAGCTGGAACGGCTCAGGGGACAGGTGGAGAGGCTGTAGAGACATCCGGATCATCTTTCTGCTGTTCACTGCTCACTGATCGCTGTTGGCTGGGCGGAGCGCATAGCGCCCGCCACTAATCTATCTCCACCGCGTCCAGGAACTCCCTCATCTCCCTTTTGTCCGCGGAAGTGAAGCCCCTCGTGCCGTAGCGCGCAAAATCAATGCTGAATATCCGGCTCTGACGCTTGCTCGCCAGGGCTATGTAGCGGTAGGTGTAGGTTCCCTCCCCTGGCTCCTCCATCACATAGCTGGCCTCGTAGCCGCGGATGCCCGATATGGTTATCCTTCCCTCGTCTATCGTGGGGGGATGCTCAACATCCGGCGCGTAGACCATGTAGCGCGCGACCTCGTCAGCGGTTTTGCCCTCAAACATCTCCGGGGCCATGATGCAGGTCACCGTTGCTTCAAGCCCATCCACATGCGCGAACTTGATCCATGTCACCTCCATCTCCGAGGGGCCCTCTGATGGGTGGTATTCCAGAGTTTCCCAGCCATCCGGCAGGACCAGCGACAGGCCAAATCCCTCAAAGTCCGGCTCACTCCAGGTCTCGCTGGTTTCAGGGGTGGTGTAACCTCCGTCCCCCTCCGTGATTTCCTGGAGGCGCTGGATCATCTCGCCAAGCCCGCACATGTTGCAGGCGAGAAGGAACCCGGCCGCGGCCGCAATGGGAAAAATCCAGGTCTTTTGTATAGGGACAAATTATACCAGTTGCCAGTGATCAGTTGCCAGCTGTTCGTCCAGATCGGTTTCACTTACGCCGGCACGATAGAAGCGGTGCCCCTGCGGCGACACCTTGTTAAATGTGGAGCGATGTCCCTGCGACGACACCTTGCGTCATCAAGCAATGCCTCCAGCCTGTGGATTTTTCTGAGCTTCCAGCCATGCTCAATGAGAAAGGCTTTGAGAAATTTTTCAAGAGACTGCTGAAGGTAAAATCCGGCCGATGTTGTGTCTTCGTCTCTCATGTTTCTCTTCAATCGTCGCTAGTCGGCCCTGGCTATTCTTTTCCACTCTTCAATAATCCCCTCTGAGCTCACAGCCGCACTCCCTCCTCCAGTATTCCCTTTATGAACTGATCACCCATGTCCACCCTCTCCTGGAGCTCGGAGGACGTCAGCACGATTGGCTCAACAGCCATGCCGTTTCTCAGATCCCTTATCAGCCTCAGAACCGTTGCCATCCTCCTGAAGAACCGCTCCTCAGTAGGCGCTATTATCAGGAGGTCAACATCGCTGTCCTCGCCTGCCTCTTCCTTTGCTTGCGAACCATAAAGGATGACCTCCTCCGCGCGATATTCCTTTTTCAGGCGTTCGCTTATTTTCCTGAGCCTTTCCAGGAGTTCCTGGTTCATCAGTATTTCCTGTCCGCCTCTAGGAGAGACCTCAGGAGGTCAGACCTTATCGGGTTCTGCAATTTCCGGAGGGCCTTTGCCTCTATCTGCCTTATGCGCTCGCGGGTTACCCCAAATATGTATCCCACCTCCTCAAGGGTCTTCGGAGGCTCGTTGTTCAGGCCAAACCTGAGCTCAATCACCTTCTTTTCCCGCTTCGTCAGGGTTGACAGGACATCATCAAGCCGTTCCCGGAGCAAGATGTCCCTGGCGTCCTCGTATGGGGTAGGCTGGATGGTGTCCACCAGGAGGTCACCCATGTATGTGTCCTCGTTCTTGCCTATTGGCTTGTCAATGGAAATTGGCTCCCGCGCCGCGTCCATTGCCTGCTTGACCTTCTCCACCCTGACATCAATGTATTCCGCGACCTCCTTTGCGGTCGGCTCCCTGCCGTATTCCTGCATGAGCAACCGGGACGCCTTTGAGATCTTGGTTATAGTCTCTATCATGTGGATGGGTATGCGTATGGTCCTGGACTGGTCAGCGATTGCCCTTGTTATGGACTGCCTTATCCACCATGTAGCATAGGTTGAGAACTTGTAACCCTTTCGGTAGTCAAACTTCTCTATTGCCTTCATCAGGCCGACATTCCCCTCCTGGACGAGGTCCATGAAGTCAAGGCCGCGGTTAAGGAAACGCTTTGCTATTCCGATGACCAGCCTTACATTGCCGCAGGTCATCCTTTCTTTGGCGTCCATGAACAGCTCGTATTCCGCGTTCAGCCGGGCCGCGTAGTCAACCCCGTCCTGCGTCTCCATGCCCAGGGTTTTGGTGACCTCCCTGAGTCGGTTTCTCAGCCTCCTGAGCTCCTGCCTTGCCGCGTCCACCCGCTCCGCGGCGTCCGGGTCCTTTGAGCCCTCGGTAAGGAGTATCTCGTGCTCAAGGCGCTTTATTCGGGTGTCCAGGTCCTTCGCCTTTCCCACCAGGCCCATGAAGTCGTCCAGCCACCGGAACACCACCTTTGTCTTGGGTTTCAGGGCGTCTATCTTGTTGACTATCTCAAAGAGACAGCGCTTCGCGCGCTTGGCCTCGGCCTCGTCCACCTCCTCAAACCAGGTTTTGCGCACCACATCAAAGCGCTCCGTCAGGAACGAGAAAGCGTCCGCGACACGGGCCTTTTCCTCCTTGTTCTTCTGCCTGCTCGTCCAGTATTTGGAGTCCACCTGGACCAGGTCCTCTATCTGCATTATGTCCTTGTCCGTGAGCTCTATTGCCTTGAAGAACTTCTTTAGGCCGAACTTGGTGGAAAAGAGTATCCTTATGATGTTGCGCCTGGCGTCGTCAAGCTGCTTTGAGAATATGACCTCTTCCTCTTTCTTGAGGAGCCGGAGGTTTGAGATCTGCTTGAGATAAGCCTTCGCGGGGTCGCCACCCGCGCTGGGAAACTCGTCCTCTGAAACCAGAGCCCTTTTCTTCGTCCGTATTCCCACCACCTCAACCTCCACGCCTGCCTCCATCAGGGCCACGACTATCTCGTCCATTGAATCCAGCGAGTATCCAACCGATGGCAGGAGGGAGGTTATCTCCTTGTAGGTTATCTTGCCCTTTTCCCTGGCCTTTTTGACCAGCTCCTCTATATTCTCATCTTTTTTCTCTTCCATGGGTCTCGGCCCCTTTGTTTTCTTTGGTGTTTTCCTCCCCGCCGGAAAGCTCGTCTTCCCAACCGGGGTCATTTATGCCCGCGAGCAGGGTCTCTATCCTGTCCAGCTCGGTCCTCGTTGACACGAAGCTCTCGGTTACCGCGCCGGGGTCGTCGCCGTGGCCCTGAGCGGGGGCGCCCAGGGCTATCACCGGGATTATCCCCAGGAGCCTTTTCACTATGACATTTCGCCTCCTGGGGTATCTGAGAGACCTCCTGTCGCTCAGGTTCTGCAGGATGCTTATGGAGCGCCGGAGAAGTGTCCGGCGGGCCATCGCCTCGTTGGCCCTGTTCCTGTCCCCGGCCGCCTCCGCGTCCGAGATTGCCCTTGCCAGTCCCCTGTATATTGTTTCCAGGGTGAGCCTCGCGAAGGATGTCCTGATGTCCTCCTGGAGGCCGGTCTCCCCCGTGAGGATGGCTGAAACCGTGCCCCCAAGTCCCTCGTCCCGGATTATCTCGTCCAGGCCCTTGCCCTCGCGGTGGAGCTCAAGAAGTCTCCTCGCTCCGGGATGCGTCAGGTCACCGGGGTCAATCATAGCGAGGCCAGAGGCAAAGGATTCCTCGCCCGCGCGAGCAATCGCGTGGGACATAAGGATCATCTCCCTCTCTCCTTGCCCTTTTTCTCCCTCACGGGGCGGCTTTTCGGTGGTTTTTCCCTCGGAGAGTCTCCGGTTCACGCCAGAGACCCAGTCCTCTGAGTAGCCCAGGAGCTCCCTTGCCCGCGAGAGGTAGGCCTCGCGCTCTTCTGGGGGAAGGGGTTTCATTATGCCCATCAGCTCTGCCTCAAAACCCTTTTTCCCGTCAAGGGAGTCCGGGTAAAGGCTCTTTAGAAACGCCAACCAGTCCTCGCTTGAGTCCAGAAGACCCCCCAACTCGTCAGTTCTTCCGGCTGTCACCAGGCTCGCGGGGTCCTCTCCCTCTGGCAGGCAAGCGACCTTAACCAGAAGGCCCTCCTGGACCAGGTGGGGGATGCCGCGCCTCGCGGCGGCCTTGCCTGCCGCGTCCCCATCAAACGCTATGATGACCTTTTCCGTGTATTTCCTAAGGAGCCTTGCCTGGGACGGGGTCAAAGCGGTTCCCAGGGGCGCTACAGCGTTCGTGAAACCGGCCTGGTGCGAGAGGACCACATCAAGGTTCCCCTCAACCAGAATCGCTCTTTCGGCCTTGCGTATATCCTGCCTTGCCTTCCACAGGCCGTAGAGGAGCTCCCCTTTCTTGAAATATGGCGTCTCCGGAGTGTTCAGGTATTTTGGCTCCTCGTCGCCAAGGGCCCTACCGGAAAACCCCAGGATGTTCCTGCCCGAGGGCGAGTAGACCGGGAAAACTATCCTGCGCCTGAAAAAGTCAAACCAATCCCCATCCTGGTTCCTGGAAACCAGGCCGCCCGCGGCTAATTCGTCCACGCCGAATCCCTGCACATGCGCGGCCCTGAGCAAAGCGTTGTTGCCCGGGGCGTAGCCCAGGGCAAAGTCGTTCACGCTCTCCCCGGATATCCCGCGGGACTTGAGATACCCGAGCGCCTGATCGCCCTCTTCGGACAGCAATTTTTCGTGGAAGAATTTTACAGCGAATTCAAGCGCCTCAATGGGTCTGGGCCTTTCCTGCGCCCTCGCGGTCACGGGCTTTGGAACGCCGAACCTCTCCGCCAGGTAATCCAGGGCCTCCGGGAATGCCATGCCCTCGGTCTCCATGACGAACTTTATCGCGTCACCGGAAGCGCCGCACCCGAAGCAATGGTAGAGGCCGAGGTCAGGCTCCACATAGAACGAGGGGGCCTTTTCCCTGTGGAAGGGACAGAGGCCCCTTAGCCTCCTGCCGGAGCGGACGAGCTTTATTCCCCTCTCGGCCATGAGCTGGGTGATGTCAGTGGCCTCGCGCACCTTTTCTATGAAATCCCTGTCCATGGGTCAGGTCTCCTGCCCGGGGGCAATCCCCCGCGTCCAAAAATAATCCTGATGGTCGGGGCGCACTCGTCCCGAACCGGACGCGCTGGCGAGGCGTCTGCGCCATCAGGTGAATTCTTTATATCCACTTCTACACCTCGTATAGGGCCGAGCTATCAACCTCAAGGGTCGCGTCTCCCACAAGTAGAAAGGCCTTTTCTCCCCTGATCTCCACCAGCTCGCCCACGAAGCCCATTGGCGAGACCCTGTATTCCTTTCCCGGCTCCGGATTCTCCGCCCGGACCGAGAACATTCTGTCCATGGAAGCCTCGGCCCTCTTGAGCTCCGTCCTTGCCTTCCTTGCCATCGCGAGCTTGCGCTCTGTCCTTGATTCTTCACTGAGCCTTTTTGCCAGCTCCTCAGTCTCCTTCCTTGCCGAGGATATTATCCGTTTTGCCTCTGCTTTCGCGGAGGCCATGATGCGTTTCTTCTCGGCCTCTGCCTCTGCCAGCAGGGTCTTTTGCTCGGCAATGCGCGCCTTGAGCTCGGATTCCAGCTGCGCAACGCGTCTGGCTGCCCTCGCCATCTCCTCGCCGTATCCCTCCATCGCGGCCTCCGCGGAGAGTATGACATCCTCCGGGAAGCCCGCCCTCCTGGCGGATTCTATGGCGTAGCTCCCAGCGACAGCACCGAGCTTGAATGAATATGTGGGGTTACCGTCCGGACCGAGTTCCGCGGCCGCTGTCAGGAATCCCTCCTGGCCCGAGGCCAGGTTCTTCAGCACGGTCAGGTGGGTGGTGGAAAAAGTGGTGGCGCCGTTGTCCAGGAGCTTCATGAGTATGGCAAAGGCAAGTGCTCCGCCCTCGGTCGGGTCAGTGGACGAGAGGACCTCGTCAAAAAAGGCAAGGGTTCCCGGGCCGGATTCTTTTATCACCTCGCCGACCTCGTCCAGGAGGCCAGTGAAAGAGGAAACGCCCCTCTCTATGCTCTGTTCCTCCTCAAAGCCCAGGGCAAAGACCTTCTCCGGGAGCCAGACCCTCACCTCTTCTCCGGGGTAGGGGAGACCGGACGCTCCTGCCAGGAAAGCCAGTGCAACGGTCTTCATCGCGACGGTCTTGCCGCCCGCGTTTGGGCCGGTGAAGATGAGCGCCTTCACATATGGCCCTATCCTTAGATCCAGGGGAACCGTGTCAGATTCGCCCTTAACCGAGAGCAGCAACGGGTGCCTGGCGCGCCTGAGCACCAGGCCTTTTTCCCTGATTATTTCGGGGATGCAAGCGCCCGCGGCTTCCGCGTAGCGTGCCCTTGCCCAGACAAGGTCAGCCCTGCCAAGGGCCTCGTAGAGGTCCTTGAGGAAGCCCGCGTTTGCCCTGGCTCTTTCCGCGAGCTCGGAGATTATCCTGGCGACCTCCTCGCGCTCCTCGTCCTCCAAACGGACGAGCCTATTCTGCTCCTCCACGCACTCAAGGGGCTCAACATACTGGGTCTCGGTCGTCCGCGAGTAGCCGTGGATTATGCCGTCTGTCTTGACCGAGGAGGAGAACGCGAGGACGAACCTGCCTCCACGGACGGTCACGACCTCGTCCCGGAGGGAGTCCCGGTATTTGTCTGCGACGCGCTCCATGAGCATAACAACCCTCTGGCGCTGTTTGCGCTTTGATTCCCTCAATCTTCTCAGGGCAGGGGTCGCGTCGTCAAGCACCTCACCGTCCGGGTCAAATGTGGACTGGATGTCCCTCGCGAGGGGAACCAGGTAATAGGGATCAGGGACGATGCCCAGGCTCTCGGTGGCGTCGTATATCCTCGCGCCTGCCATCACGAGCTGCGAGATCTCAAGGAGCTCCTTGCCGGTCAGAGCAGAGCCTATCCCCAGCTTATCAAGGGCCCTCGTGGCGTCCGGCACATCGTAAAATGGTGGGGAGACCTCTTCCTTCAGCAATTCCCGCGCCTTCCGGGTGAGCTCGTGCTCCCGGATGGCCTCCTGGGAGGCCATGGGACGCACTTTGGCCAGTGCAACCCGGCCCGGAGGGGAAGACAGGAACTCCCCGATTATCTCCAGGAAACGCTGGAACTCCAGCCGGGTGAGGGCCCTCTCGTCCATTTTGCCCCTACAGCTCTCTGGTTCTTCTGGTCGTCCTTCTGCGCGACGCGATGGCCTTCTTCTTCTTCCGCTCGGAAGGCTTCTCGTAATACTGGAACTTCTTGACATCCTGCAGCAAGCCGTCCCTGGACACGATTTTACGGAAGCGCTTCACCAGCGAATCAAAGGACTCGCCGTCCTTGAGCGTTACGCCTGACATTCTCTCATCACCTCCTTTCTTGTCATGTTTAACCCTTTGTTTCCCTCTCCCAGAGCGGGTTTTTCAACCCGCTGTTGGGTAACCACACGGGGTTGCCCAACTACAAAGGAACCCGGGAATTGAAAGGGTGCTTTTTGCCATGTTCTCATCCTGGCGGCCAGGTCATCTGCCTGCCGCCAAGCACATGAAAGTGCAGGTGGGCCACCTCCTGGCCTGCCTGCGGCCCTTTGTTCAGGACTATCCTGTAGTCGGTGAGGCCCAGCCTTGCCGCGGCCTCCCTGATTGCCACGAGTATGTCCCCGGCAAGGTCAACGATCTCCGAGAGCTCCTCCGCGTGGCGCTTTGGAATCGCCAACAGGTGGACCGGGGCCTGGGGGTTTATGTCCCGGAACACAAGGACATTTTCGGTCTCGTGGACAACTTCAGCGGGAATCTCGCGTTCTATTATCTTGCAGAATACGCAATTCATTTCAGGGTTCCCCTTTGTCTTTCAGAAGGTTGGTAGTCCGGGCCTCCCCGCCCCGAAACAGGAGGTTCCGCTGCTAAGCTGGCAAGCGCGCCAGGGGCTAGCCGGTCCTGGTTTCTTCTGACAACTGACCCAGGGGGCAAAGGCCCTGGGCTACCCCGCTCACCGCCTGCTGATCTCATTCCGTTCTCCTTGATTCCTCTCGTATTTTCTCAAAGAGTCCGTTTGACCTTTCTTCCTCCATGAGCTTTTTGTAGAGCTCCTTCTCGGCCTTGCCCAGCTTCTCTGGCGTCCTGGCAACGACCCTGACAAACAGATCGCCCCTTCCGCCCTTGAGGCCGGGCATGCCCGCTCCCTTTATCCGGAACACGGTGTGTGTCTGGGTTCCTGGGGGGATCCTGAGCTCATGCTCCTCGCCGCCCAGGCCAGCCAGTCTCACTTTGTCGCCCAGCGCCAGCTGCGGCAGGGAAACCGGTATGTCCCGGTGGAGGTCGTCTCCGTCCCTCCTGAATACACGGTTGGGCTTCTCGTCAACCAGGACCTGCAGGTCTCCCCTTCGGCCTCCCCTGGCGCCTGCGCTTCCCTGGCCCCTGATCAGGAGCATCTCTCCCTTGCGTATGCCCGGAGGAAACTTCACCTCAAGCTCAACCTCCTTCTTAACCCGTCCACGGCCGGAGCACTCCTGGCACGGTGATTCAAGGACCTCGCCCGCGCCGCCGCACTCCGGGCAGGTCGTGGTGTGGTATATCTGGCCCAGGAAGGTGCGCTGTGCCCTCTGGATAATCCCCCGGCCCCCGCAGGTTGGACAGGACTTTGTCTTGCCAGTGGACGAACCTGTGCCCTTGCAGGGCTCGCACGATTCAAACCTGGTCAACCTTATGCGCTTTACCGTTTCCCTTGCCATCTCCTCCAGGCTCAGGGGAACGGTTATCCGCAGGTCCTCGCCTGGCCTTGCCCTGGAGCCGCGTCTCGGCCTTGGCTGTGCCTGGAACCCGAGAAAGCTTCCCAGGAGGTCACCGAAGAAGTCCCCGAATATGTCCCTGAGGTCGTCGTAGTGGGAGAAGTCCTGCCAGGTGAAGTTCGGCCCGCCCGTGGCAAACGAGACATCGCCATAGGTGTCATAGGCCCGGCGCTTGTCCGGATCCATCAAAACCTCGTATGCCTCGGATATTTCCTTGAATCGTTCCTCGGCTTCGGGCTTTTTGTCCGCGGAAACCCTGTCCGGGTGATACTTCAGGGCCAAACGCCTGTAGGCCTTCTTTATTTCCTCGGGGCTAGCGGTTTTCTCAACGCCGAGAATCCCGTAGTAATCCCTGGCAGGCATTAATTAACCCACCACCTTGTAGTCCGTGTCATGGGGACCGTCATCACCTCCTTCGTCGCTCTCCGGCTCCTCGCCGGGCGGGTTTCCTCCGCCACCGGGCGCTTCGGCAGCCTGATATATCTTGGTGGCTATCCTGTTCCAGGCCTCCTGCAGGTTCTCGTAAGCAGTCCTGATGGCCTCCGGGTTGTCCTCCCCCATCTTCTCCCTGAGCTCCCCGGAGAGCCGGTTTATCTCGTCCCGCTCGTGTTTTTCCATCTTCTCCCCGAAGTCCTTCATTGACCTTTCCACGGAGAAAAGATACCCGTCGGCCTGGTTCTTGAGATCAATGAGCTCTTTGCGTTTTTTGTCCTCGTCCGCGTGGCGCTCGGCCTCGTTCACCAGGTTCTGCACCTCCTCGTCCGTGAGGCCGGATTTGGCGTGTATCTTGATCTGGGACTCCTTGCCCGTTGCCTTTTCCCTGGCGTGGACATGCAGGATGCCGTTCGTGTCTATATCAAAGGTCACCTCTATCTGCGGGACGCCACGGGGCGCTGGGGGAATTCCCGTTAGCTCGAACTGGCCCAGCAATCGGTTCTCCCCCGCGACCGGCCGCTCGCCCTGGTAGACCTTGATGAGGACAGAGGACTGGTTGTTCTCCGCGGTGGTGTATATCTTGGTCTTCTTCGTGGGTATGGTGGTGTTCCTTGGTATGACAACATCAAACCCGCCGTAAAGCACCTCAACCCCCAGGGACAACGGCGTCACATCCAGCAAAACAATGTCCCTGTCCGCGTATTCGCCAGCGATTATGCCGGCCTGGATTGCCGCGCCTATCGCGACCACCTCGTCCGGGTTTATCCCCTTGTGTGGGGTCTTGCCGAAGAAGTTCCTGACTGCGTCCTGGACCATGGGCATCCTGGTCTGGCCGCCGACCAGTATGACCTCGTCTATCTCCGAGGGCGAAAGCCCCGCGTCCTCCAGGGCCTGCCTGCATATGGTTATCGTCTTCTCAACCAGGTCCTGGACCATTGCCTCAAGCCTTGAGCGGGTCAGGGAAACATCAAGGTGGTGCTTCTCGTGGATGAAGGGTATCCTGACCGGGGTCTCCATCTTGAAGGAGAGGTCTTTCTTCGCTTTCTCCGCGGCTTCCCTTATCTGCTGGAAGGCCTGGGGGTTGCCCCTGAGGTCAACGCCGGACTGGGCCTTGAAGGTCTCAAGAAGCCAGTCGGTTATCCTGAGGTCAATGTCGTCGCCACCAAGGTGGGTGTCCCCGGATGTGCTCTTGACCTCAAAGACCCCTTCCGCGAGCTCAAGTATGGATATGTCAAAGGTGCCTCCACCCAGGTCAAAGACAGCGACCCGGAGACTCTTCTCGGTCTTGTCCAGGCCATAGGCCAGCGCGGCCGCGGTTGGCTCCGGGAGTATGCGCATGACCTCCAGGCCAGCTATTGTCCCCGCGTCCTTCGTTGCCTGGCGCTGAGCGTCATTGAAGTAAGCGGGAACGGTTATCACTGCCTTTGTTATTTTCTGACCAAGGTAGCTCTCCGCGGCGTCCTTCAGGTATTTGAGTATCCGCGCGGATACCTCCTCGGGCGAGTAGTTCCTGCCCTCCGCGGGGATGACTATCTCAGCTCGCCCCTCTTTTCCCTCTACCACCTCGTAGGAAAGCCTGTCCACATCCTCCCTTGCCTCTGAGAACCTCTTTCCCATGAGGCGCTTCACCGAATACACGGTGTTGGCTATGTTCATCACCGCGGATCGTCTTGCCAGTGAACCAACCAGGGTCTCCTTTCCGTCAAAGGAAACAACGGAAGGCGTTATACGCTCGCCCTCCGGGTTGGGTATGATGACTGGCTCGCCGCCCATCGTGATGGCGACCGCGGAGTTCGTCGTTCCTAGGTCTATGCCGATTATCCTCTCGCTCATCCTCTTGTGTCCTCCTCTATGTTCTCTTCCCTCATCTCAACCACAACCCTCGCTGGCCTTATCAGCCTGCCCCGGAAAAGATAGCCGGGCGCGATCACCTCGGCCACCTTTCCCTTCCTTCCCTCACCTGCGGCCCCGATGGCCTCCATCAGGGATGGGTCAAAACCG
>Ga0172366_10000681_pt1 | contig 25165 bp, 26 predicted proteins | sample LakKivSesite69cm_FD_114533 | JGI IMG/M metagenome (GOLD analysis project Ga0172366, IMG submission 114533) | Sediment microbial communities from Lake Kivu, Rwanda - Sediment site 69cm | ecosystem: Environmental > Aquatic > Freshwater > Lake > Sediment | place: Rwanda: Western Province, Lake...
AACCGCAAGGCCCACCGCATATAACCTGTTTTTCGCGCTTGAGCGGATGGAGAAGGTGTTAAAAGATACGGATAATATTTCAATAGGAAAGTTGAAAAAACGACTGGTTGAGGAGGCGGATGCGATCTACCAGGAAGATTTAAGATGCTCTTATAAAATCGGGGTGAACGGCGCGGCCCTGATAAGAAACGGCATGAACATCCTTACCCACTGCAACGCCGGCGCGCTTGCCACTTCCGGGCTGGGGACGGCGCTCTCCATCTTTTTCGTCGCGAAGAACAGGGGAAGGAAGTTCCGTGTTTTCGTTGACGAGACCAGGCCTGTTTTGCAGGGCGCGCGTTTAACTGCATGGGAATTGAGGAAGGCAGGCATCCCGTATACCCTGATATGCGACAACATGGCAGGATATCTCATGCAGCAGGGGAGGATTGACATGGTGGTTACGGGCGCAGACAGAATAGCGGCAAACGGCGATACAGCGAACAAGATAGGCACTTATTCGCTGGCTGTCCTGGCTCATCACCACAAGATTGATTTTTATGTCGCGGCTCCTTTTTCCACCTTTGACCTATCTATCAGGAACGGGAAGAGGATAGTTGTTGAGGAGAGGGATGCTGACGAGGTAAGACGTATAAGAGGTGTATGGATTTCGCCGAAAGATTCCCCGGTCTATAACCCCGCTTTTGACGTAACCCCGGCGCGGCTCGTAAAGGGTTTTATCACGGAAAATGGTATAATGTACCCGCCATTTAAATAATCAGGGCGGTTGGCTCAGCGGTTAGAGCACTTGCTTCACACGCAAGGGGTCACAGGTTCGATTCCTGTACCGCCCATTTACCCCGAACACTAACATGCTAAGCTTCCCAAGTGAGGGGCTAAGGATTTTAAAAGAGGGAAGACAAAAACTTAAAATCAGCATTTCCCTCACAAGAAAGAAAAGAGCTTGCGAGTTCGGGATAAACGATTCCTGTACCGCCCACTGCACTCATTTTGTCATTGCGAGCGTTTCTCAGCGTGGCAATTGATGTTTTCTATCATCCCGATTCTTTCCATCGGGACTGGCGTTTTTTGCCACTCCGGCATGTTTCAAGCCGGAGTCTACAACCATGCAATGACAAATTGTTAGCGGTTTTGATTTGTTTGCGGAGGAAGGGGAACCTCTGTATTTTTTTTGAGGGAGAGGAACTTATGGACAAGAGGTTTGAAGAGGCCGTTAAACTGGCAGAGAAAGCAGGGCGTTTTTTAAGGGAAAGCCGTGACAGAATAGAGGTATCCGTAAAGACTTCCTACGATGTTAAATTAAAACAGGATGTTGCGAGCGAGGAGATAATCATAGGCGGGATTGAAAGGGGGTTTTCCGGAGATGGCTATATATCCGAGGAACGCGGGACAAAGGAAAGCCGTTCGGGTTACGTATGGGTGATTGACCCGCTTGACGGAACGGTCAATTATTCAAGGGGCATCCCTCATTGCTGTGTCTCCATAGCGTGTGCAGGCGAGAAAGATTCCTTCGGGGTCGTTTATGACTTTTTCAGGGAGGAGATGTTTACCGGCAGAAGGGGGAAGGGCTCTTTCTTAAACGGGCGGAAAATCAGGGCAAGTTCAACAAAAAATCTGGAGGAGGCGATAATATCTTTCGGGCTGATGAAGGGAACGGAAGAAATCAGGTCAGGACTTGCAGTTCTTGAATCCGTTGCCCTGAAAGTGCATAAAATCAGGACCATGGGGTCCGCGGCTCTTGACCTCTGTTATGTGGGGGCGGGCAGAATAGACCTTTTTATGGAGGTCGGGCTCAAGCGATGGGATACTGAGGCGGGCAGAATCATAATAGAAGAGGCGGGCGGCAGGTACAGGGAGATTGACAGGTTCGGAATGACTCTCGCATGTGCTGACAACGGCCATATTGATACGGAGGATTTATGCAGAAGTCTGTGAGGAAGATAAGAAAGACGGTCGGGACCATTGTGAAACCGGTGGTGAAGCCGGTCTCCGGTCTCGTTGACATATTTAACTCGTTCATGAGAAAGGTTGAGGAGAAGGTTCCGGCGAAGAAGGAGGGTGTTGAGATTGACGGCTTTGTCAGCACGCTCCTGGATGAAATGAAGGACGTTGAGCAGGGGATATTTGCCTTCTTCAGCGAGATGCTGTTCATGCACCATCTTTCAGAAAAAATGGCGCAGGTTGAGAACGAGGTAACTCTCGTGAGTATACTTGCCGAAAGGGTGAAGGAGTTTTTGAAACCGGGATTCATTGAAGTTTTCCTTTCCGGCGAGGATAAGCATTCTTTCCACCTTGCATACCACTACCCATCGGAAAAAGAGTTCAATCCCGCGGCTGTCAGGGAGATTGCGATGGAGTGTTTCAGGAAGGGTGAAAGCACGATATTCAACAGCAAGAAAATCGGCGGGAAGAATTTCTCGGTTCTGACAGCACCCCTGAGAACAACCCGCGACCGGTTCGGCACGATTGTGGTGGGCAAGAAGGGAAAGAATAATCTGAATTCCAGGGAGATAACGCTTGTCATAGCGGGTGCGACCGTCGTGAGTTTCTCCATCAGCAACATAAAACTTGTGAACAGCATAATCAAAAACGAGCGGCTTGTTACCATAGGGGAAACCATAGCGGGGCTATCCCACGATATAAAGAATATTCTCACCAGCCTTGAAAGCGGCATCGCCATCATGGATATTGCCATGGGGAAGAATAACCGCCCGGGGTTGAAAGAGAAATGTCTTTGCCGGAAATGCAGTCTTTCATCTTCGTGCATGGAAGATTTCAAGATGCTGACCGAGGGAAGCAGGGCAGTGAAGAAGGGGTACGAGAGGATGAAGGACCTCGTCCTTTCCATGATTGACTATTCAAGGGAAAGAGAGATATCCGTCCGGAAGGCCAGCATAAACAGACTTGTGAAGGATGTTCTGGCAGGCAAGAGCGAAGAACTGAGGGAGAAAAAAATCAGACTGGTAGAGGAGTTTGACGGCAGGATAAAGGAAGTTCTAATTGACCCTTCCAGGATTGAGAGAATGGTCGGGAATCTTGTCAACAATGCCATTGATGCGGTGAAGGGAAAGGCGGGCGTGATAAAAGCGGGCACAAGATTTTCGGCCGACAGGAGTTATGTTATGATGTGGATTGAGGACAACGGCCGCGGCATACCCGAAGGAAGCATCAACAGGATATTTGACGTCTTTTATTCCACGAAGGGAGCCAAGGGCACGGGTTTCGGCCTGGCAATAGTGCAGAAGATAGTCAGGGAGCACGGGGGCACGATAGAGGTGAAGTCAACAGTGAACAAAGGCACAAGATTTCTTATCAAAATTCCGGCAGGAAAATAGGGATGAGTGGTTGAATGAGAAAAACCAGGTTTCACCCTGATAGAACTTCTTGTAGTGATGGCAATACTGGCAATACTGGCAGGCATTTTACTTCCCGCTCTTTCAAGGGCACGTGAAAAGGCAAGAAGAGTAGTCTGTATCAGTAACTTGCGACAGCTGGGACTGGCATGGGATATGTATATTTTCAGGACAACGATGAAAGATTTTATGATGTGCGTTGCTGGTGGATATGGGGAGGAAAGCTGGGTACAATCGGAGCCGGGCATGGTCCTTTTCCTTTTGACGACCCTGATGTCATTCGTCCTCTCAACAGGTATGTGGGCAATAATTATAAGGTTTTCTTTTGTCCTTCAGATTCCGGCAGGCCGGGATTACCGTGGGATGAACCCCGCACCTACGATACCATGGGTAACAGTTATGCCTACAATGCTGTTGGTTATATGGATGAGGGCGGCCTGGCCGGTATTAAACTGGGCAGGGTCAGAAACAGTGCAGAAACAATACTTATTCTGGACGGAGTAATAGGACATTCTCCAGTTACGCCGCAGAACATATTCTGGCATGATAAGACTGCTGCATGGGCCAATGTGCTTTTTATAGACGGACACGTGGCCTGGATTCTGATAACCCCGGCATCTTCGAGAGACAATTGGACTTTTATACCCTAAACTCTATGGCAGAATAATGTAGAGATACTAATGAATGTCTTTGCTGAAGCATACCAAGGAGGCGGAAATGGTGAGTTTTGAGCAGTTCAAGGAGATGGAGATAAAGATAGGCAAGGTGCTGGAGGTTGAGGACGTTGAAGGTGCTGACAGACTGTATATCCTGACCGTAGATATCGGAGAGGAAACAAGGAAGATAGTTGCCGGCATAAAACTCTGGTACAGCAGGGAGGATCTTGTGGGCAAGAATGTCATCGTTCTTGCCAACCTGCAGCCCAGGGTCATAAGGGGAGTTGAGAGCAACGGAATGGTTCTTGCCACGTTTAACGAGGACAAATTTTCCGTGCTCACCACGGACAGGGATGTCCCCCCCGGGAGCAGGGTTTCATAATCAGAGGGGGAAAAGGGAATAATGAAAAAAGTTTATGTGGTGGGCGACAGCATTTCAATCCATTACGGGCCGTATCTGGAAAGATACCTGAAAGGCGTTATGTCCTATTCCCGCAAGGAAGGTGCGGACAGGGCAGCGCAGAACCTTGACGTTGCCCCCGGGGCCAACGGAGGAGACTCCTCAAATGTCCTTGCGTATCTGGAATATAGATTGAAATCCGGCGGGGTTGACGCGGGCGTACTTCTTTTCAACTGCGGCCTGCATGATATCAAGACCGACCCGGTAACGGCGAAAAGGCAGGTTCCCATTGAAAAATACGGTGAAAATCTTGAAAGGATACTCGGGGTAATAAGGAAGCTGGGAACAGAACCCGTATGGATTCGGAGCACGCCGTGTGATGAGAAGGTGCATAATCAGAAGAATCCATCCTTTTACCGTTTTTCCGCGGACTGCAGGGAATATAATTCGGTGGCTGACGGAATTATGCGGAAAAACAGGGTGCCGGTCATAGACCTTTATACCTTCACTGTCAACCTGGGTTCGGATCTCTACTGCGACCACGTGCATTTCAACGAGGACGTACGCGAAAAACAGGGTGCTTTCATTGCAGGATGGCTTGCCTCATGGCTGGAAAGAGAGTGTGAATAGGTTAACTAATACTAATGATATATGCATAACTAATGTCACGATATCAAGACCTCTTTCCAGTTTGTCATTGCGAACGTTTTTTGTGCGGCAATCTCTCATAAGGTTGAGATTGCCACGCACAAGGCGCTCGCAACGACAAAAAACATCGGATTGCCACGTCGCACAGCGCGCTCCTCGCAATGACAACCTCTTTAGTATCAGTTTTTTGATGAGATGAAACCGATGATTTTGTAGATCAGTTTTGCCGCGAGAAACGAGGAATGCGTGAACTTTTCCGGCGGTGAAAGTTCAACCACGTCAAAACCTGCTATGCCGATATCTTTTCTTGTGATAAATGTTTTCAGGAAATCAACGGTTTCATACCACTGGAAACCGCCCGGTTCCGGAGTCCCTGTATCCGGAATAACCGACGGGTCAAGGAAATCAACGTCAAAGGTGATGTAGTACATGCCCGGGGGAAGTGTTCTGTTCAGAATATCGCCCCATCTTTTTCCTGCCATCTGATAGCCCCAGAAAATTTTCACTCTTTCAGTGCTTTTCAGAAAATCTTTTTCCTCCGTGCTGATGCTTCGTATGCCAACGGAGAATAAATTGCAGCCAAGTTCCGAAATCCTCCTTGCCACGCATGCGTGGCTGAACCTCGTCCCTTGGTACGCATCTCTCAAATCTCCATGCGCGTCAAAAGACAGGACGTTAATATCGGGATATCTTTTGATACATGCGTCAACAAGTCCCGCTGAAACCGTATGTTCCCCGCCCAGTCCTACGACCACCTTGTTCATTCCGAAGTATGCCCCTGCTGTCCTGCTGATTTTTGAAATCATTCTTCCATGCCCGGAGGAATCAGGCTTGACCGCAGGCAGGGTCTTGATTCCGGCAGCGCAGGGCTCGGTATCCATCTCTTCGTCGTAGAATTCAAGGTATCTGGAGGCAAAGATAATTCCGGCGGGTCCTCTTTCAGTCCCTTTCTGACAGGATGTCGTCTCCTCAAACGGTATGGGCAGGATTACGAAACGTGCCCTGTCAAGAGGCATATCCGGAAGTCCGAGAAAATTACTGGTTGTCCTTTTCATTTTGGCGGATGAGGCGGAGCCGGGGTTAGATGATAAATACCGCGGCCGCAATTACGGATGTCCACAGGCCGTTCTTATCGCCAATGGCCGACTGCGTGATATTGGTTGTTTTAACTATTCTGGTTGACATCTTCCAGATTTCCTTCTTCTTGTCGTAGGATGAATCCGGGTCAAACTCAACTCCGATAATCGTTGCCAGCATCGTTGCAGCAAGGTCTTCGGCGTAGTCCCCTGCCCTGTCATCGGTTTCACCGAAGCCCTCATGTTCCGAGAGGTACCCGTACTGCTCGCTGTTCTTGGGAATGGCGATTCCCACGGAGGAGGTGATGAGGCGGTGCGGTTCATTTGTGGAGTTCCTGCTTATGACGGTATAGACAATCTGCCCCGGCGTGAGTTGTTCAAGACCTGCCTTTTTTGATATCAATTTGCAGTACGGCGGGAATATGCTTGAGATTGATACAATGTTGAATTGAGCGATGTCCGCGTCCCTGAGGGCGCGCTCAAAGCTCGTTAGTTTTTCCTTGTCCTTGCCCACGCCCTTTGTCAAAAATACTTTTCTTGGCACCAGTTCCATCTCTCTCCTTTACCCCCCTATTGGCATATGGCAAGTAGCAAATGGCATTTGGTATTTATTAAACTGTTTTCTTTCGTTTTTGGCTTTTCTTATTTGCCATAAGCTATTTGCCATTTGCGGGTTTATTTAAGCACAGGGCATCTTCTTCCATAAAGTCCCCTGTCATGCTGTATGCAAGTGCTCTGCATCCCCTGCAATTTTTAATTTTACACCCTTCGCATTTACCTTTCAAGAGAGACTTATCTCTCACGGTTTTCAATACCTCTGATTGCTCCCATATCTGTGCCAGGGATGTCTCTTTCAGGTTCCCGATTCCTAACGGGAACCTCCTGCAGGGAAAGACGGTTCCGTCCGGCATCACCGCAATTCCGTCAACACCGACTATGCACGGTGCGCCGAAAAGGCGGAGTCTTCCTCTCCTGCCGTCCCTCTTAACCATGAACCCCCTGTATGGCAGGAGTCCGTCCATGTCCGTTTCAATCCCGCATTTTTCACACAGCAGGACCAGAATCCTTTCCCATTCCTCGCGAGAAATGACGCTTCCGCCTGACATTCTCCTGCCCCTGCCCCAGGGAATAAACCTTTCAATGATGAGTTTATTGAAGTCATATGTTTCCATCAGTTCCAGCATGGGGGTTACCTGGCCGGTGTTCTCCCTTGCGACGGTGAACATCAGCGTTCTATCCTTCCCCTGCAAGCGCCCTCTTACCAGACGGCAGCACTCCATGAATTTTTCATATGTACCCCGTCCTCTGAAGAACTCGTAACTTTCTGCTGTGGCCCCTTCAGCGGAAATCTTAAGCGATTTGAATTTGTCAGCCGTTTCAAGGAAGGACACGATTTCTTCGTCAAGGGGAAAACCGTTCGTTATTATCCCGATTTCCTGCGTGACTTCCGGAGCGGATACCAGCGAGAGTATGTCCTTCCATCTTTTATGCAGAAAAGGTTCCCCCCCGGTTATGTCAAGAACAAGTCTCTTGCCGTGTATTCCCAAAAAATCTTCAATGTTAAGAAAGATTTTTTCCATGTCGGAGAAGGGGAGGTCGTTTCTTGAATTGAAAACGTCCTGGTAGCAATGCCTGCATCTCAGGTTGCAGAGGTCTGTTATATGCCACTGTATATGAAAGGTATTTTTCATTTTCCGCGCTATATATTATAATAAATCAATAGAGGAGCAAAATGTTCAGAAACCTCCCTTTTGAAGTATTTAATACAGAAGTGGGATTGCGGGAGAGACTGCGGCTTGCCGTCCTCGGTGATTTTGAAAGCGTTGACGTGGATATGCAGGAAGCCGCGGCCCTCTCCGGGAAATATTCCGCGGCTTATGTAAAGGGGATGATAGATTCCTTCAATATGAAAGCCGGGGCATGGTTATTGCCTTTTGCCCTCGACTCGGAAGAAAAAATCTACAAGGCAGGCCTGGAGGAAATCAAGAGATACGGTCGGATAGCCTCGGAGATTGGGGCCTTCACGGTCATAGCCATTCTGCAGGCCGATGTTTTTGAAAAGGAATGCAGGGAGAACACCGGTTTTTACCGTGAACGGCTGGATACCGTTGCCGGGATTCTCAATGACTCTGGATGCAGGATTGGCGTGGATTTCACCTCGTCTTTGCCCGTAAACCGCTGCCATTTTTCCCTGGATAAGGTGCTGGAACTGTGCAGTTCGGTAAAATCCGGGAATGCGGGAATAATTCTTGATGCGTATTACTGGCATCTGTCGGGAGGCGGTACGGAGGGATTGAAAAAAACAGCTGGCAGTTTCGGGGTCTACGCGCGGATATGCGACGCTGACAGCGGTACGGGCAGGGGAATATACCTGCCGGGAGAGACCGGTGTTATTGACCTCGCGGGATTTTTGACCGCACTGTCAGAGGGTGGCTATCATGGTCCGGTCTCGCCGAAACTGCCGGACAGGAACATCCTGGCGCTTCCATACGAAATCGCGATAAGACTTCTGGGAGGGTCTTTTGCCAGGATCTGGAAAAAAGCGTTCATGGAAAAAGAGGGTTAGTCCATGCCTTTCTTCCTTTTCCATCGGTTATCTCTATCCTGATATATCTCTCATTGCCCGTGATGGAATACTCGGCGTGTTCAAATTCTCCCTTCTCTGCGGCAACTCTTCTCCCTGCCGAATCAAATGCGATGAAATCCACGTATTCCGCTGGAGAAAAATCTATCCTTATCATGGAATCAGCCACATCAAGATTCTTGACCGTTACGCCTGTTGACGAATAAAAACATCCTTTTCTTATGGATGAAAGGATATCTTTCTTCGCGCAGGAGGCCGCCTTTGCCATTATGAATCCCTTTCCGATATCTCCCACGCAGTGGCTATCATCACTGGCAAATCCCAGGATCTTTTTTCCTGCCTGCAGAGCCTCGTCAAAGTGCACCGTTGAATACCCTTTCCCCAGCAGTCTGTGGCACACGGTATTGAAAATCTCTATTCCCGAATACCCGTTCAGCTGCAGGAGGGTGCGGGATGTTATGCCGCTCCAGTACGGATGGGCAAGTATTACCACCGCGTTCTGCTCGTTCATCCTGTCAATTATCTGCTGGTCGGGGAGGCCCTCCGCGTCAAACTCCTCCTTCAGGTCCAACCCTACGATATGCATGATGCCGTTTTTTTCGGAACCCCTCAAAAAGAGCATGCTGTCAGGCTCTTCTGCCTCTGTTATCCTGTTATGGTCGGTGATGCACAAGAAGTCGTAACCCTCCCTGCGATATATCCCCAGAGTTTCTTCCGGGCTTTTTTCCCCGTCGGAATTTATCGTATGTGTATGGAGGTTGCCCTTATACCAGTTACCTTTTTCCGCGAAGGGGTTCATGAAATACATGAGTAACTCCTTGGTTTGAAAAACAAATCAATCTTCCTCTTTCTTTGTTGAGTATATCACCTCGGATATCGTTGTTCTTCCGTCCAGCACTTTTGTTATTCCGTCCTCGCGCAACATCTTCATCCCTGCTTTTCTTGCGAGCTCCTTTATGCTGCTGACCTCCGGGTTGGTCATTATTCCCCTTCGCAGGTCCTCGTTCAATATCATAAGTTCAAATATTCCTATCCTTCCGCCGAAGCCCGTACCGTTGCACAGATGGCACCCCTTTCCCCTGAAGAAGGCATGTTCCCCTTCCGAGAGGGAGACGTCAAGTTGCCCTATCTCCTCTTTCAGGGGAGTGTACCGCTCCCTGCAGTTGAGACAGATACTTCTCACGAGCCGCTGATTCAGTACGCCTATCAGCGAGGATGCGATAAGGTAGGGCTCAACGCCCATGTCTATAAGACGTATCACTGCGGCCGGCGCGGTATTGGTGTGCAGCGTGGAGAATACAAGTTGTCCGGTCTGTGCGGCGCGGAAGCCGATTTCCGCGGTTTCCAGGTCGCGGATTTCCCCCACCATGACGACGTCCGGGTCCTGCCTCAGGATTGACCTCAATGCGACGGAAAAGGTCAGTCCGGTTTTCGGGTTTATCTGCGTCTGGTCAACGTTCTTGAGGTGGTATTCAACGGGATCTTCAACCGTGATCATCTTCTTGTGGACGTTGTCAAGTTCATTGAGCGAAGAATAGAGCGTGGTTGTCTTTCCGCTGCCGGTAGGCCCCGTGACAAGCAGGAGGCCGTAGGGCTCCTCAAGCAGCATCCTCCACCTGTGAAGGGTCTGCGGCAGAAAGCCAAGCTGTTCAAGCCCGGAGACGATGTTTCTTTTATCCAGCACCCGCATTGCCACCATCTCGCCGAAGATGGTGGGGAAGGTTGAAACGCGCAGGTCAACGTCTCTTCCTGCGAGTTTCAGTTTGAAGTAACCGTCCTGCGGAATTCTTTTTTCCGCTATGTCAAGCATTGAAAGAACCTTGATGTGCGAAACGATTGCAGAATAAAGTTCCAGCGGGGGAGGGGGGAATTCGTAAAGGATTCCGTTGATTCTGTATCTGAGTTTAAGCCCCTCCTCCTCTATCTCTATGTGCGCGTCGGTCGCCTTCAGTTCAACGGCTTTTGCCACGATTTCCTCCACCGCCGCAACGGCAGAGGAGTCGGTCACCTCCTTCAATCCGGACGGCCTGAAGATTCTGCCCGCCGCTTCCATCTTCTCAACGGGTGAGATTACCTTCATGCTCCCCTGCGCAAGGTACCTGTCAAGACCCGCCTTTATGTCGGCATCCTTTGCCAGCCGCGGATCTATCTCCATGGAGGCGATTTTCCCGATTTCGTTTATCACTTCCTCGTCGGTCGGGTCAACCATGCCGCATATGATCTTGTTGCCTCCCCTGTACACGGGGATGACCCTGTATTTCCTGCATGTAAATTCAGGCAGGGAACTCAGGACATTTCTCTCAATCTCAATGCCGGATATGTTGATGGGGACGATTTTCAATTCCTTGAGAACGAAGTTATACCATCTTTCTGCATTAATCAGCCCGAATTTTATGAGGAGGTAGCCGAAAGGTGCGCCTGTCTTCTCCTTTTCAGATACGACAATGTCAACCTGTTCCCTCTGCAAACCTTCCTTTTCCATCAGTATTCTTATCAGTTCTTCTCTTTTCATAGGAAGGGTTCCACCATCTTTATGAGTTCTGCTTCCGAGAGTGCGCCGGGTCTTGTGGGATGATTTGCTCCGTTCTTGTCTATGATGAACGTGGTGGGAACAAATCTTATTTCTCCGTAAAGTTTTTCTATGCTGCCGTCACTCATGCAGACGGGGTAGTTGATTCCGTATTGTTTCACCATTTTCAGAACATCGTCCCTGTTGCTGCTGACGGCAATTCCTATTATCTCCACTCCCTTTTCCCTGTACACCTTGTAAAACCGTACGAAGTCCGGAATCTCGGCCTTGCACGGCGGACACCACGTTGCCCAGAAGTTAAGTATTACCACCTTTCCCCTGTAATCGGAAAGACTTAATGTCTTATCCCCGATATCCTTGAGGGAAAAATCAGGCGCTTTCGCCATCTCCGCCCTTGTGCAGGACGAAAAAACGAAAATCATACATAAAAGTACTATCAATCTTCTCATTTTTTGCCTCCTCGTATTCAGTCTATTCCTTCTTGCTTTCAGTCAAAGCTGTTAAAGATTCCTGGATTGCTCCAAGGTGAACCATCACGCAGCATTCTTTCTTGGTGTCCCACCAGGAACAGTGGTCCGCGATGCATACGTCAAAATCCTCTATGAATTCCGGAACACCAAAGGTCGCTTCCCCGAGAGGCCTTTTCTGCGACTTGAGTCTGAGTGGACATAGCACAGTCATCACCCCCTTTGCCCCGAACCGAAGTTCTTGGAGCGACTCATCATAGAAATTTTTCAACCGTTGCCAGAAACTCCTTCCTTATCCTGTCAAGCGATGCGTCGTCTTCCGCTTCAATCCGCACGACCAGCGCCGGCTGAGTGTTTGATGCCCTGACCAGCGCCCATCCGTCCGGGAAGAAGACCTTTGCCCCGTCAATGTCCGAGATTTTCAGGTTCCGGGAAGAAAAAAAGGTTCTGATCTTTTCAACCGTTTCAAACTTTTTTTCGTCCGGAACCGCAATTCTTATTTCCGGAGTTGAGGAGTAATTTTTAATTCCGGAAAGCAATGCCGAAGGTTTACGTCCGGTCTCTTCCATTATCCTCAGCAATCTCAGGGATGCGTAAACGGCATCGTCAAACCCGTAATATTCATCGGCAAAGTAAAGATGCCCCGAGAGTTCTCCGGCCAGCGGAGCGTTCTCCTGATGAAGTTTGTTCTCTATCAGGGAATGTCCGGTTTTCCACATTACGGGGATGCCGCCTGCTTTCGTGATTTCTTCTTCAAGGGCCCTGGTGCATTTAACGTCAAAGATTATGCTGGCACCGGGCGATTTTTTCAGTATTTCACGCGCATATATAATCAGAAGCCGGTCGCCCCACAGGATGTTTCCGGTTTCGTCAACAACCCCCAGCCGGTCCCCGTCCCCGTCATACCCGAGTCCGATATCAAGTTTGTTGCCGGTCACCGTTCCTATCAGGTCCTGAAGGTTTTCCGGCACAAGTGGGTCGGGAAGGTGGTTGGGGAATGACGGGTCGCTCTCCGCATAAAGAGGGAAGACCTCAATCCCCATGTCTCTGAAAAGGGAAACTATCAGCGGGCCCAGTGTTCCGTTGCCGGTATCAATCCCGACCCGCGGTTTTCTCCTGAAGCGGAAATTTTTTTGCATGAATGCGACGTAGTCCCCGGTAACTTCCCTGCTTGAAATCATCCCCCTGCCTTTTTCAAAATCGTTCTTCTCAATCAAACCAGCCAGTTCCTGTATCTCGTGCCCGTAAAGACTCCTGTTGCCCATCACCAGTTTCAATCCGTTGAATTCCGGAGGGTTGTGGCTTGCGGTAACCATAGCTCCCGCATCAAAGCCGCAGTTGTGAATGGCGAAATACAGGACCGGAGTCGGCACTATCCCGACATCTGCAACGTTGCATCCGCTCTCCGAAAGTCCCCTGATAATCTTATCCTTGATCTCCGGGGTTGTAACCCTGTTGTCACCGCCCACGCATACATCTGTCCCGCCGGCTCTTCTCACGATACTTCCAAATCCGCGGCCCAGATAAGAAGGCAGGTCATCCCTGAGGTAATCCTCGTAGATTGCCCTTATGTCGTACTCCCTGAATATTGTTCTGTTTACGTTCATCTGTCTCTCTATGGAAAAATCCCTCCTGTTTATACATTTAATTATACAACCGCGGAGACCCGGTTGACAAAATTCTTTCTCTGGCGGTAAAATATACAGTAAACCATGAATATGAAAAAGGGGATGGTGTTAATGGAGCTGATAGTAAGCGTAATCATAATCGGCATACTGGCTTTGATATCACTCCGCGTCATATCTTCAGTAATGCAGAAGGCAAAGGTTGTAAGCGCAAAAGCCCAGATTGCCCAGCTGGCTCTCTTGCTGGAGTCCGTAAGGGATGATACTGGTTTGTACCCCGTATTCCTCCAGCATCTTACCCTGACCCCGGCTCCCACAATGATGGGGAAGGGATGGAAAGGTTTCTATACGGCGAAGGTTCCGCTTGACCCCTGGGGCAATGCCTATTTTTATCAGATTCCGCCTAGTACGGTATTACCTGCTACCAGGTCTAAACCCAGGACGTCACCACCTTCAATTCAAGATATTACTTTTGAGGCTTCGCCGGGCAAAGGTATATTGACAATAACCAACTATGGAGCGACCGCCAACCGCATCTGGTTGAACGGAATAGAAGTTATTCCACCGAGCCAGTTGAAAAACAACCCCAAGCCCCAGATTATTGAGAAAGAAGTGGACCTTTTGACCTATAACGTCTTTGAAATACGGCTTACAGGAAGCCCCGGGGATTTTCTCTTTGTGGAGGTTTCCGGTTTCATGCCGACGGACAAGTACTTCATACTGGGCAGTTACGGAAAAGACAAGGAGGAAGGCGGAAAGAGTTTTGCCGCGGATATTACATGGCGTTCGGACAAGTATCCAAATTTCCAGTGAGGTGAACCATGAAAAAGAAATTCAGGAGAAGAAGGTACCTGATAAACAAACCGCTGCAGTTCATCTATTCCGGTATCACTATATACCTCCTGCTTATAGGGATAATAGTGGTTGGCATAGCGACCTATTACATAACGCTTGACACGATACTCAGCCAGCTGGAATCCCAGGGAGGGTTGCTCCATGCTTACGAGATAGTCCGCAATATAAATGTGCTCATAGCAAAACGGGTGGGTGCCATGCTTGTGATGGTGATGGTTTTTGCTTTCGTTCTTGCGGTATATTACCTTCACAGGATAGCCGGCCCGGTGTACAGGATTGAAAAAACGCTCAACGAAATGGCCGATGGCAAGGAAGTTAATCTTGTCATGCTGAGAAAAAAAGATTTCTTCAAGTCTCTCGCGGAAGCGTTGAACAAGCTGATAAACCAGCAGAAGGAAGAGAAAAAATCATAGTGCGGCCAACCCTTCAGTTACCCGAAATATCAGCCCAGAGTTTTTCCAGTTTGTAATACGTTCTCACCTCGGGTATGAAAATGTGAACCATTATCTCCGCATAGTCCAGGAGAATCCATCTGGCGTTTTTCAGCCCGTCCACCGAGACCGGGACATCCTCAAATTCGTCAAGAAGGGATTCCGCAAGGGCTCTTGCATGGAGGGAGGAATTTCCGGACACGATAACGAAGTAATCGGTAATCCACGTCTGATTTCCGACGAAAAGCACCTTTATGTCTTCGCCTTTCTTACCCTCAAGTATTCCCGTTATTTTTTTCAGTCTGGTATTAATGTTTCTTGCTCCTGTCATTACTAATTTTACTGCATTATTCCCGAAAAAGAAATATTTCTTGATTTTTTTCATTTGTTATATAATACACGTGGGAAAGGGACCTGTTCATTGATTGCCCGGATTTCAGCCGGCTGCAGGAACCCGGCATCTCTGATGTTTTTGATTTCTGAAATCGGGATTTTTGAAAAAAGACTTGACACGGGAAAAAGAACGAAGTAGAATGTAATTGATATATCTTTGTAATCGTTACAGAGGGATTAATTCTTGTTTGAAACGATAAATCAAAGTCCCTCATTATGAGAGAAATGCAGGGTAGAATTCAGGACAAGGGGGTGCTTGATGTTTGACAGGATAAAGAAAAGGAACGGCGAGATAGTGAAGTTTGAAGCCCAGAAGATAACAAACGCCATATACAAAGCCGGCCAGGCAGCCGGTGAGTTTGAACTGGAAATGGCAAAGAGACTTACCCTGCGGGTGCTGGACCTTTGCATTGACGCAATAGGAGACAAAATCCCTTCCGTTGAAGAAGTCCAGGACATTGTTGAGGAAATCCTGATAGCATCCCCCTACAAGAAGACTGCGAAAGCATATATCATTTACAGGGACCAGCATGCCAAGTTGAGAGAGATAACGACAAAGGCCAATCTTGACCTTGTAAACCAGTACCTCACCAAGGAAGACTGGCGGGTGAATGAGAACAGCAATATGAGTTTTTCCCTCCAGGGGCTGAACAATTATGTCTCTTCGGAAGTGACAAAAACATACTGGCTCAACAGCATTTATCCTCCTGAAGTCCGGCTTGCATACATCAACGGGGATCTGCATATCCATGACCTTGGCTGCCTTTCTGTTTACTGCGTTGGGTGGGACCTCCAGGACCTTCTTTCGGTCGGGTTCAAGGGGGCCGTGGGCAAGGTTGAAAGCAGTCCCGCGAAACACTTCCACACGGCGCTCGGGCAGATTGTAAATTTTTTCTACACGCTTCAGGGAGAAGCGGCGGGTGCCCAGGCTTTTTCAAATTTTGATACACTGCTGGCGCCATTCATCAAGTACGACGGACTTGCGTACAGGGAGGTGAAGCAGGCCCTCCAGGAATTCCTTTTCAATGTCAACGTGCCAACGAGGGTCGGATTTCAGACGCCTTTCACAAACCTCACGATTGATTTAACCGTGCCGTCCATATACAGGGACCAGCCGGTTATCATCGGAGGGGAGCCGAGGCAGGAAACATACAAGGAGTTTCAGGAAGAGATGGATATGTTCAACAGGGCGTTCCTTGAGGTAATGCTTGAGGGCGACGCAAAGGGCAGGGTGTTCACCTTTCCCATCCCCACCTATAACATAACCAAGGATTTTGACTGGGACAACAAGAACCTGGAACGTCTGTGGCAGGTTACGGCGAAATACGGGATTCCGTATTTCAGCAACTTCATAAACTCGGACATGAAGCCGGATGACGTGCGAAGCATGTGCTTAGATGGAGATGAAGAACTCGTTATCAGAAATTCCAAAAAGATAAAAAGAGTTACCATTAAAGAGGTGGTTGAAAGATATAGATCTGGAGATTTTGACAATGAAGGCTGGGCAGAATGTAAAAGAGAGGGGAATCTTCAATTTTTATCATTAAATCCGAAGACTTTGAAGACTGAATGGGTAGAAGTGAAAAGATTTTTGAGGGTTTTTGATACTTCCGCCATAGAGATTACTGTTGAAGATGGCAAAGCGGCTACTTTTTCAGATAAACATCCGATTCCGGTTATGACTAATAATGGAGTAAGGATGAAATTTGCGAAGGATGTAAGAAAAGGTGATTATCTTATTTCCCTGAAAAGAGCTTCAGAAAATCTGTCAAAAGAATATCAAAAGATAGATAACCTGATGTTAAATGAGGACCTGTCGAAGGTTCTGGGCTATTTTACTGCTGACGGAAATTACCTTTTTGAAACCAGAAAAGGTTATACTCATTTTGGAGAACCAAGAGGACTGCAGTTTACATTTAAATTCGGAGACAAGGAAAATTTAGAAAGAATCAAATCGTTAATTAAGGCTGTTTTTGGTCTGACGTGCAAAGAGAAAAAAGACCCGCGATACAATACGTATTATTTATATGTTTACAATGTGGAATTGGCAAGAAAATTGCATGATGCGGGTTTTAGGAAATATGGAAGACTGCCGGATATTTTATTTAATTCTCCTGAAAGCGTTATAGAAAATTTCTTAGAGTTTTTTTCCCGGGGAGACGGTTATAAACAAAGAAAAGAAATCCATATTAATGACGTGGAGTTATCAAGGGATTTGGTCCTGCTGTTTTCTTTGATTGGCCAGCCCGTTACATACACGTTAAAAGAGAAAAGCCAGCGAATTTATTTGCAGCATAGTAAATCATCAATCAAAAAGAATGGAAATGCAAATAATCCTGTTTTATCTGAAAGAGTCCCCGGCTGGATGGCTTTTTCTACTTTTAAAGTTCCCGGGCTTACCAAATCAAGAATGGTTGGTTTTGATACTTTGAATAAATATGATGCCGATACAGATGAAAGTTTGAAAATAAAAAACAGCGATGTCTATGTGGTAAGGGTTAAAGAGATAAAAATCAAGAAATATGAAGTCCCCAGACCATTTTATGATATAGAACTCGCCAGAAATCATCTTTTTGCACATTCACTTGGCCAAATTTCATTCAATTGCTGCCGGCTCAGACTGGATACCGTTGAACTGAGAAAGCGCGGCGGCGGGCTTTTCGGCGCCAATCCACTGACCGGGAGCATAGGTGTCGTGACAATCAATATGCCGAAGATAGGGTACCTTTCAAATTCCGAGGACGAGTTCCTGGAAAGACTGGGCAACCTGATGTCTGCCGCAAAAGAATCCCTGGAGATAAAAAGGAAGATCATAGAAAAATTAACCGATGAAAATCTCTATCCCTATTCCGCTTTCTACCTGAGGAACGTCAAACAGAGGTTCGGGAAATACTGGATGAACCACTTTTCCACGATAGGACTCTCGGGGATGAATGAAGCATGTCTGAACCTTCTGGGCAAGGGAATTGGAACGCCGGAGGGATTGCAGTTCAGCATCAGGGTCATGCGCTTCATGCGGGAAAAACTGGTTGAATTCCAGGAAACAACCGGCAATAATTATAACCTTGAAGCCACTCCGGCCGAGGGAACCAGTTACCGCCTGGCAAAGTCCGACAAGATGAAATATCCTGACATAATCTGCGCAAACGAGGAGGAATACCAGAGGGGAGCGGAGCCGTTCTACACAAACTCCTCACAGCTTCCGGTGAATTACACCGAGGATGTCTTTGAATCGCTTGAACTCCAGGACGAACTTCAGACCCTTTACACCGGGGGCACGGTCATCCATCTGTTCACGGGAGAGCGCGTGGATACGAACGAGGGTGTAAAGAAACTTGTGAAGGTCATCTGTGAAAAATTCAAACTCCCCTATTTCACGATCACCCCGACATTTTCCGTATGTCCGGAACACGGATACATAAAAGGGGAGGCTTACAGGTGTGACAGGTGCAACAGGGAGACCGAGGTCTATTCAAGGATAGTCGGGTATTTGAGGCCTGTGAACCAGTGGAATAAGGGGAAGGCCGCGGAGTTCAAGATAAGAAAGACGTATGTCCTCAAATGAGAATAGGCGGTTTGCAAAAAATTTCCCTCATAGATTTCCCGGGGAAAATAAGTTGCATAGTATTCGTCCAGGGATGTAATCTTCGCTGTCCCTTCTGCCATAACCCCGAACTTGTACTGCCCGAGAGATTTACGACCCCTCTTGATGTTGAAGAGACAATCTCGTTTCTGGAAAGAAGGAAGAAATATCTTGAAGGTGTCGTCATCACGGGAGGGGAACCCTGCTGCGATGCCGGACTTCAGGTTTTTTTGAAAAGGGTCAAGGGGATGGGATACCTGGTGAAACTGGATACCAACGGGACCTTCCCCGCCGTAATCAGAAAGGCAATTGAAGAGAATGCTGTTGACTACATAGCCATGGATGTAAAGGGGCCTCCCGGCAAATACAAGGTTCTTGCGGGAGCACCTGTAAACATAAGGGATGTTGAAAAAAGCATCTCCCTGATAAAAGATTCCGGACTTGGCTATGAATTCAGAACGACGGTTGTCAGGGAGTTGCTGGAAGTGAAAGATTTTGAAGAGATTGGCAGGCTGGTTGCAGGTGCCGGAATTTTCTATCTCCAGCGTTTCGTGCCGTCCAAGGCTGTTGACCCGGCAAGCCTTACCTTCCGGACATATTCGGACGAAGAATTTGAAGCAAGCAGAAAGATTATGTTAAAGTATGTCAGGGAATGCCAGGTGAGATAACAGGAGAACCGATGATAGAGGGAAAGATAATAAAGGTGCGGTTCAAGAAAAGTTATTCGGAACAGAAGGTATGGGTTTTCATAGGTAAGGTCCTGAAATTCACGGAAAGCTGGTTGATGCTGGACGGAAAAGGTATTCTTGTCATGAAAGGGCAGGTGAAGCCCGTTGACATTGACAGGGAAAGGCGTCTTATCGTTGTTCCCCGCGAGAATGTATCCCACATAAGAATACTCCCCGACGATTTTGACATAGACAACATAAGCATAGAGATAAAAGGGGTAAGGATTTTTGCGAAGGTGAAGAACGGACCGGATACGAGCGTAAGCGAAATATAATGAAAATCTGCCATGTTATCACCCGCCTCATTGTCGGCGGCGCCCAGGAAAACACAATATTCACCGTCAGAGGGTTGAAAAAAAAGGGTTATGAGGTTGACCTTATAAGCGGTCCCACCACGGGTCCTGAGGGCTCCCTTGAAAGAGAGATAGGAAAGGCAGGGGCAGGGCTCATCGTGATACGGGAACTTGTAAGGGAGATAAATCCTTTACATGACATGGCCTGTTTCCTGAAACTTGTCTTTGTTTTCAGGAAGAAGAGATACGACATAGTGCATACGCACAGTGCAAAGGCAGGAATACTGGGCAGGATCGCGGCAAAAATCGCCTGCAGGAAAACGCTGGTAATCCATACCGTGCACGGACCCTCGTTCCATGAATTCCAATCACCGCTCCGCAACATGGCATATATTGCGGCGGAGAAGATCGCGGCAATCTTCACGGACCGTTTCATATGCGTGGGCGGTGTAATGAAGGAGAAATACCTTAAAGCAGGCATAGGTAGGGAAGAACAGTATTCCATCGTGTACAGCGGGTTTGACATCCAGCCGTACCTGGATGCGGACAGAAGCAGGGATGACAGGAGAAGGGCTCTCGGGATAAGAGAGAACGAGAAGGTCATAGGTATGGTGGGACGGCTCTTCCCTCTCAAGGGGCAGGAATATCTCATGGAGTCGTTTGCGGGGGTGGTGAAGGAATATCCCGCGGCAAGACTGCTTATTGTGGGAGACGGGATACTGAGAGCCGACCTTGAAAAATTCGCGAGGGAGAACAATATCTTTCAGAAGGTTATCTTCACCGGGCTGGTGCCTCCTTCGGAAATCCCGGGTTTCATATCGGCCATGGATATTCTGGTTCACACGAGTTTGAGGGAGGGGCTGCCGAAGGCGGTGGCTCAGGGCTTTGCCGGAGGCAGGGTCGTTGTTGCGTTTGACGTTGATGGAGCCAGGGAACTGGTGGTCAATGACAGAACCGGGTATCTGGTTCCGCCGAAGAACACATCCATGCTGAAGGAAAAAATTCTTTTTCTTTTGAAAAATCCCGGAATATCTTATAAAATGGGGGAAGATGGGAGACGAGTCGTGGAGAATCTTTTCCCTGTACAGAAGATGGTGGACTCCATAGAAAGGATATACCAGGAATTGTTGAAAGATTATGGAAGACAAGAACAGTTGCGATTACATAGTCATTGAAAAAAACCCGGGGAGTCTTGAGTGCATCTCCGATTTTATCCAGGAGAGAAGTTTAGACATAAGACTGGGATTCAGAAAGACCTGGGAACTGATGCTCGTTATTGACGAGATATGTTCAAACATACTGACAAACTCTACCTCTTCCGACAACACGCTCAAGATAATGTGGAGATACGATGATAATTGCGTCACGGTTGAAATCCTTGACAGGGGGTTTCCGTACAATCCGTTGAATCCCTCGCCCGAGGAGGAGGAAAAGAGTTCGCTGGGGGAGATGGGTACCTACCTGATAGACAAGATGGTTGACAGGGCGGAGTACCAGAGAGTCAAAGACACCAACAGGGTCTGCATATTGAAATACCGTCGGAAGGCATCCTCCAATAACAATAAGAAGAACGGTTCGGACAGGAGAGCCTGGGACAGAGATAATGGTGAAAAACAGTGAATTTCCCGTGATACAACTCGCACTTGATTTCACTGAAATCAAAAGGGCGTTGAAAGTTTCCCGTGAAGCCGTTAAGGCCGGTATCTCATGGATTGAGGCAGGCACGCCCCTGCTCAAGTCCGAAGGTCTTAACGCCCTCCGCATGCTGAGGAAAGAGCTTCCCGGCAGGAAAATAATCGCGGACATGAAGATAATGGATACCGGAAGGATGGAGGCGGAGATGGCTTTCAAGGCAGGCGCGGATGTTGTCGTTGTGCTGGGAAACGCTTCTGACCAGACGATAAAGGAGGCTGTGGAGGCGTCCAGAAACTACGGCGGCGAAGTGCTGGCGGACCTCATGGAAGGGGCTGCCACCGTCGGAAGGGCGAAGGAGGTTGAGAAGATAGGGGTTCACTATGTCGGCGTACACATTCCCATAGACAGGCAGATGACAGGCGACATTTCCTTCGGCCTGGTCAAGGAGATTGCCTCTGCTGTCCGCATACCCGTTGCGATTGCCGGCGGGCTCAATTCCGAGAACGTTGTTGACGCGGTCAAAGCAGGCGCCTCAATACTTATCATAGGCGGCGCGGTAACGAAATCCGCAAATGTGAAAGAAGCGGTCAGGGCCATAAAGAAAGCCGTCAGGGAAAAGAAAGGAATAAAGACCAGGCTCTATAAACGAACTGCCCTGGATGACGTTAAAAAAACCCTCCTTCAGGTTTCAACATCAAACATTTCCGATGCGCTCCACAGGCAGGGCTGGATACGGGAGATATTTCCGCTTTCCCCTGCCGATGCCAGGGTGGCGGGTCCCGCGGTGACCGTCAGGACATATCCTGGCGACTGGGCAAAACCGGTTGAGGCGATAGATGTTGCGCGAAAAGGGGAGATAATTGTCATAGACGCCGGTGGGGTGGGGCCTGCGGTATGGGGTGAACTGGCAACGAACAGTTGCTTGATAAAGAAGATTGCAGGCGTCGTCATATACGGCGGTGTGAGGGATACGGAAGAGATAAGGAAGATGGGATTGCCGGTATTCGCAAAACTGATATGCCCTGAGGCAGGGGAACCGAAGGGGCTCGGCGAGATTAACGTTCCGGTGAGGATAGGCGGCTGTCTCGTATCGCCGGGCGATTGGATTGTGGGAGACTCCGACGGTGTTGTTGTGGTCCCGGAAGAAAGGGTGGTTGAGATTGCAAACAGGGCGATGGATGTTCTTGAAAGGGAGAACAGGATAAGGAAGGAGATAAAGGACGGCGGGACGTTAAGCAGCGTGACGGAGTTGCTCAGGTGGGAAAAACCTAAATGAACAGGATAGTGAAAAAAGAGATTCTGGGCGAGAAGATAAAAAGGATGGAGGTTGAAGCGCCGCTGATTGCGAAGAAGGCGCTCCCCGGGCAGTTCATTGTCCTCAGGGCGGACGAAAAAGGCGAGCGGATACCTCTTACCGTTGCGGGCATAGATGCGGAGAAGGGAACCATCACCCTCATATTCCAGGAGGTGGGCACTTCCACGGGAAAACTCGGGATGCTTGAAGAGGGGGATAGCATACTGAATGTCGTCGGTCCCCTCGGCAATCCCGTGGAGATAGAGAAATACGGCAGGGTGTGCATTATCGTGGGAGGGGTTGGCGCGGCTTTCGTTTACTGGATGGCGAAGGCGTTCAAGGAGAAGGGGAACTACCTCATTACCGTGATGGGCGCAAGGAACGAGAGACTGCTGATTCTTGAAGAAGAGATGAAGAAGATAAGCGACGAGGTTCTTATAGCGACGGATGACGGAAGCAAGGGCAAGAAAGGATTTACCACCGACGTGCTTCTGGACCTCATTGGGTCAGGCGGAAAGATTGATTACTTGCTCACGGCAGGCCCCATACCCATGATGAAGAAGGTCAGTGAAATTACAAAAAAACACGGCATAAAAACAATAGCGAGTCTGAACCCTATAATGGTTGACGGAACCGGAATGTGCGGAGGATGCAGGGTGACCGTGGCCGGAAAGGTCAGATTCGCCTGTGTGGATGGCCCTGATTTTGATGCTCACAGCGTGGATTTTGATGAACTTCTCAAAAGAACCTCTCTTTATAAATCCTATGAGGAAAAGTCTTACGGTAAACTTTTGCATAAGTGCAGGATAGGCCTTGATACCTGACCTCCTTTTTCCCCTCTCCCGAGGGGAGAGGGTTCGGGTGAGGGTGATTAGATAGTGAATATTATAAAACTTGCTGAAAACAACAGCGAAAAACTGCTTGCCGATACTGAAAAAATTTTGCGTGACGGCGGTCTGGCGGTTGTCCCGACCGATACCGTTTACGGCCTGGTCTGCGACGGGTTGAACAAAGAAGCGCAGGATAGGATTTTTGAAATAAAGGGGCGTTCAGGGAAAAAGCCTCTCATAGGATTCGTGGATACGATAGAGAAGGTCAGGCAGTTCGCGGAGATACCCGCTGAAAAAAGGGCTCTTCTTGAAAAGTCCTGGCCCGGTGCAACCACGTTTATATTGAAGGCAAAAAGAAACCTGCACCGCATCACATCTCCAGATGGGAAAATGGCATTCAGAATACCTGACCACAGATTTCTTCTGCGGCTTATAAAAAGGTTTGACGTTCTTGCTTCAACAAGTGCAAATATTTCCGGGGAGAAGAATCCTTCAAGCACGGAAGAGATAGCGTATGCAGTTAAGAACATGGCGGATATTGTCATAGACGGCGGTGCATTGCCGGGCAACCCCTCCTCAATCTGGGACATCACCGGCAAAGACCCCCTCCGCCTGCGATGATCTGAACCGGGAGGAAAATAACATGAAAGTGGGAGTGGGAAGTGACCATGCGGGATTTGACCTGAAGGAATTCCTGAAAGGGCAGTTGAAGAAGGAGGGGTTTGAGGTTATTGACTACGGGACGCACATAAAAAAATCCGTTGACTACCCTGACTTCGCGGAGAAACTGGCAGTGGGGATTCAGAAGAAGGAGATTTCCGCGGGCGTGCTTGTATGCGGAACCGGTATAGGAATGAGCATGGTTGCAAACAAATTTGCCGGCATACGCGCGGCAAGATGCTGCACGGTGCAGGATGCGGTCCTGGCAAGGGAGCACAATGACGCCAATGTTCTTACACTGGGCGGAAGATTGCTGGGCAACGAACTTGCCCTGGAAATTACGAAAACTTTTCTTGAAACCCCGTTTTTGAAGGGAAGGCATCTCAGAAGGGTGAACAAGATAAAGAAGATAGACAAATGAATAAATCCCCCTGTTTCCCCCTTTTGCAAAGGGGGAATATAAGGGAGATTTGGATAGAGAGCAGAATGCCTACTCTACAGGAATTGATTTCCGCAAGACTCCCTTTTATCCCGCCTGAAAGACTTTTCGGTCTTCTCGGAGAAAAAGACCATTTCATCTGGCTTGATACCTGTCTTTCCGGCCGCACTCAAAGATACTCCCTCATGGCTTTTGCCCCGTTCCTTGTTTTCAGGAGCAAGGGGAGGAAGACAGTTGTTTCCGGAAACGCCGGCGAAAAGAGATTTTACGGCGACCCTTTTGAGATTCTGAACAGTCTGTTGAAGAAATACCACCGTTCCCATCCGGGTTTCTTTTCTCCGGGGGCGCTCGGTTTTTTTTCCTATGACCTGGGCTGGCAGATTGAAAAACTGCCTGATATAAGCAAAGATGACCTGAAGATGCCGGATATATACCTGGGGTTTTACGATACCGTCTTACTGATAGACAGCGTGGAGAAGAATTTGACGCTTCTTTCAGCAAACCTTCAGAATGAAAACGCGAGGAATTTCAAACTCATGTTCAGGGAAAAAGCCGACATGATCAGGAAGATAGCCCCGGTTAAAAACAGGCGGGAAGAATGTGCGGCGGATATAAAGAAGTTTTCTTCCAACCTTTCATACAGACAATATGTGAAATCCATTGAAAAGATAAAGAATTATATAGC
>Ga0172366_10000682_pt1 | contig 25163 bp, 24 predicted proteins | sample LakKivSesite69cm_FD_114533 | JGI IMG/M metagenome (GOLD analysis project Ga0172366, IMG submission 114533) | Sediment microbial communities from Lake Kivu, Rwanda - Sediment site 69cm | ecosystem: Environmental > Aquatic > Freshwater > Lake > Sediment | place: Rwanda: Western Province, Lake...
GTTAGAATTACTGCTGCCAGAGTTTTCATAAAGGTTCATTTTTAATTTATAATTCATTTCCCGCCAAAAACTTATTAAGTATTTATTAAACCCATCCTACCACCTCCTCCTGCGTCGAAATAAAAAACCCGCCCATTGCATTGATATATTAACCAAAATTTAATTTATTATTTTTAGAAAACAAAAAGGTTAGAGAATATATATAATGGAGTATGGTTATTTAAAATCCTGGCTTTCTTCCAATTAGCCAGTTATTACTTTTCAAAATTTATTATATAAAAGATTTATTTTCTTGTCAAAATCGCATCTTATTAGGTTTTCATAAATATAAATAGAAGGTAGTGGGTAAATTAATCTTTAACTTAGTAACTCAATTATCCCCTCAAGGTTTCTTTGGTGACTTTTTGTAGTATAATAAATGCTCTTATTTCTATCATAGTACAAAAATACAAGAGCTTATCCTTTTATTATTATCAAAATAATTTTCTAGTAGGCAAAGATTATTCTTGAAAGAAAATAATCTTCTCTTGCGTATAAATAAGTAGAGAGTAATATACTCGAAAAATAAAATACATAAAAGGAGAATATTTTAATGATAAATCAAAGAATATTAAGGAGCACAGTGTTTTTCTTGATTATTGCCCTAACCATAGGAAGCATTGCGGTGATAGCTTTAGCTAAAAATGGTGGAAATGGTAAAGGAAATTCAGGAGAAGGTTGGCAAAGGGGGAATCTGGTTCAGGTACAAGAGCAAACAAAGATTCAGGAACAGGTACAAGAATCAGTACAAGCTCAGAACCAGTTGCAGGAAAACAAGAAGATCCAGAAACAAGGTCAGGAATGTGAAATGGAATGCAATCAAAACTGTGAAAATAACTGTAATGGCGAATGCACCGGGGAATGTGCAAGGGAGGGGGCTCAGCTTAAGTTTAATGCTGCTACCTTAAAGAATATGACTATTGCTAGAATTGCTGAACTGTGGAAGATTAATGCTGACACTTTACTTACTGAGATCGTTAAAACCTTCAATTTGACCGGGACCTATACCACGGAAAATACTCTAAATGACCTGAGAGCAGAATATCGCTTTACGCCCTTTCAGATTAAAGAAATAGTGGAAAGTCTAATTTTAACCAGTAAAGCGTAAACCGAGATTCTAATCAAGAAGATTATCCGTTTAAAGCCCTTCAGCATAATGCTGAGGGGCTTTTTTATAGATAAAATATTTCTTAATCTTCTGAATCTGCTTTCATAGTTCTTTAGCGGGAATTTCTTTGTGGAGAAAAATTGCCTGGGATATAAGAAAATCGATTTAGAATAGAATTTTTATGTTATAATTATTTATTGGTTTAGAGTAAAAATTTTAAAGGATATTTTTGGAGTTTTTCAACTTATCAAGAGAGATGAATAATTCAGTAAAATATTTTGCTTATTTATTCAAAAAGGAAAAAAGAGGAAGAGAATGAAGAAAAAATTAAGTGAAAGTGATCTCTTGATGTTAGAGAAGGCGCAGCAGGATGAGCTGGTAGGTATGGAGGTATATGGAAGGTTATCTCGCTTAATCAAGGACGAACATAATACTAAAATATTGAAAGAGATTGCCGAAGAAGAGAGAGCTCATGCTGATGCATTTAGAAAATATACTGGTAAAGATTTAACAGTCAATAAGTGGAGGGTATTTTTTTATGTTTTTATTACCCGGATATTCGGGCTAACTTTCGGTATTAAACTGCAGGAAAAAGGAGAAGAAGCAGCTCAAAAATATTATACTCCATTAATTCATTCAATTCCGGAAATGAAAGCAATCCTCGAAGCAGAGGAAAAACATGAAGCTATCCTGATAGAGATGATTGAAGAAGAAAGACTTTCTTATATGAGTTCTATCGTTCTAGGACTAAATGATGCCTTGGTTGAATTGACCGGAGCCTTGGCTGGCTTCACTCTTTCTATGCAGAATTCCAGAATAATTGCCTTACTGGGATTGATTACCGGTATTTCTGCCTCATTATCCATGGCGGCCAGTGAATATTTATCCACCAGAGCAGAGGCGGATAAAGAAATCCAGCAGAGAGCAGGTAAATCAGCATTCTATACGGGGATTGCCTATATTTTTACTGTGATTGCTTTAATTACTCCCTATTTTTTAATTAACAATTATATCATCAGTTTAATCATTACCATCTTGGTTGCCTTGATCATCATTTTTATCTTCAATTTTTATATTTCCGTAGCCAATGATTATGATTTCAAAAAAAGATTTATAGAAATGGCTTCCATTAGTACTGGTGTGGCAGCATTATCTTTTATAATTGGTTATATAGTAAAAACCTTTTTTGGATTTGAAGTGTAAATTAATGAAAATTTTTTAATTTTTTTCTTGACATATAGTCATTAAACAATTAGTATAATTAAAATAATTAAAAATTATAGAGAGATCGTAAAGATTATGAAAAACCAGAATAGATTGCCGATGCAATTTGGTAAAGGATATTACTATTACTTTAATCCGCAGGTAAATGCCTATCGGATTTGGTAATAGTAAATAAAAATCAATTCCGATAAAAATGACCACAGGCATTTACCTCGGGTAAATTCCTGTGGTTTTCTTTTTTTAAAGACCACGGGTGTTAAACATTCGTGGTCTTTTTATTAGGTAATTTTTAAAGTAAGGAGGTGAACATGATGAAAAAGTAAATTAACCACTGGGGATAACCAAAGCTTTCGAACTAATTGAATGTTCTGCATATCTGTAGAGACGATTGTTTATTCAAATGAAAAAATCTTATTTAATAAGAAAAGGAGTCAATTATGAAAAGAAAACATTTAATAATTATTTCAGTAGTTTTTATCATGGTATCGGTTTTTTCCCTTGGTGGATTATCTCAAGGGAAGGTAGAGGAAGCAAGACAAACTATACTTTCCTGGGCGGATGAATATTCGGCTCATATCAGTGAGGTCTCTTATAAGCTCTGGGAATTTGCTGAAATCGGACTTAAAGAATTTAAATCATCCGATCTTTTGGTCAGTGAATTGGAAGAGAATGGATTTGAGGTAGAAAGAGGTCTGGCTGGGATGCCCACCAGTTTTGTGGGAACTTTTTCCCGAGGTAGTGGAAAACCAGTCCTCGGGATTCTAGCCGAATATGATGCATTACCCAATGGACATACTTGTGGACACAATCTATTCGGGGCGGGTAGTGTAGCAGCTGCTATAGCCCTGAAAGAGGCCATGGAAAAACATAATATTGACGGTACTGTAAAGCTGTTTGGTACACCTTCGGAGGATACCCATGGTGGAAAGGTCTGGATGGCTCGGGAGGGTGTTTTTAATGGATGCGATGTCTTTTTAACTTGGCATCCAGGAACTAATAATAAGTCTAATTATGGTTCAAATCTAGCGGTTCAGATTTTGGAGGTTGACTACAAGGGTTTAAGTTCACATGCGGGTTCAGCTCCCGAAAAAGGTAGATCAGCCCTAGATGGACTAACAATTAGTTCCATAGCTATGGAGTTTTTAAGAGAACATATGATTGAATCCATGAGAATTCAGTACATTATTACCAATGGTGGACAGGCGCCTAACATTGTACCAGATACCGCTCAGATGAAGCTGGTCATTCGAGGACCTATGATGAAAGATATAGAAAATCTCCGTTTTAGGGAGGGCGGAGTGGATGATTGTTTACGAGCGGGGGGCCTGGGCAGTGGTACAGATGTAGCCCTACAGGTGGTCGGTGCTTTCTATAACCAGATACCTAATAAGACAGCTTCCGACCTGGTTATTCAGAATATGAAAGCTATTGGAGCACCTGTTTTTACAGAAGAGGAGAATCAATTTGTTCAATCGCTGGCTGAAAAATATAATGTTCCGTTGGGCAAGCTGGATAGCACCATTATGGAACCGGTCGAAGAAATGAGTAAGGCATCAGCAGATACTGGGGATGTTAGTTATATAGCTCCCTTGATTTCTTTTCAAACCACCACTGAAGCACTTGATACACCAGGGCATAGTCTGGCGAAGAAGGATCAGATGGGTATGTCTATTGGCTGGAAAGGTACTATATTTGCAGTTAAGGTATTAGGTTGGACTGCTCTTGATCTATTGACCGATGAAACTAAGTTAAGCAGTATTCAGAGTGAATTCAAGGAAAGAATGGTAGGAGTTGATTATCATCCCGTGATTCCTCCTGATCTCTGGCCACCTATTCCCAAAGAAAATCCGTCTGATTTTAAAGGACCTGTGGCACCTGATTTACCAAAACCAAAAGCTCCAGAATCAATGCTCTATTGGAAAACAAAATAGCAAAGAATAAAGAGAATAAGTACAAAATTACTTGAGATAGAACTTCATTTTTTATAGAAGTTCTATCTCATTATATTCAACTATAATAAGTATTGATATCGAATGAAATAAAAGATTATGCTTTAAACACTATGTAGGTTGGTGCTTTTAATTTCTTTTTTCGTTCGGTAGGTTCCTATTCGTTCATATTTTCAAAAAGAGCAGAGATTTTTATATAGCATCAATTGGTGACTTTACCAATATCGATAATTCATCAATTAAGACTGAGGAGCTAAAAAATATTTTTAATTTAAAGAGGGCATAGTTTGTCCTAGGTAAGGCAAGTAACTATATAATTATTTTGTAGCACTGTGCTAAAATATAGTGAAGAATAAAAAATCAGGCTAAAGATTTTTCAAGTTTTGAAAATTAGTTTCTGAACCTTTTAATTTTTAGTAATAACCAGGGAGGTGAAATTATTTACTAATAGATTAATAATATTATAGATTAGTTCATTATTATTTTATAATAAAGGTCGTAAGTATGGAAAGAAAATATCTATCCATATGATTCAATGTTTCAAATTTTTGGAGGTTTGACATGGGAAATCTTGTACCATTAATTATTCAGTTAATAAGTGGTGCCATTGGTGGTAATATAGCCGGCTCATTAATGAAAAACCTTTCCTTGGGTACCCTATTGAATTCTCTGGTTGGTATTGTTGGTGGGGGTATCGGAGGACAACTTCTGGGATTACTGGGAGTTGCTACTCAGGGAGGCGGAACAGATATTGCTAGTATTATTGGAAATATTGCCGGCGGTGGCGTGGGGGGCGGAGTATTAATGGCCATTATTGGTTTAATCAAAAAGGCAATAGCAAAACCTAAAAAATAGAGTGTATCGCTGTTGTTTTAATTAATTATTATCAAGTTACTCCTCTTTAGCTTGGAAAGTTAAAGAGGAGTAACTTTTTTATTTTGGAAAACAGATACTAATCCAATGATGACCTCAAATTATTTCATGAGCTCTTTTATTTCCGTAAAGATTATCCATTGTTGCTGGGGAAAAATTACAAATATAATGAAGATTAAATCTGTAAATATTATTGATAAGAGATTTTCATGTTTTAGTAGCCAGATCTGACCGAATTTTCTGCAAAAAAAATGTTTTACAATGAACAAGTTAGTAGAGTAAAAATTGCTTACTACTAAACTATTTCTTATTTAGTACTTAACAAAATTTTTGTTAACCAATCAAAGATTTTCAAATCCGAAAAAATAAGTGATTAGTTTAGTTTAGTCTCGTGGCAAGCCCGATTATAAGAAAAGTAAGAACCAGGGGAAGAAAAATAGATATCTTTCGGAAATTTAGAGATTAAGATTATCTTAATTATAAAAAATAAGTTGACAAATAAGCCTTGAATGTTATATAAAATATCTAATATTTTATATTTATAAATGAATATTTTATCTAATATCTCGTATAGCTTGTAAGCTCGCCCTTATTACATATATTTTTTTATTTTGCTATCTTCAATAATGATTCATTCATACATAATGATACCTTATATTAGCGTTAGAGATATAAATTAATATAAATTTTCTAAAACTTGGATAGGCCTCAACTTAATAATTTTTTAACTTTAAAGAAAGTCTTGCTTAGTACTTTTTATCAAGAAACGATAAAGAGGTCGTTTTAGGATAATTATGAAATGAAAGGGGGTATGTTTATAGAGAAATCGCACTTTTAATATTTCAGACTGAAGAAATTTAAGTTTTAATCTAAAGGAGGAATTTTTTCATGAGAAAGAGTAATTTTATAGTTTTTGTTTTTTTTATGGGATTAGTATTATTTTTTGCGACCTTCATTTCCACCTTTGGTCAGCAAAAAGAACCATTATTAATTGGTTCCATTTGGGATCAGGTTGGATTTGGAGGGACTATCGGTCAAATATGCTTGAAAGGTTCTCAGCTGGCAGTGGATTTAGTTAATGAAGCAGGAGGAATTTTTGGTCGTAAGGTAGAATATATCAATATTGATGGACAGAGCGAATTAGATGTAATAGCAGGAGCTGCCAAGCGACTTGCTGAAGAAAGAAAAGTATTAGCTGCCATTGGTAGTGAAGATGACTCATTGACCTCTGCTTCTGGCCCGGTATTCCAGGCAAACGGTACAGTCTTCTTAACTGGTCCAGCTACCACTCCTACCCAGCCTGAAATTGGTGAATACATTTTTATGCCTGCTTATGGAGATCACATTCAAGGAACAGCAGCAGCTAAATTCTGTGCTCAAGAATTAGGTTGGAAAAAAGTAGCTATTCTATACGATGCTGCTAGTGCGTATAGTGTCTATCTCTCTAAAGCTTTTCAGGAAGCTTTTAAATACTTTACTAATGATCCCTCAGCAATAGTCCAGGTGGAATCTTATATGACTGGGGATATGACCTTCACAGCTCAACTTACCAGAATTAGAAGTGTACAAGGCCAGATAGATGCTTTTGTGACTTTTCCTCCTGAGCCTCAGGATGCTCCGGTTTATTCAAAACAAGCAAGAAGTTTAGGAATCACTGTTCCACTGTTTTTCACAGATGGTGGTGATGATAAAAGCGTAGTGGAAGTTGGCGGGGAAGCAGTAGAAGGTGCTTATATTTCTACCCAATTTGCTGGAGATGCTCCTACTACTGAAGTAGGCAAACAGTTTGTATTGGATTATAAAAATAAATATAAGGAAGAACCAGGTTGTTTCGAATCAATTGGCTATGATTCTATGAGATTAGTTCTTGAATCAATCGAGGCAATAATTGGTATAGTAGGGGAAGAAGTATGGGATTCAATGACCCTGGCTCAAAAGAGAACAGCAATTCGTAATACTCTTCAATTATGGCCGGTTTTTAAAACTACTACTATACCCATATCCTATCCAGATCCTGAGACAGCAATATATCCAAGGGTACCAAATAGACCTGTCATATTCAAACAAATCAAAAATGGGGAGCTTCGCTACTATACTCATATGGAACCAGAGGACATTGCCAATGATATCACTCCAGTTCTGAAGGCGATGGGTGCAATTAAAAAATAATTAATAGATAAACTAATTTTTAAATCCTATAAAGGCGCGGGGAAGAAACATATACTTTCCCGTGTCCTATTTTTTGTAGAATCAGGAGTATAAGAAGATGCAAGTTATGATGCAAGTAAATAAATTAACCAAGCTCTTTGGGGGACTAAAAGCTGTTTCTAATCTTGACTTTGAGCTATATCAGGGAGAGTTACTTGGATTAATTGGGCCAAATGGTGCTGGGAAAACTACTGTATTTAACCTTATCACTGGTCTTTTAAAGCCAAATAAGGGTCAAATTTTTTTTCGCAATCAAAACATAGTAGAATGGCCTCCTCACCTTATATCTTCTAATGGTATTGCTCGTACATTTCAGAATATTAGACTTATGAGTGGTATGACTGTAAAAGAAAACATAAGACCAGCATTTCACCAAAGAATTAAATATTCCTTCTTAAGCTCAATTTTTAGAACTCCTAGTTTTATAAGCAAAGAAATAGATATGGAAAAAAATATCGAGGAAGTACTGAGTATGCTCCATATATCTGAATATGCCAATCAATTAGTTGAGGATTTACCCTATGGGATACAGAGAAGAATTGAAATTGCTAGAGCCCTATGTCTTGAACCAGAAATCTTACTACTTGATGAACCCACAGCAGGTCTAAATCAGAAAGAAGCCATCGAGATAGTTGAGTTAATTAAGGATCTATTAAACAAGAGAAATATTACTATGATTGTTATAGAACACAATATGCGGGTTATCATGAGTATTTGTTCACGGATTATAGTGATTAATCAGGGTCAGATTATGGCAACTGGAATTCCAGCAGAAATACAGAAAAATAATGAAGTAATCAGAGTTTATTTAGGAGAAAAAAAGATTGCAGGATAGGGGGATTATATTTAAATGTTACTTTCTATAGAGGATGTCAGTACCGGTTATGGTAAAGCCCAGGTTCTCAAAAATGTTAGTATTAATCTAAAAAAAGGTGAAATAGTTGCTTTAATAGGGGCTAATGGTGCAGGTAAAACTACTACTCTTAGATGTATAATGGGTATGATTAAACCCTGGGAAGGCAGTATTAAGTTTAATGATCAGAAAATTGACTCCCTTCCTCCCTATGAGATTGTAGCAAGGGGAATCTCATATTGTCCGGAAGGAAGAGACATATTTGCTAACCTTTCAGTGTATGAAAATTTGAAAGTGGGAGGGTATTTGATTAGGGATCAAAATAAATTTAAGTCAAGCCTTAATTGGATCTATGAACTTTTTCCCATTCTAAAAGATAGATGTAATCAAATTGCTGGATCACTAAGCGGAGGAGAACAACAGATGTTAGCGATTGGTAGATCGCTTATGTCCAAACCCACTCTCCTTTTTCTGGATGAACCTTCTTTAGGTCTAGCTCCTGTGGTAGTAGAGAACATATTTAATACCATTCAGCAAATTAATACTGAAGGGACTTCTATACTTTTAGTGGAACAGAATGTAACTCTTGCGCTGGATATCGCAGAGAGAGCCTACGTCTTGGAAAAAGGAGAAATAAGATTATCTGGTGAGTGTAAAGAGCTTAGCAAGAGTGAATATGTGAAAAATTCCTATTTAGGGATTGCTTGATTACATTTAAAGAATAAGGAGAATAAAAGATATGTTATTATATTTGCTGCAACAACTGATTAATGCCCTTGCTTATGGAAGCATATTGGGTTTGTTGGCAGTTGGTTATACCATGATCTATGGGATTCTGGGCTTAATTAACTTTGCTCATGGGGAAATATTTATGATTGGGGCTTTTTCTTGTTATCTTTTTGTGACTATTTTTAACCTTCCTTGGTTTACAGCAGCCTTTTTAGCTATTATTGCCTCGGTTATTTCAGGATTGGCTCTGGAAAGAATTGCTTACCGGCCATGTATCAAGAAGGGAGGTTCTGTCTTAGCGATATTTATTATATCTTTTGCTGCTTCAATCTTTTTAAGATATTTGTTTATGATGTTTTTTACTGATGAACGTCGAGCATTTCCCATTCCCCCTTTCTTTGAGAAGATGTACTTTGTGGGAGGTATAGTAGTGGGACTCCGAGATATAATTATATTTATTACCACCATTTTAATTATGCTAATTATCACTTATTTTATAAAGTATTCTAAATTTGGGATTGCCATGAGGGCAGTATCCTATGATAAGAAAACTGCAAATTTCATGGGCATAAATAGTACTCTAATTATTAAAATTGCTTTTATCATAGGATCAATGCTGGCTGGTATTTCTGGGCTGGAATATGGATTGAGTTTTGGGATTGTAAACCCAGGTATGGGTTTTAACCCCGGACTTACTGGTTTTATTGCTGCGGTGCTTGGAGGGATTGGAAATGTTCCGGGAGCAATGATTGCTGGATTTATTGTAGGGATAGGCGAGGTTTTATTTGTCGCCATCTTGCCCTCAATTTATTCACCCCTTCGTCCTTTGTTTGTATGGATATTATTGTTTTTTATACTTTTCTTAAAACCAACCGGGCTATTTAGACCAAATGTTAAGTTTGATGGAGGATGGGGAGAATGAAAAGAGATGAAAAAAATATAAAAAATCAATGGTATTATTATTTATTAGTTTTTATTGTAGTAATAATTGCCTTGGCCTTAATTGAAAAAAATTTAAAAGGATTTTATCTTGGAATATTTTTATTATTTGGAATAAATGCGATTATTTGTCTGGGGGTTACTATTACCAATGGTTATGCCAATATATTTTCTTTAGGATTTGGGGGAATAATGCTATTTTCTGCCTATGTTTCCAGCTTATTTACTCTTCCTATTCAGTATAAAGCGTCTTTCTTGCAACTTCCGGAATGGTTAGAAAAAGCTCAATTACCCTTTGCTTTAGCTTTATTTTTGGGAGCTATAGCTGCTGTATTGGCTAGTATTACTTTAGTTTTACCTGCTTTCCGTCTTAGGGGTCACTATTTTATTCTTGCTTCAATTGGTATTAATATAGTCATGGCAAATTTAGCGGTAAACTTACGCTCTTTTACCCATGGACCATTAGGGATTAGGAACATGCCTTTTGCCACTAATGTGTGGTGGGTATATGGGATACTATTTTTAACAGTTCTTTTTATGTGGAGATTTACTCATTCCAAATTTGGGCGGGCAGTAATTACTCTTGGGAAGGATCAGACCCTAGCTTCCGTTATGGGTATTGATGTTGTTCGTTACAAGATTTATGCATTTATTATGGGTAGTTTTATTGTTGGATTAGCGGGTCCATTGTGGGTTCACTATACAGGAGCTATGCACCCCGAAGTATTTGGCCTTGTTTTTGTCTTTCAAATTATTGCCATGTTAATTATCGGAGGTTTGGGAACAATATCCGGTGCTATTATGGGAGCGGGAATAATTACTTTATTTACTCATCTGGCTAGACCAGTTCAAGAGGGATTTAGGATTTTTAACTTTCAAATTCCTCCTCTTATTGGATTGATTCAGGTTTTAATGGCAATCATGATATTTTTAGTGATAATGTATAAACCAGAGGGAATTATTGGAAAAAATGAAATTACCGGACAGAGCCTACAAAATATTTGGTTAAGAATTAAAAGAAAGGAGAGGGAAGTATGAAAAAAATTACCCGAGATCAGGTTATTTATGCTATGGGGAAATTAAACCAGCCAGTTATTTATGTAAATCCCGGAGAAACACTAATAATTGAAACGGAAGATTGTTTTAGTCACCAATTGGTTAACTCCCAAGATTCTATTGATAAGCAGGTAGATTTCTCAAAGGTCAATCCAGCAACGGGACCAATTTTTATTAATAATACTACCCCTGGAGATGGATTAAAAATATTCATTAAGAGAATTGAACTTGATAAACAGGGAGTGACAGTGACTATGAAAGGTCTGGGTGTGCTTGGAGAGGAAGTAAAAAATTCTCAAGTGGAGATACTACCTATAAAAGATAATGCTATTATATTTGGTGGTAATAAATTGAACTGTAGACCGATGGTGGGAGTAATAGGTGTAGCACCTGAAAAGGGCGAAGTTCCGAATAATACCCCCGGTGATCATGGGGGAAATCTAGATACTCTGGAGGTATGTGCCGGTTCATATATTTATCTTCCTGTTTTTGTTGAGGGCTCCTACTTTGCTATTGGAGATATACATGCTACCATGGGAAATGGAGAAGTCTGTGGAACTGGGGTAGAGTGTAGAAGTGTTGTCGAATTGACTTTAGATATTAGTAAAAAATACCAATGGAGAATCCCAGTGATTGAGACAGAGGGGGATTTCTATTTTGTGGGAAGCGCTAGCACAATAGATGAGGCAGTTAAGAAAGCGACTGCTGAAGCAGTGAGATTCATTGAAAAGACCAATAATATTCCCTGGAATAATGCCTATATGCTGGCTAGCCTGGCCACCGATGTTATGATTAGCCAGGCGGTTAATCCCTTGAAAACTGTTCGAGTTCGAATTCCTAAAAAGATATTAAATTTATAATTATATTAGAAGAATGTACCTAGGTTATCTCTTCGAGGAGAGGGTATTTGAGTTGGAGAGTTAACATTAATGCTACCGATAATCCCTAATCTTCTTAGAGAAGAAATCAGCTTATAGGATTTTTATTAATTTTATAAAAACAAAAAAGTTAAGGAATTAAGGGATTTGACTATGTTGGGAACAAGTTAAATATGTTTACTTGAAAAGTGGGTAAAAACAAGCTACTGAATGCCCCGTAGATAATTCTTTTAATTCTGGTTCTTCTTTACAACATTCAGATTGAGCATAAAGACAACGAGGATAGAATCTACAACCGGGGGGAATATTTACTGCTGAGGGTATTTCTCCTTTAATTGGAATTTGTTTAATTATATTTGCCTTTCCGGAAACTGGCTCGCAGACTGCCTCAATTAATGCCCGGGTATAAGGATGAAAGGGATGGTCAATCACTTCATCAGATCCTCCTAGTTCGATTATTTTTCCTAGATACATCACGGCAATTCGATCAGTAAAATAGCGAGCAGTGGAAAGATCATGGGTAATATATAAATAAGTCAATCCTAATTCTCTTTGCACCATTTTCATAATATGCAGTATCTCTGCCCTGGTAGATAAGTCAATCATGGAAACTGGTTCATCAGCTACAATCATACTGGGAGAGAGAACCAGGGTCCGAGCAGTAGCCACTCTTTGTCGCTGTCCACCACTTAACATATGAGGAAAACGTTCCATAAATTCCTCAGGAGGGATAAGTCTCACCTCTTCCAAAGCCTTTCGAATAATCTCTTCCCGCTCTGACCTGGATTCACCTACCTGATGGATAATTAATGGTTCTTCCAGAACATCACGGGCTCGAAATCTAGGATTCATAGAGGCATAAGGATCTTGAAAAATCATCTGAATATTTCTACGATAAGCTTTGATTTTCTTTTCCTCTAAATTAGTCACATCTTCTCCTTTAAAGATTATTTTCCCTTCGGTTGGTTCTAAAAGCTTCATCAATAATTTTCCGGTAGTAGTCTTTCCACAACCTGATTCTCCAACCAATCCAAAAATTTCTCCCTTCTCTATATTAAAAGTAATTCCATCTACCGCCTTAACCCAAGTGTATTTTCCTTTTAAGATCTGGCTAATGCTTCGTCTTACTGGAAACCATTTTTTTAGATTTTCCACAATTACTATCGGTTTACTCATTGACAATCCTCCAGCATGCTATCCAGTGTTCTTTCTCCACTTCTATCAGGGGAGGTTCTTCTTTTTTACACCTTTCTATTATCTCTGAACAACGGGGATGGAATCTACACCCTGCTGGGAGATTTATCAAATCAGGGGGTATGCCAGGAATAAAGGAAAGTTCACTAACTTTTTCGTGAAGTCGAGGAGTAGCCTGGATTAATTTTTTAGTATAAGGGTGAGAGAAATTCCCGCTTCCATAAATATTTTCGTTAGTTCCCACTTCTACTATCTTACCTGCATACATTACTATCAAGCGGTCAGCTACTTCTGCTTCGGTAGCCAAATCATGAGTGATGAAAATAACCGAAAGACCTAATTGTTGCTTTAACTCTTTTAAGAGATTGATAATTTGAGCTTGCACTACCACATCTAGGGCAGTAGTCGGCTCATCGCAGATGACAATTTCTGGTTCTAGAAAGAGGGCAGTAGCAATAACTATCCGTTGTTTCATTCCTCCAGAAAGTTCATGAGGGTATCTGCGAATTATATCTTCGGATAAGCCTACTAAATTCAGGTAATTTATAATTCTCTTTCTTGCTTCTGGGTAGGGCATTTCTTTATGTTTTTGGAGAGTCTCCATCATTTGATAGCCAACAGTATAAACAGGAGTAAGGCAATTCATCGCTCCTTGAAAAACCATAGATATTTTTGTCCATCTTATCTTATTTCTCATCTCCGTTTCAGAAAGAGGGATAATATTTTCACCATCTATTTCTATGCTGCCACTGATAATTCTCCCTGGTATGGGTACCATTTTGACCAATCCTAATACAGCAGTAGTCTTGCCACAACCTGATTCTCCTACCAGGCCAAGGGTTTCTCCTTTTTTCAGCGAAAAAGAAATATCATCTACTGCATAAACTATCCCTTTGCTGGTGAAAAATTGAATTTTTAAATTACTGACTCTTAAAATTGTATTATTATCAATCATATTATCTTATCTAGTCCTTAATTTGGGATGTAATATTTTATCCATAGCAAATCCAATGAAGGCAAAAGTCATACCCATCAAAGCAATAAATAACCCAGGGGGGATAACCCACCACCAGAGTCCATTAATTACAGCTCCTCCTCTTAAGGCATCATGCAGGATTTGTCCCCAGGTAACAATAGTAGCATCACCCAGACCTAATAGGCTGATAGAGGCTTCATATACTATGGCACTGGGAACATAAAGTGCCATAGAAGCAAAAGAGTAAGGGATTAACAAAGGAATCATATGCTTAAATATTATTCTACTACTGGAAGCTCCAAAAGCTTTTGCTGCTTCAATATAGGTTTCTTCCTTTATCTGTAAACCCATACTCCTTACCGTTTTAACTGGACCAACCCAGAAGAAGCAGCTCATCATAATAATTAAGGTCCAGATATTGGGACGGAAGATGGCGCTCATCACAATTAACACCGGGAGTAGAGGAACACCAACAAAGATTTCAAATATTCTTTGCATTAACGAATCTTGCCAGCCTCCTAAATAGGCACTTACTACCCCATAGATTACTCCTATAGAAACAGAGGTAAATGCTGTTAATAAGCCTATTAATAAAGCCCATTTTACGCCTGCTGCGATTCCGCTCCAGATATCTCTCTTAGCACTATCAGTACCTAACCAACCAGATACACCACCCGAAATAAATAGAGAGCTTTCGCTAACCTGATCATTGGAACTGGGAAGAACAATATCGACCATTATTTTATAAATTCCTTTGAGAAAAGAGGGATTAACTAATATTCCTTCTTCAGCTTCAGCAAATAGAATTCTAGTTGGTTTAATTAGTTCACGTTCAATTCTATTTTGTTCTGGATTTTCATATTTCATTCCAAAATTGTAGGATTCTGTCCGGGAATCATTTCCAATAGATATTCTAATATCCTCACCTGTTATCTTTGATATTACCCTTTTGGTCAGAGTAATTATTTTACCATCAGGTCTTTCCATACTCAATATAATTACTGGTGAACCGACTACATAACTATGAAAGATAATATCAATGGGTGGACGATCATAAAAGAATTCATATTCAAAGATCATCTTATTTAAGGTTAAATTCCCTTTTTTCTCTTCTGTCAAAGTATATTCACTGATTATTGAAGAGGAAGCTCTCTTGACTGAAGAAAACCAGTTAATCCATAATGGTGGGGCACTAACTGGATTATCTTCCCAGTAGGTAATATCTCGCCAGCGACTACTGGCATCTGGAAAAGGCACTAGGTAAGGATTAATAATAACAATAAGAATAAAGATAAATAATAAAAATAGACCAAATAAACCAAATTTAATATTTTTAAATTCTATCCAAAAATTCCTGAATCCCTCTTTGATATCTGGCCATCTCATTATCGGCGGCCTCCTACTTTAATTCGAGGATCCAGAAATCCATAGACTAAATCCAGAATAACCAGTCCAGCCATATAGAGAGCGGTGGTAATAAATAAGTTTCCCATTAATACTGGGACATCGTTCTGTTCGATAGATATCCAGTAAAGATTTCCCAAACCAGGCCAGCTGAAAATACCTTCAAAGATGATATTTCCTCCTACTGAAGCAAGAAGAGAAAGAAGAGCCATAGTTACTATAGGTGGCGCAGCAGTTCGCATGGCATGTCCATAAAGAACTTTACGTTCCGGAATTCCTCGAGTACGTGTGGCCATAATATAATCTTCTTGTAATATACCTAAGACAATGTTGCGGATTAAATAAGAGCTACCCCAGAACCCTATCACTACCAGGGTCAGTACAGGGAGAGCCATATGATAAAGAAGATCTATATAATAGGCCAAGCCGGAAGGAGGAGGAATAGAATGTAAACTGCCTGAAGGAAATAAACGAAGTTTATAAGAAAAAAACATAATAACTAACATTCCCAACCACCAGGAAGGCATACCATATACTACCATGGTACCAATAGAGGTAATTTTGTCCACAAAACCTCCTGCTTTTTGAGCCTTTTTAAGACCTAGTAATAATCCTAAAATAATATTTATACCAATAGCGGTAGTAAATAATAATATGGTTCGAGGTAGGCATTCAGCGATAATTGCCCATACATCTGTTTCTCCTGCAGAAGATTTCATAATAGTAGCTTTGCCAAAATTTAGAGAAAGAACATCAATAGCTCTCCAGATAATTCTACTCCAGATGGGCTTGTCCAAATGATAAAGATGTTGTTTAAAAGCTCTTCTTTCTGCAATAAAATGGGTTATTTCTTCCGGAGTCATTTTGGTATCCATTTTCAAGGTTTCAGCTCTAATCTCTTCTTCGATCTGTGATCTTAAGGTTTTTTCCATGGTAGTGTTAAAGAGAGCAGAAAAGATGAAGATTAAAATTATAAAAGTTACTAAACCATAAATAATTCTTTTTAAGCAATATCTCCAGTACATCTTTAGCTTTTTATCCTCTACAATTTTTTATTAACTTAATAAAGTAATAATACATTTTATATTTTTGAAATATTTACATCTTTTTGAGCAATTTAAGGCAGTGTCCTCAAGCAAACAATATTGATAAGGACACTGCCCGAAGATTAAATTAAACTAATATATTACTGTTGAGTTAGCCACTGAAGTTGGTACCGCACCTTCTTTGGAAGCACTAATTAATATAGTATAGGAATCTTCTGGTAGATTTTCAATAGCTTCTTCTGGAATATTTGCTTCAAAAATTCCTGCACCTAAGAAGTTAGCTTGGAAAGGTAATTCTGCTTCATCAGTGACCAATAAAACCGTAACTTCACCACTTTCGGCAGGCTTAGCAGTTCCGTCAGGATATAATACTTCTGATACCTGAACTTTTACTGAAATGCCGCCTTCTTCAGAAGCACGAATATAAAAAGAAGGTATTTCTACACTATCAATCCTAAGTGTAGTAGTGGCAAAGACTTTAGGCCAGTAATCAGGGGTAAAGGGATAAGTTGGATCTCTGAAGGCAGTTAATTCCACGTAATTGGTAGTAGGATCGTATTTTTCCAGGTAGAAAGCGCCATTACCAATAAAGGCATGACCTTTTTCATCAATCCACTTAATTGCCGCTTCATAACCCGCTTTTGCTTCTTCTACAGATACAAAGTCTTTGAGAGAGGCTGGTACATGATTTTTACCATTTAATTCTACTAGTTTAGCTCGAATATCTTTTACACAGGATGGTCGTATTAAGTCGACCTGTTCTACACCTTCTCCTGGGGTGAAACTATATACTATACCCGATTCACTACCAGAGGCAACTAATTCTGCTAGGGCTTCAAAGATTTCCCAGGGTAGGATAATGTATCTACCTGAGACATAAGCAGAAGGAGCGCCTTGAGCAGCAACCCTTTCCTTGGATGGTGGGAAGTTGTAATTAAAGAAGGTGGTAATCGAACCATCCCAGTTTATCAGCATACCTTGTGAGATATCTACATCTGGTCTGTGGAATTCTTCATAGGAAGAATCATAATATCGGTCGTCTTCACCGTCTTTATTGATCCATTCAGTTACAAAAGCATCCGCATATAGCAGATTAGCTACAGTCATGGGACGACCATGATGGAAATTACTATAGAGGTAATTGTAAGTACCAGTACTCATAGCGGTTTTTCCGGGACCCACTTTATACCATTCTTTCTTGGTAGAATCATATTTAATAGCTGCGGGTGAAACTGGAATATCGCCTACTACCTCTCCCGATTCATCTCGGTGTACCTGAGTTACTACATCAATGGGAACAGCTCTTAATGGTGTATTGATAGCACTGACTGGACTTTCGAACATACCTCTTTCCGATAAAGGTTGAGCAATAGTTAAACTATATAAATCATCAAATCCTTCGGTGCCAATGGGATCCCAGGCAGACATAAATAAGGCACCTTTAGCCGAAAATTCGGTTACTCTTAATTCTTTGTTTTTGGTATCAGCTGTAATTAAAGACCACTCATTTAAACCATCACCCAGGCCATAACACATCCTCTTATTGAAGGAATCTTTATGGGTAGCATAATAATCTATCTGATAAGCTATCTGAATTCGGCAGGCATCCAGTAGGGCTAATTCCAGAGCTTTTAATATAGTGTCCCAATACTCATCTTCAGTCAGGAAGTTACCTGTATAAGCCTTTTGGGTTAAGCGGTCTATCTCATCGTTTTTGTATTGCCATTTATCATCAGGTGTTCCAGCCATATAACCATACCAGGGAGCATGCATTTGGGCAACTATATGTTCCCAGAAGGCTCGGGTAGCACCGGCTCCCCAACCTTCGGTATACATATTCCATTGATAATCTGCCGGGTCGGAATAATAAGCGGTTTCAATGCATTTTACCCTATCCCACAGGAGACGTTCTACTTTTATGCCGGCTTTTTCAATCTGGCTGGAGACATATTCGCCCAATCTCATTCTTCCCTGAGGATCATCAACTCTGATCAGAAATTTAACCGTTACTGGTTCACCATTGAAAGTCCACCATTCTCCTTGTTTTATTAATCTACCCTTTAATTCTGGTAAGTCAGCTGCCTCTTCTAGAGCTTTGGTTATATCTTCTATAGCTCTTTGTTCATCTCCTTCTGGGGTAAAACCCATTTTATTAGCTACTAAATTATATTTGTAAGTACCTGGCTGACCAGGAGTAGCTATGGTAAACAAAGGACCTCCTGCCCCTCCCAGGATTTCGTCGACTATGTATTTTCTATTGATAAGGAAATTCATGGCAAACCTTATTTCGCGGATAGCAAAGGGATTGAAATATTCTTTGTCCTGCACTTTAATGGTGTAAGGTGCTGCATTAGGTATGGGGTTAAAGTTGAACGACCAGGAACCAGAAGGAACAGCATAGATGTCTAGTTTATCTCTGGTAGCTTGATCCAGTCCCATAATAGTGGGACCACTAACTCCCCACCAGAAGATATCAGTCAAGCCTTCTGCTGTATCTTTTAATCCAATCTCTTCTTGCATCCTAACATTAAAATATACTTTATTAGCAATAGGGCCTTTTATTTCTTGGGCAACAGTAAATAATTGTAGATTTAAAATCATCAGCAAGCCTATTAAGTAAAAAATTATCCATTTTTTCGACATTTTTTAATTCCCCCTTTAGTTAATTAATATGAAGAATAATTAAGTTAGAAAAACGATTTATGTTCCTTTTATCACCTCCTAAAAGAATTATACTAAATTATTTTTTACTGATCCCTTTTGGAAAATTACCATGATTGATTTTAATTTTAACATGAATATTATATTATTTGCAATTAGATATAGGGGATAATTGTACCAGCTCAATAACTCAGTAATCTTTTCCAGCTTTTTATAAAGGTTAATATTACCTCGTCCTCCATATTTTCTTATTTTTAAGAAGGTTTCTATCTCTCCGAAATAAAAAATAGATAGGTGGAAATAAAAGGATCAGCCTGCAAAGGCAGGGCCCCAAGATAAACAAAATTGATTTAGATTGAACTCCAAGATTGTGCTGGAAGATTATATTAGGTAAAAAAATGATTATAGGAAATAAAGAATATAAGATAATGAATTGTGAAATAGCATTAAATCAGCTGAAAAGGAAGATACCTTACGGGGGGGATTTAAATATTTGTCGTGTGGTGAACATAGTTACAAATATTGCCCTGTTATTTATTCTTATATTTATTTTGGCTTTTTAGAATTAGTAATTGATCATCTCCATATTTAAATATTCTATACCATTAATCGCTGTCTGATTGACGAATATTCTGGTAGGATTGCTTTTAATATCCTATGGGATGATAATAAATATAATGATTTCCAGACAGATAGAACAAAGACAAGAATCTTTTGAAGGCAAGCTAATGAATTGAATTTTTGTTCGTGCTCAGTAATAAAGAAATTTTTTGATATAATCTGATTAATATTTAGTATAATATTATCAATAAAAGGAGGATATAACATAATGCTTGAGATTCCAGAAAGTACAACTATCGCGAGACAGTTAAATGAAATAGTACGTGGCAAGACTATCTGTAATGTTATTGCTAACCATTCTCCTCACAAGTTTGCTTTCTACCAGGGAAATCCAAAATATTATGAGACAATCCTTTCCGGGCAGGTTATAGGAGAAAGTATTGGTATTGGTGCAATGATAGAGATTTTTGCTGGTGATTGCCGCATTGTTTTAGGTGACGGCGCTAACCTTCGTTATTATAATAATTTTGTTAATGTACCATCAAAGCATCAACTTTTACTTGAACTTAATGACGGAAGTATATTAGTTTGCTCGATTCAGATGTATGGCGCGGTTCTGGCATTCAAAACAGGAACCAATGATAATAAATATTATCTTATAGCCAAAGAAAAACCTTCCCCTCTTAACAATAGTTTTGACCTTACCTATTTTAATACCTTACTAAGAGGAGAGTCAGATAAACTTTCAGCTAAAGCATATCTGGCAACCGAGCAACGTATCCCTGGGTTAGGTAATGGTGTACTGCAAGATATTATCTTTCATGCTGGTATTCATCCAAAACGTAAAATGGGAACAATTGACCAAAAGGAATATACAATAATATTCCATTCGGTGAAAAATACACTTGCAGAAATGACCGATCTGGGAGGACGTGATACTGAAAAGGATTTATTGGGGAGAACAGGTGGATATAAGACAATTCTCAGTAAAAATACTATAGGGAAACCATGCCCGGTATGTGGAACAGCTATCCAGAAGTCCTCTTATCTAGGTGGTGCGATTTATTGGTGTCCTACCTGTCAACCATTTATTTGAAGGGGATAGTTCTCCTGATATTATTACTAGCATAATATTATAAGGATATTTTCGAAATAGTAATTAATGAACCTATCTTTAAATATAGTAAGGATACTGGTTTAGATTAGAAATATTTTTAGGAAATGGATAGAAAAAACCGATTCTTGAGTAAAGCTTCACTAGAGTCCATAGTTTTTAAAAAAATCTTCTTGCTTATGCCCGACTATAAAAGACCTTAAACTTAGCAAAAGAAAAATTAAAGTTTGATAAATCAAGAGCAGGATTCTTGTATTTATATTTATTTTTAAGCAATAGCCAAGACTCTTATCTCTGCTTCAGGATTTTTAATCTTATTGTTTAAATCAAGGATATTGGCAAAGTAGATATTCTTCCAGCCGATTGATCTTAATAATCTCCTTATTTTAGTTAAACTATAGGCATAATTATAAACAACTTCTTCAAAACGGCTATAAAGATTACTGGCTTCTTCTTCTATAAAAAAACCGAACACTCTAGTAACTACCCAGTTATTTTCTCAGTCAAACTTCTTTTACTTTTATATGGTCTTTTACAGGCTATTTTTTTCACCATTGCATTTAGGTCAGTTATTTACCTGTGAGTATCTGAATATTTCTACCCTAGACCTCTATAAAGATTATAAAAAATTCTTTTTCTACTTAATTGTGATGATGATCATAAGTTATTTTATTCTTGGTTTATGGCTTAAATGATGAGGGGACAAAAGATATCTTATTCAAGTATGGCTAGACAAGAGACTATCAATTAATCTTCTCCAGCATTTAACTTACCTTATCCAAAGGGGTTTATAAAATACATCTGTGGTGATTAATGTACTCGCATTTTCTATTTAATATTTTCAAAATATTCCTATTTATTTTTTTAAGTTTACGGTATAGAGTATTAGTTAGAAGGCTATTTAAGTGTCAAAATAGGTAGTTCTGGAAATATATTTAAGATACTGGATAGAATAACCAAACGTTATCGATAAAAAGGAAAAATATACTATTGGTCTTAAGTAGAAAAACTAATTTACCAATAAGAGATGGGTAGGAAATGTGGGGAAAAAGGATATGAACTGGAAAGCTTATAATGAACTTGCCTGGACGGAGTCTATTATAACAAGGCCTGAAATGTACCAGAAAGAAGCACTATGTTATGTTAATTTGCTGAAAAGATATATTACTAAAACTCCAGCTAAGATGTTACATCTTGGTTGTGGAGCAGGAGGACATGATTTTTATTTCAAGAAATTTTTTCTGGTTACCGGTGTAGATTTAAGTGAGGGAATGCTCGAACTGGCGAAGAGAAGAAATCCAGAAGTAACCTATCTTAAAGGAGATATGAGAACGGTTAGTAGGAAAGAGAAATTTGATGCGGTAATCATTCCAGATTCCATTATGTATATGACCAGTATTGCTGGCTTGAAAAAACTATTAGCAATACTGTGCACCATTTAAAGCCAGAAGGTGTTTTTCTGGTAGTAACTCACCTGAAAGAAGATTTCCGGAAAAATAATTTTGTTTATACCGGAAAAAGGGAAGATATACACATTACTCTCTTTGAAAACAATTATATTGTTTCTGAAAATACCTATGAAGCATCTTTAATCTATCTAATTCGTCAGGGAGGAAAATTGAATATCTACCATGAGATTCATACCCTTGGGCTCTTCTCCTACGATACCTGGATGGATATCTTTAGAGAGAATCATTTAGAAGTTAGTGAGATAAATATGGATTATCTTTATGATAAGTATCTATTGGGAGAAGGTCAGTATAGGCTGAAAGTTTTTAAAGGTATTTTGGATTATGATAAAGGATAGAAAGATTGGATAATATTTAAGGGTTATATTTTTGGTAATTTTTATATTGAGGAGATAATTCTTTTCCTTAATACCTATTTTTTTTGGGGCAGACTTTTTCGGTAGTGAAGTACAGAATAATATATAATAGAAAACTAATAAAAAAGGGAATGGAAGCCAAGCGATAGGCACGGACCAGACCAAATATATCAGCCAGCCAGCCATAGAGGAAAGGTGCAATAGTAGAAGATAATCCTTCTATAAAAAAAACAAAACCAAAGACTTTCCCCCGGGTTTGGTGAGAGCTAACCTCGGTTAGCCAGGTATGTTGTGAAGGATAGATAAATCCCTGGAGTAATCCGATGGTTACTACTATCAGGATTATGTTAACTAGAAAAGTAGAATAAGTAAGGGCTAAGATTAATAAGGATGAAGAAATAGTAGCAAGAATAATTAACTGGAGAGGATTAATCCGATCGAGTATTTTACTGATCCCTAAGCTTCCAGAGAGTTCACCAGCAAAATAAATACTGGCGAACCAGGCAGCTATACCAGGTTTTAAATTAATAAAATCTGTGGCATAGACTGGGAGGAAAGAAAGTATTGCCCATACTCCCAGTCCACGGAAAGCATAACTTATAAAATAGATAATATAACAAATTTTTTGGATTAATTTTTCTTCTTTTATATCAACATTCGATTTTCCATTTTTTAGTTTAGAGTACCCACATCCCAGTATAAATCCCGGGAGAGAAATAACCAGGCATGCTACCCTCCAGCCCCACAATTGAACAAGCCAGCCAAACATTATACTCATTATGGATATACCAAGAGTGCCAGCTACATTAAATAAGCTTAGATATTGACCCTTTTTACCCGGAGCAGCATTTTCTCCTATTATGACTGTTGCCAGAGGGTGAAAAGTAGAAATACTGATGGCCATAAGTAAGAGCAGGGTAATTATAAAAGGGAGATGGTTAATCCAGATGATACTTCCTAAGAAAATAGAGGATAGGGCAAATCCAAAGGATATAAACAGGTGTCTATTATCAAATCGTTCTCCCAGTAAGCCAAATATCATGGAGAAAATAGAGCGTAAGGCTACATGGATAGCCAGGATAAGCCCTGATTGAAAATAGGTTAAGGAAAATTCCTGGCGGAAAAATGGCAAAAGTAAAGGAATAATAAAGAGATAAGAATCATTATAGGCGTGACCCCATAAATTTAATTTTAATTCAATATTTTTCTTATCTTCTTTGAACATGGTATTTTCCTAAGATTATTGATAATACACTTAATATTAGCATACTATTAAATAAAATAATTTCAAGATATTGATGTTTAATCATCCCTTTTGGACAATAGAAATAGAGGTAGTTTTCTGATACAATGAAAAATGAAAATGAAATTGTTATTGGGGAAAATAGATTTTTCATTATTAGAAAAATTGTTGAGAAAGTATCAGAGTAAAAAATAGATTCGAGGATGATAATTGGTCTGAAATTAGAGGAAGAGGCAGTGGTTATTGGATATGCCGATCGATACCTGAGGCCAAACAAATCCCATTACTTTTACCACAGAAGAGATAGGCTGGTATGCGGGATCCTTTAGGAAAAATTACTTCAAGGTTTCTACTAAAGGTGAAATTACCAGAATCTTTTCCTAAGTTTTTAAGCTGAGGATGGAAATATCTTGGCAAACAATTCTTTGACCAGATTTACTTGTATTTTTATGAGGGGAGGATCATATGCTTAAAGAAGTTGAGGAAGTAAAAAACTTAGGACCTGGTGAAATGAAGGAAATTGAGGCAAACGGAATCTCACTTTTATTGGTGAACTATCAGGAGAATTTTTATGCCGTTAGTAACCGATGTACTCACCTAGGATGTAAGCTGTCCAAGGGCACTCTAGAAGATAATATTATTACTTGTCCCTGTCATGGTTCAAAATTTGATATCACCAATGGAAAATTAATTGAGTGGATATCCCATTGGCCTAAACTGATCAGTTTATTAACTAAAAATTTGGGGTTAGCACGCTCCCTTTCTGCTTACCGGGTAGTGAAAAAGGGTCCTAAAGTTTATATAGAGATATAATATTTTATATAAATTAAATTTGAATTTTCATTTTTATTTTAGGAATTAAGCAAAATTATACCTATAATTATAAACAATTATTTTTGAAAAGGAGTTAAGTAAGATGGAAAAAATTGGCTATATCATTTTGATTATAGTGACTATAGCCTGGATAATTGCCTGGATCATCGGGATATTCCAGAATACGTGGATAGGGAGTATCGGTCTATTAATGTTAATCGGTTTGGGATTACTTTTTATCAAAGCATTGCGTGATAGGATGAAAAGTTATAAAAACGATCGTTACTCCAAGAACATTGAGAAATAAGGAGGTGTAGAAATAAGATGTTGTTAACGACTCAGGATCAGTTTTCTGAATATGAAATTATTCAAACTTTAGGATTGGTTAAAGGCAATACCGTCCGTGCCCGTCATGTCGGTAAAGATATACTGGCTTCCTTCCGTAATGTAGTAGGAGGAGAGATTGAGGA
>Ga0172366_10000685_pt1 | contig 25118 bp, 33 predicted proteins | sample LakKivSesite69cm_FD_114533 | JGI IMG/M metagenome (GOLD analysis project Ga0172366, IMG submission 114533) | Sediment microbial communities from Lake Kivu, Rwanda - Sediment site 69cm | ecosystem: Environmental > Aquatic > Freshwater > Lake > Sediment | place: Rwanda: Western Province, Lake...
GGCTGTGCTAGGACGTGGAAAAGACCATGCGAAATGGCAATGTGTTCAAGCACCAGCATATAAATATTACCCGGTTGTTGAAATCAACCAAAAGAAATGCAACTTATGTAAACAATGCGTAGAGGCTTGTCCGAAAAAGATTTTGGAGATAAAAAACAACAAATTGGTGGTTACTGACATAGAGAAATGCACGACATGCAAATCATGTATGGAAGTATGCGAGAGTCACGCGATAACTGCTAGCGGCGATGAAAACAAGTTTTTGTTCCACTTTGAAACAGACGGATCAATAAGTGCAAAGGATGCATTAAAAGAATCAGCGAAAATACTTGCAAATAAATACGCAGAATTCAATGAACTACTTAAAAAATTAAAATAAACAACTTTTTTTACCAAAAACATCTTTTACATAAACACGGATTTTGATTGTGTAGTTTAAATCTTGGGCCTGTGGGGTAGCTTGGTATCCTTGTGGCTTCGGGAGCCATAGACTTGCGTTCAAATCGCAACAGGCCCATATTACTACTGTTTTTAAAAGAACTAAAAAAATTAATTTAGCTGCAAAAAAACTCGTTTACACGATTTTTATAGTTTATATGTGTATATGCACCTGCATATGCAGGTAGTTATTCACTGAGCGAATAATTTATAAATGGGAAATAGCATCTCTTATCGGAAAGCAAGTGGATGGGATGCAGCGAGAAGACACTAAAATTCAGACTTCTCCAGATATTAAAGTCCCCTTGGCTATGAGAGCGCTGAGGAGAAGCAATATCCGGAAGAAAATAGCAGAATATCTTTTTGATATAAGTCCTAGTTATAGTTATACTTCTGAGATTGCTTATCACGTCAAAACTACTCCATCCAACGTAATCGGTGCGATACGAGGCATGGAATCCAGATACAAGCAAGATGAGTCACTTATAAGCCTAGAGATAGTTGAAATGAAAAACAGTGGAAAAGACATAAAACTATATGGAATAACTAATTTTGGTAGAGAAATAATAGAGTCCATGAGAACTAGAAGATAAAAAAAATGTTTTTTGGTTTTGATGTAGAAAAATATTTTAATCAAACTCTTTTGATGTAAGTTGAGCGAATGAAGATAAACGAAATTTTTTACTCCATACAAGGCGAAGGAAACTGGTCTGGTTTAACAAATATTTTCATTAGAACCACGGGATGTAATCTACGTTGTAGTTTCTGTGACACAAAATATGCTTACGACGACGGAGAAGAGATGAGCATAGAAAAAATAATCAAGATTATTAGCAGATATCCATGTAAATATGTTTGTTTAACAGGTGGTGAGCCGTTAATACAAGATGAGGCAATATCTCTGACAAAAGCTCTGATAAAGAAAGGTTACAATATTTGCTTGGAGACAAATGGAAGTATAGATATAGGCAGAATCTGTGACAAGAAATCTTTGATGGTATCACTTGATATTAAGTGCCCATCGTCAAATATGCATGACAAAATGAATATGGATAACATAAAAAAACTTGACAAAAAAGATCAATTAAAGTTTATTATAGGAGATAAAAAAGATTATGAATATGCAAAAAAGATAATTCATAAATATAAACCATCTTGTCATATTTTCCTCCAACCTGTTTATGGTGGCAATCAAAAACTTTTGGCAGAATGGATATTACGTGATGAATTGAATGTTAAACTTGGTTTGCAGATTCATAAAATAATATGGGGCGACCAAAGAGGAATCTAAAATAATAAGTAAAGGAAAAAATTTGGTAACACAAACTATATAGATAGTAATTGTATTCTGACTTAAAAAATTAAAATTGTTATAATAAAAATTTATTAGATAATACGAGGTGATTGTATAGATGCAACCAGCAAATATGGCATATGATAGAGCTATTACTGTATTTTCTCCAGATGGACGATTGTTTCAGGTGGAGTATGCTCGAGAAGCTGTTAAAAGAGGAACCACTACAGTTGGACTTAAATATAAGACTGGCGTGGTTTTAATTGTTGATAAACGTATTAGTTCTCGTTTGGTCGAGCCTGAATCTATAGAGAAGATTTTTGAGATAGATGATCACATAGGTTGTGCTACTTCCGGTCTTGTTGCTGATGCCAGAGCTTTGATTGATCGTGCTCGTATCGATGCCCAGATTAATGAGATAACTTATGATGAGAAGATTCAAATTAAAACTCTTGTGAAACGTATCTGTGATTTTAAACAAACTTACACCCAGTATGGTGGTGTTAGACCTTTTGGTACAGCTTTATTGATAGCTGGTGTTGATGAAACAGGCGCACGTTTGTTCTCCACTGACCCGTCTGGTGCCTATATGGAATACAAGGCTAGCAGCGAGGGTGCTGGACGAAATGGTGCCGTTGAATACTTCGAGAGATACTACAAAGAAGACTCATCAATGGAAGAAGCCGTTGATATGGGCATAAAAGCCCTTAATAAGGGTACTGAAGGTAAACTCAACCCTGATGCTACTGAGATAGGCATTGTTGATAAATCTTTTAAGTTTCATATTTTGTCACCTAATGAAACCAAAAATTATGTGACCAAGGCTCTTGGGGGAAAGTAGAGTTGGTTAGTCTTGATGAGGCCGTTATTGCTAGATTGAAAAAGGGTGAAGAACACTTCGAAGTGCTTGTTGACCCTGATGCAGCATCTGATCTAATCGACGGCAAGGAAATAAATATTTTACAGAATCTTGCTATCGATGCTATTTTCAAAGACTCTAAAAAGGGAACTCACGCATCGGCAGAGAACCTTAAGAAAAGTTTTGGTACTGATAACCTAGAAGAAATCGCTAAAATGATTATTCTCAAAGGAGACATTCAGCTTACTACCGAGCAGCGTCATAGAATGCAGAAGAACAAAAGAAACAGGATTATTGACATGATTGTTAGAAACGCTATGGATCCAAAGACAAAGTCGCCTCATCCACGCCAGAGAATTGAGTTGGCGATGGAACAAGCAGGTGTACACATAGACCCGTTTAAATCTGTGAATGAACAGGTTAAGATAGTCATCGATGCCTTGAGACCAATTATTCCCATCTCAATTGAGCAGGTTAGGATTTCTGTTAAAATCCCTGCTGAGTTTATTGGTAGGGCTTATGGTGTTGCTCGCAATTTTGGTGTACTTGAACGAGAGGACTGGCAGTCTGATGGATCATGGATCGGCATCGTCAGACTTGCAGCTGGTATGCAAACAGATTTTTATGATAAATTAAATGATGTTACAAAAGGTAATGTTTCTACAAAGATTCTTAAATAAGATCAAAGGTGTTATTATTTTATGTCTGAAGAAAAACGCGAAGTAGTTATTCCAAGTCAACTTTTAGGCGATACAAAAGAGTACGAACAAGGACAGGGTACTTTTGTTGAAAACGGTAAAATATATTCAGAGATACTCGGCGTATTGAATAAGAGCGAAAGCAAAGACAAGAAAAAGACATATATAAATGTGAGACCATTGAAAGGTCGCTATGATCCCGTCGAAGGAGATTTTGTTATAGGTATAGTCGAAGAGGCTTTACAATCTGGATGGCTTGTTGACATAAATGCTCCTTACCCAGCATTACTCCATGTAAATGAGGTACCATGGGAGATAGAATTCGGCGAGACAGAAAAATATTTAAACCACGGTGACTCCATAATGGCTAAAATCCTTCAGGTTGATGTAACAAAGAAAATACAGGTCACATTAAATGATCGCAACTTGTATAAAATCAAAGGAGGGCAGATAATTGATGTCGAACCTTCTAAAGTACCAAGGATTATTGGTAAGAAAGGTTCAATGATAGCTCTCCTAAAAAAATATACAAGGTGCCGTATTTTCGTCGGTCAAAACGGAAGAATATGGATCGATGGCGATAACGAAGGTATAGAAAAAGTACTTGAAACGATTAAAAAAATTGAGAATGAAGCCTTGAGTTATGGGCTTACAAACAGAATTGAAGCTTTCTTAAAGAAAGATGCAAAGGATGTTAGATAAATATGAGTTCGAAATCAGATGTTAAATTAATAGATAGCAAAGGAAAAAGATTAGACGGCAGAAAACCGGATGAACTGAGAAAAATCAAAATTGAAGCAGGAGTTTTACATAGAGCAGAGGGATCTTGTTACCTTGAATGGGGTGGCAATAAGGTTCTTGCAGCTGTTTATGGGCCAAGAGAGGCTTTACCGAAACATACACAGAATCCATTGAGAGCAATTGTTAAAGCCAGATATAACATGGCTGCTTTTAGTGTAGAAGATCGTAAAAGACCAGGACCCGACCGTAGAAGCGTTGAGATATCAAAGGTTATATCAGAAGCTTTGGAGAAAATAATTTTAACTGATAAATTCCCAAGGGCATCTATTGATGTGAGTATAGAGGTTTTAGATGCTGAGGCTGGTACAAGATGTGCTGGTCTGACTGCAGCTGGTGTAGCATTAGCTGATGCTGGTATACCAATGAAGGATATACCTGTTGCTTGTGCTGCTGGTAAAATAGATGGAAAGGTTGTTCTTGATCTTGGTAAAGAAGAGGATAACTTTGGTGATGCTGATCTACCTGTTGCTATTTCACCACGTACAGGTGAAATACTGCTTCTGCAGATGGATGGACATCTAACATTAGAAGAGTTTGATGAAGCTTTTGATCTGGCGGTTAAAGGTTGTCACATAGTGTCCGAAATACAGAAGAAAGCGATTGCTGATAAATACAAAACAGCGGTAGCGGAGGTAGAATAATTATGCCTATTATAGCTTCTTTGAAACGTGATTACCTCTCCAAACTTGCTGAGCAGGGTAAGAGAGCAGATGGCAGGAAATTCGATGAATACAGAAAAATTGAGATTGAAACAAACATTGTTTCCAAAGCAGAGGGTTCAGCTAAGGTTAAAATAGGAAACACCCAAGTTCTTGTTGGTATAAAAATGGATGTAGGTGAACCTTATCCTGATGCGCCTAACTGTGGTGTTATGAGTACAGCAGCCGAGCTTATACCAATGGCTTCACCTGATTTTGAGGCAGGTCCACCACAAGAGGATGCTGTAGAGCTTGCAAGGGTTGTTGATAGGGGTATACGTGAGTCTCAGATTATAGACGTTGAAAAATTGTGCATAGAGCCAATGGACAAGGATAACAAGGGTAAAGTATGGGTTGTTTTCATTGATATCCACATACTTGACTACGATGGCAACCTCTTTGATGCAGCTTCACTAGCTGCCCTAGCTGCGTTGTTTACAGCCAAAGTACCGGCTAAGCGCTTTGAAGTAGGAGAAGACTACCCTCTTCCATTAAAGGAACCACCTGTCTCATGTACATCTGTTAAATTCAATGGTGCAGTTGTCTTTGACCCGTCTCTTGATGAAGAGGAAATAGCAGAAGCCAGATTAACCGTTGCAACAGATAAAAACGGGCATATAAGAGCTATGCAGAAGGGGCTTAGCGGTAGTTTTACTAAGGAGGAGATAAAAAAAGTTATTAAAGCCTCCATTGATAACGGCAAAGAAATTAGGAAGATACTGCAGAAAAGCATAGGGAAGTAAAATGGCGAAAAGAACAAAGAAAGTAGGCTCAATAGGGCGTTTTCAGGCCAGATATGGTGTTAGGGCAAAAACTAGAGTTAAAAACGTTGAAGTAATTGAAAAAGCAAGACATGATTGTCCTAGATGCGGCCATAAAACGGTTAAAAGAGTAGGAACCAGCATATGGCAATGTAAAAAATGCGGCGTAAAGTTTGCTGGTGGTGCTTATCAACCAAGGACAGAACCCGGTCAGAACATAGAAAAAATACTACGCGGGGAGATGGTACCGGAGATACTCAAAGAAGGCAGGGAAGAAAAAGGTGAAGAGAAATGACGGGTTACAAATGTGGTCTTTGTAAAAAAAGTGTCAAGTTCGACGTTAAAAACATAGGTATGCAATGCCCCTACTGTGGCAGTAAGATCTTCTACAAAGAACGACCAACTGTTGCCAAGCGAATTAAATCAAAATAAAAAAACCGTAAAATGGTTTTTATGAAAAAAGCGTCTTTTGAATTTGTGTTTGACTCAGAAGAAGAAGCAAATATTGTGCTAGAGTCACTTAACCCTGAGGTTAAAAATAAGATACCAAAGACAGATGTTAAGATATCTGTTTCTAAAAAGAGGTTGTCTTTAGATATAAAATCAAATGATATCAGCTCTTTGAGGGCAGCCTGTAATTCTTATTTAAGATGGATTAATACTGCCTTGACTGTGAAAAAAACGGTTTAACTAACTGTTTTTTATCTGGTTTTTTTACATTTTGTTATTTTTACAGGAAATATTTTTATAATATTAGCTACAAAATAATACTTAGATATATTTGGATGGGGTGGTGAAAAATGAAGGTGATTCACCTTAATTTAAGAAAAGAGGCTATAGTAATACTAGTTTTATTGCTGCTTCTAGCATCTGTTTCTGTAGTGATTGCTGAAACTTCATCAATATATTATGTTGATCTAACGCAAGGTCTTCCTGGCGATTGGACGATAATAAATGGGGGGAATACAGCAGACACATGGACATATATGGAGGGGGGGTTTGGTGTTTTTTGTGATGATAGAAGCGCTGGGTCATCGGTTTTTATGGACGAGCAGTTGATATCGCCGATTGTTGATTGTTCGAGATTTATCACTGTGATTTTGGAGTACTTCCATAATTTCAATGGTGGTAAGAACGGTTATACTAATCAGGGCGATGTTTATGTTTCAAATGATGGTGGTGTAAGTTGGATTAATGTGGCTACCTATCTACCTGCTACTATAAATCAAGGTGTTGTAAAAATTGATATAACAAATATTACTGCGGGTTATTCAAAAGTGATGATAAAATTTTACTTCCGTGATTTTGGAAAATATGGTTACTGGTGGCAGGTTTTTAATGTAAAAATAAGTGGCGAGCTAAACGAAATTCTTGATCCTCCTAGCGCAGAATTTAGTTGGAATCCAAATCAGCAAAATGAGGGGTCGCCTATACAATTTACTGATCTTTCCTCTTCACGATCCAGCAACATTATTTCTTGGAATTGGGACTTCGGCGGTTTAGGCTCATCATCAGAACAGAACCCAACATTTACATTCATGGACAACGGCGTCTATACAGTAACTCTTACTGTTACTGATGACGCGGGATCTGCCAGTTTTGTTTCGTATGATGTTACTGTTATAGATTTAGCATCTACTGCTGCATTCACCTGGAGTCCTAATCAGCAAGACAAAGGCTCACCTATTCAATTTACTGATCTTTCCACATCTTATCCCGATAATATCGTATCCTGGCATTGGGATTTCGGTGGCTTAGGTTCATCCTCAAAAAAGAACCCAACATTTACGTTCATGAATGAAGGAACATATACTGTAACATTAACATTGACAGATGAAGATGGATCTACCAGCACAATTTCACAGGATGTTACTGTTTTGGGTTTAAAACCTGTTGCTGCCATCAAAAACCTAATTCAAGATATTAAAAATATGAATCTCAAAAAAGGTATAGAAACAAGTCTGATTACCAAACTAAAAACTGTTATCTGGTGTATTAATAACGGTCACAATAAGGTAGCCGCTGCAACATTAAAGGCTTTCATGAACGAGGTCAAAGCACTCAGCAGTAAAAAAATACAAAAGAAACAAGCAAATTATCTAATAAACAGCGCACAATATATAATTAATATTATCTAATATCGCTTAGACTTCTATCGTCTCTGTTCTACCTGGCCCAACAGAAACAACCGCGATGAGGACTCCTGTTTCTTTTTCTATGAACTTTAAGTAATCCTGTGCCTCTTTCGGCAAATCAGCTAGTTTAGTTGAACTCGTATTTATCTTGCTCCATCCCTTAAAATCTTTGTAAACAGGTTTACATCTCTTCGCTTCTTCTATGTTAGCTGGGAAGAAATCAATTTTTTTTCCATCAAGCATATAGTGTGTACAGATCTTCACTGTTTTTAAACCATCTAACACATCTAGTTTCGTTATTGCAATTTTTGTTATACCTGATATCATGCACGAGTGTTTTACCACAACCAGGTCAAGCCATCCACATCGCCGTGGTCTACTGGTTGTTGTTCCAAATTCATGTCCCTTCTGTTGGAGATGCTTACCAATTTCATCCAGCAATTCAGTTGGCAAAGGGCCCTCACCCACACGGGTTGTATATGCTTTTACAATACCTATAATATCATCAATGCAGTGAGGTCCTATTCCAGTACCAATTGTTGAACCACCAGCAATAGTATGAGAAGAAGTTGTATACGGATAAGTGCCATAATCAATATCAAGCATAGTCCCCTGAGCACCCTCAAGAAGGATGTTTTTACCAGATTTTATCGCTTTATTCAGTTCGATATGCGTGGTTGTAATAAATTCTTTCAATCGTTTTCCATAATTAATATAGGTTTCAAGGATCTCTTCTTTATCGAGTTTTTTATCTATTTCATACGCATCAAGAATTCTTTGTTTGATAGCTACAATAGTATCAAGTTTTTTGCTCAATGTCTCTTTATATATGAGATCTATTGCCCTTATTCCGTTACGCGCTATCTTATCACTGTAACATGGTCCGATACCTCTCCGCGTCGTACCGATTTTTTTATCACCCAGAAACTGTTCTTCCGCACCATCCAAGATTTTATGATAAGGCATTATTATGTTTGCTCTATCACTGATTAAAAGTTTTGGTTTTATGCCACGTTTTATCAACTCATCTATCTCGTGAATTAAAACCTCAGGGTCGATAACACAACCGTTACCAACAACACCTATTTTGCCCTGTATAACACCAGATGGAACTATATGAAGTTTGTAAACATTCTCACCAACTTTTATTGTATGACCTGCATTGTTACCACCCTGAAATCTAACAACATAATCAGTATTTTTAGCAAAATAGTCAACAATTTTCCCTTTACCTTCATCTCCCCATTGAGTGCCGATTACTAGGTTAACAGTCATCTTATTTCACTTACATGGCATAAGAAAAGAAATACATAAACCTGATGTATAAAACAAAAATTTTTATACGAAGGTTTTATAAAACAAATATTGTATGCCCCCAAGCGAATGCCTGACGAATGGAACAATTTTGAACAACCTACTACAGATGCTGTATTTGACATAGATCTTTTGAAAAGAGAAGTCGGCCAACGTTTCCCATTTTATGATGTTAAATCTGGTCCAGACGTTGCCATATTTTTCTGTAGAATCGACGATGCAATGCTTGAAGAAAAATTCGATTCTTTAAGGAAATCACTTTCAGAAAAAGGCTACATCCCTATACTTCGTTATGAACACGGGGAGCAAGTGATTTATGTTACTAAAAAACTAAAGAGAGAAGGAAAATCAGTATGGATCAATATCACGCTATTAATTACAACTATAGTAACAACGATTCTCACTGGCTCTATCCTTTATATTGGAAAATTTGACATATGGAGCATACCAAACTTTTTGGATATTTTTAACATCAATAATTTGTTTTATGGAGCTGTTCTTTTTGCTCTTCCACTTATGAGCATCTTGCTTATTCATGAAATGGGGCATTATTATATCTCAAAGAAACATGGAATTGCCACATCGCTTCCATTTTTTATCCCTATACCACCAATTTTGCCTGATTTCAACATAGGTACATTTGGTGCTTTGATTTCAAGTAGAGATCCAATGCCAAATAAAAAAGCATTATTCGATGTGGGAATAGCAGGACCACTGGCAGGTTTTCTAGTCGCATTACCAGTTACAATCGTAGGCATAGCAACATCTAAAATGGTACCTATAGACCCTAATGCAATCGGACAACCTATGCTTGGTAGTTCGATTCTTTTTATGTTTATTGCAAATTTGATCCATGGTATGCCTCAAGGTTTCGGGCTTGATTTGAGCCTAACTGCATTTGCAGGATGGGTAGGTCTTTTGATAACATCAATTAATCTTCTACCCGCTAGTCAACTTGATGGAGGACATATTTTCCGTGCAGTTCTTGGAGATAAACAGAAATATGCAGGATGGATCGCTGTTTTTATTATGATCCTTACCGGCTGGTTCTTTTTCGCCATTCTCATAGTCCTTGTAATGGGCATGGCACATCCACCACCACTCAATGATACAACAAAGTTAGATACAAAAAGGAAATTACTTTTTTTTGTAATTCTAGCAATATTGATATTATGCTATATTCCATACCCACTAATGTAACATAATTCTAGTAACATGGCAACAGTTTAATACCCTAAAATCAATTCGTTAATTATAAGTGAGATGAATATGAAAACCTACCTAAAAATTATATTCAACAGCGAAGGATCAAACCCCTCAGAAGTTAAAACCCAGTTGATGGACATGGGGTTCAAAGCAACAAAAGGAAACTATGATTTCGTCTATGAATGGGATGAAAAATCTGTTAGCGTAGATGAACTCGTATGGTTCGCAGATAAAATACATTCAGCTCTTAAAAAAAGCAAGGTTCATTTCACAATAGAAACCATCTAGAAACTCTACTTATTTACTGTTCTTTTTAATTTTCTCTAGAGTTTTACTTAAAACCCCCATCAATGTATGATATTCCCATTTAGATGGCATAGCACGGCCCATCATACGCTTGAACATTATTTTGGTATTTTCTTTTTTGTGCTCAGGGTAATTTATATCATCTAAAAGATTAGAAAAAAACTCAAACAATTTCTGTTTCTCTACTTTGCCAAGGGTTCTTTTTTTCTTAGAAACAATTTTTTGTATGTACAAAGAGTATAACACCAATGTTACTGCGTGAGACAAATTCAAAGATGGATAAGCCTCGCTTGTCGGTATTTTCACCATTATGTCACATGCAGCTATCTCTTCATTGTACAGCCCGTAGTCTTCCCTACCAAAAACAAGTCCAATTTTACCGTCTACATCAAATATTTTCTCAGCAAAATTCTCTAGAAAAACAGGATTTCTCAGGTGTCTTTTATCACTCTTACTATCTATAGAGGATGTAGCAACAAGGTAATCAAGGTCATTAACAACATCATCAAAAGACTGGAATATCTTTGCGTTATCAACAAGCTTTTGGGCATGCATAGCACGAGCGTAACACTCATTATCAAAAACACAGGGTTTCACAAGATAAAGTTTATCAAAATCAAAATTCATCATAGCCCTTGCTACAGAACCTATGTTACCCCCATATTTTGGTTCTACAAGGACAACATAAAACTCAGTTATGGTTCTCCACCATCCAAACAAAGAAAGAATACAAACTTATTTTGGTTATTCAATCCTTAACTCTTCTTTCTTTTTTTCCAGCATATTCTTATATTTCGATGGCAAATGTTTAACCGTGTCTTCAAGCTCAGCACGTTTTTTAAGCAGCTCCGATCTCTTATTTGTTTTGAGCTCACCCAGAACAAAATTTCTTTTTTTGAAGTAACTGTATAGGTACCATGCCCCGAATATAAAGGCGATGAAACCTAAAACCAGTATGTAGTAGTTCCAATTATTAAACTGTTGTATCGCATCTGTATAAAAACCTAGATCCATAGTTATTTTATCGTTAGAGTCTCTAAAAAAAATCCATAGTATACCCATTAAAAACAAAAACAAACCTACTAACGTTGTTATAATACTCAAACTAAGTACATATTCCCTTAAGAATCTTGTTATTTTACCCGACATTTTGCACCTCTTTTAATTTAATATGTTCTTGCAAATCTCATCCAAGTCTGTGCAGGTTTACCACATACAGGACAAGGATGTTCACATTTTATGTTTTCAATTGGTTCCCCTAACGTATTTCCCTCTAAAACATTTTCTATTTCAAGAGCACAATCCTTGTTTCCGCACCACGGCAGTTCAACAATACCTTTCTTATCCTTTGCTTCATCTACTGTTTTGACCCTGTGAATGTTTTCGTCAAGAAGTTTTTTTGCAGCATCATACAGTTTCTTGGACATAGTTTCAAATTCTTCCTTTACCATTTTAACTGCCGTATTCTGCGGGATGAACTTTTTTTCGCCAGTATCTCTTCTCACAACAACTATCTGTTTCTTTTCGATATCCTTGGGACCGATTTCTGCTCTCAACGGCACGCCTTTAAGCTCCCAGTCATAGTATTTGTTTCCTGGAGTGATATCTCTATTGTCTATATGTGATCTTATTTTTTCTTGTAAAAGTTTTTTATGTAGTGTTTCACAAGCATCCATGATCTCTTTTTCTTTGCCTTTGAAAATAACCGGTATTATCACTATCTGTGTTGGGGCGACCATAGGCGGTAAAACAAGACCTTTGTTGTCACCATGTATACCAATTAATGCACCCAATATACGCTCGCTCATACCATATGTTGTCTGATGGCAATATTTGTGTTTACCATCCTCTGCTTCATAAGAAATTTCATATGGTCTTGAGAAATTATCCCTATATTGATGTATAGAACCAAGCTGCAATGTTCTGCCAGATGGCATAAGAACATCTATACTGATTGTGTAATAGGCACCAGCAAACTTGTCCCATTCCGGTCGCTTGCTGAAAAAATATGGTAAGCATATTTTTTTGAATAATCTATCAGCGATGGCTTTGTCTTCAGCTATTTGTTTTTCTGCATCCTCGAAATCGACATGACATGTGTGAGCCTCAAAGAAATGTATTTCTCTGACTCTTATGAATGCACGCGTCTGTTTTGTTTCGTATCTAAACGTGTTTACTATCTGGTATGTTTTCAGTGGTAGGTCAGCATGTGATCTTATCCATAGAGAGAATATCGGGTACATTGCTGTTTCAGAAGTAGGTCTTAGAAGCCATCTTTCTTCAAGCTCATTAGTGCCTGCGTGTGTAACCCAATATACTTCACTGCCAAATCCTTCTATATGTTCCTCCTCTTTTTTGAACAGGGACTCAGGTATAAGCAGTGGAAAGCAGACTTCTTTATGGTCGGTTTTATCCATCTCCTCGCGTATCATATGGTCAACATGAGTCATCAGTTTCCAACCGTATGGACGCCATACGTTCATACCCTTTATGGGGTATCTTTTATCGCATAAATCCGCTAATTCTACTATTTCGTTGTACCATTCGTTAAAATCTTGGGTTTTCTTGATTTTTGTTTCTGGCATATCTAAATACAGTCCTTAGAAAAGAGAAATAGATATCCTTAACTTAAATATAATGGTTTAACGAGATTATGAAACTCCTCGTCCTTCTTTTGCTTTTGGTCGAAGTTCAGTAGATCTGCATCTCCTACACCGTTTTGCCTTAGGGGCATTAGATGCACCACATTTCATACATACCTTTTTATTTAGTAAACGCGCCTCAGCTTCTGGAAATCTAGTCATTATTATAACCATCCTATAAAGATAATTTGGTTCTAGTAGTGTATCGGAATAAACAAATATTATTTAAAGATAATGTAAACCGTTATAATTTGGATAGAAACAAAATTTTCTTTTTAAAAAATGTTTATCAAATTTATAGAAATATACTTAACACAGTACACACATTGCTCTACGGTGAGAGATAAGACATGAAAGGGCGAACAAAAGCCCCGAGACTTGATAAAAAATTCTCTATTAAAAAAATTACGAATGAAACAAAGCCTTCTGAAGAAATTGCATGGGAAGAACACGGAGAACCACGAAAAACTATATTACCAAAAATAAAACCGACAACAAATAAACCAAAACTAGCAGCGATAATATTAGTTTTTGTTTTCATTTTGGGCATTACAACAGCAATACTATCTGACCCAATCTTAGATTCGTCTACGAAAGCTCTGTCAGATATTGGATTAAAAGGAACTATAAAACTGTCCGTAATCGATAAATCAAACAACGAATCACTGGAAAACGTTAATGTCACAATTGGTTCCTTGTCAAAAAAAACAGATACAAACGGATCATGTATCTTTGAAAAAGTTCCATTAGGTATAACCAATATGAAGATTACTCTAAAAGGCTATACAACACAGATACATGAAATATTTGTTATGCCACTCATCACACTCGATCAAAATATAAGCATGGAACCAGGGACAGGCGAAGAGAAATTCCAGTTTTATCTGATAGGCTGTTCTGTGATCATAGGGATTTTTTCTCTTTTTGCCTTACTAGGCGGGATAATAATTTGGAAAAAACAAAATTTCGATATAGCAATTGCATGCTCAGTTCTGGGGATATTCTCTTTCGGGTTTTTCTTTGTAGGGCCAATACTTAGCATTATTGCACTCTTAATAATATTAAGATCTGTGGAAGAGTTTGAACATGGAAAGAAGGGAAAAACCTTTTAAAAATCTAATTTTTGTTTTATTTATCTTATTTTCTTTGTGGATAATTTTACAGCTTTTGGCACCATTAATGTTACCTGCAGGAAGTGTTCGTAATCTCTCTGGTGCCGTTGCAGTGTCTGATAACGATAAGTTGATACAAAACATGTCGTTTCCATGGAACTTTGTTTACACTGCTGGTGATCGACTCTGTCATCAGATAGCAGAAAGATCTTTTTTCATTAATGGAAACCAGATGCCTTTTTGTGCCAGATGCACAGCTATCTGGCTAGGATTAGCCATTGGTTTGGGTTTCATGGTTTTTTACAAAATAGAACTAGATGAAAAATTCTTGTTTGCGATAATAATTGGCTTAGTACCAATTGGCGTTGATGGTATAGGTCAACTTTTTGGTTTTTGGGAAAGTACAAACATTGTTAGATTAGCAACCGGCCTGCTAGCCGGAAGCATATGCGGAATAGCCATAGGGATAATTATAGATGAATTAAAAACATTAAAAATAAGAAAGATATCTTGAATTATCATGGTGAAATTATGTTGGGACCAGAAGACATCTCCTTGTTTTCTGTCTTGCTCGTATATTTTTTTGATAATTTAAGATAAAGTAGAGTATATATTATAATGGACACTGGGCCGATTATAAATAGAACAACTACCTGACCTATAAGATTAGCTATTGAACCAATGGAGTTGTATGTATACCCTGAATATTGTAATTGACTTGCTGATGTAACACTATTTATCACTATAAACGGAGCCATAATCACAAATGCTATTATTGCTACTATTAGTACTGTAGCAAAAATCAATAAAACGTTTCCTTTTGTGATACGCCAACTTCTTTTCAGGGAATCTACCGGACTGTAGTCGTCTACCACACAAGCTGGAGCAAACAGGGAAAGTCGGAAGGCAAAATAAATCAAAGGTACAATCAATAATACCATAATCAATGATGAGAAACAAACAAGCGCCATCACATTGGAAGCAACACCCAATACTATCAACCCTATCAAAAAAATAATAGGTAAACCTATTATCAAAACAGCCAACAATGTAGCTAACAATAAACGAGGAAAAACAGGCAAACCACGTGAAAAAGCTTCAGATACAGTAATTTTCTCTCCTTTCTCTTCTGATTCAACTTTTTTTATTACTGATGCATAAATAGCTGTGCTGATGATAATCATTGATATCATATAGAAAATTAGTATAACCATAAGAATCCATATTTTTTCTTGGATTAAATTCGTAAATTCTGAAAAACTTGAAGATGACTGCGTCATCGTAAGAGCAGATGATTGCATTGATTGAATCATTGTCAAAAAATCATTAACGAACAACAATTGTATAACAACATAAAATATAATCGTCATTAAAACAATAGGTAAAAATAAGATAATATATCCAGGGTCGTATCTTATAGATTTAAACGATTTCTTTATTAACGATCCCACGTCAATATCATTTTCTGTCATAGGTTATATGTAATATTACAAAACCTATTTAAGGTATCTATATGATTACTTCTTATAAAAAAGTTATATATTAATATAGGAGAGAAAAAAATGGCTGATTTTGGAAGAGGAGTAAAGGCTGGTGCAGTATCTGGACTAATATATGGGATAATATCTGGAATAATCTCAGCAATAGTAATTGCTACGTTATGGGACACAATTGTTGAAACTACTTCCCAACTCTCAGGTTATACTGGAACTTATGATATCAGCGGACTTATGATTTTCATGTTGCCCATGGCAATAGTTATGGGGATAATCGTTGGAATAATAGCTGGTATAATATTTGGTCTTATATACGCTGCAATTTACAACTCATTACCAGGGTCATCTAGCGTAATAAAAGCAATGATACTTGCTCTAATATTCTGGATAATATTCAATGTTGCATTAGGCTACTCAAGCATGGCTACATACGGAATGATGTACTATGCAGTTATTAGTATAGTACTAGGTTTAATAACATCGTTAATATGGGGATGGCTACTTGGTGTGTTCTGGGAAAGATTCGGTGGAAAGAAAGAGGTACAAAAAACAGAAGGAGTTTAATCTTTTCTCCTTTCTCTTTTTTTTATTTTTCTGACAAAAAATTAAAATTTGAAACATACTGCCAAATAAAGTAATAAATTTTTAGAAATATCTTATTATTTATCTTTGAAACTCTTTCTTAGATATACCTATTAGTATGAGTCCTACAAGTGATAGTATACTAGCCAGAAGGAATGGGCCTACTGTAAAAAGTCCCATCAGGCTTCCTATAAGTGCTAGTTCCCACCTTTTCTTTTTAAAAGCCAATACGCCACCCAGCAATGTAAATACCGATAGTATAATTCCTACTGCAGAGCATATCCGAAAGATGGATCCTAGCTGCTCGATAGTTATAGGAAGTTCTGTCCCTTGTGGAATTAACTGCGTTGGATCAATTAGCATAGAGGACACCCATGAAAGTAACCCAAGCAGACCTGCAACAATTAATATTAAACCAGCTATTGTTGGTATTGAGCTACCAGTTGGTTGCCGTGTAAACGAGTCGTATTCAGTTGGTTGTACTGACGTGTCTTTTACCAGCGTATCATAGTCTGGCTGTGTTTTTCAATTTTTTCAATATCCATAATAAATATCCCCTAAAAACAATGTAATGATTAACTTGTTTTTATGTCTATTTCTTTTTTACTCCGTTTACGTCTCTGACTTCGTGACAAGATACGTGGCATTATTTTTTTAGTCGCATACCAGTACAATACTGTACCATATAAAACAAGGCCAATTTGCAGTAAAACAATAATGATAATCTGTAGATATCCGACAAAATAAAAGTTGTAAATCGTAAAATTAGTTATAAAAATTAGTGTAGTAATCGGGAGATGCAACAGAATCACAAATAACAAATATTTAGAAAGTTTTCCTTCATACACACCATATCCTATAATCGCTCCAGTTGCACCTTGGAAAATAATTATTCCAAAAGCACCAAATAGTACAAGACTAAAAAGTAAATAATCTGTTGTTTGTACGTTACTTAGAAGTATAGATACAGGTGTGAAAATCGAACCGAAACCCAACCCGAGAGTAAGACCGTAAATTGCTGTTTCTTTTTTTCTCTGGAATCTACCTATATTCAAAATCATTGTTTTAAAAACTTGTTCTAAAATAGGGAACAAGAAAATGTAGAATATGCCCACGCTAGCAGTCAAAAGTTCTATCACTGCTGAAATAAAACCTGATATAATACCGCCTATGAAAACTATAAACATTGTTTTTTCTTTGAAATGCCCCTCGAATCCTTTTAAACCTATGAAGAGTAATACAAGAGCAGGTATTATCCCAAGGAACAAACTTGCGGGTGGTAATGCATTCATCTAAAATCTAGATGAAATGGGAAATAATATATTAAAGTTCATCGATACTCAAATCGCAAAAATCTGAGGGATTGAATTTATGTTAAAAACACCAGTTATTGTTCTTAATGTAAAAACCTATGCAGAGGCAACAGGCGAAAAGGCTTTAGAAATCGCAAATATAATGGATAAGATATCAAAAGAAACAGGATCTAGTATGGCAATTGCTGTACAGGCAACTGATATATCTATGTGCGCCAAAAAAGTTGGTATCCCAGTTTTTGCTCAACATATTGATCCTATAAAACCTGGTAGCAACACAGGGTGGACTCTTCCGGAAGCAGTTAAATCTGCTGGTGCTGTTGGCACTTTGATAAATCATAGTGAACATAGACTTCCTTTACCTGACGTTTATGCTTGTATAAAACGTTCTAAAGAACTTGGTTTAGATCACATTGTTTGCGCAAATGATGTCCCTACATCAAAATCTATAGCAGTATTTTCACCAAATTTTATAGCGGTAGAGCCACCTGAACTAATCGGCGGAGACATTTCTGTCACCACAGCTAATCCAAGTATCGTTAGCGGCACAGTTGATGCTGTAAAAGATATCAACAAAAAAATATGTGTTCTCTGTGGTGCTGGAGTAAAAAACGGAAAAGACGTAGCAAAGGCTATAGAGCTAGGTGCAGATGGTGTGCTATTGGCTAGCGGCGTTGTAAAAGCAAAAAACAAAGAAAATGTGATACGTGACTTAGCATCAGGTCTATAAAATAATTTTATGCATCTTTCAGGGATTGTATTGCTTCTTTGTAGTTATTACTTGTAAAAACAAAATTTCCTGCGACAAGAACGTCCGCACCGTTTTGTTTAACCGTTTTTGCGTTCTCCTTGTTTATGCCACCATCAACCTCAAGATATATTTTTTTCTTGGTTTTGTTAATCATATCTCTTGCTTGTTTGATTTTTGGTAAAACTTCTTTAATGAAACCCTGTCCACCAAAACCAGGGTGTACAGACATGACAAGAACAAGATCGAGCATCCCGATAACATCTCCGATTTCATCTATCGGTGTCTCTGGGTTTACTGACACTCCTGCTTTACAACCGTGCTCTTTTATTTTTTTGATTAAAGGTTCTAGTTCATCGCATGCCTCTGCGTGAACAGTAATAAGATCTGCACCTGCCTTAGCAAACTGCTCAATATATTTTTCCGGATGCTCTATCATTAGATGAACGTCAAAAAAGATATTGGAGATTTTTCTGATTTTAGAGACAACAGCAGGTCCTATAGTTATGTTTGGAACAAAATGTCCGTCCATCACATCTATGTGCAGCCATTTTGCCCCTGCTTTTTCAACTGATTTAATCTCTTCATTTAGTTTAGAGAAATCTGCCGAGAGAATAGATGGTGCTATTAGTATCATTGCTATCAAAAACTGCAAATGCCGTTTCTATTTATAAATACAAGTGTTTTGATTTGTAGTATTGGCCTGGAGAAGCTTTTATTTCCTTAGTTTTCTTATTTTGAACTCTCCTATTCCTGTGGGTATGATTTCTATATCATCCCCATCGTTTATATCGTGGGCCTTTGCAAGCTGACTTGGTATCGTCAGTACTAAACTGCTACCCACTACTCGGGCTTTTCTTGTTAGAGGCATATCCCATCCACCTAATTCTAAGTAATGTATACGTAAATATATATATGTTTCTGTTTTTCCAAATATATCCAAACGTATCTATCAAACCTAGAACTAAACAATTTTACAGATACAAAAGAATACAAAAAGTTATGAACAAAAACACATTACACCCATGCGTGAGGCTTTATGAAAATATTTATTGACACAGCAAACCTAGACGAAATAAGAGAACTCGCAAGCTGGGGAGTAATAGATGGAGTAACAACAAACCCAACACTAGTAGCAAAAAGCGGTAGAAGTTTCAAAGACATAGTAAAGGAAATATTTGATATAGTAGACGGACCGATAAGCCTAGAGGCAGTAAGCACAAAAGCAGAAGACATGATAAAAGAATCACGAAACCTAGCAAAAATCCACAAAAACGTTGTAGTAAAAATACCAATGACACCAGATGGACTGAAAGCAGTAAAGATACTTAGCAAAGAAGGAATAAAAACAAACGTAACACTCGTATTCTCATCAAACCAAGCATTACTTGCTGCAAAAGCTGGCGCAACATATGTAAGCCCATTCATAGGAAGACTGGATGACATAGGAAACGAAGGCATGCTGATAGTAGAGGAAATAATGGACATATTCAAGAACTACAACATAAAAACACAAGTGATAGTTGCAAGCATAAGACACCCGATACACGTTATACAAGCAGCAAGACTGGGTGCACATATAGCAACAGTACCACCAGATGTGATCAAAAAAATGGCTGGTCACTCGTTAACCGATATAGGTATAGAAAAATTCCTAAAAGACTGGGAAAAAGTAAAAAAATGAAAAATGTAGATAGATGATAATTTGAAATTGCATGAAAAGGAGGAAAAAACATATGGTAGAAATTAAATGCCCATTTTGTGGTGAAACATTTACTCATATTCCCCGTGAGGGAGTTTATTTTGGGTTTGGGGGAATAGTTAAAGCTGTTAAAAGCCAAAAATATATTCTGTGTCCGCATTGTAATATGAAAATCATGCAAGGAAAGGATAAAATGAAATTGTAGGGTTTGAGGGAAAAAATGTCGTTCTTCGAAAAAAGATACTATGAAAAGGAAATGAAATGTCCATCTTGCAAAAAGAAAAGTAAACCAATTATTGAGAAAAATGTTATCAATACTGGTTTAGTAGTCGGTGGTAGGATGTTTAGAGTGGGGTCTGGTCTAACTACACCAAAAAAATATCAACTTGTATGTCCTAATTGTAAAGCAATTATTGGTTTTGTATAAATTTGTAGGGTTTGAGTAAAAAAATGAAAGAAAATAGATCTTTGGGACTTGTATCTTTATTTTGTGGTATAATAGGTATCATAATGCTTCCGTTAGATTTTTACTTTTCAGCATATAATGTGATTTGGAGAGGCTATCATAATTACATAGTGATTTTAATTGGGATTTTAGGTGTAATTGCAATAGCAACTGGTAAAATGGTATATCCGAGCATAAATAAAGATAAAAAAGGTCTAATAGGAATAATTTTAGGAATCATAGATATAGCTTTTGCAATATTATGGATAATTGTATATTTGTACGTAATTAATCTTCCAGTCAACATTAACTAATAAAATATGAAATTGTAGGTTTGAGTAAAAAATAAAAAAATTTGTTTAAAATATAGTCTCTAGATATTCTAAATATCTCTTTTTTCAAAAATAAGAAGGGCAATTACGAGGTAAATTGCCATCCAGAGAAAAAGAATAAACACCATGAGCCCAGCACTAAAAAATGAGGGATAATCACTAAATTGGATATATGTGTTAGTAGTGTTGGTAGTCATCCTTATGGCTGTTGTATAAGCATAGAGAGGATTAAGTGAATTGAGAATAAAATATAAATCAGGAGTGCCTTGAGAAAGAGTTTCTACATCGACAATTGTTGCTATAATTCCATTAACAAGAAGATCGAACATCATAGTTAAAAAGAACCAGAAGAAAATAGCTGCTCCTATAGCGGTTGATCTTTTTGTAAAAAACACAGAAAGAAGAAGCGATAAACTCGCGAAAACGATTCCAATAAGAACTGAAGCTACGATAAATGCACCGTACTGGACAAGATTTGCATCGTTAAACAAGAAACTAATAAAAAGGCCGGCGGAACCATATCCAAGTACAATGGCTAACATGATTACACTACTCAAACCAATCAATTTTCCAAGGACTATTTCACGACGAGTTGTAGGTAATGTTAGTAAAGCACTCATAGATCCTTTCTCTATTTCTCCAGTAATAGTGGCATAACCAAGCATAAGCGCTAAAATAGGAATCAAAATTTTAACAAGGGGCATTATCATAACATTTATCATATGCCCCCATCCTTGCCACATCGAATTAAGATAAATTAAAGCAAGTAAGATTGTAGATAAAACAAATAATACTGAAATAAAGATTATCCATTTGTTTCTGACATTCTCCATAAATTCTTTCTTGGCGATAACAAGAACGGTATTTTTCATGACTTAACCTCCAGTATACCGCATAAAGACTTCTTCCAGTGATGGCTCTCTAGTTTGTATATTAATAATGGAACATCCTGCTCCTTCAATAGCGAGAATAACCTGTGTTTTTGTCTTTGAATCGCAGGTGATTATTATTTGTTTTCCATGAATTTCCACATTAGTAACTCCCGGTATTTTTTTTAGTATATCATCTATAGTGTCTGTAATCGTCTCCAAGTCAATGATGATCTGGGGCATTAATTGTAATTTTTTACTAAGTGCTGAGACTTCATCTTGTGCCACTAATACGCCTTTATTAATGATGCCAACACGATCACAAACTGATTGTATTTCACTCAATATATGTGAGGAAAGAAAAATCGCTGCCCCTTTTTTCTTCATATCAAGAATTATATCACGAAAAAGAGCAATACCTCGGGGATCTAACCCGCTACTCGGCTCATCAAGTATGAGAATCTCTGGATTTCCAAGAATTGCGCGGGCCATTCCCAATCTCTGTACCATCCCTTTTGAAAATTTACCAACTGGTTTCTTTCCAGTATCCCCAAGACCGACGATATCGATAAGAGCACGACAGTCTTCGGTTGGGATATGGCGCATTTCTGCATAAAAACTGAGGTTCTGTAAAGCAGTAAGATGATCATAGAAGGCGACTTTTTCGGGCATATATCCTATGAGTTTTCTTGCCTCTTTGCCGTGTGTACGTATATCGATACCCTTAATCTTTATATTTCCCACATCGGCATGGATAATATCTAATATTGACTTCATCGTTGTAGTTTTCCCAGCGCCATTCGGCCCAAGGAAACCAAAAATCTCTCCGGTTTTCACTCTGAAAGATATCTTGTTGACTGCTGTAAATCCACGATATGTTTTGGTTAGGCCATCGACTTCAATTGCATATGATTCCGGTGAATCTATCTCTATCGCTTCCACAATGGGAAACATAAACATGCCTTTACAACCACAGTTTGGACAGGTAATATAGAATTTTTCACCAGGTTTTCCTTGAACGATTAATGTGCCATTACATTTTTTACAACGAATCGTAACAGAGTGCATTCCTTGATGCTCAGCTCCAAATAGATATAAGATTTTTATTATATGAATATTTGGAATATTTTTAAAATTTCAAAAAATTATAAAGAAGGACCGCTGTTATATCTTACTAAACTCTTTTTTTCGCTCTTTAGTATCTTTACCAGTAGCCTCAAAAAGAAAACTGTTCCATTTCTTTATGATACTATAATCACTACAAACCTTTTTCGGGGGCACTATATCAATAATAAGAGAATTCTTCTCCTGTTTCATACTGACATCACCGATACCATCGACACTAAATTTTATACCAGTTGATACATCCCCTTTAGCTCCAAAATATTTTGAAACAAGCGCGCTTATATCTGGGTTATATCCTCTCTTTATACCATATTCCCTCATAGTACAACTCACTTCGTTTTTCTTGTATCATAAAAACCAATATTAAATTTTGTATTAATTCCAAAATTGTTTCTTTGGAATAAAGTAAAAAATGTTAAGTTAACAACACATAAAATTTATATACTAATTCTATTATGCCTTATTCCTTATCTATACCAGACATAAATCGGGCAATTCATCTGGAATCCCGGCATCAAATAGCACAAACATATGTTTTCGGCTGTTTGCAAAATGTCACGGTTTAGATACAGTGTATGAACAAAATTTATCATACATGCGTACAAAATGATTTAGAGGTTATGTTATGCCGGATATAAAACGTCCACAAAGAGGTTCACATGGATATTCTCCACGTAAAAGAGCTAGAGCTGAAACTCCACATATAAAAAGTTGGCCCGAGGGAGGAGACAAACCAAAGATACAGGGTTTCCTTGGATACAAAGCTGGTATGACCCATGCTTTTGTTGTTGACTACAGGCCAGCCTCAACCACTTCTGGTAAAGAAGTTGTAATGCCTGTTTCAGTTGTTGAGACACCACCTATTAAGGTTGCAGCTGTCAGAGGTTACAAAAGGTCATACTACGGTTTACAGTCCATTGGCGAAATCTGGGCCGAGAAATTAGATCCTGAACTTTCAAAAAGGCTGAATTTAACTAAAAAAGATAAAAAACAGGATTGGGCTCTTTTCAAAGACGTTGATGAATTACGTGTCATAATTTATACACAACCTAGACTAGTCACTGGCGTACCAAAGAAAAACCCGGAGGTACGTGAGTTTAAAATTAGCGGTGGCAGCATAGAAGATCAGATAAAATACGCTAAGGAAATTGTTGGTAAGGAAATAAAAGTCAGCGATACCATCAGAGAGGGAGATATGCTTGATATAATCGCTGTGACAAAAGGAAAAGGTTTCCAGGGCGTGGTAAAAAGATTTGGTGTTAAGTTACTTTTCCACAAAAACTCGAAACATCGCAGGATGATTGGTACCCTTGGTTCTTGGCATCCAAACTGGGTACAAGCAACAGTTCCGCAGGCAGGACAAGTTGGTTACCATCAAAGAACTGAGTACAATAAACGTGTACTTAAGATAGGTGATAAGGGTGAAGAGATTACACCTGCTGGTGGATTCCCGAATTATGGTGTTATCAGAAACTCTTACGTTCTTCTTCACGGTTCAATCCCGGGTCCTACGAAGAGACTGATTGGTATGAGAGATGCTGTTCGCTATCAGCGTGGTGTGAAAATCCAGAAACCAGAGATAACTTATATCTCTACTACAAGCAAACAAGGGGCGTAAATATGACTAAGGTTAATGTTTATGGTGTTGACGGTTCAGTGAAAGAAAAGATCGATTTACCGATTTTGTTCAATACACCTTACCGTCCTGATATTATAAGGAAATCTTTCAATGTTCTTCATTCGAATAGGAGACAAGCCTATGGTTCCGATCCCTTTGCTGGTACAAGACACGCGACAGAATCAATTGGTAAAGGACGAGGTATGTCACGTGTACCAAGACTAACGCAGGGCCAAAAAGCAGCGTTAGCACCCTGTGTAGTTGGTGGTAGAAGAGCTCACCCGCCGAAAGTAGAAAAGGATTGGAGCGAAAAAATAAACAAAAGAGAAAAAAAGTTATCTATTCATTCTGCCCTAGCTGCAACAGCTGACAAAGACAAGGTTTCAAACAGGGGACATAAGTTCAGCGAAAAGATAACTTTGCCTATTGTAGTTGAGGATGGTTTTGAGAAAATCAAAAAAACAAAAGATGTTATAGAAACCCTTGAGAAAATCGGCGTATACGACGATGTTGTTAGAGCTAGAAACGGTAAACATATACGTGCAGGTAAGGGCAAAAACAGGGGCAGAAAATATAGGACACCTAAATCCATATTGATTGTTTCTACAAATGATGAGATTAAAA
>Ga0172366_10000687_pt1 | contig 25084 bp, 20 predicted proteins | sample LakKivSesite69cm_FD_114533 | JGI IMG/M metagenome (GOLD analysis project Ga0172366, IMG submission 114533) | Sediment microbial communities from Lake Kivu, Rwanda - Sediment site 69cm | ecosystem: Environmental > Aquatic > Freshwater > Lake > Sediment | place: Rwanda: Western Province, Lake...
AAAGATAGCAGAAAGCATTTATAATTGGTTTAATTCAAAACAGAACCAAAAAATTATCGAAGATCTCTTAAGGGTTGGGATAGAAATCTTGCCGCCTGAAAAAATTAATAGAAAATTGGCTGGGAAAACCTTTGTTTTGACCGGCACCCTTAAAACAATGACTCGCAACCAGGCTAAGGAAAAAATTCGTTCATTGGGCGGAAATGTTTCAGAGTCATTGTCCGGTACTACCGACTTTCTGGTGACGGGAGAAAATCCCGGTTCAAAGCTAAAACGCGCAGAAAAATTAGGAGTTAAGATAATCAGAGAAGGAGAGTTTATCGGTTTGCTTAAATAATTTTTAATTTATGTTTCGTCATCTAAAGAATTTAGATTGGATACTCATTGTCGCAGCTGTTTTATTAGTGAGTATTGGATTAACCTCTATTTATAGTTCTTCTATAGGGAAGGGAGATTTTTCAAATTTTTGGAAGCAGCTTATTTTTTTTGGAATAGGAATTTCCTTAATGTTCTTTTTTTGTTTTTTTCAATGGAGAATCTTTCGTGAAAGCAGTCATCTGATTCTTATTCTTTATTTGATTTCTCTTTTGAGCTTGGTAGGACTTTTCTTTTTCGCTCCACAAATCAGGGGGGTGCAGAGATGGTATAAAATTGGACCTATTTCAATTGACCCGGTGGAGTTCACAAAAATTATTTTGATAATTTTATTGGCGAAATATTTCTCAATGAGACATATTGAGATGTATCGCATAAGACATATTTTACTTTCGGGCTTTTATGTTTCTTTGCCCGCCGTCCTTACTTTTTTCCAGCCAGATTTCGGTTCAATAATAGTTTTCGGTGCTTTATGGATAGGGGTGCTTATTGTTTCTGGTATAAAAGTGCGTCATTTTTTAATTCTATTGCTTATTCTACTTTTAATTTCGTCTCTGAGTTGGGCTTTTTTAATGAAAGATTACCAAAAAGAAAGAATACTTAGTTTTATTGCGCCTGCCGATCCTTTAGGAGCAAACTGGAGTCAAAATCAGGCAAAAATTGCTATTGGAGCTGGAGGAATTTTTGGCCAAGGATTATTAAAAGGGTCCCAAACTCAATACGGTTTTTTACCTGAACCCCAAACAGATTTTATTTTCGCTGCCATTGCTGAAGAGATGGGATTGGCAGGTGTTTCGGTTTTATTGCTTCTCTTTTTAATTTTGATCTGGCGTATTTTTAAAATTGCCCTAAGTAGCCAGAGCAATTTTCCCCGTCTTTTCAGTGTAGGACTGGCTATTGTTCTTATTTCGCAAATTTTTATAAATATTGGCATGAATTTAGGCATATTGCCGATAATTGGCATTTCTTTACCTCTGGTAAGTTACGGCGGGAGCGGGTTAATAACAATCTTAGCGGCCTTAGGGATCCTTCAAAACATTAAAAACAACCCCTAATTATTTACCAAAAAACAGTATTCATGGTATTTTTAATTAATGTTGACAGACCCTTAGGTTTTTGGTAATATTAGGTTTACGTGTAATTAGCTTATTTTAAGTTTCAATATTATTTTGTCCCCCTCCTCTTCATAAAAAATTAAAACAATTTTTTAGTCCCTAAAGAGTTTTTATTTAGGGTATTTTTGGTGTTTTTATGCAGGTCAAAAACTTTACCAAAGCAAAAGTTTCCCTTCCCCTTCCTTATTTGGTTTCTATCCAAAAAGACAGCTGGCGATTATTCTGGGAAAGGGATTTAAAAGAATTATTGCTTGAAATTTCTCCAATTAAGGATTATACAGGCAAAGAATTAGAGCTCTGGTTTTTAGATTACAAGCTGGATGAGCCAAAATATAAAACTGATTTGGAAGCAAAACAAAACAATGATTCTTTTGAAGCATCTCTTAGAGTTAGGACAAAATTAGTCAATCTTAAAACTAAAGAAATTAAAGAACAGGAAGTTTATTTTACTGATTTCCCCTTAATGACAGAAAGGGGAACTTTTATTCTCAACGGTGTTGAGAGGGTTGTTGTTTCCCAATTAATTCGTTCTCCCGGTGCCTTTTTTACCGGTCAACGAATTGGCGGCAGAAATAATTTCGGCGCTAAAATTATTCCTAACCGAGGTGCCTGGCTTGAATTTGAAACGGAACAGTCTGGCGCAATTGGAGTGAGAATTGACAGAAGAAGAAAAATAATGGCTACAACTTTATTGAGAGCTTTTGGTATTGAGAAGGAAGAATCCCTTAAAGAAACTTTTCAGGATGTGGATAGGGGAGAGATAGGGTATATCGAAGAAACTTTAAAAAGAGACACCAGTCACAATCAGGCAGAGGCCTTTGTGGAAATTTATCAAAGATTGAGGCCTGGAGATTTGGCTACGCCTGACACGGCGAGAGAGCTGATTGAAAACATGTTTTTCAATTTTGAAAGGTACGATCTTTCCAAGGTTGGCAGATGGCGGATGTGGCAGAGATTGCCTCGGCTAACACCTAAGGCCAAAAACTCAAAGCTAAAAACTAAAGTTGAAGAAGAAATCTTACCGAAAGACAGGGTTTTGAGATTAGAAGATGTAGTTGAGGTTGTAAAAGAAATAATAAGATTAAACAATACACCGGGAGCAAAACCTGACCAGATTGATCATTTAGGTAATAGGAGAGTTAGAACTTTAAATGAACTTTTACAAAATAGGTTAAGAGTAGGGTTGATGAGGATGGAGAGAATTATTAAAGACAGAATGTCTACTTTGGATATTTATAGTCTGACTCCAACACAATTAATTAATCCCCGACCTTTTATGGCGGTAGTGAAAGAATTCTTCACTTCTTCTCAGATGTCTCAATTTATGGATAACGAGAATCCTTTAGCCGAACTGGAACATAAAAGAAGATTATCCTCAACAGGTCCTGGTGGTTTAACCAGAGAGAGAGCTGGTTTTGAAGTGAGAGACGTTCAGCCATCGCACTATGGCAGAATTTGTCCCATCCAAACGCCTGAAGGTCCCAACATCGGCTTAGTCGGCCACATGGCTTCTTTCGCCAGGATTAATCAATACGGTTTTTTGGAAACTCCTTATTTTAAAGTTGAAAAAGGAAAAGTATTATCAGAAATCCATTACCTCTCGGCTTACGAGGAAGAAAAATATAATATCGCTTCGGGAGCTGTGGAGATTAACGAAGGCGGATTTATTGTTCCAGAAAAAGTGGAAGCTAGGATAAAAGGCGAACCGGGAGTGGTGGAGAGAGAAAAAATTGATTACATTGACGTTTCTTCAGAGCAGTCAATTTCCATTGCTACTTCCTGTATTCCATTTCTGCAGAATGATGACGCCAACCGCGCTCTTATGGGCTCTAATATGCAGAGACAAGCAGTTCCTTTGTTTAAACCGGAACCTCCTCTGGTTGCTACTGGCGTAGAAAAAATAGTGGCTCGAGATTCGGGACAGGTAATACTGGCCGAAGTCGATGGCGTTGTGACCGAAGCGGATGCTTCCCGCATTACAATAAAACCCAAAAACCAGAAATCCAAAACTTATTATTTAAGAACTTTTATCGGTACAAACCAATACACTTGTTTTCATCAAAAGCCGATAGTAAAAAAAGGCAAGGCTGTCAGAAAAGGTGATATTTTGACGGACGGCGGCGCCGTCGCTCAGGGTTCTTTAGCTCTCGGTCAGAATATCTTGGTGGCTTTTATGCCTTGGCGAGGAGGAAATTTTGAAGATTCAATTATTATTTCTGAAAGGTTGGTCAAGAATGATGCTTATACGTCAATTCATATTGAGAAGTTTACCTGCGATGTCAGGGAAACAAAACTGGGACCGGAAGTTACAACCCCTGATATTCCCAATGTTTCTGAAGAAAAATTGAAAGATCTGGATGAAGAGGGAATCGTTAGAATTGGGGCTGAGGTTGGTCCTAACGATATTCTGGTGGGCAAAATCTCGCCGAAAGGCGAGCAGGATTTGACGGCAGAAGAAAGATTATTAAGGGCTATTTTTGGAGAAAAAGCCAGAGAAGTAAAAGACACCTCTTTGTTGATGGAGCATGGAAAAAGAGGCAGAGTGGTGGGAGTTAAAGTCTTCTCCCGTGAGCTCGGTCATAAGTTAGAGCCGGGAGTAATTAAAAGAATTGAGGTAGAAGTAGCTCAGTTAAGAGAAATAAAAGCCGGCGACAAGTTGGCAGGTCGCCATGGGAATAAAGGAGTAATTTCTAAAGTTCTACCTGAAGAAGAGATGCCTTTTATGGAGGACGGCACGCCGGTTGATATTATTTTAAGTCCGATGAGTGTTGCTTCTCGAATGAATCTTGGCCAAATTTTAGAAACTCATCTTGGTTGGGCGGCTGAAGTTTTGGGATATCAGGCAGTCTCTCCAGCTTTAGCTGGTGCCAATGAAACAGACATCAAAAAGGAACTAAAAATGGCCGGTCTTCCCGAAGATGGCAAAATTACCTTGTATGATGGCAGAACAGGTGTGCCTTTTCCGCAAAAAATTACCGTAGGTTTTATATATATGATGAAGCTAATTCATATGGTTGAAGATAAAATCCATATGCGCTCAATCGGCCCCTATTCTTTAATCACCCAACAGCCTCTGGGAGGAAAAGCGCAGTTTGGCGGTCAGCGATTTGGAGAAATGGAAGTTTGGGCGCTTGAGGGATACGGTGCAGCTCATACTCTTCAGGAAATGCTGACAATAAAGTCCGACGATGTGCAAGGTCGAGCTGCCACTTATGAGGCAATATTGAAGGGAGAAGAAATAAGAAACCCCAATATCCCAGCCTCCTTTAACTTATTGGTTGCTGAATTGAAATCATTAGGGTTGGCCGTTGAAGTGAAAGAAAAACCAAAAGAGCAAAATTAAAAATTAATGTTATGCGTGTAGTAGATATTGAATCAATTAGAATAAAATTAGCTTCGCCAGACGAGATTTTGTTATGGTCTCGGGGAGAAGTGACAAAACCAGAAACCATTAACTACCGGACACAAAGAGCCGAAAAAGACGGTCTCTTTTGCGAAAAAATTTTCGGTCCCACCAAAGATTACGAATGCTACTGCGGCAAATACAAAAGAATTCGTTATAAAGGTATTATCTGCGATAGATGCGGAGTGGAAGTAACGAAAGCTCAGGTTCGGCGAGAGAGAATGGGGCATATTAAACTAGCCAGTCCTTGCTCTCACATTTGGTTTTTAAGAGGGGTGCCTTCCAGAATGGGCATGGTTTTAGATGTGCCGATGCAGCAGCTGGAAAAGGTAATTTATTTTGCTTCGTATATCATTACCAGTTGCAATGAGGAGGCAAAAAAGAGAGTTCTGGAAGAAATTGAGAAAGAATACAGGAGTAAATCCAAAATCCAAAATCTAAAATCCAAAACTAAAACTAAAAATAAAAAACCGGAAAAGAAGATTAAAATGGGGAATCTGAAGGCGGCAAGGGACTTGGCTATCGAAGAAGTTTCTAATCTGAAACCCTTTAAAATCCTATCAGAAGTTGATTATCATCGGCTTTCCCTCAAATACGGCGAAATTTTTGAAGCAGGAACTGGCGCCGAAACTTTAAGAAATATCTTTGCAAAAATTGACTTAAAGAAAAAAATAGAGGAACTAAAAAAAGAATTAGAGGTAGCGCAACCTGCTAATCGGAGAAAAATTCTGGCCAGATTGAAATTTTTCCACGGTATGTTGAAGTCTGCTATCAGGCCCGAGTGGATGTTCCTGACTGTTTTACCGGTATTACCTCCTGACTTGCGACCGATGGTTCAGCTAGATGGAGGAAGATACGCCTCATCCGATTTAAATGATCTTTACCGAAGAGTAATTAATAGAAATAATCGACTGAAATATCTTTTAGAGATTGGAGCGCCAGAAGTTATTGTCAGGAACGAAAAAAGAATGTTGCAGGAAGCAGTAGATGCTTTAATTGATAACGGAATGAGGAAAGGAACAATGACTATGGCTACTACCGGCGGTAAGAGACTGTTAAAATCCTTAGCCGATATGCTTAAAGGAAAACAAGGAAGATTTCGTCAGAATCTTTTAGGTAAAAGAGTAGATTACTCCGGAAGGTCCGTTATTGTGGTTGGTCCCGAATTGAAACTTAACGAAGTAGGAATCCCAAAGAAAATGGCTTTAGAACTTTTCAAACCCTTCGTTATTAAAAAACTTTTAGAGAAAGAACTTGTCTATAACGTGAGATCGGCCTCTAGATTGATTGAACAAGAAACGGATGAGGTTTGGGCCAGTTTGGAGGAAGCGGTCAAAGATAAACTCGTATTGTTAAACAGGGCTCCTACTCTTCACCGCTTGGGAATTCAGGCCTTTTACCCTAAATTAATTGAAGGGGAGTCAATTAGAATTCATCCAATGGTGTGCAGGCCCTTTAACGCCGATTTTGACGGAGACCAGATGGCGGTCCATTTACCACTAGCAGAGGAGGCGCAACGGGAAGCAAAAGAGATTATGCTTTCAGCTTCAAACTTGCTGAAACCAGCTACCGGTTCCCCAGTGATTAGTATTAATCAGGATATCATTCTCGGCTGTTATTTCCTGACTCGTATGGAAGAAAAAGGCCAAGAAAATAAGATTTTTGGCAGTAAGGAAGAAGCGATTATTGCTTACGAATTTAGAGACATTGGTTTACAAGAAAAAATAAAAGTAAAATTAAAACCAAAAGAACCCCCAGTTGAGACCACAGCGGGGAGAGTTATCTTTAATGAGGTCTTTCCTCCGGATTTTCCTTTTCAGAATACTTTGATAAAAGTTAAAAATTTAGAAGCAATAATCAGGGACATTATTGAGAAATATGAACTGCAAAAAGTCCAAGAGGTTTTAGATAAGATAAAAGAACTGGGATTTGAATATTCAACATGGGCTGGAATTTCTTGGGGAATGGATGATTTAATCGTTCCTCCGGAAAAAGAAAACATTTTAGCCAAGGCAGAAAAAGAAATAGAGATGATCGAAGAACACTTTAAAAAGGGTTTGCTTTCAAGAGAAGAAAAAAGTTCAAAGGTAATTGAAGTCTGGAGCAGGGTAAAAACAGAGATTGAAGAATTGGTTCCCAAAACCTTACCTCAGAATGGTTCGGTTTTTCAGATTATTGATTCGGGGGCAAAAGGTTCCTGGGGTCAGCCCGTCCAGATGACGGGGATAAAAGGGTTGGTGACTAATCCAGCAGGCCAGATTATAGAGTTGCCCGTAAAAAGCTCTTTTAAAGAGGGTTTTGATGTTCTGGAATACTTTATTTCAACCCATGGCGCCAGAAAAGGAACTGCCGATACAGCTCTAAGGACCTCTACTGCAGGATATTTAACCCGAAGACTGGTTGACGTTGCTCACGAGGTTATAGTAACCGAAGAGGATTGTGGCGATAAAGAAGGCTTCGTCATCTGGAAAAAAGATGCAGATGAAATAGGTCAAAATTTTGTTTATAAGATTTTAGGAAGAATAATTTTAGAAAAAATTCCAGGAATTTGTAAAGAAGGAGAAATTATTGATTGGGAAAAAGCAGAAAGAATAGTTGCTGCCGGCATTAAAAAAGTAAAAGTAAGGTCTCCTTTAAGTTGTAAATCAGTCAGGGGAATTTGTCGGAAATGCTATGGCTTAGATCTTGGCAATAATCAATTGATAAAAGTCGGCGAAGCTGTGGGAGTAGTGGCCGCCCAGTCAATTGGCGAACCGGGTACCCAATTAACAATGAGAACTTTTCATACTGGTGGAGTGGCAGGAGGAGGCGATATTACTATGGGTTTGCCGCGAGTCCAAGAAATTTTTGAAATGAGAACACCCGGCGGCAAAGCAGAAATATCGGAGGTTGACGGAAAAGTTTTAGAGGTAACGCGAGATAAGATAATAAAGATAAAAGCCAAACCGTCAGTCGTAAAGTCCACCAAGAGAAATAAAACTAAAAAGAGTAAGGCAGAAATCATTGAATACAAAATTCCGGCAAGGGCGGCAATTTGGGTAAGTCAGGGTCAAGAAGTAAAAAAAGGACAGCAGCTTTGCGAGGGCAGTTTAGATTTAAAAGAATTATTTAAATTAGCTGGCGCAGAGGAGACGCAGCGTTACATCATTAGAGAAATACAAAAGATTTATGTCTCTCAAGGCGCTATCATTCATGATAAACATATTGAAACGATTTGTCGGCAGATGTTTTCAAGGGTAAGAATTAGAGATGCGGGAGATTCAATTTTCTCTATTGGAGAAATTGTAGAACGGGCGAAATTCTTAGAAGAAAATGCTCGGCTCAAAAAAGAAAAAAAGAATAAAGCCATAGCGACACAGGTATTGTTAGGAATTACTCGGGTTGCTTTAACGACAGATAGTTTTCTTTCTGCAGCTTCTTTTCAAGAGACATCGCGAGTTTTAATTAAGGCCTCCCTGGAAGCAAAAGAGGATAAGCTGAGAGGATTAAAAGAGAATGTGATAATCGGAAAACTTATACCCGCCGGTACCGGTTTCAGAAGAGAAGAGAAAGATAAGCGATGAGAACTGCGTTCTCATCTTTACCTTCGCTTCCACATATACTACTATAAATTATGAATGAAAGCTTGGTGTAAAATAAAGGAACGTGGCTCAAAAGAAAAAGATTAAAAATAACAAAAAATCTCCAACAATCGAAAAGTTGGCCGTTCTCTTTGCCCTGCCTCAAGAAACTAAAAAATGGATTTGGGGCGTAGTTGTTTTTATCTTGGCGATAATCATTGCTTTGAGTTTTTTTAATCTTGCGGGAGTCGCTGGTGTTGCTTTAATGAAGGGGCTCACTTTTCTGATTGGCAAAGCGGTTTTTATTATTCCCCTGATTTTGGTTTTGGGAGGATTAGTTTTTTTTAACGTAAAATACCAGAAATTTTTTGGGCCGACAATTTTGGCAATTATTATTTTAATTATCGGTTTAGCTGGATTTATTGAGAGTTTAAATCCTGAAACAAGACAGGGAGGTTGGATAGGTTATGTTTTAAGCTGGCCGTTTTTAGGTTTATTTGGAGGATTAGTAGCTAAGATTATTTTTGGTGGAGTTATTATGATCGGCTGTCTGATTTTTTGGTACTTAATTAGAGGACCGAAGGTAAAAGAAATTTCTAAAATTAAAGAAGGATTAGAAGTAGAGAAAGAACCATCTCTGATAAAGAAAATTTTTTTACCAAAGTTTAAGGTAAAAGAAATAGAGCCAAAAATAAAAGAAGCTCCCCTTAAATTAGAAGAACCGATTTTAGAATTGAAACAAAAAGAAGTACCGCAAAGATTTTTAGCTGGAGAACAATACAAAACACCTCCTTTAGAATTATTGGAGACCGATAAGGGAAAGGCCACCGCTGGCGATATTGTAACGAACTCTGCAATCATAAAGAAAACTTTGGAAAATTTCGGTCTTTCAGTGGAAATGTCAGAAATTAATACTGGTCCTACCGTCACCCAGTACACATTAAAACCAGCTGATGGCATTAAGCTTTCTAAAATCACAGCTCTTTCCAATAATCTTTCACTGGCTTTAGCCAGCCATCCAATCAGGATTGAAGCTCCTATACCTGGTAAATCCCTGGTTGGTATTGAAGTTCCCAATAGAATAAGATGCCAGATTAGATTGAGGGATTTGATTGCTAATCCCCAATTTCAAACATCTCCCTCCAACTTAACCATCGTTTTAGGTAAAGATGTTTCGGGAGTGCCTTGTTATGCAGATTTGGCGAGGATGCCTCATCTTTTAGTTGCTGGAGCTACCGGTACGGGTAAAACCATCTTCTTAAACTCTTTAATTTTAAGCCTGCTCTATCGAAACTCGCCCGATCTCTTAAGGTTCATTTTGGTGGATCCAAAAAGGGTTGAATTTTCCGCATATAAAGATCTGCCCCATCTTTTAACGCCGGTCATCTTTGATCCTCAAAGAACAATTAACGCCTTAAAATGGCTGATTTCCGAAATGGAAAAAAGATTTGATATTTTATCAGGCAATGGTTCAAGAAACATCGATAGCTACAATGAAAAAATCATAAAAGAAGGAGGAAAACCCCTTCCTTATATTATTTTAATTATTGATGAATTAGCCGACTTAATGGCGGCCAAAGGCAGAGAAATGGAAGCTGGCATCGTCAGATTGGCGCAAATGGCACGAGCTGTCGGTATTCATTTAGTGGTAGCAACTCAGCGGCCGTCAGTAGAAGTAATTACCGGCCTCATTAAGGCAAACATTACTTCAAGAATCACCTTTCAGGTAGCTTCTCAGGTTGATAGCCGAACGGTTTTGGATACTGCCGGGGCTGAAAAACTGCTGGGGGCTGGCGATTTACTTTTCGTTTCAGCTGATACCTCAAAACCAAGAAGAATTCAGGGAGCTTATGTTTCTGAGAGAGAGGTAAAGAAAGTGGTAGATTATATTAAAGCTCAAAGAGAAAAATTATTTTCAGAGCAAGGGATTGAATTATTCGAAAATCATTTAGCCGAAGATCTGGCAGAAACTCTAGAGTCAAAAGAAGGAGAGGAATTCGGGGAGTACGTTGGCCAAGAAGATCCTTTATACGAAGAGGCAAAGAAGATAGTTATTGAGGCCAAAAAAGCCTCCGCTTCTTTTTTGCAAAGAAGATTGAGAATTGGTTATGCCAGAGCCGCCAGACTTTTAGATATGCTGGAAGAGCGACGAATTATTGGCCCTGGGGAGGGAGCAAAACCCAGAGAGGTGTATCTGGGTGAAAATCAAAATACGAATATTAAAATGCAAAACGAGGAGAATGTTGACGAAGAAGGTTGGAAGAAAGTTTGATTTAAATTACAAAATTAAAAATTTCTGCTAAAATTAAAATATGGCCAAGAAAAAACAATCAAAAGAAAGTGGCGACTTACAAGAAGCGGTTGATGAGATTAAATAGCTTAAATAAATTATGTCTATTAAAATTAAGAATGAAGAATTGGTAAAAGAGCTAATTGGCGAAGTAAAAGATTTTCCTTTATACACGACTCAGCTGATAAATTTAGCCAATCAAAATGCTCAAGGTACAAGGCCGCGTGTTGTCGGCCAGTTGTCAGAACTTATTAAAGAATGTCCAGAAAAAACTTATAAAGGTTGGAAAAATTGGTATCTTTCAAAATATCCTAATGCCGTTGAAAATGCCACAGAAAGAATTAATGCAATGATGAATCATTTGAAAGAAGCTATAAAATCAATTGATAAATCAATGATAAAAAAGTGGGTTGAGGATTTAGTTTTAGAGAAAACTTTTATTGGTTTGAGGTTTCAAGAAGCAATTTTAAAGAAAGTCGCCTCTATTAAAAATGTTAATTACAGACTCGCTAAGCCAAAAGAAGAATCACGGGGTATAGATGGATTCATCGGAGATATTCCAGTATCCATAAAACCTACAACCTATAAGACTAAAGACGCATTAAGAGAAGACATTAAAGCTAAAATTATCTTTTATGACAAAACTAAATCTGGACTAGAAATTGATGCAGATAATGTGTTAAAATAAAATAATATGGCTACTACTCATAAAATTATTATAGGAGATTCACGGAATATGGCCGAAGTTAAAAAAGAATCTGTTCATCTTATTATTACTTCGCCGCCCTATTGGCAACTCAAAGATTATGGAAATTCAAATCAAATTGGTTTTAATGACAGCTACGAAGATTATATTAATAACTTAAATAAAGTATGGTCAGAGTGTTATAGGGTTTTATACCCTGGCTGCAGGTTATGTGTGAATATAGGTGACCAATTCGCCAGAGCGATAACCTATGGGAGATACAAGGTTATACCTATTCGGGAAGAAATTATCAGATTTTGCGAGTCGACTGGGTTTGATTATATGGGTGCTATTATCTGGCAGAAAAAGACCACGATGAATACCACGGGCGGAGCTTCAGTAATGGGTTCTTTTCCTTATCCCCGAAACGGCCTCATTGAAATTGATTATGAATTTATATTATTGTTTAAAAAATTAGGTCAGCCGCCAAATCAAGTAAATGAAAAAATTAAAGAGGAATCTAAACTATCAAACGAAGAATGGAGAAAATATTTTACAGGACATTGGAATTTCGCTGGTTGTAAACAAGATAAACATATTGCTATGTTCCCCGATGAATTACCAAGACGACTTATAAGAATGTTCAGCTTTGTTGGCGAGACGGTTCTTGATCCATTTTTAGGAAGCGGAACTACCATAAGAGTAGCACGGAAACTAAAAAGGAATTCAATCGGATATGAAATTAATAAAGATTTTTTACCGGTAATTGAAGATAAAATTGGCAAAAATAGGCTGTCGTTATTCGACCAAAGAGATATAATTGAGATTGTTTATCAGGATAATAAAAGAGAAGATAGTGCACATTTAGTAGAAATTGGCAAAAACGGTAAAAAAATTAATAATCGTATCCATCATCCTGAATATTGGAAAACATTAAAAAAGGAGAGTTTTTTACCCTAATACATAAATTATTCTAATTAGCATTATTAACTCATGGCCAAGAAAAAACAATCAAAAGAAAGTGGCGACTTACAAGAAGCGGTTGATGAGATTAAGCAGCGCTTTGGCGAAGGCGCGATTATGAAGCTAAAAGAAGCTGGCAGGGTTGATGTTGATGTAATTCCTACAGGTTCTGTTTCTTTAGATTTTGCTTTAGGAGTAGGGGGAATGCCCCGAGGAAGGGTGATTGAAATTTTTGGGCCAGAAAGCTCGGGGAAAAGCACTTTAGCCTTGCATGTTTGCGCCGAAGCCCAAAAAAAAGGAGGAGTGGCGGCATTCGTTGATGCGGAGCACGCTTTAGATCCGGATTACGCCCAAAAAATTGGAGTTAATATTGACGATTTGCTAATTTCTCAGCCTGATTCGGGAGAACAGGCATTGCAGATTGTTGAAACGTTAGTAAAATCAGGGGAGGTTGATGTAATTGTAGTTGACTCGGTAGCTGCCTTAGTTCCCCAGGCAGAAATCGCTGGCGAAATGGGAGAATTCCAAATCGGACTTCAGGCAAGATTAATGAGTCAGGCTTTAAGAAAATTATCTGGCATCATTGCTAAAACTAAGACGGTTTTAATTTTTCTGAATCAGACAAGAATGAAAATCGGCGTAATGTTCGGGAATCCTGAAACTACCCCGGGAGGTTTGGCTTTAAAATTCTATGCTTCAGTAAGGATTGATTTAAGAAGGATTGCTCAAATCAAACAGAGAGAAGAAGTTATCGGTTCAAGAATAAAAGCAAAAATAGTGAAGAATAAAGTTGCCCCGCCCTTTAAAACTGCGGAATTTGATATCTTTTACAACGAAGGAATTTCTTATGTCGGCGATATTTTGAATGCAGGAATCAAAGCAGAAATAATAAAAAAACAGGGTTCTTGGCTTCAGTTTGGAGAGACTCGTCTTGGGCAGGGAATGGAACAGAGTAAAGAATTTTTAAGGGAGAACCCTGATATTGCAAATAAAATTAGAGATTCTCTATTTGGAAAACCGAGCGACAGCGAAGGTTAGAAAAGAGCTTTAGCTCTTTGATGTCGGAGACAAGAGGGCTAAGTATCTCGCCCTTTTTATTGCCCTTGCTAATTTTCTTTGATGGCCGGAACAAACTCCGGTTCTTTTTTTTGATTTTATTTTTCCCGAAGCTGAAATAAATCTTCGCAAAGTTTGCGTTTCTTTAAAATCAATATTTTTTATATTTCTCTGACAAAAATAGCACTCCATTGGTAGTTCCCGATTATTTAAAAGGGTATGTTTTTTATATCTATTTCTCCGTCTTCTTCAATAACCGGGATGTCTTCTGACGATGTTTCTTTCGGCTCTTCTTTAGTGGGTACTGTTTTAGCTGCTGATTTCGGCCCCATTTGTAACCTTTCGGCAATGATTTCAGTTCGCGATCTTTTATTGCCGGCATTATCTTGCCACGTTCTTGTTTGTAATCTGCCTTCAATTAAAACTAAAGAACCTTTATTTAAATATTGGGCCGCAATATCTGCTAATTTTCCAAAAAGGACAATATTGTGAAAATCGGTTTGTTGCTGTCTTTGACCCGATTTATCATTAAAAAAACGATCAGTCGCCATTCCAAAAGTAGTTACCGATTGCCCTGAGGGAAGGGCGCGAGTTTCCGGCTCCCTCGTTAATCTACCGATTAAAATTACCTTATTAAAGTTCATTGTCGGAGTATTTCCTCGAGCTTTTTCTCAATTTCTTTTAATTCGACCTTTTTTTCCTTTTTCACTTTTTCAATTTTAGGTTCAACAATCGGGCGACCAATTTTTATTCCCTTAATTGGTCGTTTTATCAAAATTAAATAACGAAGAATTTGATTTTCTGCCTTTAATTTCTTTTCCAGATTGATTAATTTATCAGGTAACAACTGAAAATTAATGGTTGCCAGATATGCTTGGGATTGTTTTTTTACTAGGTAAGCTAACTCTCTCTTTAAAATTGGAGCTTCCTCAACTAAAATTCCTCCCTCGCCGCCAATTAGAGTAGTGACTTTATTTTGAAGTTCTTTTGCTTTATCTTCTGTTAATTCCGATGAAATTAAGTAAGTTAATTCGTAGTTTTGCATCTGTTTTTAGATTTTAAATTCTATCACGTCGCCGTCCTGGACAACATAATCCTTGCCGACCAATTTTAGTTGACCCTTTTCCTGGGCCTGTTTCCAGCTTTGGGCTTGAACCAATTGTTGCCAGTTGATTACTTCAGCCCGAATGAACTTTTCTTTAAAATCAGAATGAACCACTCCACCACCCTCAGGTGCTTTTCCACCTCTTTTTAATGTCCAGGCTCTGGTTTCTTTACCTCCTGCTATTGTGTAAAAGGTAATTAAATCAAGAATATTGTAGCAAGCAAGAATTAACTGGTCAAGAACCGGCTTCACGCCTAATTCTTTAATTTCAGCTTCTCCTAATTCAGAAAACCCCTCTTCATCTTTTAGGTTCATCGCCAGATATTTCACTTTCGGCGAAGTAAACTGGGTTTTTCCATTAGTATTAAGGACATAGATAACCGGTTTTTTACTCAAAAGATCCTCCTTCACCGAGCCTCGCGGAGCGGGGCGAGGTGCAAGATGAGGCAGAGCCTCAGCGCGCTCTTTTATCTCCAAATCTTTCATTTCTAATTCAATTTTTATTATTTCGATGTCGTGTTCGGGGTCAATTCTGCCGGTAACATTTTCAACATTTGGGTCGTCAAAAGCCCTGACCACCTCTAAAATAGCATCGCAATTTCTAATTTGAGCTAAAAATTGATTACCTAACCCCTCCCCTTTATGAGCGCCTTTGACCAGTCCGGCGATATCAACGAATTCAATAATGGTTGGAGTTATTTTTTCTGGTTTTATGACTTCGGCAATCTTTTTTAATCTTTCATCAGGTACCTGAACCACCCCGACATTAGGATGTATCGTGGTAAAAGGGTAAGGAGCAATATCCACCTTGATTTTAGTTAACGCCTTAAATAAAGTGGACTTCCCGACGTTTGGAAGACCAACGATACCCACTGAAAAACTCATAAAGATATGATATAATAAAATATTATGAAAATCAATCATCGAGTGCCGCAACAGCGGCATGAAGATAATGATGAGAATAAAGTTCTCATCAACCCTTATATATTTCGTGGTTATGATTTACGCGGTCTGGTTGGAAAAGATTTAAACCCGGAAATTGTGGAGCACATTGGTAAAGCTTATGGTACGTTTTTATTAAGACGGAAGATAAAAAAAACAGTTATTGGTCACGATTGTCGTTTAAGCAGCGAATCTTATAGTGGAGCAATCATCAAAGGCATTCTAAGTACTGGTGTTGATGTGGTCGATATCGGTCTGGCTTTAGTCGGGACGATTTACTGGGCGCAATATTATTTTAATGCTAAGGGTTGTGTCTCTGTTTCCGCTTCTCACAATCCAATAGAGTATAATGGTTTTAAATTCGGTAAAGAATTTTCTCAAACCATGGAAAGTGAAGAAATTCAAGAACTCCGGCAAATTTCAGAAAAAGGACAATTCTCTCAAGGTCAAGGCAAATTAGAAAAAATAGATATTAAAGAACCTTATTTTGAAGATTTGCTGAAGAGATTTCCCGTTCCTTTAAAATTTAAAATAGTAATAGACCCCAGTTATTCAACGGCTGGCGCCTTTGTGCCAGAGCTCTTAGAAAAAGCTGGCTGCGAGGTTGTCCGCAGTCATTGTGAAATAGATGGAACTTTTCCTCTGGGGACTCCCGATCCCACCGAAAGAAAAGTGGCTGAGAGATTGTCAAAAAAATTATTGGAAGCAAAAGCTGATTTGGGTTTCTCTTATGATCCTGATGGCGACCGCATTGGCGTAGTAGACGATAAAGGCAATATTCTATGGAACGATATTTTGGTTGCTTTATTTGCTTCAGCTGTTTTAGAGAAAAATTCCGGCGCAAAAATTGTCTTTAATACTCTCTGTTCAAAAGTAGTTCAAGATATTATTAGAGAAAAAAATGGTAAAGGTATTATGTGGAGAACTGGTCATTCATTTATTAAAGCTAAAGCCCAAAAAGAAAAAGCTTTATTTGCCGGCGAATTGTCTGGCCACTTTTATTTTTTGGATGAATTTTATCCTCATGATGATGGCTGTTATTCTACTCTAAGGCTTCTTAACTATTTATCGCGCGTTAAGAAAACATTATCTCAGGCAGTTGCTGATTTTCCCCAATATATTTCCAGTCCTGAAATAAAAATTTTCTGTGCCGACGATAAAAAAGTAGAACTAATTAAGAAAATATCGCCGGTTTTCAAGCAAGACTTTCCTCAAGCAGAAATTATTGACGATGAGCGGGCAGGGGACGGCGTCAGAGTTGATTTCCCAGATGCAATGTTTGTTATTCGCTATTCACAAAATGGACCTTATTTAACAGTCAAATTTGAGGCGAAAACGAAAGATAAATATGATTTTTTGAAGAATTATATAAAAAAACTTCTCCATAATTATGAAGAAGTAGACTGGAATTCGAAGATAAATGTTAATGTTGATTCGCTTCTCTAAATTAGTCCCATTTTTTTCTTAACCTCTTGCATGGTTGACTGGGCAATTGTTTGGGCGCGTTTCGCTCCTTGATTTAGGACTTCTTTTACGTAAACCTCTCTTAAGATTAGTTCTTTCTTTTTTCGCCGGAAAGATTCCAGTGAAACTATTAAGAGGTCAGATAGCGATTTTTTAAGATCAGCATACCCCTTTCCCTTGAATTTTCTTTCAAGCTCTTTTATCGTTTTTCCTGAAAACAGTGAATAAATCGTCAAAAGATTTGATATACCGGCTTTCTTTTTCGGGTCATATTTTATTATTTTGCCACTGTCGGTAGTTGCTCCCATAATTTTTTCTTTTATTTCTTCTGGCGTATCAAAAAGGCCGATATAACTTTCAGCCGGGTCAGTTTTTGACATTTTCTTTAAAGGATTTTGCAGACTCATAATTTTTGCTCCTATTTTGGGCAATCTTACTTGGGGTATTTTTAACAGTTCGCCGAATCTCTGGTTAAACTTTCGAGCAATCATCCTTGCCAATTCAACATGCTGTTTTTGGTCTTCTCCTACCGGCACAATATCGGTTTGATAAAGCAGAATATCCGAGGCCATTAATATCGGATAATTTAATAAGCCGGCATTGATATTCTGTTTAAATTTCTTTGATTTTTCTTTATATTGAGTCATTCTTTCCAGCTCCCCCAGGGGGGTTATGGTATTTAAAAGCCAGGCAAACTCGGCGTGTTCTTTCACCTGCGATTGGACGAAGATAATCGATTTCTCGGGATTAATGCCCGAAGCTAAATAAACCACTGCCTTTTCTAAAATTAAATCTTGCAACTTTTTAGGGTCGTAGGGAACAGTTAAGGCGTGGAGGTCTACAATGCAAAAAATGCACTCATTTTTCTCCTGAAGTTCAATCCATTGTTTAATCGCTCCTAAGTAATTTCCGATATGTAATTGGCCGGTCGGCTGTATGCCGCTAAATACCCGCATATTTTATACTTCAATAACGACAGGAAGAATCATCGGTCTCCTTTGGGTTTTGGTGAAAAAGAATTGCCCGATTTTGTTTCTAATTTCATCTTTAATGTAAGTCCAATTAACAGCTCCGCCCGAATCCGTGGCATGATGGATAATTTCAATTACCTTTCTTCTCGTTTCTCGCAGTAGATCCTTGGATTCTCTCAAATAAACAAATCCTCTTGATATTATATCAGGAGAACCCTTTACTTTGCCAGTTTGTTTATCCACTATTGCTACAATAACAAACATGCCATCTTTTGCCAGCATTTGCCGGTCTCTTAACACTACTTCTCCGACATCGCCAATCCCCAATCCATCAACCATAACATAATTAGATGGAACTTCTGTTTTTTCAATGTAAATTCTTTTCGGGGAAACAGAAATTACCTGGCCGTTTTCTGCAATAACGATATTTCTTTCCTCTAGACCTGCTTCTTTGGCAATATCGCCGTGAGCGACTAACATTGAATACTGACCATGGATAGGAAGGAAGAATGTGGGTTTCATAATCTGAATCATTTCTTTCAGTTCGTCTGCTTGGGCATGTCCTCCGGCATGAATATCCATCATTTTATAATGGAAAACTTTTGTGCCGTATCTTAGAATGCTGTCTTTTAGATTTTGAACTGTTCTTTCATTGCCAGGGATAACCGAAGAAGAAAGAATAATGTCATCCCCCTTTTTTAATTTTAAGAAAGGGTGTTCTCTTAAGGCGATTCTCATCAAAACTGCCGAGCCCTCTCCCTGGGCACCGGTGCACAAGACGGTTATTTTAGGATCGGGATAATCATTGATTTCTTTAGAAGAGATTATCGTTCCCCTTTTTACTTTAAGATAGCCTAAGATTTTAGCTATCTCAACGTTAGTTTTCATTGAATAGCCTTCAATTACGACCTTTCTGCCGTATTTTTCAGATAAATAAATAATTTGCTGAATTCTATTCAAAAGAGAAGCGAAAGTGGCAGCGATAATTCGACCGTGGGAGCGCTGGAAAATTTCCTCAAGGTTTTTTTCGATGGTTTTTTCAGATAAAGAATGATTTTCCTCTTCGGCTCCTGTTGAATCGGAAAGCAAGAGCAAGATTTTTCTTTTGCCGAAACTACGGAGCTTCTGGAAATTAGTGGGTAAATCATTTACTGGCTGAGGGTCAAATTTAAAATCGGAGGTATGCAGGATATTGCCGACCGGTGTTTCAATGAATAATCCTAAGTTATCGGGAATGTTATGGTTTTGTCTGAAGAATTCAATTCGGAAAGGGCCTAGTTTAATCTTAGATCCATCTTTTACTTCAGTTATATTCAGGGGCGGGGAATTGGGGAAATCTTCCTGTCTTTTTAAAATTATCCCGCGGGTTAAGGGAGAGGCGAAAATTTCCAAATGGGGTCGCCATATTTTTTCAATCAAATAAGGGACGGCTCCAATATGGTCGTAATGTCCGTGAGTGAAAACGATACCTACGATGTCTTTTTGTTTTCCTTTAAGATAATTAACATTGGGAATAATATAATCAATCCCCGGCATGTCTTCTCCCGGCATCTTTAATCCCATATCGCAAATTAAAATTTTCCCTTCTATTTCAAAAAGAGTCATATTCCGGCCAACCTCGCCTAAACCACCGAGGGGAATAATCCTTAAATTTTGTTGTGTTTTCATGGTGCGGACGGAGAGATTTGAACTCTCAAGGGATTGCTCCCATAGCGTTCTGAACGCTACACGTATACCAGTTCCGTCACGTCCGCTCAGTTTACATTTTTAGATATTTTTTCAACTCTTTTCCTAATTGAGGATGTTTTAAAGCAAGATAGAAATTTGATTTTAAGTAAGCAAGTTTATTTCCGCATTCTAGCCATTTCCCTTCAAATTCGTATCCCAGAATTTCTTCCCCCTCCTTTATTTTTTTGGCTAAAATTTCACTAGTTATTAATTCTCTATTTTTATTCAATTGAGCCTTCCTTAACCATTCGAAGACTTCTGGAGTAAGAATAAATCTGCCGACGATCGCTAAATTAGAAGGAGCCTCTTTCACCGTTTTTGGTTTTTCGATGATCTCTTCAATTTTATAAATTCTATTCATTATCTTTTTAATATCCACCATTCCATAAAATTTAAAACTTTCTTTAGGAATCCGGTAAAGGCCAATTATTGGTTTTCTGTATTTCTCAAAAATTTTGATTAACTGAAGAATACAAGGAACTTTTGATTCTACTACATCATCAGCCCACAGCACCGCGCAAGGCTCTTTCTTGATTAATTTTTGAACCTGCAAGAGTGCATGACCGTCACCTAATGGTTGTTTCTGAAAACCATAAGAAAAAGAAACTTTTTTTGTAATCCCTTCTACTCTCTTTAATTCCGCCAAGAGATGATTTTTTTTCCTTGCTTTCAAAAGTATCTCTAACTTGGGTATTCTCTTTAGATACTTTTTAAAATATTCAGCAGTTTCCTTTTTATTAGGCCGGTTGACAAAAATAATTTCTTTTATTCCAGAAGATAAGGCCTCCTCGACTATGTATTGGATAACCGGCTTATCTACTAAAGGCCAAAGTTCTTTCGGTATGACTTTTGACAAAGGTAAAAACCTTGTTCCCAAACCGGCAATCGGTATTATTGCTTTTTTGATAGTCATCCTTTTAAAAAGTTTAGAGTTTTTGGTTTCTTTTTGAGAGGTTTTTTAAAACGTGGTTTAGGAATTTTAGCATAGTTTTTATTTTTTATCCAGCCCAGTTTTGTATAATAATATCCCGCACCATGATATTTCTCGAAAAGAGAATAGTTGCTTTTACATTTTTTTGACAGCCAATTAGCCATAACTAAAGTTTTTTTCGTAGGATTAATCGTCAAATGCTCGCAATTGGGTCGCATGATAACCCAATCTCCTTTTTTGGCCTTAATTACCTCAATTTTATTGATTTTATTTTCTTTTCCCCATTGGGAAATATAAAAAGCTTCTCCTTTCAAAACTGTTATCAGCTCCTGAAAGTTATTTAAATGTTTGTGTCCTTTTGTTTTTGGAAATTCTGTGCCTAGCATTCTGGGGGGGATAACGGTAATATCATATCTTAAATCTTGTTTCCACTTTACTCCTCTCCAGACAAAATAGACAGGAAAATTTTTTGTTTTTTTAAACCACTCTTTATCATAAAGCACTTCTTTCATGTCCTTTAGATAACGAATCAAATTAGGTTTGGATTTCGGGATTATAGGCATTAAATTCGTTTTAAAATTTGAAATTGAAAATTGGAAATTTTACTTAAATACCCTTTTGGTTTTAATATACCACTTTTCAATCTCTGTAAATCTTTTTGAGGGATCGGTAATAATTTTGAGAGAAACGCCTTTTATTTTCTCCGAAACTAAATAGAGATAATTGGGGCTGTAAAGAAAGACTGCTGGGGCATCTTCAATCAAGATATTTTGGAATTCTTCCAGGGTTGATTTTCTTTTCTCCTGGTCTAAGGTCTGACGGGCCTCTTCTAACAGCTTATCAGCATCTTTATTTTCATACAACGCCATATTTAGTCCGGGGTCTTTTATTTGAGAAGAATGCCAGAAAGGAAAAGGATCAGGGATTAATCCCAAAAGCTCGCCGTACAAAAGTATTTCATAATTTCTCGGTTTTAATATCTCCTCTTGAAAAGCTAATTTAGCTGCTTCAGTTGAGACATCAAGAGTTTTTATTTCAAGGTTTATTCCTAATGTTTTCCATTGATTTTTTAAAATATTAGCAGTCTTAGTTAAAAGTAGATCGGTCGTCGTCGTCAAAGTGAAAGAAAGCGATAAAGTTTCTTCAGAAGGAGCGGCGCATAATTCATTTAATTTAGATATCGTAGCTTTTTTTACTTCGCCGGTTCCTTTTTCTAAGCCAAAAGGTTTTAAAATTTCATTGGCATATTTTTCTTGAAATTTGATTACCGCTGCTTTTGTTTTTTCTCCGAAATAGCCGGTAATTTCAGCTTCCGGATAAACAGCAGCGTCTTTAGCCAAACATTTTTGTAATTCCTGAACTTCGCTTCCCTGGGAACCAACCTGCAGGTTGCTTTTGAATTGAAAAGCCGGTTCTTTTCTAATAACTTTCTCCCTTATTCCATTTTCTTTTTCAAGGAAGCCGTCTTCGTTTAAAATTTCTTTGGCCTTTTCTAAATTAAACTCATAAACATTTGAAGGATTTTCAAATCCATAAACTTCGGGCAGAATTGGCGAATCTACTATTTGTGCTTGATTTGGCAGAACTTCACTGACGAGTTCCGCTTTGTTCGTTCCGTAATTCAGGGCTTGCCGTACTTTTGTATCAGCTAAGATTTTTGATTTTTCAGGATTAAAGAAAACGGCGAAGTATGTCGGCATTAAAAGATGATACTCAGAAAAAGCATTCTTTTGATGTTTTTCCGGCGGAATGAGAAAAAAACTGTCAATTTGGCCTGAATTAAAAGCTGAAATCAACTCGTCTTCATTTTTAAAAAAAGAGAAAACTATTTTCTGAATATGCGGCAGGCTTCCGTAGTAATAAGGATTTATTGTTAATTCCAGAGATTTTATGTTGCCTTCTTTGTCCGGCGTAATTTTTTCCACCTTATAGGGGCCCGCCCCCACTGGTTTTAAATTATAAATTGATAAAGGGAAATTCTGTTCAGATATATCTTCCCAGATGTGCTTTGGGAGGATTTTTAAGACACAATTTTCTAAAAATACAGCCGATGGGTTAGTTAACTCGAAACGAATTCCCAGGTCGGAAATTTTTTCCGCTTTCACTCCCAGCCAGCTTGCTCTAACTAAACTATAAAAAGAGGGATTTTGAATTGTTTTAATAGTGAAAATCACGTCGTCAGCCGTGATTGGTTTTCCATCTGCCCAAAGAAGGTTTTCTTTAAGATAAAATTCAAAGATTTTTCCGTCTTCAAGGATTTTGTATTCTTTTGCTAAATCAGGAACAATTTCACCTTTCTCGTTATATTTCATTAAGCCGGCATAAATTAATTCGCTTAAATCCCTATCAACGTCATTGCGTTGGGCGTAAACCGGATTGATGTTGCGAGGAGACCCAATTACTCCCTCAACAGAAGTTCCTCCTTTGGCCGGTACGACTTCGGTATTTCTCAGATAAAAACTATTGGCAAGAAAAATGATGCTTCCGATACTCAAAAACAAAAAAACCAAGAAAATAATTTTTTCTCTTTTATTTAAAACTTTAAAAAATTGCTGCCACCCTCTTAAAGTGGTAAGTTTTTTAAAACTCTTAGCGTATTCCATCAAAGAATAAGATTTAGGAGAGCTAAAACGACAAATAATATTCCGCAGACTATCGTTGCCCAAAGAATTTTTTTCTGGATACCTCTTCTGGTGGCGTAGAAACCTCCTTCTTGACCAAAGGCAGAACCCAAAGCCGTTCCTCTTTGTTGAAGGAGAATTAGAACAATTAAAAGTATAGACAATATAATCTGAGCCAAAGGTAGGTATTGCTGCATTTTATTATTGAGTTTTTGAAGAAGAGAATCCTAAAAAATAACCAACTAGCCAAACGATGAAAGTAGTCCAGAAAAGAGGAATAATGCCACGAATAACCAGTTCAGGAAAAATAATATCGATAAACCAAATTATTGCCATATTGACTATCAAACCAAAAAGCCCTAGCGTCAGGATTCTCAATGGCATGGTGATAATTTTTATGATGGGCTTGATAAAGAAATTAATCAGCCCTAAAAAGGCACCAGCCATTATTAAATATTTGATTTCTCCCACAAATTCAACGCCGGGCACGAATTTTACAGCCAGCCAGAAACTCAAGACACCGCCGGCAATTTGAAAAAGTAAATTAGCCATTATAATTCGATGATAACAAAGATTTATTTCGGAATCAAGAACTTAGTTCTTAGTTTGTGATGATAACTAATGGCGAATCGGTGAGCCTCATCGCGTAGATGCAAAAGCAAATTAAAGATTTCTCTTGGTAAATTTTCAAGAGAAAGAGGATTTTTCCGTCCTTCAATATATAATTTGTTTTCTTTTTTCGCCAAACTTATTATCTTGATATTTTTGCATTTTGCATTTTGCATTTTGCATTCGATTGCAGCGTTTAGCTGTGCTTTTCCTCCGTCAATTAAAATTAAATCTGGATATGGCCATTCTGAGTGTTTAAATCTCCGAGACAGAACTTCTTTTATCATTGCTATGTCATTCGGTTTATTGGAAAGCCTGATTTTAAATCGTCGATAGAAATTTTTATCTGGTTTGGCATTAATAAAAGTTACCATGGAGCCCGCAGCTTCTTTACCCTGGATGTTGGAAATGTCATAGGCCTCAATATGTTTAGCTCGAAAGAAATCAGTAAACAAACAAGGCGCCTGACATTGGCCTAAATAATACCACAGACAGGGGCGGCCCTCTTTTTTAGTGAGGGACAGGATCTTACACGTTCGATAGGGCGAGCGCTTTCTTAATTCTTTTAGAACTTGCTTTAACGCTTTTCCGTCGACAAAGGGACCTATATAGTCAGTGTTTTTATCTTTTGTTTGGTGTGTTATGAAAACTCGGGTGAAATCTTCTTTGGTCAGACCAACGTAAAAATAATTTTTATCATCTCTCCATTGAGTATTATATTTAGGTTGGTATTTTTTAATCAGTCTTGCTTCCAGAAGGAGCGCTTCCGTTTCTGACGCCGTTTCAATATAACCTATCCCGTCAGCTTCCTCAATCAACACCCGGTGTTGCTTAACACGGCTTCGGAGATTGGTTGCCTTGCCGATATATAAAATTTTATCTTCTTTTCTAAAACAATACACTCCCGCGTTTTTTGGCAAATTTCCGATTTTATTTAATTTCAGGTTGGTAAAATTCATTGATTTTAACTTCTCTTTGATTTATTTCATTGATTTTATTTTTCTCAATCAATAATTCAATAATTTTACCTTTCATAGTTTCTTCAGAAAAACTTTGGTCAAAAATAAAGTTTCCCAAACTATAAAAAATCCAGTTATTTCCCTCTGTTCCAGTTGGCTGAATAATATGAGGGTGATGACCGACTACCAAATCAGCTCCGGCATCAATTGCCATTTTGGCAAAATCAATCTGAAATTGAGTAGGTTCAGTTTGATATTCTTCTCCTGCATGCAAAGAAACAATTAAAATATCCGAATTTTCTTTTGC
>Ga0172366_10000688_pt1 | contig 25075 bp, 15 predicted proteins | sample LakKivSesite69cm_FD_114533 | JGI IMG/M metagenome (GOLD analysis project Ga0172366, IMG submission 114533) | Sediment microbial communities from Lake Kivu, Rwanda - Sediment site 69cm | ecosystem: Environmental > Aquatic > Freshwater > Lake > Sediment | place: Rwanda: Western Province, Lake...
TACGGAGACACGATTGATGACCACCCAGACCTCCGGCGCGCTCTGCGCCGTGAAGCATCCTCTGTCCGGAGCCGTCATCCAGCGCGACGGCGCGAGCGCGAATCTCCCGATCCTCCTTGATGCCACCGAGCGGGCCAGGCTCTTCGTCCGTTTGCGGAAAGGCGGATCGACAGTGCCCAGGTTCGATTGGCACGCGGTCGGTCAGTGCGAATGCGGAGAGACCTCGTGCGTGCTTGAGAACGTCTCCGTCGGAGGCGAGTACACGCTCGAACTGGAGCTCCGCGCGGCCAGGGGCGAGGTGATCGGCAGCGCGTCGGTGAACCGTCTCCTCGTCGGCGATCTCTGGATTCTCGGCGGGCAGTCGAACATGGATGGCTGGGGCAAGCTCGTCGGCACGGAAGCGCCTTCCCGGCTGGTACATGCCTTCTACTACGACGACCGATGGGACCGCGCCGCCGATCCGCTCTGCTGGTACAGTGAAGCGACGGACTCAGTGCACTGGCCGGTGCAGGACCCGGAGCAACTGGCGCACTCCGCGAAGAACGACCGCCGATTCCGGCAACAGGGCGCTGGCCCGGCAGTGGCGTTCGGGAAGACGCTCGTCAAGCGGACTGGCGTCCCGGTGGGGCTTATTGTGTGTTCGCACGGCGGCACGAGCATGGACCAATGGAGCCCCGCGAAGCTGAGCGAGGGCAGCGCTTCGCTCTACGGTTCGATGATCAGGCGCGTGAAAGCGGTCGGCGGCAGGGCGGCGGGGATGCTCTGGTATCAGGGCGAGTCGGACGCGAACAAGGGAAGCCAACCCGCCTACCGGCAGAAGATGCGGGAGTTCGTCGCGGCGGTGCGGCGCGATCTGGGGTCGCCGCGCCTGCCGTTCATCTACGTGCAGATCGGGCCGTTCTTCGCTGGTGCGGAGATCGCGGAGCACTGGAACGCCTTGCAGGCGGACCAATTGGCCGTAGAGGCGGAGTTGGCCCCGGCTCTCATGGCTGCGAGCATAGATTCCGGCCTCGACGACCTCATCCATCTCGATACCGCCTCGCAGCGTCGCCTCGGCAGGCGTCTGGCGCATCTGGCGGAAATCCTCGTGCACGGGAGGACATCGCTTTCTCGCGGGCCGCGCCCCGCGACCGTCCGCTTCGCCGACGAAGCCCGGACGATCCTGCGCGTGCGATTCACGGAGGTGAACCTTGGCCTCTGGCCGAAGCGGAACATTCGGGGGTTCTGGGCGAAGAAGGACGGGCGAGACCTCGCCATCGTCAGGCAGGAAGTTGATCCGAATCAGACGGAAACGGTGGTCCTGCGCTTTGAAGAGCCAGTGCCTCCGGAAAGCGCGCTCTGGTACGGGCTTGGGGTGAACCCCGTCGTCAACCTCGTGGATGAGGCCGATCTGGCCGCGCCGGTGTTCGGTCCGCTGACGATCTGATGCGCGCCCAGCGTAGGGCGCGTCTGGGCGCTCAGGGCGTCGTATCGCCTGCTCCATGCCATCGGACGTTCCTCGTCCGGAGAGTGGGAAAGCCCATGAGTCCGGAATGCTGCCGCACGCTCATCGCGCTGTTCTTGCGGGTTGATCCTTCCCTGCTCGGCGCGGAGAACGGGCATGTCGTACAGTCCGATATGCTGCCGTCCTCGCAAGAAAAGCGGATAGTGATCGCGCTCCAGGCGGAAACTCACGGACGCAGGTTCACCGCACTTGCCCGGTCATGGTGGACGGAGCTGCATTCCGTCGCGGAGCTGCCGCTCGTGGCCGTGCGGGCGATGCTGCCCCGTGAGTGCCAACCGGAGGTCCGCTTCGGGGAAGTGTATGTGCTCGAAGGCGAACCCCGGTTGCTGCCGTTGCCGGAAGGCTATGCCTGGGCGCAGCCGGGCCAACCGGTGGACCCCGACGTTGCCGGGTGGCTCAAGCGCCTGCCCGAACTGGGCATCGCATACCGGGGAAAGGTCATCGCGGGCATCTGTTCGCGTCCCTACCCGTCCACTCGGTTCGTCGGCAGCCCGGTCTTCGTGGAGCCTGGCCATCGTGGGCGCAAGCTGGCCCAGTGTCTCATCGGGGCACTCGCCGCCGGAGCGCGTCGTGCGGGGAACGTGCCGACCGCGCTCATCTCCGACGGAAACGTCGTGTCGCGCCGCGCATTCCGTGCCGTCGGCTACACGAAGCAACTTTCTGTAGGGTCGCTCTCGATTCGCCAGGGGAGTCCATCTGTCTAGCGGGGCATAAAGGTCGTCTGGTCTACCGCAAGCGCCCAGTATTCGCCGCTCAGAAGCCACGTGGTGAGCGTGTAGGTGTGCCCTGACTGCAAAGGCTGAGCGGCCTGGATGATGCGGTGCGCCGATGCGCCGTACGCCCATGTCGTGCTCTTCGTGAGCACCCCCGCCATGAGCACGCCCTCAGCGTCGGTGATGAGCGCGACCGCCTGTTGCGCCTTCGGATACCGGTCCCAGTTCCACGCGACGAGCGGGGTCGTATCCGGAGTCCGCGTCGGAGGATCACCCGGCGCGTCGTCATGCAGGCTTGCGAGGAGCGTATCGTACTGCGTGGGCGCGGTGGTGATCCGGGATTGCGCCCGGTTGGACGTTCGCACGAGGGAATCGCCGGGGACCGCGATGAGGTAGGTCGGGTCGTCGCGGGATTTCAGGTTTGCCTCGTCGAGCGTTCGGTAGCACAACACGCCGTACGCGCTGTCGTGTCCTCGCTCGTTCACGCAGAAGCGGCTCAGCGTGAGGCAGGAGTCGGGGTCTGAGCCAGGAGCGCACTCCGTCTGCACGTATCCTTCCGAGATGCCGGGCATGGGCTGAAAGAGGATCGTCACCGGGCGCGGGAGAGTGCCCTCAAAGCCCGCATGTCCACCGTACGCCCACGCAAGGAACCGGTCGGGCAGGTCGGGCGGCAGGTCGCCGAGGACCTCAGGGCAGCGCCGGTCGAACCCAACCACGCACTCGCCACAACAGCCGGGCCACGAGAGCGCGAAACCGAGGAGCGCCCAGAGGAGTGGCCGTGCCCGACGGATCATGCAGCCTCTCATACGGGTTTTGGATAATACCACTTCATCACGGACTACAGGGGAGACTCGCGAGTCGCCCCTACAAAGCGTGTCGAAACAATATCTTGTAGGGGCGAGGCATGCCTCGCCCCTACGACGTGCACCATTTCTCAACTGAAAAGCGTGTCAATCCTTTTGTGAGGGAGCGAATGCGCGCGGCGTCAGCGCGCCATGCCGTGCCGGGGCAGTATGCCGACCTGCGCTAACCCATGAGCGTTTCGGCGACGGTCCCCGCGTGTTCGAGCGCGGCAACGAGCCTGCGATAGGGCATACGCATCGGCCCGACGATTGCCAGCGTGCCCTCGAGCAGGCCGACCTGATAGCCCCGCGTCAGGAGGCTGCACGAGGAAAGCCCTTGCAGAGCGTTCTCCGAACCGATGGTGACCTCCACCTTCTTCGAACGCCCGCGCCGCCGGAGCTCTTGAATGAGCAGCCTCTCGTCGAGGAGTTGCATGAACTCAACCAGCCGTGCGTGGTCGGCGAACTCCGGCTGATCGAGGATGTTCGGTCGACCCTCAAGGTGCACGTTCGTCCGGGCATCGAAATCGAAGATGTTCTCCCCCTCGCGCAGAAACACGTTGATCACCCGGGGGTCGCCTCTGGAGATGCCGCTCAGGCGTTCGTTGATCGTCCTGCGTATGTGCCCGATGGTGAGGCCGGTCAGGCGTTCGTTGAGCACCTGCGCCGTGTCGGAAAGGAGGTCCTTCTTGACCGGCGCGTCCATCTCCAGGGTGAGCGTCTGCACGGGTCCGCTCTTCACCTGAAGCACGACAAGCACCCGGTTCTCGGCGAGAGAGACAAGCTCGATGCGTTCGAGCACTCCCCTGTCGAAGCTCGGCAGGAAGGCGACGGTGATGAGGTGGGAGAGGTCGGCAAGTGCACGCGCCACGCACATGAGCACTGTATCGGCATCCCGCGCCGACATGCGTTCTCGCTCCCGGAGCAATGCATCGAGCGCTCTGCGGTCGCTCCGCGAGAGCACCGGCGGCTCCATGAGCGAGTTGATATAGAACCGATACGCCTGCACGGTCGGTTCGCGCCCGGCGGAGGTGTGGGGCGAGGCGAGCAGACCAAGGTCCTCAAGGTCCATCATCGTGTTGCGGATGGTGGCCGGGCTGAGATCGGTGAGGTACTGTCGGGCGACGGTGCGAGAACCGACCGGCTCGGCAGACTCCGTGTGCGCGTGGATGACCGCCGTGAGGACGGAGGCTTCACGTTCTGTGAGTGGTCGCATGGCCAATCCTCGGCACCCATGCCGGGAGGGCTTCACCGGCGGAAGGCTCCCAGACGAATGGAATGTACGCGCTTTCCACACGTAGGCTGCATTAGCACTCCCCCAATGAGAGTGCTAACGTCGTCATAGAAGTTACGGGCGAAGGCCGGAGCAGTCAAGCTTGTGCGGGCAACCGTGCTCACGAGCGGAGCACCATCGCGCACCTCGACGGCTGCCTCGGCCCTACCGGCATCGCTCCAGGATGCGTCGCATGTTCTCGCCGAGCATGAGCCTCAGTTCTTCGTCCGAACAGCGCGCGTAGCACATCCAGCCGAACTGCGGGATCGGGTCGCGCATGGGCGCATCCGTGCCGAAGAGCACCTTCTCCGCGCCGACGTTGCGCACCATGTATTCGATGACGCCGTACGTGACCGGGGTGAGGGTGATCTCAAGATAGACGTTCCCCCGCTCGCGCACGAGAGGCAGGCGTTCCCGCGCCGTCGGGAAGTCACCTCCGGAATGGGCGAGGAGGAAGCTGATCTCCGGGTAGCGCGTGCTGATGTCGGCGACCTCCTTCAGGAAGTTCCCCCCGGAGGAGTGAAGCAGACAGAAGAGCCTATGCTCGTTCCCGTAGCGGTACCATCGGTCGTACCGGGGAGAGTTGTACGGGATGCGCACACGCGGATGGTAGGGCTTCATCCCTTTGAACCCCCACTCCTCGTACGCACGCACAAGCCATCGGTCGAACTCTTCCTCGCTGAGGTAGTTCGGGTCGAGCGTCGCGTAGCCGATCACGTCGTCCGGGTACCGGTCCATCGCGCTCTTGACGACGCGGTTGCCCTCCTCGCAATCGGCGTAGATGCCGATCCACGAACTCGTGGCGAAGCGATCAATCCCCAGGCGCCGGTTCCGGCGCACCATGTTCGCCGCGTCGCCCTGCGGCATGGGGATGCAGCCGACGCCCTGCCCGCCGTCATGAACGAGGTGCGTGTGCGCGTCAATGACGGTGATGTGGTCGAGTGGCAGGCCCTGCTTCACGCGGCTGAGGATCGCGCCTTCCTTGCGCGCAGGGTATTCTTCGGGAAGGGAGCGGAGCTTGAGCAGCCGTGCGAGGTTGCCGCCCGCGATCTTCGCCCGGTCGAGGCTGCCAAGCTCGGCGTAGTCAACGAACGCCTTGGCCGCGCCGGGGCTTTTGAGGAGCGCGTCGCTCCCGAAGAGCAGGCGTTCTGCGCCATATCGGGAGGAAAGCCGCTCAAGCGCGTAGTTCGCCTGAAAGGTGGAAAACTCGATGTGGATGTTCGGGCAGCGGTCCATGAGCGGATAGATCATGCGCGTATGGCCCCAGGAACAGCCGGTCATGAGGATCGGCAGGCGCGGATGCCGGGATGCGACCTCGCCTAGTTCCCCGTACGAGGTCTGATCAATGCCGATGGAAAGGAGAATCTCCTCCTGTTCGAGCGCGTCGAATATCTCCCCGCACGCGGAGTCGTTGAAGGGATAGTTCTGCGCTTTTGGATACATGCGCACGGCGCGGACTCCCGCCTCAAGCATCCGCCGCACGAGTTCCTTGCCCGGCGGCATCTCGTCGCAATGGTGCGGGATGATCACCCAGCAGGGGAACAGGCGGGGCGAGTCGGCGATCTCCTCCATGAGCATCCGGTTGCCGTAGGTCGGGTCGTACTCCCGTGCGACGTTATGGTACACGAGCGCGCCGTGAATGCCGCAGTGCTCCATCTCATCGAGGAGGGTCTCTTTCCGCCAGGGGATAAGCTCGTCTTTTGGTCCGCTCTTGCCGATTCCGGCGAGACAATCGAGGTATATGATGCCGTCCATGGCTCGTTCCTTCTCGCGTACCACGCGGAAACCTATCGCCTTGAGCGCCGGTGCGGCGCGTCAGACCATAGGATAGTCTGGGCATTCAAGTGGGCAAAGGGCTGATGGTCGCGGCTCCTCTTCGCGGAATTTCTCCGACGCCCTCGCCATCTCCAGGTTTTGGATGCACCGCCCGGCTATCTGGTTCTCTCGGCGGGCCTTTGATGCGTGCGGGCGCAAACCACAACAAACTTAGCGAGAAAACTACTTGTGATGAGAGAGCAAAGTCATGTCGAAGCGTCGCTGAAGGGATGGCTCAACGCAGTTCCTCCTGAGGGACCGTCTCACCCTGGTGCAGGATGCTCCTCATTCCTTGCGAAGATTCCTCGAAAAAATCCGCCGTTATGCGTTTCCCATACTTGAGATTCATTTCTGAATTGTTATCATTATGTACTAATGACGGTCAACCGCAAGGAAACAGCGATTACCAGGCGCTCTTTCAAGCGAGGTCGTCCGCAGAGAGAAGCCGTTCCACGCCAGATGGAAGAGGTGACTGAACTGGGTTGTGCCATGCCTTCGGTTGTAGGGTAAGTAGTAACGGGTATCCGAACACAAACCCCGTACCTCCACAGGAGGCGCCAATGCCTGAGAAGAAGCCTGCGAAGAAAGAAGCCGCGAAGAAGTCGGCAGCACCGAAGAAGAAGGGTTGTGGCTGAACTCCTTCGTTTTCGACGATCATCTGGCACATTCACCTACCAGGAGACGCCAATGCCTGCGAAGAAGCCTGCGAAGAAGGAAACCGCGAAGAAGCCGGCAGCACCAAAAAAGAAGAAAAAGTAGGTCTGCTGCGTCGCGCACGTGGTGGGCACAACGACGCACTGAGGTATGTCGGTAGGCAGCGACCGCGCACGAGGTCGCGTGTGCAAGGCAGAAATGAAATCCGACACGGAAGTACCGCATCGTCGGCAGCCTCCACGTCACATAGAGTAATCAGGGGCGGTTCCTCGTGCTCGCAGAGAGCGCCAGCCGCCCTTTCTATGTACTGCCTCCCTACCGCCTGCTCCTGCACGCCCCATAGAATGAGCCGGTTGCCCCTTGTGCTGACGGACCAGCTACTCATTGACCGTATTCGCTACTTTATGACGGTGTTCTTCCCACGCTTCGGCGGAATGGTTGAAGAACCAGCCACGAGAAACCTGAGAGGAAACCGACCCATGAAGTATCGGATAACTGAATTCCTCGGAGACGGTGTGGGGCCGGAGTTGAGCGAGGCGGTCCATGCCATTGCCGGGGCGTTGCCGTGCGAGGTGACGTTCGAGCAGGTAGACCTTTCCCTTGAGAACCGGAACGCACAGGGCCGCGCGCTCTATGACGCGGCATACGAAAGCATCCGTTCCACAGGCGTGGCGCTCAAGCACCCGACGATCACCGAGCGCGAAAGCCCCAACGCCGTGCTGCGAAAGATGTGCAACTTCACGGTGATCCACCGCCCGGTCATGAGCATTCCCGGCGTGAAGTCCAATTTCGTGCAGAAGCTGGACCTCGACATCATCCGCGTCGCCACCGGCGGCACGTATCAGGACCCCGGCCAGCTCATTGGCTCCGACGTGGCGGTCTCGCTCCGCATCGTCGAGCGCGGCACGGCGCGGAGCGCGGCGGTCTACGCCTTCAACCTGGCGCGCAGGCTGGGGTGCAACGTCACCTCGACCTCGAAATGGACCATTCAACGGGCGACGGACGGCCTCTTCGAGGAGGTCGTCAGGGAGGTCGCCAGGGAGTACCCCGACGTTCCGCACGCTCAGGAACTCTTCGACGCACTCCTGGCGAAGATCGTCATGAAGCCGAAGGACTTCCGCGTCATCATCCTGCTCAACGAGTACGGCGATTTCCTCTCCGACATGGCGTGCGGGTTGGTCGGTTCGCTGGGCATCGGCGCGAGCGGGAGCTTCAGCTTCCTGCCGGACGGACGCGCCGACCTGGCGATGTTCGACGCCGCACATGGAACCGCGCCGGACATCGCCGGGAAGGGCCTCGTCAACCCGACGGCGATCCTGCTCAGCTTCGCGCAACTGCTCACGTTCGTCGGCGAGACGACGCTCGGACAGACCTTGCGGCAGGTGATCCTCGACGAACTGGCCGCCGGACGCACGACGGTGGACCTGGGCGGCTCGCTCTCGACCATGGGATTCACCGAAGGGGTGAAAACGGAGGTCCTCCGTAGGCTTCAGCACAGGGCGCGCTCGTAGAGGAGTTCCGGATAATAACACTCCATCACGGACAACAGGGGCGACTCGCGAGCCGCCCCTACAAAGCGTGTTGAAACAATATCTTGTAGGGGCGAGGCATGCCTCGCCCCTACGTCCCGACATGCACAATTCCTCACTGAAAAGCGTAGTAGAGGGCGTTTCGCAGAGATTCCAGCCTCACGGCTGATCCTCACGGTGTACATGCCGGTATCCGAACCATGGTATCCTCCCACGCGGAAGGTGGGTCTTTACCCGAAGAGGGCCTTCTTGTGCGAGATGTGCGCTGACATGGAAGCATTGTGTTCACTGGTCGAGCGATCCCGGTTCGGCGATCTGGAAGCGTTCGGGCAGATCGTGCGACGGTTCCAGGACATGGCGCACGGGTACGCCTACACGATCCTAAGCGATTTTCACTGGGCCGAAGACGCCGCTCAGGAGGCGTTCGTCGAGGCATACCTGCGCCTGCCGGACCTGAACAACCCCGACGCCTTCCCCGGCTGGTTCCGCAGGATCGTCTTCAAGCACTGCGACCGCATCACCCGGCGCAAGCGCGTGGAAACCGTCTCTCTCGATGCCGCGCCTGAGCCGGTCGCACGCGTCGCCGGGCCAGAGGAGATGGTCGAAGAGCGTCAGATACAGGAGAGGGTGCTCGAAGCCATCCGGGCGCTGCCCGAACACCAGCGCACGGTGACCACGCTCTTCTACATCAACGGCTATTCGCAACGCGAGATCGCCGCGTTCCTCGAAGTGCCGGTGACGACGGTGAAGAAGCGTCTGAACGACTCACGAAAGAAACTGAAGAGGATGATTGACATGGTGGACGAGACATTGAAGCGCTTCTCGCTTCCCGACGACTTTGCGGACCTCGTGGTGCGCAAGGCCGAATCGGAGGAAGACCTGAAACGCGCCGCGCAGCTTATTGATTGGCACGCAAGGCACAAGCCAGAGTGCTTCGCCTCCGCACAAAAGGCGGAAAAGGCGGGCATCTACGTGGTTGGCGAAGAAGGCGAGGTTGACGGGGCGGGGCTTTTCAACGAGACCAAACTCACCATCGGCTCGACGGTGCTCAGAGGGGTCCGTCCGGGCGAGATGGGCGCCGAGTCCGCAGGAGTGCCCGACCCGGCCTTCGTGCGGAGCTTCCGGGCATGCTTCAAGCTGGCGAGGGAAAAGGGCATCAGCCTGGCCGCCGCGCATGGGTCTCAGTACGACCACGCCTTCTGCGGCTTCGTCCCGTGCTTCTATTACCCGGTGGTGAGGCTGCCGTGCGAACGGGCCAGGTCCATCGTAGCGCGTGCGACGATACGCGAAGCCGACGGCGAGCAGAAAAACGCTGCCTGGCAGGCCTGGTTGCACGACCCTTACCTACCCAAGATGTCCGCGTTCATCGGCGGCGGGCGCGAGCACGTGATCGCGCAGAATGGAGAGATCGTGGGGTATGCCCTGGTCAACCGGCACTTCGTCCCTGCCGAGCACTACGACATGCCATTCGGCCACATTTCTGAAGTCACCGTGCGAACCAGAGACGCCGCGCTCGCGGTCATCAAGCTCGCCAGTGAGCTTGCGGAGAACGTGGGCGACGCGGAAATCTGCCTCATGCAGTCGCACATGACCCTCATCGCGCAGACGATGCTCAGCCTGGGGGGCACGTACCTCCTGCGCCCATCATGCGATCTCGTCGGTCTTGATGCCGAAATGGTGGCCATCGTGGACCTTGCTCGGCTGACCGAAGAACTGCGCGACGAGTTCCAGTCGCGGCTCAATGCGTCGCCCGCGCACCACGTGGAGGGGCGGTTCTCGATTGAGATGCGCGGGGCGACCGTCGGGTTTGCGGCCACGTCGGGCCGCGTGGAGATCGTCGCCCAGAAGCAGAAAGTCCATCGCGTGCTACCGAGGTGGATCGTCACGAGGCTCTACATGGGGTACTACTCAGGCGAGGACGTGCTCGCCATGGGACCCATTCCCGACGACAGGAGCGACGGCAAGAACCCCGACAACCCGGACCTGGACATGAAGCCTTTCCGTCTGCCCGAAGCCGAAGCCGCGCTCTTCAACGCGCTGTTCCCGAAGCTCTGGCCCTGCTCCACGCCCGACCCGGATGTCTGGCCATGGGTCATCGGCAAGGAGCACCCTCGCTACCAACACGAGGAGGGAAAGACGCCGGAGATGAAGGCCCGAATAGATGCGCTGAGGTTCCCCTGGATCGGCTACTGATGTGAGTTCCAGATGATAACACTTCATCACAGAGTACAAGGGCGACTCGCGAGTCGCCCCTGCAAAGCGTGTTGAAACAATATCTTGTAGGGGCGAGGCATGCTCGCCCCTACGTCCCGACATGCACAATCCCTTACTGAAAAGCGTACGAGTAGTTATGTCAACAACAGCGTGTTCGATATGCCGCGCCCGCCGTGCAGCGGCGTCCGCTGAGGTCCAGTGGCAGCACGCTGCGCGCTCTGCGTTGGGACCATGAGCATGCTGACGGCCCCAGACCCGGTCGGAACACCCGTAGCCCCTTGCCAAGAAGGACTCGATGGGTCCCATAATAGACCTGATCCGGTTCGCCTGCCGTCCTGCGCCACAGTGCCGTGCGCCAGAAGACGTGTTTTGAACTTCCCGTCTATATCATCGAAGAAATCGGGCTCGCTCCTATGGAGTGGTGTCTTTTCGCCTGAGCCGCCGGTTCCCGCGGCGACTTCTTGAATTGAAAACCATGCTTTGCGAAAGCAGTCATCGTAGTTGGTGGTCACACACGTGCAGCCAAGGCGGATCAGATTCTCATAGATGGTCAATCCCTCGCGGGACTCGTCGGAATCGCGAAGCCCCAGTAACTTGCTGTAATCAACGGATACTTGGGCTTGCTTCGCGAGCGAAGCATCTGGTGAAAAGCAAACAACCCTTTCCGGATAGACTCTTACCGTGCATCGCTCACGCGGCGGGGCAGTTCCAGCCAGACCTTCGTGCCGACGCCGGGCGTGCTCTCCAACCCGACGCTGCCGCCGTGCGCCTCGATCACCTGCCGGACGACCGCCAGCCCGAGGCCGCTTCCTGTCGTCTTCGTCGTACGGAACGGCTCGAAGACGAGCGGCTGTTCCTCAAGGGGAATCCCTCTGCCCGTGTCCTTGATCTCAAGCCGCACGCGCTCGCCGTGTTCGCTGATGTGCACGGTGATCGTCCCGCCCCTGCCGATGGCCTGCTGCGCGTTGATGAGCACGTTGAGCACTGCCTGCACGAGCCGGTCGCGGTCGGCTTCGCATTCGCCCTTCGCGTCGCCCGTCGGGCAATTCACCGCGATGTCGGCGGCCTCCAGTTCCTTGCGCAGCCGAGAAAGCGATTCCTCAGCGATCTCCGCGAGCGTGACCGGAGCGAAGGTGAGGTCCGTAGGTCGCGCAAAGTTAAGATACCACCGCGTCAACCGGTCGAGCCGGTCCGCCTCTTCGGGGATGAACTCGAAAAGCTCGCTGCCGTCGCCGTATTTCCGACGAATGCGCTCTGCGGTGGCCTTGATGATGCTCAGGGGGTTGCGCACCTCGTGGGCCATCGTCGCGGTCATCTGGCCGATCATCGCCAGGTGCTGCGAACGCCAGAGCGCACGCTCCGACGCTTCGCTCCTCGACCAGAATCGCCAGACCACGAGCGTCAGCCCCACGACGAGCACCATCCCGATCCCCAGTGTCGCCGCGAGCGCGAGCCTCACCTCTCGCAGCGCGCCGAAGAACCCGGCGGGAGCCTCCACCCCGACCGCGCCCACCACCTCCCCGAAGGGGTCGCTGACGGGCGCAAACGCGCTCTTGAGGTCAATCCCCCCAAGCCGGTAGCGTTCGCCGTAGGCCGCCCTGCCGGTGAGCGCAGCCGCGAGCGGAGCGTTGTCGAGGCGCAAGTACGGCCGCGCGCCGAGCGTCGGCGGGTCGGCGGCGACGACGTTCCCCCGCGCATCCAGCAGGACGACCATCTCCGCGCCGCTTGCCAGCCGCGCCCTCGCAAGCGCACCGAGCGTGAGCGCGAGCGCGACCGGGCTATCCTCGTCGGGCATCTCAAGCTCGGCGGCAATCGTCCGCGCCTGCGCGATGAGCGCCTCGCCGAGCCGGTCATCGAGCAGCCCCTGCACGCGCCGGTCAATGATCCAGCCCGCCAGGAGGAAGATGAGCGCGGATGTGGCGATCACCGCGACGCTTAGCACCAATCGTGGGTGAGAGGATTGCATTCGCGTGTTCGGCTGCTTCCCAGCTAGAGGTTGTTCTCCACGAGGAAGTCCGTCTGCTCGATTTCCTCGCTTACGTTCGCTTTCGGAGCCTTTCTAAACGTGACGTTGACGTGTCGGGAAGGAGGGTAGTTAACTCGCTTGCCTTCAAGCAGTTCAGCTATAGTAAGGACCTGTACACGGTGATGTTTGCCCCAAGATGAGGTATAGAACCCAGCGCTTGCGGCTTCCGTTCGCATGGGTTGCGTTGGTTCTTGGAGCGTGATAAGGACGCCCATTTCCGCCTTTTCTCGGTCAATGACGCCGACGAGATCGCGGATGTGTTGCACCCCCGTCTTTCCAGACTTCACGCTGAAGATGATCTGCTTGCTCTTCTTGCTCTGCGGGTCGTCATGGAAGTAGAGTCGTCCATCTATCCCACGGTCCGCGCCTTTTTTCTCTTCTGTAGGTCGCGCCCCAACGAGGCCCAGTGCCCACCACTGGAATTGATACGGGTTGGACTTGGCGAGCTCAGCAGCGTCGGGCACGCTCACGGGTTCGCCTATTACCCGATACCGCACAGCATCTCCAAACGCATCCTTCAGACGGTTCTTGATCAGATTGGTGGCGGCAAAGGTGATGTCTATGCCGCCCCAATGGCGTTTGAGACGCTCCGCAACAACGATTGCCGTGCCACAGCCGCAAAACGGGTCGAGGACAACATCGCCCTTCTTGCTGCTCGTCTCAATGATGCGTTCGAGCAATTTCTCGGGCTTCTGCGTCTGATAGCCTAATCGTTCCGCAGCTTGCGAGTTGATCGGGGGTATGTCGGTCCAGACACTATCAGCCAATACCCCCTTGATTTCGTCGAGGTATATCTTGTAGCGGTATTTCCCGCTCGGGGTGATGATGAGCCTATTTTCTCGCCTCAGCCTTTCCAGTGTCTCTTCAGAATAGGTAGCGAGTTCAGCGTCCTTGTACGGCCCTCGCTCATCGGACCGTCGAAAGCGTCTTGCGATCTCATGCTCTGGATATTCTGTGTAGGTAGGGTTAAACACATGCTTCTCAGAGTTCACATAGAAGAGGATCGTGTCATGGTCAGCGCCATATCTTTTGGCACGTGCCTTGCTGCTGCTTGCCGTTGTCCGCTTCCATATAATCTCATTTTTGTAGTTCCTGACTCCGAACGCGCTGTCCATGAGCATTTTGAGGTAATGGCTTGCTGTAGGGTCACAGTGCAGGTAAATGCTACCAGTCGGCTTTAGCACACGACGCAGTCCAATCAGCCGTGGTGCCATCATGGTGAGGTAGGCGAGCATGTCGTTCTCGCCAAGAAACGTGCGAAAAGCTACCATGACATCCGCAACACGTCCCCCTCGTTCCACTGTTTCCTCGTACGTCTCCGCAGCTTTCTGGTCCCAGTGCCACGTGTCCACAAACGCCTTATTTTGCGCAACTGACGGGGAACCATTCGGCTCTTTGAAGAGCACATTATACGTAGCCTTTGAGTTGAACGGCGGATCCAGATAGATGAGGTCTACCGAGTCGTCCTTAATGTGTTCTCTCAGCACATCAAGATTGTCACCATAATAAAGAACATTGTCCGGCATAGTCTCCTCCGCTGTATCGCTATTAATCGCTATTACCTGTTTAGAGACGCGGTAAACTATTGCACCTCTATTCAAATATGATACCAAATAAGCGAGGCTATAAGATCGGATACTTCCCGAACTCGTACGCCGCCTCGAACATGGCGACGACGTTCTCCGGCGGCACGTTCGCCTGGATGTTGTGCACCTGATTGAACACGTACCCGCCGCCCGGCGCGAAGATGCGCAGCCGCTCGCGCACCTGCTCGCGCACCTCTTCCGGCGTGCCGTTCGTGAGCACACCCGCCACCTCCGCGCCGCCGCCCCAGAAGGTGAGCTTCGCGCCGAAATCGCGCTTCAGGCCGACAGGGTCCATCCCGACGGCGTTGGTCTGCACCGGGTTGAGCACCTCCACCCCCTCGTCAATGAGGTCCGGGATGAGTGGCCTGATGCCGCCGCAGGAATGGAGGAAGATCGCCACGTTCGGCGCGGCTTTCTTCGCCGCCCGATACACCGCCTTGTGCGCCGGGTGAATGAACTCGTGGTACATCTTCGGGGACATCTGCGGCCCGGCCTGCGTGCCGAGGTCGTCGCCCATCTGCACGAGGTCGAGGTATGGCCCCACCATCTCCATGAAGAGCTTCGCGTTGTGGACGTTCGCTTCCGTGAGCCGCCCGACGATCTCGTGGGCAAGCTCCGGATCGCCCGCCATGTCCATCATCCACTGTCCCCAGCCGCGCAGACCCTGCGCCGGTTCGTGCACTCCTCCGCCGAAGCCCGCCATGACGGCGAAGTCGGTGTTCTCGTGGAGCCACTTCGCCTTTTCCGCCGCGCCTGCGTACGAGCGTTCGTGGGCGTAGCCCGGCTTCCAGCCGCCGAGGTCCTTGGCGCTTTTCACCTGATCGAGCGCATGGTTGGCTGGGCCGCTATCGAAGTAGAGCGCGCCCTTCGGCATGATGGCCCAGACGCCCCGTTCGTTCCGCATCTGCCAGCCGCCATCCCCATCCGGCTCCGGGGTAAACGACTCCGGCGCTTCGCACGCGGAGCCGTCGGGCAGCGTCCAGCGCTTCCACCTGCCGCCGAACCTTGATTCGAACTCCCGCGTGCGCTCCGGGTCGCTCACCGGCGAAAGGCTGCGGGAAAGCGCGATCACGTCCACGTGGAAACGCTCAATCGCCCAGCTTTCCGGTTCGCAGAGCTGCTGGCCCCAGTCGTAGAGACGGGTGGTTCCGCCGTTGATGCCGAGGTGCTCCTTGAGGCGATTGTACGCAATCGCCATGATGCTGGTGGAACCCATCCCGCCCAGATCAATGGGGACCCGGTCCGCTTCCCGGTGGCTCAGGGCGATCTTCACGCGCTCCCGCGAGGTCATCATTTCCTCCTTGCGAAGTCTTCGGGTTCTGCGAACTTTGCGAGTTCGTGCGAACGCTTTGCGTTCGTATGAAATTCCGTGCATTCGTGCTCTTGGAATACGAAAGAGAGTGCCGAGGTATGAGGACGAGGATACCTGCGTACAGATGATACAAGGAAGGGAGTTACGCGGGAAGGTATGCGCGGGCGCGGGCGTATGCGCTGTGGACTCTTCGAGTCCAAGTGAACTCTTTGAGTCCAAGTGAACTCTTCGAGTTCGTGCAAACTCTTCGAGTTCGAGGGCGATCTCCTGACCTTTCCCTTGTCCTGAGCCGATTTGACCCTCTATACTGACATGTGAACTCTTCGAGCTCATGTGAACTCTTCGAGCTCAAGGGATCACGCGTGTCCTCAACCCACGGTGGTGCGTGCGGACGCGCCATGCGTGAACGCACCATGCGTGAACGCACTAAGCAAAGGCGGAAAGAGATGCCGAAGGGAACCATACGTCGCGCGCGGCCCGGTCGGCGGTGGGTGTTCTCCCACGCAGGCGGCGGCGTCGCGCTCGTCCTCCTGGCACTGGCTGGCGTTCTGCCCGGCCAGGAATTGCCCCGCGCCTCGTATTTCTTCGTGCACGACAAGGGGTTCAGCATCTCCGACGTGCCGAACCGCGACCGGTCAATGCTCTGGGTGATGCAATTCGTCATCTCCGGCGGAGAACCGACCGGCGTGCGCGTCATCAAGAACTACCGCACGCAATACGGCCTGCGCGACGAACCGAAAAAACGCGAAGGGGACCGGAACACGCCGGAAGGCATCTACCAGATCACCTACGTCAAGAAACACCGGCCCGACGACTTCACGGGACCCTGGTTTTTCCTCATGAGCTATCCCAATCAGGACGACCGGCGGCTCAATCGGACGGGCGGCGCGGTCGGCATTCACGGCGGGCCGAACCGTCCGACGCTCGGCTGCATACGCCTGCGCGACCGAGAGCGGGGCGGGCAGGGCATAATCGCCATCGAAGACCTCCGGCAGTACGTCGAGATCGGCACTCCGGTGCTGAGCGCGCGCCACCTCCCGGCGTGGCTGAGGGGCGAGCCGGGCGCGGTGCTCGGCCAGGACGTGGCCAAGTTCTACGCTCACGTGCTCACGGAACCCCTCACGAACGAGCACGCGGTGCAGCTTGTGCGCGAGTTCTCCGTCGGCTCGACGGCCTATCTGGCGGCACGCGACACCCAACTGCCGCAGACGGAGCTTGTCACCGTCTCCAGCGAACTGAACCCCTTTGGCGAATTCACCTATCGCGGGTACAACCTCATAGACGGCGACCCGACCACCTGCTGGGCGGAAGGGGCCGACGGCGACGGCGTGGGCGAATGGGCGCAACTGCGCTTCCCCACCCCCAAACTCGTGCGCCGGATCAGGGTCATTAACGGCTATGCCAAAGGCAGGCGGTGGGAACAGAACAGCCGCGTGAAGCGGGCCTCAATCCAGCTTTCCGACGGCTCGTCGTTCGACTGGCGCTTGCGCGACACCGAGGAATGGCAGGAATTCGTCCTCCCCGCGCCCATCGTCACCCGGTACGTGCAGTTCACCATTGACGAGGTGTACCGGGGCACGCGGACCGACTGGCGCGACGCATCCGTGAGCGAACTGGCCGTTGACGCGGAAGCCCCGGCGGTCGCGTCGGCTCCCGGTCGAGGCGCGGAGCAGATGGTCGCGCAGGCCTCCTCCTTCCTTGAGGGCGGCGGCGCGACATCGGGCTACTACGCCTTTAACGCGATAGACGGCGACCCGACCACCTGCTGGTCCGAAGGGGCTGACGGCTTCGGCGTCGGGGAATGGCTGCGGATCAACTTCACGCAGCCGCGCACGATCAGGCAGGTGAAGGCCATCAATGGATACGACAAGCGGCAGGGACGGATTGATCGGTGGGCGCAGAACCCCCGCGTGAAGAAGGCGACGTTGCGCTTCTCCGACGGGACGACCGTGCCCTGGAATCTGGCGGATTCGCGCCAGTGGCAGACGCTTGACCTGCCGCGAGCCATCACGACGAGCTTCGTGCAGTTCACGATTGACGACGCGTACCCCGGCTCGCGCTGGGAAGATACCTCCGTCAGCGAGCTTGCGTTCGTTGACGCGCCGCCCACCGTCGCGGCGTTGGCCTCCGCAGCCGCCGAAGCGAGCGTACCGCCCACCGTGACCGCCTCCTCCACGCTCGACGAGGCGACGAGCAACGATTTCCTGCCGGGCAACGTGCTCGACGGCGACCTGACCACCTGCTGGTCGGAAGACAGACCGAACGCGGCGGGCGAGTGGATCAGGTTCGATTTTCCGGGCGAGCGGCGCATCAGGCGTATGCGGATCATCAACGGATATGACAAGGTGGCCGGGTCGCAGGATCGCTGGAGCCAGAATAGCCGCGTGCGCGACGCCACCCTGCGCTTCTCCGACGGCAGCGAGCGGAACGTGACCCTGAGAGACACGCGTGAGTGGCAGACCATCGAATTCCCCGACGGCACGGCGACGCGCTCGGTGCTGCTCATCATCCGCAGCACGTATCCGGGCAGCCGGTGGCAGGATACCTCCCTCAGCGAGGTCGAATTCGAGACGACCGCCTCAAGCGGCGCACCTCCCGCCCAACCTCCGCAGATGCCTCAGATGCAGCAGACGGGCACGATCACCGCGTCCGCCTCCTCGACGCTTGCCGACCCTGACCCGAAGCGGTACGCGGCCTCCAACGTGCTCGACGGCGACCCGACCACCTGCTGGTCGGAGGGCGTGCCTGCGGACGGCATCGGCGAGCGGCTCCGCCTGGAATTCCCTCAGGCAAGGCGGGTTCGTACCCTTCGTCTCATCAACGGCTACGCGAGGGGCGATCTCTGGGCGAAGAACAACCGCGTCAAGTGGCTCACGATTCAGCTTTCCGACGGCACGAATTACGACTGGTTCCTTGAGGACAGCGACGAATGGCAGTCGTTCCGCTTGCCGCAGCCGAAGACCGTCTTCTTCTTCGAACTCGTCATCCGGGACGTGTATCGCGGCAGCGTGCCCAATTGGCGCGATACGTCCATCTCGGAGGTGGCGGTGGAATAGGTGCGCGTGCGTGCTTCGGCACGATGGGTGCGCTGAGGCATTCTGTTTGATCGGATGCAGCTCACGCCTATTATTCGGGCACAGTGAGTCGGTGAGGTGTTTTCACGGATGTCAGCGCACTCCTGATATGATGGTGGGGCAGGCATTCCTACCTGCCGGAAAGAGTCATGTCCGGTCCTGATTTGAGAATCACTCGAAGGAGGCTACCCCATTGGCAGCAGGAAGGTAGCATCTATTTCGTCACATTCAGGACGGAGAAAGAACCCCTTTCCCATGATGAACTGCGGCTGGTAGTAGAGCACATCAAATCAGGGAACGGGCGTTTCTACTGTCTCCTGGCTGCCGTCGTGATGCCCGATCATGTCCATATTCTGATTCGACCCAACGAGGGCATAGGATTATCCCGCATTATGAAAGGGATCAAGGGCGTCTCGGCCATGCTGCTCAACCGAACACGCAGGGCCATGGAAGAATCTGGATGAACGAGTCCTGGGATCGCATTGTCAGAGATCAAACCGAACTGAATGAGAAACTGAGTTACATGCTGAACAACCCGGTGAAAAAGGGGTTGACGGAAGACCCTATGGAAGTACGATGGATGGTTTTTGAATGAAGAATGCCCTGACGTTTTGGCAGACAAGAATGTCTGCCCCACCTCACCACGTGCAGGAACATCAGGGGAGAAAAGGCGTTCTCGCCAGTCAGAATGAGAATGGTTGCGTGCCGTGCCGAGCAATGAACTCCCGGAGTTCGCACGGAAAGCATCCCTGCGTTACCTTGAAAGAGGTTCGCTTTGTTGAAAACCTACATTCAGGCAGACAGGAATGTCTGCCCCCACCCATGTCAAGACCGCAAGAGTATCGGTGGGGCGGGCATTCCTGTCCGCCCAAGAGATTACGCAATAGGACTGAAGAGGTCGGTCGAGGTTTTCAACAGAGCTAGAGAGGTTCCTGTAGAACTTCCCTTGCAACAGGACATCCATGATGATCTCTCATGACGCGAGAAGCCGTCTCTGGCGAATTGCCCTCGCGGCGTTGAGCGCGGCGCTCATGCTGCACATGGGCCGGTGCCAGTGCGGGCGGACGCCTGAGCGTGAAGGCATCAGAGCCGAGCAGAAGATCGCGCTCCTCGCTGGGCAGCCGGAGGAGTTCGCCGCGTACACGCGCAGCCTGCCCCGCGCCGCAGGCGCAGCCCAGCGCGCCCTCGTCGTCGGAGGCATGGTGGGCGACCTGCCGGGCGTCTCCGACGCGCTCGACAGCCTGCGCTCCGCGCCGCTTGAATCGGGGCGGCTCACCATCGTCCCCCGCGCCAACATGGCGGCGATACGGGCTGAGAGGCGTTCCGTCGGCGAGGCGCTCAACGACGCCTTTGGACCGGAAGCCTCGCCCGCGCAACGGACGCTCGTGACGACCCTGCAAGAGCTTGCCGATACGTGCGATGTGCTCATCGTCGTGACCGACATGGCCGACGACGTGGGCAATAGCCTCCTCTACAGCCCCGACGCGCCGGTAGCGACCGTTTCCATCGCCCAGCAGATCACGGAAGCGATCAATCACGCGCTCGAACGGGCCGGAGAGCGCACGGGAATCTACTTCGACGAATTCTACGCCCTGCGGAGCACTCACCCCACCTCGTTCATCAGTTGGGCGGCGGAGCGCGAACATCTTGCGCTGGAGCTTGCGCTCTTCGGCGGACGCGAGCCTGATCTGCCGCGAGAGTATCAGATGCACCTCGCAAGGATCGCCACCACTGTCGCGCTCGTGGAGCTGGGGGTTCTGAGCCGGGACGCGCTCGATGAGGTCCTTGCCGCAGCAGCCGCGCCGCACCGTGGCGTGAAGGTGGCGCAGGCATCCGTCGTCAACGAGCGTCCTCAGGCGGAGCCGGAGGTGAGCTTCCCTGACAGGCCGGGGCTGCGCTACCTCATCAACGGTGCTCCGAAGGTCCACGTGCCCGGTGAACTGTGGGGCTTCCCCGCGACGGGCACGCTCAGGATCGTCGGCCTCTCCGGGGGCGTGTTCGACGGGGTGACGGTTGACGTGGTCGGCCTCGGCGACGAGAACGACGTGGGGAAGACCCTTTCGCTTGACCGCCTGCCTGCCTCTCCTGCGGGGACGCTGCGAGCCGTGGAAGTGCGCTACCTGCGGGGCACGAGCGTGCTCTGGAAGGAGCCTGCGCTCGTCGGTCGGGAGCCGACGCAGAGCATGGTGCTCCAGGATACCCTCGGCACGAACCCATGGGTCGCAGGCTTTCCCGCGCCGGAGTCGTGGCTCTACCTGAGCACAGACCGCCTGCCCGACAGGATCACCGCGTGCGCCCCATGCGAGCTGCCCGCGACGCTGCGCCTCACGAAAGGCGAGCACTTCGCCGTCGTCGGGCGGAACCAGACGCTGCGAAACTATCACCTCGACGTGGAAGGCGTGCGCGTGGGCGAGTTGTTCGTGACGAAATGGCGCGACACCGGCAACACGCACCTCGTGGACATCACCGAGATCAACGACCGCTTCGGCCTTTCGCCCGGCATCATCGTCGAGATGCGGTACGCTACGTCGGAAAACTTCCTGCACGCCAACGTGTACCGCAGCATGAACCGTTGCCTGCTCAAGCAGGAGGTCGCGGAGGCGCTCGCCCGCGTGCAACGCTCCCTTCAGGCGCGGGGCCTTGGCCTCAAGGTGCTCGATTGCTACCGCCCGCACCCGGTGCAGTTCCGCATGTGGGAGATCATGCCGCAGGCCGGGTACGTCGCGCCGCCGGAGCAAGGCTCCAACCACAACCGGGGCGCGGCGGTGGACCTGACGCTCGTGGATGGGCGTGGCAGAGAGCTTGAGATGCCCACCGAGTTCGACAACTTCACCGAACGCGCCTGGCAGGAAGCGACGCAGGGCCTGAGCGAGACGCAGATTCGCAACAAACGGACCCTCCGCGAGAGCATGACCGCGCAGGGCTTCTCCACCATCCGGAAGGAATGGTGGCACTACAACGGCCCGAACCACCAGCGCTACACGAGAAACCTCAGCGTGCCGCTCGGCACAGGCTACGAACGCACCCCCTTCCCTCCGGCCTGGTCGAGCGTGCGCCTCGTGGCACGATAAATAGGAGAACGATCATGCCCGATAAAGGACTCCCCGAACCTTTCTATGAAACAGACCTTGGAGTTGCCTATCTAGGGGATTCTCTTCCTCTGATGAAGAAGCTTGTAGACAAGAGCATCAATCTCATTCTCACATCACCGCCGTTCGCGTTGACAAGAAAGAAGGAATACGGAAACAAAGAGGCGGATGAATACGTGGAATGGTTTCTTCCCTTTGCACGGGAATTCAAGCGTCTGCTCGCCGATGACGGCTCTCTTATAGTTGATTTGGGTGGAGCATATTTGCCCGGTAGACCGGTACGGAGCATTTATCAGTTCGAGTTGCTTGTCAGGCTCTGCAAGGAGATCGGCTTCTTTTTAGCTCAAGAGTTCTACCACTATAATCCATCCCGTCTCCCCGCTCCTGCCGAGTGGGTGAACGTGCGCCGTATACGTGTGAAAGATTCGATAAATATCGTATGGTGGCTCTCGCCGACGGGTGAACCCAAAGCAGACAATCGTCGAGTGCTCAAACCGTATAGCAGGAGCATGGAAGAGCTTCTCAAAAACGGGTACCGCGCGAAGCTTCGTCCAAGTGGACATGATATATCCGATAAATTCAGTAAGGACAATAGAGGTGCTATACCACCAAATCTCCTGGAGCTGGCAAATACAGAATCCAATTCAAGCTATTTACGACGTTGTAGAGAGGCCGGCATAAAGCCTCATCCGGCACGATTCCCCATAGGATTTCCTGAGTTCTTCATCGAGTTTACTACAGACCCCGGTGACACTGTTCTTGATCCATTCGCAGGGTCGAATACCACCGGAGCAGCAGCGGAGAAGCTTGAACGAAAGTGGATCGCAATCGAGATTAATGAAAAGTACTGTCAGGGGAGCATCTATCGTTTTGAAAACGTGAACGATCTATTTTCGAGGAAGCGCAGCCATGCTACTTCTCAGAAAACCGGAACTGATTAACCGTTTCATCCAGGCGATTTCCGAGGGAGGTTGGCAAGCACTGCTCTTGGGAGGGATAGATGAGCATCCAGTGCGGGTTCGTGTATTCCGCGACGAAGAAAGCTTCACCCTCAGAGTTTACATATGGAACATAACCCATGGGGGAGGAAAAGCTCGCCCAAGCCATGAATATCGGATTCAAGTCACCGGCGTAAATCGTTTTGAACAACTTCCTGGCGAAAGAGCGGTAATCCTTGGATGGTACGATGAATTGGGCGTCTTTGCTGGGTTCGACTATCGTCACCACACTCGACCTTTGGGACATTCACCTTCGCTGCAAATCAAGGAAGAATGTCTCCGTAATGCCTATGAGCGGGGGTTCGCTCCGTGTCCCAAAGGCAGCAAAGAGATTGCTCTGGCATTTCGTCCGGATTTTGCCGTTCATTATCTGAAGCATCTTCATAGCCTGCATGATTTTGGCGAGTCTGATGAGGAAATTGAAACCCTAGAATCTTTTTCGGCTAATCCTGACACCGTCGAGCCGACAGAAATACCATATATCCCCGCCCCCAGACAACCGCCCTCGTACAAGTGAAAAAGGCTTTGCGGGATTCCTCCTTTCAATGCCGTGTTCTGTCTGCCTACACTCACCGGTGCGGTATGTGCGGACTTCAATTGGACCTCGTTGACGCTGCTCACATTGTCCCCGTCTCGTACGAAAGCAGCAGCGACGAAACTTCTAACGGCATTGCTTTATGCGCGCTCCATCACAGGGCATTTGATCGGGCATTGCTCAACGCGGATGATTCTTATAGGGTTGTCGTAAATAAGAAAGAGATAAAAAGGCTTGAAAGATTGCATCGTCAAGGAGGGTTGAATGAGTTTATCGCCACTCTAAGCCCACACCTCTTGATTCCTCGCCTCACCAGGGACCAGCCAAAGGTTGACTATTTGCGAATAGGTCGCACCATTCGCGGATGGTCAGAGCAGGATTTTCACTATCTCCCGTAAGGTTTTCACATGGACCCACGACTCATCGGCGTGTACCGCTCCGTCGGCGGTGCGATTCAGGCCGCAGGCGCGTACAGCATGGAACGAATCCCCCACGTTGACCCGGCCACCGGCGTCAGGATGTTGCAGCTCACCTCGTACCCGGTGCTGAGCCACACGCTCTACTACCATTGCCCCTCGATCACACCCGACTCGAAGACGCTCGTCTTCATGACCTATAACGGCTCCGGGCGGTTTGCCACGCCCGACGCCTGGCGCGTGAACCTCGACGGGACGGACCTGCGCCCCCTCACCAACCGCCAGGGGCTGGCCGGGGTCGTGCTCTCCCCGGACGGGAAGACCGTCTACTCTCAGGACGCGGGCACGCTCCTTGCCGCGCCCATGGAGGGGCCGTTCGGCGAAATGACGGAGGTCGGCCACATCGAAAACGTGGCGTTCGGCGCGACGCTCCTCGGCAGCATCACCGGCGACGGGAAGTGGTACGTCTCGACTGCGCTCATGGAGGATGGGAAGACCGCGCTCGTGCGCTACGCCACCGACGGCAGCGAGGCAGGGGTGCTCCTCACCGAAGAGTACCTCGTGCACGTGCAGGTGGATCAATCGGGCGCGGGTCGCATCCTCTATGTCGCGCCGCCGGACAGCAAAGGCCGCAGCATGTGGATCGCCGACGTGGACGGCGGCAACCGGCGGACGCTCAGCCTGCGCCACAGCACGGGCCACTTCGTCTGGTTTGGGCGCACCGGGCGTCTGCTTTCCACCGTGAACGACCCGTTCGGCTCCATCATGGACATCGCGGAAGGGGAGGATGAGCCGCGCCTCATCGCAAAGGGCGGGCACTTCTGGCACGCTTCCGGCTCGCAGGACGGCACGTGGGTCGTCTCCGACACGAACTGGCCGGACATTGGGCTTATCCTCATCAACGCGGAGAGCGGACTCTGGGCGCCGCTCTGTCATCCGCAGGCATCGGAGGGCCATCCGCAGTGGACGCACCCGCACCCGATGTTCAGCCCGGACGGGCGCTACGTCGTGTTCAACTCCGACAGGACGGGCATCGGACAGGTCTATGCGGCGGAAGTGCCTCAGAGCCTGCGCGACCAGTTGACCCGGAAATAGCGACTGGCGGCTGGCAGGAGACACGGCCCCCATCAGGAGGTTGCGCGGGAACTCCGTATATTCTGTGCGAACTCAAAAGAGTTCGACGCAAACTCGAAAGAGTTCGATAGTGCGCTCGCGCTCTTCCTGACGCTCATCGAGGCGGTCATGGGCTTCCCCTTGCTTCTGTAGGGGGAAATTGATGGTGTGAGGGGACCATGCGAATGGTTCGGCGGTTTGCCGCATCCATGCGGAGCGCGCACGTGCGCCGCCTCGCACGCCGGACGCCGACAGGCTATCTCCTCGCCGGGCTGTTCGTGGTGATCGCCGGGCGAATGCTCTTCTCCGCGCACGACCAGCCGCCGATCCTTCCCCTCAATGCCGCGCCGCAGGAGAGCGCCGCTCCGCGCCTTGCGGACGA